>Ga0073934_10001319_pt1 | contig 60625 bp, 40 predicted proteins | sample LarsenN4metaG_FD_76834 | JGI IMG/M metagenome (GOLD analysis project Ga0073934, IMG submission 76834) | Hot spring sediment bacterial and archeal communities from British Columbia, Canada, to study Microbial Dark Matter (Phase II) - Larsen... ... | reverse complement strand
TGGCGCGGGAGCTTGGGGATATGCTTGCCCGGGCGGAGGACTTCGAGGAGCAGCTGGATATCCTGCGCCGCTACCGCCATGAAGAGTTTCTCCGCATCGGCATGAACGACATCTACGGCAGGGTCGGCCAGACCGAGATCGCCACCCAGCTCACCGATCTGGCCGATGTCTGCCTCGGTGCGGCCGCATCCGTAGCCCGTGGGGAACTGGCCAGGTTCGGCAGCCCCCGCTACCGCGAGTCGGACGGGAGCTGGCACGAGGCCGGCTTTGCCGTCATCGGCATGGGAAAGATGGGGGGGCGGGAGCTGAACTACCACTCCGACCTGGACATCATCTACATCTATGACCACCAGGGGCAGACCGACGGGGTCAAGCAGATCAGCAATCATGAGTATTTTGCCAAGCTGGGGCAGAAGATCATCATGATCCTCACCACCCAGACCCGTGAGGGGTACGTCTACAAGCTGGACACCCGCCTGCGCCCCTCGGGCAACGCCGGCCCGCTGGTCACCTCCCTGGAGTCCTTCAAGGCGTACCACCGGGACGAGGCCCAGATCTGGGAGCGGCAGGCACTCACCAAGGCGCGGGTGGTGCTGGGGAGTGGGCCCCTGGCCGAGGGGATCGACGAGGTCATCCGCCACTCGGTCTACGGTTTCAGCGCCGACGAGGCCGCCCGCTCCGAGATTCACCGCCTCCGGATGCGGATGGAGAACGAGATCGCCCGGGAGAAGGACGGCAGCTACAACATCAAGACCGGCCGGGGGGGGATGGTGGACGTGGAGTTCATCGTCCAGTACCTCCTCCTGAAGCACGGCCACACGGCTCCGGAGATCAGGAGCAACAATACCCTCGTTGCCCTCAAGGCGATCCGCGGTGCCGGTCTTCTCGGCGAGGAGGAGAGCGAGATCCTGCTGACCGGCTACAAGTTCCTCCGCCGCCTGGAGAACCGGTTGCGTATCGTCCACGACTATTCCATGAACGACCTGGGGGGGACCCGGGAATACCTGGATGTACTGGCGCGGCGCCTCGGTTACGATCCCATGATGCGCCATCCCGGGGACGTCCTGATGAAAGAGTATGAACAGATCACCGAAGCTGTCCGCGGCGTCTATGAGCGGATTCTCGGGGAGGGCGCCCCGGGTGCCGTCTAGCAGGTTGCTGAAAACGAAGTTTCAGCGGCAGCTAAAAACAGCCATCTCGCCGCCGTCCTCGAAAGCCACCTTGTGACTTCGGCCTTCGGCCTCACCCTTCTGGCGCTCCGCGGGGCTTTCTGCGGGTGCAACGATCTGACTATTTTTGAGCAACCTGGGTTTTCAACAACCTTCTAGGCCCCCTCTCTCACCAGGGGAGAGGGAGATTTTAAGAACACTCTGACAATGGAAGGAAATACCATGGAACTGCACGAAAACCTGAAATCCCTCGGGGAGAAGAAGACAACCTACCGCTACGACAAGCCCGACCCCGGCCTGCTGGAGGCGTTTCCCAGCCCGTTCGCCCTGCCGGAGCGCAACCCGTGCGGCGCCGTCGGTACGATCCACATCGTCTGCCCCGAGTTCACCTGCCTCTGCCCCATGACCGGCCAGCCCGACTTCGCCACCATCATCATCGACTACACGCCGGACAGGCTCTGCGTCGAGAGCAAGAGCCTCAAGCTCTATCTCGGCTCCTTCCGGATGTTCGGCGAGTTCCACGAGGCCGGCGTCAACCGGATCTGCAACGACCTGGTGAAGCTCCTCGATCCGATAAGCCTCACCGTCAAGGGGGAGTTCACCCCCCGGGGGGGCATCCCCTTCTGGCCCACCGCCGAGTACCGGCGGGGGTGATTTATTGCATGGAGTTTTTGATGCGTACGATCAAAGGCCACGGGGAGGAGATGCCCCGTGGCCTTTTTACGGCAAGCCGGGAGCTGTTCAGGGGGGGCTGTCGGTGGTTGAAAAGAGTGAATTTTCGGTTGCAGCCGTGCTATAACAGGGGTTACTGATTAAAAAACAGGCATGATGGCGCGGAGTCACTATGAGCCCGGACAGGTCGAAGAGATCCAGCAGCAGCGAACGCAGTCCAGCAGATGCGGAACGTAAGGCGATGGCGGACAGCCTCTGCCGCCAGTTCATGGGGTGCGATGAGCGGATGCTCGCCCTGGTTCGCCGCTACTTCACCCTTGAAGATCTGCAGTCGGTCAGCTCCCGGCTCATCGGCAGCGGTTTCATCGGCGGCAAGGCTGTCGGCATGCTGTTGGCGCAAGCCATCCTCAGGGCGGATCAGGAAGGGGGGTGGGATGCTTTTCTGGATGCCCCTGATTCGTTTTTTGTCGGCACCGATGTCTTTGACTCCTTCGTGGCCTACAACGGCTGGCTGGATCTGGTCAACGAGCAGCGGAGCGAACAGGGGTACCTCAGCTGCGCTGCCCGGCTGCGGGAACTTTTTCCGGACGGGCAGTTCCCCCCCGATGTCAGGACGGACTTTCGCCGGATGCTGGAATACTACGGCCAGTATCCGATCATCGCCCGTTCTTCCAGCCTGATGGAGGACGGTTTCGGCAACGCCTTTGCCGGCAAGTACGACAGTTTTTTCTGCGTGAACCAGGGGACCCTTGAGCAGCGGCTGCGACAGTTCGAGGCGGCGGTGAGGAAGATCTATCTCAGTGCCATGAGCGAGGAGGCGCTCCTGTACCGGCTCCGCCGCGGCCTTGCCGGCCGGGACGAGAAGATGGCGGTCCTGGTGCAGCGCGTGTCGGGACGGCGGCATGGGGGGTATTTCCTCCCCGCCGTTGCCGGTGTCGGCGTATCGTACAATACCTTTGTCTGGAACTCGTCCATCGACCCCCATGCCGGCATGCTGCGGATGGTCGTGGGGCTCGGCACCAGGGCGGTGGACCGTGTCGAGGGGGATTACCCCCGGATCGTCTCCCTCGACCAGCCGATGCTCGTTCCCATCGGGGGTGATGATCTCCGCCGCTTTACCCAGAGGGATGTTGACCTGCTGGATATTGCGGCAAACGATATCCGCACCATCTCCCTGCGGGAACTCTTTTCCCAGGAGCACCGCCTGCCGGCGGAACTGTTTGCCAGCCGTGACGGCTCGGGCTGGATTGTCACCTTCGAGCGGCTCCTGACCCGGACGAGTTTTGCCAAGACCATGCGCCGGATGCTGGCAACGCTGGAAACCGCCTACGGCTATCCGGTTGATCTGGAGTTTACCGCCAATTGTACCGATGAGAGCAGTGTCAGGGTAACGATCGTCCAGTGCCGGCCTCTCCAGACCCAGGGGGTGCAGAAGATGCGGGTGGAGATCGTCCCCCGCCCCGATGACATCACCCTGTTCCGCTCCCGGGGGAGCTTCATGGGGGGGAGCATCGTCCAGCCCCTGCGACGGGTGATCAGTGTCGATCCCGAGGGGTATACGGCCCTGACCATGTCGCAGCAGTACGAGCTGGCGCGGATCATCGGCCGCCTCAACCGGCTGGTCCCCTCGCGGGAGGAGGTGCCGACCCTGCTCATGGGGCCGGGACGGTGGGGGACCACAACCCCGTCCCTCGGGATTCCGGTGCGCTTTGCCGAATTCAACGCCATGGCGGTGCTGGCGGAAGTTGCTTTCTCTGCCCGGGGGCTGATGCCGGAGCTCTCGTTTGGTTCCCATTTTTTCCAGGACCTGGTGGAGTCGGGGATTTTCTACGTCGCCCTCTATCCGGAGCGGCAGGACTGTTTCCTCAATCACGGGCTGCTGGCGGCGCTGCCGAACCTCCTGGAGGAGCTGCTCCCCGATGATGCCCGCTTTGCCCCCGTGGTGCGCGTTGTCGATCTGCCGGAAGGATTCACGCTCCTTGCCGACATCGTCAGCCAGGATCTGGCATGCTGCCGGGAGGATGCCGCTGCGGAGGAGCCGAACGAGGCAGCGCTCACCATCCCACGGCAGGTTGACCACCTCTCGGGGTTCGTCACCACCGGCCTTCCCGGACTCGATGCGATCCTCGGCGGGCTCCGTCTCGGGGATAACGTCGTCTGGCGGGTTGACCGGGTTGAAGAGTTCCATGCCTACGTCCGGCCGTTTGTTGCATCTTCCCTGGCTGCCGGTCGGCGGGTGGTCTACATCCGCTTTGCCGCCCACGAACCCCTGGTCGATTTCGGGTCCGGGGTCACGGTCTACCATCTCGATGCCCTGCGCGGCTTCGAATCCTTTACCGTCAGGCTGCATGAAATCATCGGCACCGAGGGGCAGGAAGTCTTCTACATCTTCGACTGCCTGTCGAGCCTGCTTGATGCCTGGGCCACCGATGCCATGATCGGCAATTTCTTCGCCGTGACCTGTCCCTACCTGTTCGAGCTGGCCACGGTCGCCTACTTCCCCCTGCTCCGGGGGACCCACCCGTTTTCCACGGTCGCCAGGATTCGCTCCACGACCCAGCTGCTCCTCGATCTGCACACCTTCGCCGGTGAGTCAATCCTTCACCCCCTCAAGGTCTGGCGCCGCTCGTCACCGACCATGTTCCTCCCCCACCGTTTTCGGGGGGAGCGGTTCGAGCCGGTCAGAACCAGCTGCGAGGCGGCGAAGCTGTTCATCGGCCTGCACGGCGAACGGAGCGAGAAGGCGGTCCCCCATCTGGATTACTGGGAGTGGCTTTTCCTGAAAGCCGGCAAGCTTGCCCGTGGCAAGGGGAGCGACAAAAGCCGTCGGTTGATGGTTGACAACCTCTGCCGCCTGCTGTTCGGTTCCGATGAGCGGTTGCTGGAGCTGGCCAAGCGGTACGTGGCCCTGGAGGATTTCCTCCGGATCAAGGAGCGGCTGATCGGCACCGGCTACATCGGCGGCAAGGCCGCCGGCATGGTGGTGGCGCGGGCCATTCTGCAGCGCGACAAGGAGTTCGACTGGAGCGGACTGATCGAACCCCATGATTCCTATTTCATCGGCTCGGATCTGTTCCACACCTATCTGGTGCACAACGGCTGGTGGAAGATCTTCATGGAGCACAAGAGCCCGGAGGGGTACTTCGAGAGCGCGGCAAAGCTGCGCAAGCTCCTTTTGCTCGGTTCGTTCCCGGCGGGGATCTGCGAGGAGTTCCAGAAGCTCCTGGAATACTTCGGCCAGTACCCGATCATCGTCCGGTTGAGCAGCCTGCAGGAGGACGGGTTCGGCAACGCCTTTGCCGGCAAGTACGGCAGCTTCTTCTGCGTCAACCAGGGGACCCCGGAGGAGCGCTACTGCCAGTTCGAAGAGGCGGTGCGGCTGGCTTACGCCAGCACCATGAGCGAGGATGCCCTGCACTACCGCCTCCAGCGGGGGCTGGACCGGAAGGAAGAGCAGGTGGCACTCCTGGTGCAGCGGGTTGCCGGGGCGTACCACGGCCGCTATTTCTTCCCCGAGATCGCCGGGGTAGGGCTCTCCTACAACACCTTCGTCTGGGACTCGTCCGTCGATCCCCATGCGGGGATGCTGCGGCTGGTGTTCGGGCTCGGTACCCGCGCCACCGCCCGGGTGGCGGGGGACTATACCCGGGTCGTTTCCCTGGACCAGCCGACCGTGGTGCCATTCGGCAGTCTGGAGAGCGGTCAGCGCTACTGCCAGCGGCAGATCGACGTGCTGAACATCGAGGAAAACAGCTGCCAGACAATGCCGATCTCGGCCCTGCTGGCGGAAGGTGTGCCCCTGCCGGAGCTATTCCGTTCCTTCGGCATCACCCTGCCGCGCCAAGGGGGGAGGGGGGTGGAAAAGGGGCTCACCTTTGACCGACTGCTGGGGGAGGGGGATTTTCCGAAAGTAATGGGGCGGCTGCTCGCCACCCTGGAGAAGGCGTACGCCTATCCGGTCGACCTGGAGTTCACCGCCAATTCGTCGACAGCCGGCGGGATGCGGATAAACCTGGTCCAGTGCCGTCCGCTGCAGACACGGGGTGTTCAGGTGCAGCGGGTAGGCATCCCCGAAAATCCGCCGAGCAACGACCTGCTGTTCCGCTCCAGGGGCCACTTCCTCGGGGGGAGCATCCATCTGCGGGTGAAGCGGGTGATTCAGATCTCGAGCGGTGCCTACCTCTCCCTGCCGCTGGGGGAACGCTACGAGCTTGCCCGGATCATCGGCCGGCTCAACCGGCTGATTCCAACCCAGGAAGAGCTGCCGACGCTTCTCATCACCCCCGGCCGCCTCGGCACCACGACCCCTGAGATGGGGGTGCCGGTCCGTTTTGCCGAGATCGACCGGATGGCGGCCCTGGCGGAGGTTGCTTTCGCCGCCGGCAGCCTTGCTCCGGAGCTCTCCTTCGGGGCCCATTTTTTCCAGGATCTGGTTGAGTCGGGGATTTTCTATGTTGCGGTCTATCCGGGGGAGAACGGGTGCATTGCCAACGAGCAGGTCCTGTCACGACTTTCCAACCGTCTGGCCGACTTGCTCCCCGACGATGCGGGTTTTGCTCACTATCTGCGGGTCGTGGATCTGGAAGAGGATTTCAGCCTGATTGCCGACATCGTCAGCCAGCAGGTGATCTGCTGCAGGGTGCCACACACGGAGCGGTAATCGAAGTGACTGCCCCCACGGCACCGGCTGCGAAGGTTACAGCCTGCTCCCCTGCCGAGTTCCCCGCCGCTCAAGCTCATCATCGATAGCGTTCAGCACCTCGAACTTGGCTGCCGACCAGAGGGGGGCGACCAGGTCTTTCCCCCCGTCGCCGGTCAGTCGCTGGATGAAGATCCCCGGATCCAGTCGTTCGAGGAAGTCGCAGACCAGCCCCACATACTCCTCCCTTTCCGGCAGAATCAGTTCCCCCCGATTGTAGAGCCTCTCCAGCGGCGTGTTCCGGTTCACGTGCAGCAGGTGGATCTTTACCCCGTCCACGCCGAGATCGTTCAGGATCGCCGGGGTGGCAAGCATTTCATCCCGGCTCTCCCCAGGCAGCCCCAGGATCACATGGACGCAGAGGCGGATTCCCATCCCCTTAGCTCGCCGGGCGGCATCAAGGAAGACGGCGAGGTCGTGGCCGCGCCTGATAACCGCCAGGGTCCGATCAACGGGGGACTGCAGCCCAAGTTCCAGCCAGAACCAGGTACGGCGGTGGTATTCGGCCAGAAGCTCCATCGTTTCGGGGGGGAGGCAGTCGGGGCGGGTGCCGACGATCAGGCCGACGATCTCCTCTACCTGCAGAGCGGCGTCGTAGAGCCCGCGAAGGACCTCCGCCGGGGCATAGGTATTGGAGTAGGGCTGGAAGTAGGCGAGGAACTTCTTCGCCTTGTACTTGCGGACCATGACTTCCTTGCCCAGCTCCAGCTGCTGGGCGATGCTCTCCCCGCGGGCGATGCCGAAGGAGCCGCTCCCCCGGTCGCTGCAGAAGAGGCACCCACTGGAGCCGACGCTGCCGTCCCGGTTCGGGCAGGTGAAACCGGCATCAACGGAGATCCGGTGGACCCGGCAGCCGAAGACCCGCTTCAACTCCTCGGAGAACTGGTTATAGCGCTTGTCGCTCATGGGGGGTGATGATACTCCATTTTGCCATGCGGCGACAAGGCCGGAGGGTGCGGTGTGATGGCCTGGCTCAGGATGGCTCACCGACTCTGGAGAGCAGCAGGCTGCCGACCAGGAAGAGGACCAGGATGCTGAGCACCCCGTAGCGGGACTGGCCGGTCAGCTGGCCGGTGATCCCCACCAGAAAGGGTCCGGTGATGGTGGCGAACTTGCCGGAGATGTTGTAGAAGCCGAAAAACTCCGCCGACTGCTCCGGCGGCACCAGTTTGCCGAAGAAGCTGCGGCTGAGCGCCTGGATACCCCCCATGGTGCTGGCGACCAGTACGGACAGGAGCCAGAACATTGCCGTCTTAGCCTGCAGCGAGGGGAATGAGGGGAGGAGGAAGGCGAGCAGGGTGATCAGGCAGTAGATGGCGATGCCGGCCTGGAGGAGCGGCTTGACGCTGAACCGGTCGGTCAGCTTTCCCCAGAGGAGGGCGCAGGGGAAGGCGATGATCTGGATGGTCAGGATGGCGAGGATCAGGGTGCTGCTGCCCAGGCCGATGTCCACGCCGTAGGCGACCGCCATGGTGATGACCGTGTCGACGCCGTCGATGAAGAAGAAGTAGGCGAGGAGAAAGAGGAATGCGTCCCGGTGACCGCGCAGGTGGCCGAGGGTGACGGCAAGCCTTTTGAAAGCGTCCCGGACCGGATTCTCTGTTGGCGGGGTACTGTAGACCTGTCGGACATTCTTGAGGAGCGGCATGGAGAGAGCCAGCCACCAGAGCGCGACAATCAGAAAGCCGGCCCGGGCGGCATTTGCCGGAATGCTCGCCCCGCCGGGGGATTTCATGGTAATGATCAGGCCGATGACCGCCAGGAAGGGGATGACGCTGCCGATGTATCCCCAGGCGTACCCCGCCGCGGATACCTTGTCCATCCGCTCGTCTGTAGTGATGTCGGTGATGAAGGAGTCGTAGAAGACGTTTGCCCCGGCCCAGCCGGTCTTGGCGAGGATGAAAACCGCCAGGCAGTAGAGCCACTGCCCCTCACCGGTGAAAAAGAGACCGCAGGTGGTCAGGACGCCGAGGGCGAGGAAGACGGCGAAGAGGCGCTTCTTCCATCCCGGGTAGTCAGCGAAGGTCCCCATGACCGGGGCAAGGACCACGAGAATCGCCGAGGAGAAGGAGTTGGCGTAGCCCCACCAGGCGGTGGAGGTGGCCGGCGGCACCCCCTGGCTGGCGACTTCCTTGAAGAAAATCGGCATGATTGCCGTCACGACTACCAGAACGAAGGCCGAATTGGCCACATCATAGATGATCCAGCTTTTTTCCGTACGGTTCATGACATCCTCGACAGGTGCAGTCGTAGTCGTAGCGGGGCTTTTTCCCCGGGGCGGCGACACCCGCTCCCCCTGCCCAATACTAGCCATGAAAGCCGGCAGTTGCAAAAGAATAATTTCTTTACTTCCACAATTCCTTCGTCTATATTGGCTGTTCTGGAGAGATGTCCGAGCGGCTGAAGGAGCACGATTGGAAATCGTGTGTACGCTAATCCCGTACCGAGGGTTCAAATCCCTCTCTCTCCGCCATTAATCTAACAACGGCGCCAAGGCGCCGTTTTTCAGTAATTCCCCTGTTATTGCGGGCAGAGCTGATAGCTGGGTCCTGCGCAACGGCAGGTTATGAATCCCGTCAGGTCCGGAAGGAAGCAGCGGCAGTAACTGATCCGTGTGCCGTGGGGTAGCCCAGCTATCAGCTCTGCCCGCAATGCATTCAGCCTCTAGCCAGATAACCCGGCATGCATTCAAGAGGTAACCCCGTGTCGTATCTCGTCCTTGCCCGCAAATGGCGCCCGCAGACATTCCATGACCTGATCGGTCAGGAGCATGTCACCCTTACCCTGAAAAATGCCATCGACACTGGCCGTGTCGCCCACGCCTTCCTCTTCACCGGCGCCCGCGGCGTCGGCAAGACCAGTTCGGCGCGGATCCTCGCCAAGACCCTCAACTGCGAAAACGGACCGACCACCGAGCCGTGCAACCAGTGCCCTGCATGCAGGGAGATTACCGACGGCGTCAGCGTTGATGTGCAGGAGATCGACGGTGCCTCCAACAACGGCGTCGACGAGATCCGCGAGCTGCGTGACAACGTCAAGTACCTCCCCTCCCGCAGCCGCTACAAGATCTTCATCATCGACGAGGTGCACATGCTCTCCACCAGCGCGTTCAATGCGCTGCTGAAGACCCTGGAGGAGCCGCCCCCCCACGTCAAGTTCATCTTCGCCACCACCGAACCCCACAAGGTCCCGATCACCATTCTCTCCCGCTGCCAGCGTTTCGATTTCAAGCGGATTCCGCTCCCCAAGGTGATCGCCCGGTTGCGCTACATCGTTGACCAGGAGTCGGTGGAAATCTCCGACGAGGCGTTGACCATGGTTGCCCGCAAGGGTGACGGCAGCATGCGCGACTCCCTTTCAACGCTGGACCAGGTGCTCGCCTTCTGCGGCAACCGTGCGGCTGATGACGACGTCACCGCCATCCTCGGCGTGGTCGACCGACAGCTGGTCATCGCTGCCCAGCACGGGGTGATCGGACGGGATACGCACAAGCTGCTGGAGATCGTCAGGCAGGTGGACGAGTCGGGCTACAACATGCGCCACTTCTGCCACGAGATGATCGAGCAGTTCCGCACCCTTCTCCTGTTCAAGGCGGTCGGGAGCGCGGCCGACATCGTCGATTTGTCCGAGAAGGAGGCTGCCGAGAGCGCGGCCCTGGCCGGCGAGACCGACCTGCAGACCATACAGCGCTGCATTGCCATCCTGCTCCGCACCGACGGCGACATGGCCCACTCCTCCTTCGGCAGGCTGCTGATGGAGATGGCCATGGTCAAGATGGCAACCCTCTCCCCGGTGGTGCCGGTGGGTGAACTCCTGGAACGGCTAAAGGGGTTGGAGGGTGGTTCTCCCCCGGCCCCGCTCGCTGCGGATGGTCAGACACCGTCATACCGGCCCGCTCCGGCAGCCGCTCAGGCATCACGCCCCGCTCCCCCCCGGAGCCGGGAGATCAGCCCGCCGCCGCGTCAGCCGGCCGCAGCCGAGGAGCCGGCGCCGCCGCACCAGGAACAACAGTCCGGCACCAGGGACTGGCCCGGTTTTGTTGCCTTTGTCAAGGGGAAGCGGCCTATGCTGGCGATGAAACTGGAAAAGGGGAGCCCGCTGCAGATCGCACCGGGCATGCTGCAAATCGGCTATCCCAAGGGTACCATCGAGCTCAGTTTTCTGCTGGAGCAGGATTACCAGTCCCAACTGGCGGAACTCTCCGCGAGCTATTTTGGTCGGCCGACGACTCTTAAGGTCGTGCCGCTGGCGGAAGAGGCCGGGGGGGCACCGCTCTCCATCGCGGAAAAAAAAACTCTTGAATTAGAGAAGGCGGAAAGCGCCATGAAGGAGGCCGCCAACGGCCACCCGGTGGTGCGGGCCGCACTGGAGATCTTTGGCGGCGAGATAGAATCGTACAAACGATAATGTTAAATTTATAACTTTGTTTTAGTAGTAACAAATTTATTCAGCACGACTAAAAGAAAGCGAGGAGATCGGGAATGTCTAAAGGATTGGCTGGTATAATGAAGCAGGCCCAGATGATGCAGCAGCGGATGGCCAAGTTGCAGGAAGAGGCGAGCAATCGCACCGCGACCGCCACTGCCGGCGGTGGGGCCGTCACTGCGGTGGTTACCGGTAAAAACCAGCTTGTTTCACTGACGATAAAGAAAGAGGCCGTCGATCCGGAGGATGTGGAGATGCTGCAGGACCTGGTCGTGGCTGCCATCAACGAGGCCCTTGCCACGGTGCAGGCAGAGATGGCGCAGGAAATGAGCAAGGTTACCGGCGGGATCAGCATCCCCGGCCTGTTCTGATAACCCGTACGCACATCATTTTATTTTCAGTAAAATGGCCGGTTGAACGTCAGTTTCTCCGGCTGTTTTTACATCCGGGTTTGTTTTGAAATATCATTAAATATTGTATGGTTAGACTAAATTCACTCAGGGTAAATATTTTAAGCATTAATATAATTCAAAAATTGTTTTATCTCTCCGGGAAAATATGCTACATAATTCGAAGTCTTTGACCAGGCTGGTGGGTGAACTGAAAAAACTGCCGGGCATCGGCGAAAAGAGTGCAACCAGGCTCGCGTTTCACCTGCTCCGCTCTCCCGCCAACATAGTTGCCCTGGCGGAAAGCCTGCTGGAGGTGAGCCGCAGGGTCAGGCTCTGCTCGATCTGCTTCTCGATCACCGAGGAGGAGACGTGCGGTATCTGCAGCGGCAACCGGGACGATTCGATCATCTGCGTGGTTGAGGAACCGCAGGATGTTCTGGCAATCGAGCGGAGCGGCGCATTCCGGGGCAGGTACCATGTTCTGCACGGCGTGCTCTCGCCACTCTCCGGAGTCACCCCGGAGGACCTGCGCATTCCGGAGCTCATGGAGAGGCTCTCCCAGGAGGGGCTTCGGGAGGTGGTGATCGCTACCAATTTCTCCGTGGAGGGGGAGGCGACTGCCATCTACCTCACCGGCCTCATACGGAGCAGGGGGCTGCGCGTCACCAGGCTGGCCCACGGCATCCCCATCGGCAGCGATCTGGAGTACGTGGACGCAGCCACCATGCAGCGGGCGGTTCAGGGGCGCTCGGAGATGTAGCATTCTAATAATGGTGGAACCAAGTGATGATTTCGGCAGCACTGCTCGGAGTCGGTGTTGTCTGTTTTTAGGCAGTTGTCTGCAACAGGTTCAGGGAAGTTGACTTCCAAAACTTGGAAACATAAACACAGAGGAGGAGTTGTATGAGTCGTAAAATGGTCACCATAGACGGCAACACCGCCGCCGCCCACGTGGCGCACGCCACGAACGAAGTAATCGCCATCTACCCGATCACGCCGTCATCGGTCATGGGAGAGATTTCCGACGCCAAGAGCGCCGCCGGAGAGCCGAACATCTGGGGGAACATCCCCTCCGTCGTCGAGATGCAGTCCGAAGGTGGCGCCGCCGGTGCCGTGCACGGCGCCCTGCAGGCGGGAGCCCTCACCACCACCTTCACCGCCAGCCAGGGACTGCTTCTCATGATCCCGAACATGTTCAAGATCGCCGGCGAGCTGACCTCCACCGTCTTCCACGTCTCGGCCCGCGCCATCGCCGCCCAGGCGCTCTCCATCTTCGGCGACCACTCCGACGTCATGTCCTGCCGCTCCACCGGCTGGGCGTTCCTCTGCTCCAACAACGTCCAGGAGGTCATGGACTTCGCCCTCATCGCCCAGTCCTCCACCCTGCGTAGCCGGGTCCCCTTCCTCCACTACTTCGACGGCTTCCGCACCTCCCACGAAGTACAGAAAGTCACCGAGCTGACCTTCGACGAAATGGCCGCCATGATCGACGACAAGCTCGTCGCCGAGCACAAAGCCCGTGGCCTCAACCCCGACAAGCCGGTCATGCGTGGTACCGCCCAGAACCCGGACGTCTACTTCCAGGGTCGCGAGACCGTCAACCCCTACTACCCCGCCTGCGAGAAGATCGTCCAGGAAGAGATGGACAAATTCGGCAAGCTCACCGGCCGCAAGTACAAACTCGTCGACTACGTCGGCGCCAAGGATGCCGAGCGTATCGTCGTCGTCATGGGCTCCGGCGCCGACGTCGTACAGGACACCGTCGAGAACCTGGTGAAGAAAGGGGAGAAGGTCGGCGTCGTCAAGATTCGCCTCTACCGCCCGTTCCCGCTGGATGCCTTCATCAAGGCGCTCCCGAAGACCGTCAAGAAGATTGCCGTCCTCGACCGGACCAAAGAGCCCGGCTCCCTCGGCGAGCCGATCTACCTCGACGTGCGCACAGCCATCGGCGAAGCCATGGCAGCCGGCAAATTCAAATGTGACGGCTACCCGGTCATCGTCGGCGGGCGCTACGGCCTCGGCTCCAAGGAGTTCAACCCCGCCATGGCCAAGGCCGTCCTCGACAACCTCAAGGCCGCCAAGCCGAAGAACAAATTTGTCGTCGGCATCGAAGAGGATGTTACCAACAGCAGCCTCAAGGTCGACTACTCCTACAAGAACCCCATGGAAGGGGTCTACCAGGCCATGTTCTACGGCCTCGGCTCCGACGGCACCGTCGGCGCCAACAAGAACTCCATCAAGATCATCGGTGAAGAGACCAGCAACAACGCCCAGGCCTACTTCGTCTACGACTCCAAGAAGGCAGGGTCCATGACTACTTCCCACCTGCGCTTCGGCAAGAAATACATCCGCGCCCCCTACCTCGTCCAGGAAGCCGACTTCGTAGCCTGCCACAACTTCTCCTTCCTCGAGAAGTACGACATGCTCGCCAAGGCCAAGACCGGTGCCACCTTCCTCCTGAACGCCCCCTTCAGCAAGGACGAGGTCTGGAACGAGATCCCGAAAGAGGTGCAGCAGCAGATCATCGACAAGAAGATGAAATTCTACGTCATCGACGGCGTCAAGCTCGGCAACGAGATCGGCCTCGGACCCCGCATCAACGTCATCATGCAGACCGCCTTCTTCAAGATCTCCAGCATCATCCCGCTGAAAGACGCCGTTGCCTCCATCAAGGACGCCATCAAGAAATCCTACGGCAAGGCCGGGGAGAAGGTTCTCGAGATGAACTACAAGGCCGTGGACGCCGGCCTGAACAACTTCTACGAAGTCAAGGTGCCGGCCAAGGCGACCAGCAAGATCAAGATGGCTGCTGCCGTCTCCGCCAAGGCGCCCAAATTCGTCAAGGATGTCACCGGTGTCATCGTCGCCGGCCTTGGTGACAACCTCCCCGTATCCAAAATGCCGGCCGACGGTACCTTCCCCACCGCCACCAGCCAGTACGAGAAGCGCAACATCGCCATCGACATCCCGGTCTGGGACGAGAAGATCTGCATCCAGTGCGGCATCTGTTCCTTCGTCTGCCCCCACGCCACCGTCCGGATGAAGGCCTACGACGCCAAGGAGCTCAAGAAAGCCCCCAAGACCTTCAAGTCGGCCGACTGCACCATCCCCGAAATGAAAGGGAAGAAATTCACCGTCCAGGTGGCCCCCGAGGACTGCACCGGCTGCGGCGCCTGCGCCCACAACTGCCCGGCCAAGGACAAGCAGAACCCCAGCCACAAGGCCCTCGACATGGTCTTCCAGGCGCCGCTGCGGGCCCAGGAAGCCGAGAACTACGACTTCTTCCTCAGCCTCCCCGACGTCGACGCCAGCCAGGTCAAACTCGAAACCCTGCGGAGCAACCAGCTCGTCCGCCCGCTGTTCGAATACTCCGGCGCCTGCGCCGGCTGCGGCGAGACCCCGTACCTGAAACTCCTCACCCAGCTCTTCGGTGACCGGATGATCGTCGCCAACGCCACCGGCTGCTCCTCCATCTACGGCGGCAACCTCCCCACCACCCCCTATGCCCAGAGAGCAGACGGCAGGGGGCCGGCCTGGTCCAACTCCCTCTTTGAGGACAACGCCGAATTCGGCTTCGGCATGCGCCTCACCGTCGACCAGTTCACCAAATCGGCCAAAGAGTACCTCACCGCCCTTTCCGGGGTCAAAGGGTTCGACAAACTGGCCAAGGAGATCCTCTCCGCCGACCAGAGCAGCCAGGCCGGCATCGAAGCCCAGCGCGGCCGGGTCGAGGAGCTGAAAAAAGCCCTCAAGGGGAAAAAGGAGAAAGAAGCCCAACTCCTTCTCCCAATCGCCGACTACCTGGTGAAGAAATCGGTCTGGTGCATCGGCGGCGACGGCTGGGCCTACGACATCGGCTTCGGCGGCCTCGACCACGTCATCGCCAGCGGCAAGAACATCAACCTCTTCGTCCTCGACACCGAGGTCTACTCCAACACCGGCGGCCAGGCTTCCAAGGCCACCCCGCTGGGCGCTGTCGCCCAGTTTGCCGCCGGCGGCAAGCCTGTCTCCAAGAAGGACCTGGGGATGATCGCCATGTCCTACGGCACGGTCTACGTTGCCACCGTAGCACTCTCCAACCCGGCCCAGTGCGTCAAGGCCATGCTCGAAGCAGAAGCCTTCGACGGCCCGTCGCTGATCATCGCCTATGCCCACTGCATCGCCCACGGCATCGACATGACCAGCGGTGTTGACGCCCAGAAGCGGGCCGTCCAGTCGGGCTACTGGCCGCTCTACCGCTACAACCCGGCCCTTGCGGCCGAGTGCAAGAACCCGCTGCAGCTCGACAGCAAGGCACCGACCATCAGCTTCGACGAGTACACCGGCGCCGAGAACCGCTACCGGATGCTGAAGAAGGCCAACCCCAAGGCGGCCGACGAGCTGATGAAAAAGGCCGCCCAGTGGACCAAGGCCCACTTCGCCTACTATCAGAAGCTGGCTGCGCTCAACTTCGAGGAAACCTGCGAGAAGTAAAAACAGTACCACAACAGAAGAAAGGGCTCCCGGCAATAGTGCCGGGAGCCCTTTTAGTTTCTTGAAAGCAGGAAATATTTCTGTTATAGAAATACTTTGCTATTGAAATGTTAAGCGTAAGGAGTCAGACATGGCGAGCCCTCAGATGGTCATGTACGATGAGGAGTTCAAACAGATAAACGCCGTCATCGACAAACTGCTCCGCGATGCCAATGCCAAGGTGATCTTTCTGGTGGACAAGAACGGTCAGCTTATTTCCGGGGTGGGCGAGGTCGAGCGTTTTGACACCACTTCGCTTGCATCACTGACCGCCGGCAACATCGCGGCCACCGGCGGCCTTGCCAAGCTGATCGGCGAGAAGGAGTTTTCCATCCTCTTCCACGAAGGGGAGAAGGACAACCTGCACATATCCATCGTCGGCGGGCGGGTCATCCTCGTGGTTCTGTTCGACAGCCGTTCCTCCCTCGGCCTCGTCCGGCTCCGGGTGAAAAAGGCTTCGGACGAGCTGACCGTAATCTTCGACAGCCTGATGCAGAAGGCCGAGGAGAAGGAGAAGAGCGGCACCACCGATTTCCCCTTTGCGGAAATTACCGATGACGACATCGACAACCTCTTCAGCTAGGGTGCACGGAGATTACCAATGTCGTTCATAAACTACGCCTCCAGAGAAATTAACTGCAAGATCGTCTATTACGGGCCGGGCCTCTGCGGCAAGACGACCAACCTGCAGTACGTCTACCAGAAGACCGCACCCGACGCAAAGGGGAAGATGATTTCCCTGGCGACCGAGACCGAACGGACCCTGTTCTTCGACTTCCTTCCCCTGGCCCTCGGTGAGATCCGCGGTTTCAAGACCCGCTTCCACCTCTACACCGTCCCCGGACAGGTCTTCTACGACGCCTCCCGCAAGCTTATCCTCAAAGGGGTTGACGGCGTCGTCTTCGTGGCCGACTCCCAGGAGGAGCGCTACGACGCCAACATCGAATCCATGGACAACCTGCGCTACAACATGACCGAGCAGGGGTACGACCTGGACAAGATACCGTTCATCATCCAGTACAACAAGCGGGATCTCCCCAACGCCATGCCGGTGGAGGAGCTGCGCCGGGACCTGAACACCACCGGGGTGCCGGACTTCGAGGCCTGCGCCGCAAGCGGCGAGGGGGTGTTCGAGACCCTCAAGGCGGTCGCCAAGCTGATCCTGATCGACCTGAAGAAGGGGCAGTAGGCTAAAGGCCGGACAATAAACGAGTATGAAAAGGGCTGCGGATTTCCGCAGCCCTTTTTTCGTTTTTTATTGTTCCGGTGCAGTCCGGTAAAGCCGGCGCAGCCGGCTCTCGGTCACCTGGCGGGCGGTGAGGGGGAGGAGGACTGCGGCGAAGATGAGGAGGCAGCCTAGCCATTCGGCCGGACTCAGCCGCTCGCCGAGGACGAGGTAGCCGCCGAGCATGCTCCAGACCGGGTCGAGGGTGTAGATCAGGCCGGCGTGTGTGGGGGTGGTGTGGCGCTGCCAGGTGTTCTGCAGGGTGAAGCAGACGACCGTGGGGAACACCGCGCAGTAGGCGAGGGAACCGGCGGCCACCGGGCCGATGGTGAAGGGTGGCTGCGGGAAGATGATGGTTAGGGTGATGCCGGCGAGTGCCACTGTGGCGAACTGGACAAGGCTCACCAGGTAGACGTCGTCGGTCTTCAGCACCTTGGAGACGGTGATGATGTGAATGGCGATGAACAGGGCGCAGACCGTGGAGAGGAGGTCGCCGCGGCTGAACCCTTCAACCCCGCCGCGGGCCAGTTGCCAGATGCCTGCCATGGCGAGGAGGATGCCGGCACTGCTCCAGCGGTCAATCCGGTCACGCCAGAGGAGAAAGCAGAGAAACGGTATGAAGAGGACGAAGAGGTTGTTGAGAAATCCCGCCCGGGTGGCGGAGGTTCCCGACAGGCCGATGACGAAGGAGATGTTGGTGGCGGCCAGTGCAAGGCCGACGATGGCACCGCGGCTGATGATCTCTCGGGTGAGCCGCTTCAGGCGGGGGAGGCAGAACAGCCCCATGATGACCGTTGCCAGCGAGAAGCGCATGGCGAGGAAGGCCACCGGCGGCACGTCGCGGAAGCCGAGCTTGTTGAAGACGAAGCTTCCCCCCCAGAAAACGGTGGTCAGGATGAGGTACAAATGTACCGTGAGCGAAGACGGTCTGGCTGAATCGTGTCGGTTCATCGGGTATGGTTGCTCTTGTCCGAGGGGAAACTAACGGCGGTTCATGGAGAAGACCCGGTTCCTGCCCGCTGCCTTGGCCCGGTAGAGGGCTTCGTCCGCCTCACGGATCAGATCGTCGATGGAGGAAATGAACGGTGCTGGATAGGTGGCAACACCAATGCTGATGGTTGCTTTCAGGCTCCTGATCTGGCCGGTGAACGAATGGGCCTGGATCCGCTCCCGGATCCGTTCGGCCATGGTCATGGCGTCGTCGTGGGTGGTCTCCGGCAGAACGAGGACGAACTCCTCGCCGCCGTAACGGGCGGCACAGTCGTAGTTGCGAAGCCCCATGGCGGCGAGTTTGGCAAGGGCCTGCAGCACCGCATCGCCGCTCTGGTGGCCGTACTGGTCGTTCACCTTCTTGAAGTGATCGATATCCATCATGATCAGGGAGAGGTGGGTCCCCTTGCGCTCTGCCCTCCTGATCTCCCTTGCCAGCATCTCCATCATGTAGCGGCGGTTATGGAGATGGGTGAGGGGGTCGGTGTTGGAGAGCTGCTTGAGCCGTTCATTGGACTGCTTCAGTTCGTCCTGCAGCGACTTGATCTTCAGATGCACCTTTACCCGTGCCACGAGCTCGCCCGGGTCGAACGGCTTGGTGACATAGTCGCTCGCCCCCTGGCCGAGCAGCCTGATCTTCAGTTCACGGTCTTCCCGGCCGGTGAGCATGATCACCGGAATGCTCCTCAGCTCCTCGCGGCCGGCGATCATGCCGAGCAGCTTGATGCCGTCCATGCGCGGCATCTCCAGGTCGCACAGAACCAGGTCGATCGGGGTGGCAAGCAGCAGCTTGAACGCCTCGATGCCGTCACCCGCCTGATGGATCCGGTCGAAGAGCGAGGCCTCGTCCAGGGTCCGGGCGATCTGCTCCCGCACGGTGTCCGAGTCGTCGATTATGAGAACGGCCTTGTCCATAACCCTTCCGGTAAAAAGTGTTTCTCAGAGCAGCGGCTCTTTTGCCTGCTGCTTGAGCGCCGCGATGGTCCGGGCGTAGTCGCCGCTGTTAAAGACCGCGCTGCCGGCAACGAAGACATCGGCTCCGGCATGGGAGATCCGGGCGATGTTGTCCACCTTCACCCCGCCGTCAACCTCCAGCTCCGCCTCGCTGCCACGCCTGTCCATCATTGCCCGCAGGGCATGGATCTTCGGCAGGCACCCCTCGATGAACGACTGGCCGCCGAAGCCGGGATTGACGGTCATGAGCAGCACCAGGTCCAGGTCGCCCAGCACGTACTCCAGGCAGTTCAGCGGGGTTGCCGGGTTGAGGGAGACGCCGGCCTTCTTGCCGAGGCTCCTGATCAGCTGGATGCTGCGATGCAGGTGGGTGGATGCCTCGGCGTGGACAACGATGATGTCCGCGCCGGCGGCTGCGAAGTCCGGAACATAGCGATCCGGGTCAGCGATCATCAGGTGCACGTCCAGGGGGAGTGCGGTCACCTTGCGCAGGGCGGCCACCACCGGCGGTCCGATGGTGATGTTGGGGACGAATTGTCCGTCCATGACATCGATATGGATATAATCGGCTCCTGCGGCCTCCACGGCCCTGACTTCGTCGCCGAGACGGCAGAAGTCGGCGGAGAGTATGGATGGGGCAATCTTTTTCATTCTTAAGCTCCTCGTATCCTTATCCCGTTCGTTCAGGGAAGTATCTTTCTCAAGCGCGCGGCAAAGAATCCGTCCATGCCGTGTCGGTGGGGCCAGCTGCGGAAAACCCCCCTGTCGGTCTCCATTGCGGCAAGAGCAGGGAGGACCGTACTGACGGGTTCTATCACAAAATCACGATGATCGTTAAGGAAATTCTCCACCACCCGCTCATTTTCCTCCGGAGAGGTGGAGCAGGTGGAGTAGAGGAGGATCCCGCCTTCCTTGAGCTTTAAGGCTGCATTATCGAGGATGGCCCGCTGGGTGATTGCCAGCCTTGCCGGGTCCGTCGGCTCCTTCCACCACTTCCCCTCCGGGTTGCGGTGGATGACGCCGAGCCCGGAACAGGGGGCGTCCACCAGTATCCGGTCGAAGAGAGGGGGGTGCAGCTCCGGCAGCGGTCTGGCTGCATCCAGCGCCATGGTCGTGATGGAGGTTATGCCTAGGCGGCCTGCCGCCTCCCGGACCTGCTCCAGCTTGCGGGGCTGGCGGTCGCAGGCGAGCAGGGTTCCACTGTCCCCCGCGAGCTCGGCCAGGTAGGTTGCTTTCCCGCCGGGTGCGGCGCAGAGATCGAGCACCGCCTCTCCTGCGGCAGGAGTGAGGAGCAGGGCCGTCAGCTGGGAGGCCTCGTCCTGGACGGTGAACCGTCCGGCGGTAAAACTTGGGAGATTCGCCAGTGAGACCGGCGACGTTATGGTCAGACCGTCGGGCGCGTGGCTGCAGGGATGGGCGGTGACCCCCTCTGCGGCAAGAGTTGCCAGAAGCTCCTCGCGGCTGTTTTTCAGCCGGTTTGCCCTGATCGTGAACGGCGGGGGCTGGGACATGACCGCTGCCAGCTTTTCCGCTTCGTCGTACCCCAGCTGCTCCAGCCAGCCGTCGACGATCCAGCGTGGGTGGGAGTGGCGGGTTGCCAGGTGAGCGGCCGGCTGGGTTGCCGGATCGGGGTAGGGGATGGTGTCACGTCCCCGGTCAGCGCTCCGCAGCACGGCGTTGATGAAGCCAGACGCCCGCGGGGCCGCCTGCTTTGCCAGGTTGACCGTCTCGTTCACCGCGGCCGAGACCGGCACCCGGTCGAGGTAGAAGAGCTGGTACAGGCCGAGGCGCAGCAGCAGGACCACCGCCCGTTCCAGTTTCGACACCGGAGTGGTGGAAAAGGTGGTGATGATGTGGTCGAGGGTACCCTGCCGCCTGAGCGTGCCGTAGACCAGTTCCGTGTACAGCCCCCGGTCCGGGCCCGTCAGGCGCCCTTCGCGCAGTTCGCGGTCGATGATGATGTCTGCATAGGAGCGCTCCTTTTCGATGCGGAGCAGGGATAGGAAGGCGGCATGCCGCGCGGTGTGGGTCACATTGGCTCTTTTCGCTGGTGTGTAGTGGTGTTCACCCCTCTGCTCGCTTAAGCTCGCTTCCCCCCTGCAAGGCAGGGGGGACCGAGGGGGGTAAATGACGCCGGGTTATCGCGGTCCGTAGACCATCTGTTCCAGCCGCCTGATCCGCTCCTCCATGGGTGGGTGGGTGGAGAAGAGGGAAGCTAGCCCGCCGCCGGTCAGGGGGTTGACGATGAACATGTGGGCGGTGGCCGGGTTTGCATGCATCGGGATCTGCTGGTTGGCCATCTCCAGCTTGCGCAGGGCTCCGGCCAGGTAGAGCGGATTACCGGAAATCTGCGCCCCGCCGCGGTCAGCCTCGTACTCACGGGAGCGGGAGATCGCCATCTGGATCAGCATGGCGGCAATCGGTCCCAGGATAGCCATGAAGAGCAGTCCCACCACTCCGCCACCTTCGTCGTCACTGTCCCGTCCCCCTCCGAACATCGCCGCCCACTGGGCCATGTGGGCCAGGTAGGTCACGGCGCCGGCAATGGTGGCGGCAATGGAGGAGATGAGGATATCCCTGTGGCGCACGTGGGAGAGTTCATGGGCCATGACCCCCATGAGTTCCTCGCGGCTGAGGATGCGCATGATGCCGGTGGTGGCGGCAACTGCGGCATGTTCCGGGTTCCGGCCGGTGGCAAAGGCGTTGGGGGTGTCGGATTCTATCAAAAAGACCTTCGGCATGGGGATGCCCGCCTGCATGGCAAGCTGGCGGACCATGGAGTGAAGCTGCGGAGACTCGTGTGCACCCACTTCCTTGGCGCCGTACATGGCGAGGACGATCTTGTCGGAAAACCAGTAGGTGACGAAGTTCATGGCTCCGGCCATCACCAGTGCCATGGTCATGCCTGTTCTGCCCCCGAGGGCGCCTCCGGCGGCCACCAGCAGGCAGGTGAGCAGGGCGAGCAGAAATGTGGTTCTCAGGGCATTCATAATGACCTCCCTTGGCGGGAATAAGGAGTCAAATCAACTCCTTATTAAATTATAGGTGCTCCGCCGGCAAACTTCAAGGGGGGCTCCGCTTCAGCGGGAACTGTTTTTCCTGACGATCCCCATGATGCTCTTCACTGCCCGTTCCAGGCACTCCCTGCTGTGGGCCTCAATGGTCCAGACCGCGTCCGGGGCGTATCGCTCCATCAGGCGGAAGTAGCGGTCGAAATCGATGTTCCCCTCCCCCACCGGGGCATGGTCGTCCCTCGTGCCGCTGTTATCGTGGATATGAACCTCGGCAATATGCTCCCCCAGGGCGGCGAACCACTCCTCCAGCCCCACCTGCTCTGCGTGGAAAAGGTTCCAGTGCCCCACGTCGAAGCAGTGGCGCAGGCGGGGGTGGTTGCATGCCTCAATCAGGGCGAGCAGGGTGGAGGGCTCCTCCTCGAAGATGTTTTCCACCGCAATGGTGCAGCCGGTCTGTTCCGTCGCCTGCAGGACCTGGTTGAAGCTCTCCATGGCATGCCCCAGCCAGGAGCCCTGCTTCTCGCCGTAGCGCCAGCGGTCGTACCCGGGGTGGAACACCATCACCTTCGGCCGCAGGATGGCGGCGGCATCGCAGACCTGGCGGAAACGGTGACGGGTGGCGTCACGCAGGAGACGCTCCTCCGAGCCCGGGTTCAGGTCCATGAAGGGTGCATGGATGGTGCAGTCGATGCCGTGACTGTTGAAGGAGGCGGCAAGGGACTCGACCTGCTCCGGCAGAAGGGTGTCGAGGGTCTCGGCGTTGAAGAATATCTCCGGATGTACCCCCTTGGCAACCATGTACTCCAGGTGGTTCGGGGCGAGGAAGAAGGGGACATGGGCATGAATGATTCTAGACACGATGTGGCTCCGGTTTGTGTTTATTTATGATGTCACTGGCACAGCTGGCGCAGCTCACCAGCTCTTCCAGTTTCTGGATCGCCCGGGGGTCGCCGAGGACGATGAGGGTGTCAGCGGCTTCTATCTTTGAATGGGACTCGGGGTTGAAGACCATCTTGCCGTGCAGCTTCTTGATGCCGACGATGATGACCCCGGTCTCCTTGCGAAAGCCGGAACTGACCAGGTTCTCGCCGACAAAGGCGGAGTTTTCCGGGATGAGGATCTCCTCCATCTGCAGCTCCAGGTGTTCGCGCCCCGTGGCGATCTCGATGAAGTCGACCACGTTCGGCCGGAGGATCGCCTGAGCCATCCTGTTGCCGCCGATGACATAGGGGGAGATGACCTTGTTTGCCCCGGCACGGCGGAGCTTGATTTCAGAACCCTCCTCCCCGGAGCGTGCGAGGATGAACAGGTCCGGATTCAGACCCCGGGCGGTCAGAGTGATGTAGACGTTCTCCGTGTCCGAGGTGACCACCGAGATCAGCCCCTTGGCCCGCTTTATGCCGGCGCGCAGGAGGGTTTCGTCCTCTGTGGCGTCCCCGCGCAGGTGGAGATACTCCTCGTGATGCAGCTTTTCGTGGGCTTCCGGGTGTTTTTCGATGACCAGGAACGGGATCGGCTTTGCGCTGAACTCCCGGCAGATGAGCGCCCCGATCCGGCCGAAGCCGCAGATGATGTAGTGGTCCCGGAGAGAGTCGATCTTCTTCTCCACTTTCTTCCTCCCGATGATGCGCTGGATCTGCCCCTCGAACATGATCTGGGCCAGGCTGCCGACGATGTAGCCGAGCACGCTGACGCCGAAAACGATCAGGGTGATGGTGAATAGCTTGCCGTAGTCGGAGAGTTCGTGCACCTCCCTGAATCCGACGGTGCCGAGGGTGATGATGGTCATGTAGAGGGAGTCCAGCAGCGACCACCCCTCGATGGTCATGTAGCCGGTTGCTCCCATGGTGACCAGCGCGAGGAGGACGGCCATGGAGATTTTCAGATGTCGTATGGGGTCCATCGGCACTCCGTTACGCTGCCGCCCGGGGCGGGAGTTGCTGCTAGCTGAGATTACATGCCGCAGGGGCAAATTTCAAGAGATTTGGCCCGGATATCCGACGCATTCTGTCGATAAAATGGGCAGAAAGAAGGGGAAACGAGCCGTCCGCACCTACTTCAGCTTGACATCTTATGTATACTGTATACAATACAATATCACCTATATGGAGTAGTTTCATGAAAAAATCGATCGAAAAGCACCTGACACTGCGGGAAAAAATACTTGAGACGATCCGCGACGCCATCAGCAGCGGCGCACTCAAGCCCGGGGAGAAGGTTGCCGAACCGGAACTTGCCGAACGATTCGGCATCAGCCGCACACCCATTCGCGAGGCGTTCCGCCAGCTCGAATCCGAGGGTTACCTGACGGTCATTCCCCGCAAGGGGGCGGTGGTCGTCTCCTTTTCCAACAAGGAGGTGGAGGAGTTCTACGCCATCAAGAGCATACTCGAAGGGTATGCCGCCAACCTGGCCTGTCGCAACCTGACGGAAAAGGAGATTGACAAACTCGCCGCGATCAACGACAAATTACGGCAGCTGGCCGAGGAAGACGACATCAGGCACTTCTTCAAGATCCATAACGACTTCCACGAGCTCTTCCGCAAGGCAGCGGACAACTCCAAGCTCGACGAACTGATCAGCAGTCTGGTGAGCAAGTTCCAGCGTCTCAGGTATGCATCCCTGAGCAAGCCGGGACGGATGAAGATCTCGGTGCAGGAACACAGCAAGATTATCGAGGCGTTCAGGGCGCGCAACCCGGAGCTTGCCGAGCAGCTGGTGCGCAAGAATGCCGAGTACGGCGGCAGGGTCCTCATGGAGAGTGGCGAAATCGCGCTTCCCATGAGCATAGCCGAACAGGCGGCGCGTGCCCAGATCGACATCTGAAAGGTATGAATGCCCCAGCTCAGCAGAATACCTAAGGTAGACAGACTCCTTGCCCACCCCGCCGCAGACGCCTGGCTCAGAACCTACCGCCGGCCCCTTCTGCTCAGGGCAATCCGCACCGTGCTGGACGACCTGCGCGTCGAACTCCGCGCCGGCGCCGGGATCCCCGGTTTACCGGTCATCATCGAGCGGATAGGAACCGCGTTGCAGCGGCTCGACGCCCCCCACCTGCGCCGGGTGGTGAACGGCACCGGCACGGTCATCAACACCAACCTGGGACGTTCCCCCCTTCCCCCGAAGGTCGCAGCCATGCTGCTGGAAACCGCCACCCACTACTCCAATCTCGAATTCGACCTTTCCGCCGGCGAGCGGGGCGAGCGCTACAGTCACGTTGAGCCGCTGATCTGCGAGATCACCGGCGCGGAGGCGGCGATCGTGGTCAATAACAATGCCGCCGCCCTGCTGCTCGCCCTTGCCGCCATGGCCCGGGGGCGCGAGGTCGTCGTTTCCCGGGGGGAGCTGGTGGAGATCGGCGGCTCCTTCAGGATTCCCGATGTCATGGAGCAGAGCGGCGCCATCCTGCGCGAGGTGGGGACCACCAACCGCACCCACCTGAAGGATTACGGCGGCGCCATCGGCGAAGAGACCGGGCTCCTGCTCAAGGTGAGCTGCAGCAACTTCGCCTTGGTCGGCTTCACCGCCGAGGTGGGGGCAGGGGAGCTGGCGGCCCTGGCAAAGGAGAGCGGCCTCCCCCTGCTGGTGGACTGCGGCAGCGGACTGATGATCGACCTGGAGCCGATCCTCGGCTGCGGGGAGAAGACCGTGCAGCACTACCTGCAAAGCGGGGCAGATGTGGTCGTCTGCAGCGGCGACAAGCTGCTGGGGGGGCCGCAGATCGGCATCATCGCCGGAAAGCGCGAGTTCATCGCCGCCATGAAGAAGCATCCGCTGCTGCGGGCGCTGCGGGTGGACAAGATGACCCTGGCGGCACTGGAGGGTGTGCTGCGGCTTTACCGGGACGAGCGGAGCGCGCTGCAGGAGATCCCCACCCTGCGGATGCTGACCATGACCGAGAAGGAGCTGGCCGACCGGGGGGGGAGGATGCTCCGCCGGCTGAAACGGCACCTCCCCGCTGGGGTGCACCTCTCCCTGACCGGCGGGGTCTCCATGGTCGGCGGCGGCGCCCTGCCGCTCCTGCAGCTCCCCACGAAGCTGCTGGCCGTGGAGAGCGGGAGCCTCTCCGCGGGGGAGATCGAGGAGCGCCTGCGCCGCGCCGCCACCCCGGTGATCGGCCGGATCGCCCGGGGGGTCTTCCTCCTCGACGTGCGTACGGTCATGGATGACGACCTGCCGCTGGTGGCGGCCGCCCTGGAGGGGCTGGCGGCCGGGTAGGGGGGATTTGCAGTGGCATGAATCGAAAGGGCCTGGCGATGATGAGTCGCCAGGCCCTTGCTGTTTTTTATATCGCGGTTAAGGGGATGTCTTATGGGAATCAGCGTATCGACATGTTGTTCACGGAAATATCACCTCCCTGAACAGCGACTGTCCCGCTGAGGTCAATATTTTCAATGAGGTTTGAACCCGCCTGTACCGTCAGGCTACCGGTAACCGACGTGGTCCCGCTTACCGTGCTGAAGCTGCTCGTAAAGCCGCCGCGGATCGTGAGATTTAGATTCCGTGATAGTGTGAGATTCTCCGTCGAGGAGGCAGCCAATTTTATCAGTTCACCACTCTGCGCCGCATTGTAGGCATTTTGAATGAAGCTGTAGTAAACGGGCGTGCTACGGGAGACCTGTATCGGTCCGCCAGTGAGGTTGCCATCAGTGCCAACAGAAAAATAAGCGATATTTCCGGCCTTGTCCCTAAGCCACAAGGGCCCCCCAGTGCCCGGAGCGGTGGTGGCTGGCTGCCAGGAGATGCCGTTGTAGGACATTTCCAATGCGCCGCAGATGTTGGGATATACCATGATGCAGATGCCACCGTCGGAGGCGTTCAACGTCCATACCCCGTAGTAGAGGGCTAGGGTGCCGGTCGGGGGGGTCCGGTCTACGGTCACGGTAATCCCTGCCGACGGCGTTTCGATAAGTGCGCCGTCCCAGGCACGGCTCTTGATGTTATAGCAGCCTTCCAGGGTAAGAGGGAGATTGATACTCCAGTTGGTGGTGCCTGAAGCAGTCAGCCAGGTCGAACCGCCATCAATGGAAACCTCCACCCTGGTTATCGTACTGCCACCCGGAGCCGTTGCTGCCGTACCGGTAACAAGGACGCTGCTCCCTTTGGTGGCTAGGCCGCTCGCAGGACTCGTGATGGTGGAACTTGGTACCAGGCTGGTGTCGAGGAGGATTGTATTACTGATACTTGTTATATTCCCCGCCCGGTCCCTGAGCTGGACGTAGACGGTTTTCTCGCCGTCACCGGTAAGCAGAGTCCAGCTCCTGGTGGTCTGAGCCGCTGCCCAGCTTGACCAGCTGACCCCATTGTTACTGAAGCGAATGGAAACGGTGCCGCAAACGTAGGGGGTGGTGAAGAATTCGCAGGAAAGGCCGGGATCCTGCGCAGAGGCGGTAATTTCAAGGGTAACCAGAGTTGTGGTTGTTGTTGCTGCATTGTTGTTGATCTTCATAAAGCCGCTCGGCGGTGTTCGGTCAACGGTAACCTGCACCGCCGGACCGTGAGTTTCCACGACTCCGTCCAGGTCTTTAGCTCTGCTGAGCAGGTTGTACACTCCATCCGCAGTCGGCTGCCAGTCGTAACTCCAGCTAGTGGTGCCGCTGACTGGTGTCCATGAGGTGCCGTTGTCGTTTGAGACCTCCACCAGAGCGACCGGTGAGCCGGTATCGCTGTGGGCTTCACCGGTTATCCCGATAGTCGTTGCAGTCGAAATCACGTTCTGTATCGGGGATGTAATGAGTGAATAGGGGGCGGGCAGCAGGGAGGCGGCCATCAGTTTGTAGTTGCTGCTGCCGTCATATGCGCTAAAAAAAAGGGTGGTTCCCACGGCTTTAAAATTGTTTGGTGAGGAAGAATTGCCGCCCGGATTCAGGTCAGCAAGAAGATATGTGTTTTCTGCTGTGCCGTCTGTTACCCATGCTTCATTGTAATGGGCACCGTCATCTGCACCGAAGAATGCAAGGGAGCCGGCAATGGTAAAGCTGCCGGCAGAGTAATAGTTGACTACCGGATTGATTTTTTTCACCAATACTGTGCCGGAGTCCGAGCCGTCACTGGTCCAGAGCTCCCAGCCTCTGTCAGGCCGGATTATGCTGAACAAGAGCTTGTCATTGAACGGTTTCAGCCCGCCAAGATAGGAATTCCCCGTTCCCGGGTAGAGATCCTTAACCAGAACTGTGCCGTCAGTCGTCCCGTCGCTTTTCCATAGTTCACTGCCAGTGGAAGGTTCGGTGGCGGAGAAGTAAAGAGTGGAGTTGAGGCAGGCCAGATTGGCTGGTGAAGAAGAGCCGGCAGCATTGATATCCTTGACCATGATAGTTCCGCTTTCGGTACCGTCGGTCAGCCAGAGTTCCTCACCGAAGCCCCCTGCATTGAGGCTGAAAAAAGTCTTGCCGCCACAAACTGTGATGTTTTTCGGTTGGCTGAGCAAGGTAATCACGGCACTGGTGCCTGCCACAGGGTCTACGTCCCAGATCGTCCATGTTACGGTTGCCCCTGAAAGGCTTGTGACTACCAACAGTTTCCCGTTCACTACGGTCAGCGAATCGATGCCAGTATAGTATCCGGGGGTGAATTCAGTGGCCTGCATTGTCTCCGCAGGAGTGCCGCCGGTTTTCCAGAGCTTGCTGCCTAAGGGTGTCGAGGCCACAAAGTAAAGAGTGTTACCGAGCACGGTGAATTTCTGCGGATTTGAACTGCTCGATCCCGGATAGATATCAGCCAGGAGTTGGGTGCCTCCAGATGTCCCGTCGGTGACCCAGAGTTCGGCGCCATTTCCCGGGTCCGTTGCCCGGAACAAGACTTTCCCGTTCAATGGCGTCAGAGAACTAGGTTGAGAAAGCATGGAGCCGGGGTTGATGTCTTTGATCAATGCCGTTCCGCTTGCAGAACCATCGCTTTTCCAGAGCTCGGCACCGGTTATTCCGTCATTGGCGGCAAAGATGATGGAATTGTCGAGCGAGGCAAAAGGATTGACAAGATATGGGTCGATTGCATTCCCGTTCGGATTGATGTCCTTGACCAGGTACGGATGACCGAGAGCCCAGAGGTCGGCAGGAATGTACAAAAGCAGGAGAAGAAGGAATCGGATAAGCAGAGGTGAGCTGTAGGCGTTGCGATCGGCAGCAAGAAAGCATTGCATAATGTCCTCCTCAGTCATAACAGCAACTTTACAGAATGGCCAATCATTGTCACTAATTCATTAATAATCATATAAGTGAACAATTTAAGCACGGCGTTCTGCTATCAACTATAGTAGACAACTAGCTGCAATAATTGATAATTATCAAAATACGCGCAAAACGACTTCCTGTAAAGCCGGAAAATGAATGCGTGCCCATGATGAGGGGGCGTGACGGCATACGACCGGATAAGTTGCGTGGCGCCCTGAACAGGCTTATTTACGTCTGCGCCTTCAGCCGGTCGTGGCGCAACAGCTCGGGGAAGAGCCGTGCCCAGAGGAGCACCACCAGCAGGGTGCCGAAGCCGCCGATCAGGACCGCCGGCACGACGCCGAACCAGGCGGCGGTCAGGCCGGATTCGAACTCCCCCAGCTCGTTGGACGAGCCGATGAAGATGGAATTGACGGCGCTGACCCGGCCGCGCATCTCGTCCGGCGTCTCCAGCTGTACCAGGGTGGAGCGGATCACCACGCTGACCATGTCCGCCCCGCCGAGGACCGCCAGCAGCAGGCAGGAGAGTGGGAGCCAGCGGGAGAGGGCGAAAGCGATCGTCGCGATGCCGAAGATCGCCACGCAGATGAACATGGTTCTGCCGACCCGCCGCCGCAAGGGGAAACGGACCATGACGAGGGAGACCAGCAGCGCTCCTGCCGCCGGCGCAGCTCTGAGCATCCCCAGCCCCCACGGCCCTGTATTGAGGATGTCGCGGGCGTAGATGGGAAGCAGGGCGGTGGCGCCGCCGAGGAGCACGGCGAACAGGTCGAGGGATAGCGCGCCGGAAATTACGGGGCGGTTCCGGATGAAGCGTATGCCGGCGAAGAAGGCGGCAAGCGACGGAGGCTCCCGGGGCGTCCTGCTCCGGGCTATATCGAGGGAAAGGATCATTCCGGCGGAAAAGAGGAAAAGGAGCGCGCTTGTCAGGTAGACAGTCGTTGCCCCGGCAATGTAGAGGAAACCGCCAAGGAGCGGCCCGGAGATAACCGCCGCCTGCCGCACCGAGCCCGCCACGGCCAGGGCCCGGGGGAGGGTCTCCTGGTCCACCAGGGAAGGCAGGAGGGTCTGCAGGGTGGTGAATTCGAAGGCACGGGCGATGCCGACGAGGAAGAGGAGCCCGAGAATGCCGTCCCGGGATATCCAGCCGTCGTGGCTCCCCAGGGCCAGCAGTCCGAGGACCATGGCCATGGCAATCTGGGCTGCAGCGACGATGTAGCGGCGGTTGTAGCGGTCGGCGGCATGACCGACGAACAGCACCAGCACCACTGAGGGGAGGAACTGGGCCAGTCCGACCAGTCCCAGGTCGAAGGCCCTGCCGGTGAGGGCGTACACGTGCCATCCCACGGCCACCCCCGCCATCTGGAAGGCGACGGTCCCAGCGGCACGGGCAACGACGAAGCTGATGAACGAGCGGTTGAATCCTGTCGGCGGTCGGTGCACCTGTTTCTCCGGTAGGGCAGTAAGAATGCTGACAACCTATATCATGAACTGCCGTCTTGCCTCCACTTTTTCCCCGGGGTTGGCCTTAAGCCGCAAAGTGGGGTATGCTTGTAGCTGTTTGCATCTCCGTTACAGGGGGGCTGCGTGCCCGATTACCGTTCCATTCAGCAGAAAAAGGTGCAGTATCGCCAGCCCCGCACTCCGTTTTTTCATGCGCTGCTGTTTTTCACCCTGCTCTTCACTGCGGCGTCAGTCTCCGCAGCACCGGGCGAACCGGCCCCGAAGCGGGCCATCATCGTCGGCGGCGACCGGGACTACCCCCCCTACGAGTACCTGGACCGTGACGGCAGGCCGGCCGGCTTCAACGTGGAGCTGACCCGGGCGATTGCCGAGGTCATGGGGATGGAGGTCGAATTTCGCCTCGGTAGCTGGTCCGAGGTGCGCGGCGACCTGCAAAGCGGAAAAATCGACGTGCTGGAGGGGATGTCCTTTTCCGAGGAGCGGGAGCGGGAGGTCGATTTCTCCACTCCCCATGCCCTGGTGAACCACGCCATCTTTGCCCGACGCGACTCCCCCCCCGTCGCCTCCCTGGAGGGTCTGGCCGGCAGGAGCGTTGCCGTTCACCGGGGGGGGATCATGCACGACCTGCTGGTGCTGACCGGGTTTTCCGGCCGGCTTCACCTTACCCCGACCCCGGCCGATGCCCTGCGGCTGGTGTCGGCGGGCACGACCGACTATGCCATCGTCGCCATCGTGCCCGGGATGTACCTCATCCGCGAGCTGAAACTGACCAACCTCCACCCAGTCGTGCGCAACGTGGCCACCCACCGTTACGGCTATGCGGTGAAAAAGGGGAATGCCGAGCTCCTCTCCCGATTCAACGAGGGGCTGGCCATCCTGCGCAAGACCGGCCAGTACGACACGATCTACGCCAAGTGGCTCGGGGTGCTGGAACCAAAGCATGTGGAATGGCGCACCATTGCCAAGTACGGTGCGATCGTGGTTGTCCCGCTCGTTCTGCTTCTGGGGGGCTTTGCCCTCTGGTCCCGCACCCTGCACCGCCAGGTGGCCCTGCGTACCGCCGACCTGACCCGGGAGATCGCCGAGCGCCGCCATGCGGAGGAGGAGCTCCGTCTCAACCAGCAGCAGCTGGTGCAGGCGGACAAGCTGGCCGCACTGGGGGTGCTGGTCTCTGGCGTGGCCCACGAGATCAACAACCCCACCGGCCTGATCCTCCTGGACGTGCCGATCCTGAAGCGGGCCCATCGGGATACCCAGACGATCCTGGACGAGCGCTATGCCGAGGGGGGCGAGTTCACCCTGGGTGGTCTCCCCTACAGCGAGATGCGGGGTGAGATCCCCCGTATCCTGGACGAGATGCACGACGGCGCCAAGCGGATCAAGCGGATCGTTAACGATCTGAAGGACTTCGCCCGGCGCGACGACCTGGCGGAGCTGGTCCCGCTTGACCTGAACGAGGTGGTGCAGACGGCCCTGCGCCTGGTGGAGCCGACCGTGCGCAAGGCCACCACCCGCTTCCGGGTCGACTACGGCGACGACCTCCCCCGGTTCCGCGGCCATGCCCAGCGGATCGAGCAGGTGGTGGTCAACCTGGTCATCAACGCCTGCCAGGCGCTCCCTGATCCGGAGCGGGGGATTTCGGTGACCACCCGCCACAACCGGTCAACGGCGAGCCTGCTCCTGACCGTCCGTGACGAGGGGGTCGGCATTGCGCCTGAAGACCTCCCCCGCCTGACCGACCCGTTCTTCACCACCAAGCGGGAAAGCGGCGGGACCGGCCTCGGCCTTTCCGTCTCCACAGGCATCGTCAAGGAGCACGGCGGCCGGCTGCAGTTCGATTCAACCCCGGGCACCGGCACGGTCGTCACCCTGGTGCTGCCGGCCATAGAGGAGGAGACCACATGACCCAGCAGACCTATCCCCCCTTCGCCATCCTCCTGGTGGATGATGAACCGGCCTGGCTGAAATCCCTGTCCCTCACCCTGAAGAGCTGTGCCGGACTGACCAACATCATGACCTGCCAGGACAGCCGCCAGGTCATGGAGATGCTCGACGCTGGCGGCATCGGCCTGGTCCTGCTGGACCTCACCATGCCCCACCTCCCCGGGGAGGAACTGCTCCGGCAGATCGGTGAACAGCACCCGGAGGTGACCACCATCGTCATCAGCGGCCTCAACCAGCTGGAGACGGCGGTTCGCTGCATGAAGCTGGGAGCCTTCGACTACTTCATCAAGACCGACGAGGAGGACCGGATCGTCGGCGGGGTACTGCGGGCCGTGCGGATGGTGGAGATGCAGCGGGACTACCGGGAGATGGCGGATCGCCTCGCTTCCGGCGAGCTGCAGCATCCCGAGGCGTTTGCCCCGATCGTCACCGCCGACCGGGGGATGCTGGCGATCTTCGCCTACGTGGAGGCGGTGGCGAAAAGTCCCCAGCCGCTCCTGGTAACCGGGGAGAGCGGCGTCGGCAAGGAGCTGGTTGCCAGGGCCGCCCACTCCTTGAGCGGCTGCCGGGGGAAACTGGTAACGGTCAACGTTGCCGGACTGGACGACACGGTGTTCAGCGATACCCTGTTCGGGCACACGAAGGGGGCCTTCACCGGCGCGGAACAGCTGCGGCGGGGGATGGTGGAGGAGGCTGGGGACGGCACCCTGTTCCTGGACGAGATCGGCGACCTCTCCATCCCCTCCCAGGTGAAGCTGCTGCGGCTGCTCCAGGAGGGGGAGTACTTCCCGCTTGGCAGTGACCAGCCGAAACGGCTCTCGGCGCGGATCATCGTCGCCACCCACCAGAACCTGGCGGAAAAGGAGGCTGCGGGGAGTTTCCGCCGCGATCTCTATTACCGCCTTCGCACCCACCAGGTGCAGATCCCCTCCTTGAGGGAGCGGCCCGGCGACATCCCGCTGCTGCTGGATCACTTCCTCGCCGAGGCGGCCCTGGCACTGGGGAAGAAGAAACCGACCCCACCACGGGAACTTGCACCGCTGCTGGCAACCTACTCATTCCCCGGCAACGTGCGGGAGTTGAAGGCCATGGTCTATGACGCCGTCAGCGTCCACCGGGAGCGGATGCTCTCCATGGAATCCTTCGTCAGGGCGGTCGGCACGGCACATCCGGCGACCCCGGCCGCTCCCCCCCACCCGAGGCAGAACCCCTTTGCCGGCTTCCCCGACCTCCCCACCTTTGCTGAGGCGGCGGGGTTCCTCGTTGCCGAGGCGATGGCGCGGGCAGGGGGGAACCAGACCCTGGCCGCCCGCCTGCTCGGCATATCCCAGCCCGCTCTGAACAAGCGGCTGAAGATGCTGCGTGATTATCCTGAAAGCGGCAGGTGAGACTTGTTGCAACGAGGTTAGAATTGCAAAAAATAGCAGGTCAGTTCGAGCGCAGACAGCACCCGCAGCGCATCCTGCGTGAACCGGCATAACCGGAGGTTATAGCATCATCTCCGGTTATAATTGCGCTAACTGTTCGAAATGTCGTTAAAACTGCCGACCATTCGGGTGAATCCATAACCTGGGGTTATGAGGGTTGGGAGGATAAAAAACCGGTTCATTTTACTATTCTGTAACAATACCGGCTAGATAGAAGTGTAAGGCGTTCTTGGCATCCTCCATGCTTTGTAAAGGGTAATCAGTTACGAGCCGTCCGGCTCACGCAGGTTATCCCAAACTATGGAGGTGTTCCATGGAAATGTTCTGGATCCAATTCGTTCTTGTGCTCGGTGCCGTCCTGATCGGCATCCGCAGGGGGGGCGTGGCCCTCGGCCTGATCGGCGGGCTCGGCGTAGCGCTCCTCACCCTCGTCTTCCGCAGCTCCCCCGCCGAGCCGCCGGTCGGTGTCATGCTGATCATCCTGGCGGTCGTTACCGCTGCGGCCACCCTGCAGGTGGCGGGCGGTCTCGACTACCTGGTGCAGCTGACCGAACGGCTGCTGCGCGCCCATCCCAAGTACGTCACCATCCTCGCGCCGCTCTCCACCTTCTTCCTGACCGTCTGCGTCGGCACGGGCCACGCGGTCTACGCCCTCCTGCCGGTCATCGCCGATGTCGCCGTCAAGACCGGTACCCGGCCGGAACGCCCCATGGCGATTGCCAGTGTCGCCTCCCAGATGGGGATCACCGCCAGCCCGGTTGCTGCCGCGGTCACCTTCTTCCTCGGCTTTGCCGTCAAGGCCGGTCATCCGGTGACTCTCCTCGACATCATCTCTGTCACCCTTCCGGCAGGGATAGTGGGGGTCGTGGCGGCCTCGGCGTGGAGCTTCAACCGGGGCACGGACCTGGACAAGGACCAGGAGTTCCAGGCGCGGCTCAAGGACCCGGAGTTCCGGAAATCCCTGGATGCCGACGTCACCACCCTGGACAAGAAGATCTCCGCCACCGCCAAGCTCTCCGTCGCCCTCTTCTTCGCCGGCGTGGCCACCATCATCCTCTTCGCTGTCTTCCCGCAGCTCCTGCCGGTAAGCGGTGAAGGGAAAGCAATTCCCATGACCACGGTGGTGCAGTTCGTCATGCTCGCCTACGGTGCCTTCATCATGTTCGCCGCCAACGTCAAGGCCAAGGAGATCGCCAACTCCAGCGTCTTCATCGCCGGCATGGTCGCCGTGGTCTCCATCTTCGGCATCGCCTGGATGAGCGATACCTTCATCACCGCCAACAAGAAGTTCCTCGTGGACAACATCGGCATCATGGTCAAGATGGCCCCCTGGACCTTTGCCATCGCCACCTTCTGCATCTCCGCCTTTGTCAAGAGCCAGGCGGCAACCCTGGCAATCACCCTGCCGCTGGGGCTCGCCCTCGGCCTGCCGGTCCCCCTGCTTCTGGGCCTCGTGCCGGCCAGCTATGCCTACTTCTTCTTCGCCTTCTACCCGAGCGACCTGGCCGCCATAAACTTCGACCGCACCGGCACCACCCGCATCGGCAAGTACCTTCTCAATCACAGCTTCATGGTCCCCGGCCTCATCGGTGTCTCCTCCGCCACGGTCACCGCCTACATGATCTCCCGGGTCATACTGTAGGGCATCCGGACCCCGTCCGGAAGCTTCTGGGGAAAGGAAAAGGGCGCCTGCGAACATTTGCAGGCGCCTTTTCTTATTCCGAACCGTCAGCGGATGCGTCTTTCCCAGCAGGGCGATCTCTGATTGACCGGAGATGATGAAATCCTGTTTTCCTGAACGAGTCCGGCCCGTCTGCTTGACTATGAGGTCTAACGTTGTATTGTGCAGTGTAGGCTCTTGGAAAGATTCAGGGAGGTGGGCACATGACCAGCCGCACTCCGAAGAATATACGATCCCTTCTTTTTGCTGCCATAGCGGCCGTCTGCACGCTTCTTGGTTACTGTCCCATAACGGCGTCGGCGGAGACCGCGGTTCGTATCGATGGTTCAAACCCGACCTACTACCCATCACTCCAGGCTGCCATCGACAACAGTCGACAGGGTGATGTGATCCAAGCCCGGGCAACCAGCTTTAATGAACATCTTGTTTACAACAGGGCCAGTGAAATAAGACTGCACGGTGGGTATGGTTCCGGATTTAACGCCAGAACCGGGGTAAGCGTAGTCAGGGGAGATTTGAAGGTTTCAGCCGGGAAACTCACCGTAAAACACCTCTCCATTGCTCCTGACATGACCCCGCCTGCCCTGGTGTCCGTTTCACCACGGGAAGGAATGAGCGGAGTACCGGTAAACTGCATCATTTCCGTGACATTTAACGAGCCGATCCGGGCTGCCTCGATTTCCCCGGGCACAATAGCCGTGAAGGACAGCGGGAACAATACCGTTACCGGCACGGTGAGCGCCTCCGGGAGTACGGTTTTCTTCACGCCGTCGGCAAACTTGAAAACCTCGACCACGTACGCGGTAACCGTTGCACCCGGAATCAGGGACCTGGCCGGCAACGCAACTACGACAGGGTATTCATGGCAGTTCGGGACGACCTTTGAGCCCGGTGCCTTCGACTTTTCCATCACCCCCACCGCTGCCCAGTTCAATGTCTGGAGGGAAGAGCTGAATGGCATGGTAATCGACCTTAAGGTCACCAGCAGCATCCCCTTTCCGGTGATGCTCACCATCGAGGGGTGTCCGCCTGCCGCTGTCTGCATGGCATCTCCCAACAACGTGTTTAACTATGTTGCAAGCGTTCAGCAGTATGTTTCACTGCTTGTCACCGCTTCGGAGGCAACCCCGCTGGGGAGTTTCCCGCTGACTATCCGGGGAGATGGCGGGGGGGTATACAGGTCGGCGACCATTACCGTGAACGTCGGTCAATTCCGGGGAATAACAAGACCAACGGAAGTCTGGGGGGCGGGTGGAACTCCTGTCGCAACGGCCTTTGGTCACCAGCTTGGCGCCGTGGCAACGGGAGACGGTGCCGGTGGCGCAATTTTCCTGTGGGAAGACAGCCGGGAAACAGTCGGCATCCCGGACATCTATGGCCAGCGAATCAGCCAGAGTGGAACCCCGCTCTGGCAGACCGATGGAATTCCCCTGATAACGGCCATTCGCGACATATGGAACGATCCTGCATACCAGCAAAGCATTGCCGCCATCCCGGACGGTGCCGGCGGGGCGCTTTTCACATGGGAAGATGACCGGCACCTGCAAGGGGACATCTTTGGCCAGCGGGTTAACAGCGCGGGAGTAACCCCTTGGCAGAAGGACGGGGTGCCGGTCTGTACCGCGTGCTGGTTGGCGGGGCCTCCCTGTGCCAACCAGAAAAGTGATCCGCAGACAGCTCCCGACAGTGCCGGTGGTGCGATCATCACCTGGCATGAATCCCGCGACGGGTTCCATGGTTCTGTCTGGGCTCAAAGGATTACGGCCAGCGGTGCCCCCGCGTGGCAACTCGACGGTGTGCCGGTGGCCTATGGCGAATTCAATGCGGATTTTGCCCGGATCATCGGCGATGGTGCGGGCGGTGCCATCATCGTCTGGCAGGACGGGCGCAACGGCATGTACCGATACCGCGCCCAGCGGCTCAGCGCTTCCGGGGCTCCGCTCTGGGTCGTCAACGGTGTGGATGTGCCCGGACCGAATATGGCCCATCGCGGCCTCAGGGGATTTACCACCATCGGGGACGGCGCCGGCGGGGTCATCGTTACCTGGGTGGGGACCTCCGGCGACAATACGTCCGACCTCTATGCCCAGCGGCTCGACCCTGCGGGGAATGCGCTCTGGGGTCAGGGTGCCGTCGCCGTCTGTAGCCGCCCGTCCTTCCAGTACGGTCCCACCGTTGCAACGGACGGGTCCGGCGGGGCGATTATCGCCTGGGAAGACCTGGGGGCTTCCGCCCCGGGATCCGGCCAGCAGTGGATTTATGCCCAGCGGCTCGACTCCCAGGGGAAACCGCTCTGGCAGGCTGACGGTATCCCCCTGTACACCTTTCATGGGTCCGGTCCCCAGGCAGCCAGCGACGATGCGGGAGGGGCCATCATCGTCTGGGATGGTTTCCGTCTTGCCGGACCGAAGCAGTTGAACCCTGCCATCCATGCCCAGCATGTAACGGGCGACGGCCAGATTCTCTGGACCCCCAACGGGTTCGAGGTATTTTCCCTCGCAGGCAACTACGGCATGGGTCCTCAGATTATCAGTGACGGGTTGGGCGGGGCCATAATCCACTGGACTGATTACCGGCTGACTTCCGGGGAAAATTGGGACATCTTTGGGCAGCGATTGACTGACAAGGTCCCGTGACAGGCAGGTTTCCATCGTTGCGGGGATTCCTGTTACGGCGCATGGCCTTCAGTAGCCGATATTTCATGGCGCAGCGGGCGAGACAGGAAACAGGGATGTGCAGACATGGCACGTGTCAGCAGTCTGGGGCGTCTGTGAGTAGTCGCAGACGCCCTTTCATTCTCTCCATCAGCCGATGAAGCCGGGGGTGAACAGCGGGGCGTGGTTGGAGGTGAAAAGCGGGGGGTCGCGGCGGACTATGGCGGCCACGGCCGGGTCCCGGCTGAACTCGTTTGCCAGGAATTTCCGCACCCGCCCCCGGTCCCAGCCGGCAGGGTGACGGAAGCCGGTGTAGAGGGAGAGGTCGCCGTCATAGAACAGGCCGGTCCCGTACTCCGCCGCCTCGTCGCCGGCGACCGGCATGTTGAAAATCGCCAGGTTGAGGCAGGTTATTGCCTCGTGGTGCTCCCGGATGAAGCCAAGGGTCCGTCGTGCCGCCGTCTCGTCCTCCGCCGGGGTGCCGAAGAGGAGGTAGAGGTAGACGCCGATACCGGCACCCCGGAGGTTCTGGAGGATCCTCGCCGCCAGGTTGAGCGCTATGCCCTTCTCCAGCCGGTCCAGAACCCCCTGATCCCCCGATTCCAGTCCAAGCTTCAGCATGACGCAGCCGGATCTTCTTAGCGCCCGGCAGAACTCGGGGTCTGCCAGCTCCCGCTCGAAGCGGGCAAAACCGTACCAGGGTGCACCGGGGGAACGCTGCGTAAGTTCCCGCAGGAGAGCCGGGCTGATGGCATTGTCCAGCAGGTGGACGAGGGTCGGCCGGTGGCGGGTGACCAGGAACTGCAGCTCGTCCATTGTCCTTGAAACCGGAAGCGGGCGGTAACGGTTCCCCTCGGCCCGTTCCGGGCAGAAGGAGCAGCGGTTCCAGTAGCAGCCTGCCGAGGCGCTGTAGGGAAGGATCAGGCCGGGGGCCAGATAGTCGTCCAGCGGCAGATGGTCGTAACTGGGGGTGGCCGGCTTTCCGTCAGCACAGTCAATGCCGTATCGGGCCAGAAGCGGTGCTTCACCCGGTCCGGCCACCAGCTCGTCCACCAGGCCGCCGAAGGGGCTCTTCCATCCGGGCCGCTGCAGCCAGGAGGTGACCAGCCCGCCTCCGAGGATGATGTTCACCTTCGGGTAGTGGCGGCGGAGATAGCCGGCCATGGCAAAGGTGCAGACCGCCTGGCTCAAGTAGTTGAGGGAGAAGCCGACGGTCGTCACCCCTTCAGCCAGCAGCTCCGGCAGGCGTACGCTGAACCAGGGGTGGAAGGGGCTCAGCTCCGGCCGGTCGGCGGCTGCCAGCAGGTCGCTGCTCCGCACGGGTGAGAAACAGTCCTGCTGGTAGTCGGCCAGGGTGATGGCCGCACCGGCTTCCCTTCCGGCCAGTGCCAGCAGACGGTTCAGGTCGCGCACCGCCCGGCTGTAGCGGTCGGGCGAGGCATAGGTGCGGATGTCGCGCAGGGCGCCCAGGTGGGCGTCGCGGTGGCGCTCCGCCCGCCGGCTCCAGGTATCCCTGGCAGCAAGCGGCCGGCCGAGGAGCCATAGGAGACCTTCAAGGCTTGCGTCCAGCAGGCGGCAGGGGATGCCGTGCGCCTGCAGGGCGCCTGCCAGCCGGGCGACTCCTGCCGGCGGTTCGCACGGCTTGGCAACTGGGGGGTGGATGAGGAGCATGGTGCCAGTATGGAGTATCGGCGCTCCTGCGGCAAGACCCATTTAACCGTCTCTGTCTCCCTGACAGGGAAACGTATGCTTCGTCTCCCATGTTCTGCCGGCCGTTCTGAATGGCTGAACGCATCTTTCCGCGTGTGGCTGCCAAAACCAGACGTCACGGGTTCATGCGCACCCATCTGCTTGTCAACGTTTTGATTCGCTGTAAAGTTTCTCCTGAGGAATTACGTCCATGAGCGACACCGCCAGGCAAGAAATATGGAACAAGCGCCTTCGAAAGATATTCTTCTTCTGTGGCGTAACTCTCCTGGTTGCCGCGGCCCTTGTTGCCGTTTCGCTGAAAATATATCTTGCAAGCCCCCATCCCGCCCGCCAGCTCTCGATGCTGCTCAGCACATCCCTTCACCAGACGGTCACGGTGCAGGCAGTACATACATCCGGCCTGAATCTCTACCTCATCGGGGTGTTGGTCGCCGATCCGGCCGGGTTTTCTGGCGGCACACTGCTGACGGCACAGTCACTCGCCATCAAACCCCACTGGAGTCAGCTGCTGCTCGGGCGACGGGTCGTTCGCCTGATCGAACTGGATGGTCTGCAGCTGGACCTGCACCAGAACAGCGCGGGCATCTGGAACTTTTCGGGGCTCAGGCGGCTTTCTGCCAGACCCGCTGCCGGAGAAACCCTTGTCCGGCGACTGTCCGTGAAGGACGGATCGCTCAGGGTCGATGACCGGGCTGTGCGGGGTATCTCCCTCGACATCCGGGACCTGGCGACGAAGGGGTCAAGGGATGCCAGTATCGACCTGGCATTCCGGGATGATGCGCGCAATCGCTATACCCTGAACGGAACGGTGAGAGCCGGCAGCGATCCGGCTTTCGGGCTGCACCTGCGGGCGCCGTCGCTCTCCCTGGCAGGGGTGGCAGCTCTGGTGAAGCCGGAAGGCACCGATTATCTAAAACAGGCCCGTGGCGACCTTCAGCTGGCAGCCACTCTACGGAAGGGGCGGCTGCTGGCACATGGGGAGATGGGCTTCAGTCAGCTCGCGGCTGCAAAGCGAACCGGCCCCGTGTCCGGGCGACTGCTCCTTGACGCGAGCTACCATCAGGAGAGCGATCGGGTCCGCCTGGAAAGCCTCGACCTGACCGTCGACAATCTCCTGCAGCTGCACGGTACGGGTATGGTCAGCGGCCTGAAAAACGAACGCGCCTTCGAGCTGGACCTGAAGGCCTCTGACCTGGAACTGCAGCGGCTGCAACCGTTGCTGCCGGCTGAAAAATGGGGGCAGGTGGCGCTGTCCGGCAGGCTTGCCAATACTGCCCTGCATCTCGCAGGGTCCGCCCGACAGGGTATAAGCGCCATCGCTGGGGGGGCGGATCTGCGGGAATTCTCGCTGACAGGGGGGGGACGGCTCTGGATCAGCGGCCTTTCCGGCAGGGTCATCGTCGAGAAGCGCGTTCACGGCATACTCTTCAAGGGGGAGCTGTCCGGCCGCGGCAGCACAAAAACCGCCCTGGAATCGATCCAGGCCCCCTTTACAGGGCTTTTGTCACCAAAGCTGAAACTGCGGAAAGCGCGTCTCGACCTGCTGCATGCCCGCTTCCTGGGCTGCGCGCTGGAGGGCAGGGCAGGCTATGACCTCCTTGCTGCCGAGCCCTTCAGCGCCTCGCTCCGGGGTTCCGCCAACGATCTTGCCACGGTCGATCCGTTGCTGGGCAAGCTCGGCCTGAGGGTCGCCGCGGGCAAAGTCGCTGCCACACTGCAGGCCGGCGGCAGGGGGCTGCGCGACTTCAACGCCGCACTCGATCTCACGGTCACGGAACTTCACGGCAGCAGGGGGCAAACGGCCATTTCCCTGAAACAGGGGAATGTCTCGGCCCGGATGGCGCGGAGCAGGGACCAGCTGACAATCACGGGTAGCGGCGCGTTCGAGGGGGTTGGAGCGGGGGGCAGGAGCGGTCAGGCCCGCCTGGACTATCGCCTGGCCAACAGACTGCTCATCCTGGAGAACAGTGCTCTCGACTGGGATGGCAGCAGGGTCAGGCTTGCCCGCCTGACCGCGGCCCTCCCGTCGGCAGAGCGCAGTGGGGGCGCCGTCCGTTACCCGCTTGCCATCGAGATCAGCGGCGCAGACCTAACCCACAAGGCTGCCGATGCCCGTGGCGTATCCGGCCGACTGGAGGGGTATCTGGTCAGGGACGGCACTCTCCGCTGGCTGGAGGGTTCGGCAAATCTTGCCGGCGGACAGCTCGGCTGGCAGGGGAAGCCGGTCGCCAGGCCAGAGGCGGTAATTGCCTTTAGCCGTTCCGGGGCAAGGGCGAGCATCAGCGGAGCGCTTCTGGGGGGCGGGCTGTCCGCTGAAGCCGCCTTCAACCCGTTTACCCTGGCAGAGGGTGCGGACTTCAAGCTGGGGATCAAGGGGGCAGACCTGTCACTCGCCGCCGGATTCCTGCCACCCCGAAACGGGGCGACCATCACGGAGGGGCTGCTCGACGGCTCCATGGAAGGTCGCTATTCCGGCAGAGATGGTCTTAACGCCACGGTTGCGGCGACCGGGAAGGGGGTGACGCTCGCCCGCAGCGGCAAGACCCTGGTCTCCCGGGCCGGGATCAGCCTGGCCGGCGATATTGCCGGACAGAAGATCACTGTCAGCAAAGCCCTGGTCACCGCCGGCGACGGTATATCCATCACGGCTGACGGCAGGCTGGAAAACGCCTTTTCAGGCAGTCGCCGGGGTAATTTCAGTTTTGCCGTGGCACCGGCCCCGGTCAACTCCTATGTCGACGCCTTCATCAACAGCATGCCCCGCTTCGTGCAGGAGGCCACGGTGGACGGCTCGCTGGCTGCCCACGGAACCCTGGCGTTGCAAAGCGGTCACAGCCTGCTCCAGGGGGATCTCCTGTTCGGCAGGATCCGCCTCGATTCACCCGGGCAGGCGATCGACATTAGCGACATGGACGGCAGCTTCCCCTTTTCCCTGGATCTGTCAGGCAGGACAGCGGCTGCCGTCCCCAGGTCGCTCGATTTTTCCAGGGACAACTTCCAGCAGCTGCATGGGGAGCTGAATCGTCAGCCGGAGGATGGCCGGATGGTCCGCATCGCCAGGGTCGCTCTCGGCAAGATGGAACTCGGTCCCGTGATCCTGCATGTCAGGGCAGCCAACGGGCTCACCGAGATCGTCTCAGTGAGAGCGCCCCTCTACGAGGGGACCCTGCTCGGCACCGGCTGGCTGCTCATGAAGAAAGGGGTCAATTACCGGGGCGACCTGCTGCTCAGCGGAGTGAGCCTGAAAGAGCTGTGCAACCGTTTTCCCAATGTCAAAGGGTATATCTCGGGCAGGGTCAACGGCATCGTCAGTCTGTATGGCGAGGGGAGCGGCATCTCGCGGCTGTACGGCTTCGTCGATCTCTGGGCCAATGAGGCTGGAGGGGAAAAGATGCTGGTCAGCCGGGATTTCCTCCAGCGCCTCGGGGGGAAGAAGCTGAGCGGCATTTTCTTCCGCAAGGACATCCCCTACGACCGTGCCGAGATCAGTGCGCTGCTGGAGCAGGGGTATCTCTCATTCGATACGCTCGACATCGTCCACACCAATGTTTTTGGTGTCCGTGACCTGAATGTTTCCATTGCCCCGTCCCAGAACCGGATAGCCCTGGATTACCTGATCGAGGCGATTCGACAGGCCTCGGTCAGCGGCAAGGCGGCAAGCGGACAGGGCAAGCCGGCGGAAGAAGCAGTTCCGGCACCCGAATTCAAATGGGAGGAGTAAGGGAGCTTTCCTTGCAGGCAGGATACGGTAAAATCAATGAGTAGGAAAAATGCGTTGCCCGGAGGTATCACTATGAAAAAGAAGCTCTTCATCTGGCTGTCGGCGACCTGCTGCGGGCTCTTTGCCGCCTGTGCCGTTATAACCATCAATGTCTATTTCCCTGAAAAGGCCGCAAAGGAAGCCTACAAATCGCTGGATGACATGATGCTCAAGAATCCTCCGGCGCAGTCAGACAACCCCCCGGTCAAGGAGCAGCAGACTCCCCAGGTACCGGAGACACCGCCTCAGAGCTCCCTGGACCGGTTCCTGAAGATCTCCCTGGTGGCAACTGCCCATGCCGCGGATGCTGAGAGTGACGCACTGGCGATCGAGGTCGCCAGCATGCCGGAGGTGACCAGGGCCTATGAGGAAATGAGCCAGAGATTGCCGCGCCTGACGGCCCTCTTTGACAGCGGTGCGGTTGGCCTGACCAATCAGGGGCTGGTCACGATCCGGGACAAGACCAAAGTCACGCCTCAGGACGAAACGCTGGTAACCGCGGAAAACAGGAGTCGCAAGGTCGTGGTGAGCGCCATGGCCAAGGCTATCTTCACGATCACCAGGCAGGAAGATACCAAGGCGGCCCAGGGTCAGGTCATGGGCAAGGCCGCCGCCACCTTCGCCGATGCCAGGCGGGAAGCGGCCAAGCCTGGCTGGTGGATTCAGGGGCAGAATGGCCGGTGGCTGCAAAAATAGGGCGAGATCTGAGTCCGCACGATTATTCCTTTTTGAAGGTATGAGAGTCGGCGGCAGACATTGAAAAGGTTGTCCTGCATGCCATGACAGGCTCAGAAGTCATGCAGGTCTATCATGTTGATATCTGAGCTGTACTTGGTTTTTGATGCTTTTGTCGCGCTGGCGAGTCTGCCGACGATTGTCTGAATACGTTTCACCTCTCCGTGAAGGGTGGCAAGGTATTCCGTTACCGTTCCGGAGGAATTCGCCAGCTCGTTTTGCAAAAGATGGATACAGGCAAAAACCGATGTCAGTGGGTTGTTTATTTCGTGGCTGACGGCAACCGCCATCTCCTTGAAAACCGTCAGCCGCTCCAGTTTCAGCGCCTGTACTCTGGCCCTGCGTGACCCAAGGTGGGCACTGACCCGTGCCTTCAACTCCTGGGAACAAAATGGTTTCACAACATAATCATCCGCACCGGCCTGGAAACCCTTGACCTTTTCATCACCGGAATCCACTGATGTGACAAAAATGACCGGAATCTCCCTGGTCTCATCTTCCCGCTTGAGAATTCGGCATACCTCGAAACCATCCAGACCCGGCATGTTGACGTCCAACAGAATCAAGTCCGGCTGTATCTGTCGCGCAGCGTTCAGACCGGCAGCGCCGTCATTCCTGAAATTCAGTTCGTAGGTTTTGTTGAATATTTCGGCCAGCAGGGCTTGGGCTACCATACTGTCATCAATGACAAGAATTTTTTCCATGCCCACCTCGCGTGGAGTTTTCCCTGAAATCCAACGGGTAATTATCCTATATTCGGCAGTTGAAAGCCAGCTGCATTCGCGCTGACGCGCCTGCCAGACACTGATATCATTTGTAACGCATTTTTTGAATCGATTTTTGTTGGGGGGGCTTTTGCACGCAGGTCGGAACCCGGGATTCTCCATCCGGCAGATGTCGGAGACAGTCAGGCAAGAAATGCCGCACCAGGGGCCGGGTCAAGTGACAGAAATCATGGGGGAAAACACCGATCTGCCATGACGGAAAAGAGGGGATTGCTGCCAGACGCTCGTAGCGCCAGATCGAGTCTTGACGACGACAATCAATCACGTTCCGTCATCTCTTCATGGCCTTATCTCAACGATCGTGCCATTTGGCGCTAACCTGCCAATTTCCTCTATTTCTTCGTCTGTAACGGCAATACACCCTTTCGTCCAGTCAACCTCGGTGTGAAGATCACCAGCCCACGAGAATCCGTTCTTGATGCCGTGGATCATGATGTCTCCGCCCGGAGAAACGCCGAGTTGCTTTGCCCGCTTTTTGTCTTTCTCGTTTGGATAGGAAATATGGAGAGACAGGTGATAACGGCTGTTCTTGTTTCTTGAATCGATAACGTAGGTCCCCTCCGGGGTCTTGTTGTCGCCGTGCCTTTCCTTTGGACCATTCGGGTTTCCCCCCAAGGCTATCTGGTAGGTCTTGAGCACCTTGCCCTTTGAGATCAACGTCAATCGTCGCTCTTTCTTTTCTATCAGAATCTTGTCTGCCGGTCCCTTCTGGAATGCGAAAACCTCTTTCCGCAGTGTACTGATCTCGTTCTCTTTACCCCTGACTACTTGTTCAAGCGCTTCGATCCTGTTCTGCAGGGTACGAATCTCATTCCCATTGCTTTTAATCTCTTGCTGGAGAGACTCGATATGTGTTTGCTGGGTCGCAATCGTCTTGTCTTTGAGAATGACATTGTTGATATTGAAGATCATCAACTCGCCGTCTTTCCTGTAGCCACTCTCCGGGTAATCCTCCATGAGTTTCTTGAAACATTCCAGTGATTTCTGATAATTTTTTTGCTCATTCCCGGGATACGAATGAATAATGCCCATCTCGAAAAGAACCCTGTCTCCTGCCGCGGGATATTCTTCAATAATCTGCTGATATTTGCCCAGAGAGGCCCCGTAGTTCCCCTGGTTGAAAAAATCATTCGCTTCCCGGAAGGTTGCAGACCCCTCATTGAAGTGACTGCATCCGCATATCAGCATTGGTGTCATTATGATGCAGACAACGAATAGGAGATGCTCACCCATCCTGCATTGCTTTTTACCCATATATGATGCCCTGATATTGACAGATTAAAATGGTGCGGACAGACTTGCACGGTGGAAGAAAGGAAGTGGCAGGGTATCAAAACCCCGCCACTTCCTTTCCGGAGCGCTAAAGGGAGGTTAGCAGCTCCCCTTGGAATTGACTACTTCTTCATTGATTTCTGGAAAATGTCGTCTGCTCTCTTCGCCTTTTCATCTGCGATCTTCGCCTTTTCATCCGCGATCTTCGCCCTTTCCTCTGCCATCTTGAGAGCATTTTCCGCTCTGGTTGCGGCAGCCTCCGCCTTCAACGTGGCCGCATCAGATGCCGCCTTGGCAGCCTGTGCATCCTGCGCTGCCTGGTCGGCTTTCGCATCAGTCATCATTTGCTTCGACTGAACTTCCTCAAGGGCACTGCGTGTTGCACATCCACCAACAGTAATAGCAAGAACAAGCATCATTGAGAACACCAAAAGACTCTTCTTCATCGGTTATCACCTCCTTTCTCTCGACTATCTCTTCTTGATAGGTTCGAGTAATTTACCATCTATTTCCAGATCGATTTTCAAGCGTTTGATCGCATCCTTGGCCTCCCTGCTATCACTGAAAGGGCCAGCGATGACACGGTAGCCATCGTTTTCTGCTACCACCCTTGCCGGGATTTGCGGACCCTGGTGGTTGATGATGGCGGAAAGCCTCACCGCATCAATCTCGTCACGCACGTCAGCAGCCAGAACAGACCACGCATCTGTTTTCAGTTCCGGTACTTCCGGCTTGCCATATAATTCGCCCGGGTGCTTGACCTCTACGGGTTCCGCAACCCCTTTGCCGCTTCCTTGCCTGATCTCGAATATGGGGACAGGAATTCCCCGGGCCTCGGCCAGTACTTTCTTGACCTTGCTCCAGTCAAGGGTTCTCCCCGATTCCTTTTCAATAGTTCGCAGTTTCGCATAGATCTTGTCGAACTCATCAGCGTCCAGTTCTTCCGGGGGCGCATGAACCTCCATGTAAATCACGCCATTGGATCGTCCAAGGAGGTATGGCTGGTTGACGATGGCTACAGCTGTTTTAACCGGGGTGTTCTCATAGAGTCTTTTCACGTCTTCCGGATAGAGTCTTATACAGCCATTGGTTGCCCGAAGACCAATGCTGGCCGTTTTATTGGTGCCATGGATCAAATAACTCGGCTTACTTAAATAGAGCGCGCATTCTCCCAGGGGATTCTGTGGACCCGGCGGAACTTTAGCGGGCAGAAGGTCTCCTTTTTTTCGATGGTCCTCTGCAATCGAGGCGGGCACATGCCAGGTCGGCCGGATTACCTTGCGCTCCACGTGCATTTGACCTGTGGGAGAGGGCCGCTCCTCGGTACCGACACCCACCGGGTAGGTCAACAGTGACTTGCTACCTTCCTTGAATTGAAAAAGCCTCATTGCGGCCAGGTTGATCACGATGTCTTTTCTGGGAGCGTCCGGCAGGATAAAACTCAGAGGCAACATGATACGTTCTCCGGCCTCAGGCACCCACATATCTACCCCTGGATTTGCCGCGCTCAGCGCATTGATTCCCAGACCGAAGTGCCGTGCAATATCCGGTAGCGTATCCCCCTTTTCAAGCCTGAAGAATGCTAACCGGCCGACGACATCATCTCCTTTTGCAACTGAAAACTGATTTCGTTCGATATTTTCCAAATGTCTTGGAATAGGCTCGTATTCCTCATGAACGCTTTTCATGGCACTTTTCATGGCACATCCATTGAGAGCTAAGATAACGACCAAGAGAGCTAGAAGGCGAAGCGTATTGGATAGGGGCAACAGCTCGATGATTCGGTACATTGGTCAAAAAGGTCCTTTCAATGACGTATGCCTCCCGGTGTCGGAATTCGACCCGGATCGGTGGTTGCCGCTGCCGAAGGGGAGATCATCATTGTCGCTGATACGAATGTGATGGCACAAAAAAAGCCGGGTCAAAAATATCTGCTGGATATTTCGGCGACCCGGCTGTCTCTATGAGACCCTGTAGGCTTTCCGTCCCATTCTCGCGAATGGTTTAGTATTGTCGTTTAACCGATGTATTGAATTGTGCTTGTCCGCGAGCAGTTGCCCCTGCCAAAGGGGGAATCGTCATTGCCGCAGGGACGAACGTGACGGCACAAAAAAAGCCGGGGGCCGAATATCTGCTGGATATTTCGGCGACCCGGCTATCTCTATGAGACCCTGTAGGCTTTCCGTCCCATTCTCGCGAATGGTTTAGTATTATCGTGTAACCAGAATTATGCTTTGTTCGCGGGCATTTTTACCTCAACGGGGGAGCTTGTCAAGAAAATTTTAAGAAAATTCAGAAGTGCCATACATGAAACCCATTGGGTCGTACCCTCACATACCAATCCTCTAAAGCCGATACGGCGTCAGATTAGAGCACTACTCAGTTCTTTAAGGCACCTTCGGAAATCCATTGGTGAATCGCCACATAATCGGGATGACCGGTGTCCCAGAATACACCGCCACCGTGCGAGGTCACACCGATCGTCTTGACAAGCAATAAACTGGAACTCGGGGTAACCAGATCGACCACTGAACGAACGCCCATCTTTGATACCATTTCACTCCCAGTGACATTTCCCGTCACCGGATCATAGACTGGTGACGGTACATTGGAGCCCTCGTATGTCATCAGGTCAAGGCCATCGCTGAATTCAAGAACCGGAATCCCCTTGGTATTGTCCATTTCATGGTCATACTCTGGTTTACTGCCCAGGCCGGTATGTGTTGCTCCCGGTATATGACACGGAGCGCATTTGCTCCGCAATATGGGGAAAATATGTTTTTTATAGCTCAGCCCGGATGACGGATACGAGTGGAGGGTTCTTTCCTGTCCGGTCCAGAGCCCCCCACGGCTCCCGAGTCCGGCGTGATGCATGTTGCAACTCATCCGCGGTGCGGTAGTGCCGCCACCGACACCGGCGATGCTCATCATCGGGGTCACAGCCTTGCCGGCTTTCACCCATGCCTTGTATTTCCAGGTGATAGAGTCGTCCGGATCGGCAGGCGTCTTCAACTCCCCTTTTAATGGACCGCCCGTGTACAGTTGGTACAATGGCTTGAACGGTCCGTGGCCATGATAGGTCCAAACCGAATACGGATTACTCGAAGGCCTGGTGAAGGTCCAGAAGTTGCCGGAACTGTTTGCGGTCATGCTGATAATGTTGCCGTCATAGTCCTCCAGAATGACCTCTCCTCCCGGGGCAACACTTCTGCCGAGTCGGTCCCTGAAGAAGGTCCCTGCCATTGCCAAATCGTATGCTTCACCCTTAGCTCCAGGCCGATGACAAGTGCCGCAATCCTCACCGGGATGGTGCGTGCCGGCGCCTGAACCATTATCCTTGCCCGGCAGATGTCCTGTAGGGATTGGCTGCCAGGAGCGCTGCATGGACGTAAAATTTTCCTTGGTAAAAATGCCGGTTGAGCCGGTGACATAGGCCACACTCAAAATAACTATACCGATGCTTGAGATTATTATCGCTCTTTTCATGATATTCTCCCTACCTTTTACAACAGGTTTCGTTGACCGTTGTTATGCCACCGTAGCTGACCTGGAAGGATTGTGCGTCAACAGCAGGGTCGAATTGAAATACTGCTCCCAGGTTGCTATACGCGGTCGGTGCACCAACGAGGAGCTTCGGACCGTTTTTGACAAACGCCGCCAAACTCTTGCCAAAGTGCATGTCTTTGCCCGTTGCCTTTAGAACGGCAGCTGTTGGAATCCGGGCAGACTCTGTTGCAAGGTCTTCGCCTTTCAGAACGTACACTTTCCCCGTCATTAAAAATGAATCGCTATCGGCATGGGTAGCAGCCACTGCGATGTCCTGCTTGCCAAGACCGTCAATGTCGCCGATGGCTATTGCTGGCGAGCCAAAGCGGTCATAGGCGCCCTGACCATCGAGTTTCTGCAACAGTGCAGCTGGCGTACTGTCCAGGTTAATCAACCCGCTTTGCACCCCTCCCTTGACCACAAAAAGTGATCCAGCTTCGGTCATCCCTCCGGCCTTTGCCCTTGAAGCTCCAACCAATAGCTCATTGTAGCCGTCGCTATTCAGGTCCGGAATAACCTGAAGTGAATCACCGAAGCTGCTCGCCATACTCAGCAATGTCCTGTCTGGAGTTCCGGGATCGGCTACCAGATCGGTACGCCCGGAGTAAACGAATACCTTGTTTCCGATGCCATATGCGGTCTGAGACGAGACGAGGAGATCATCGAATGCATCGCCATTGACATTTCCCCCCGCCACGGTCCAACCTATCCCCTGTACGGTTGGACTGGCCTTAATGGACGCCATCGTCCGCGACTTGAAGTCATATACGTAAACAGCCCCCTGCTGGTACAGGGCTGGCGAAGGTGAGTGGAAGGGGGCGCCGACGATGAGTTCCGACGTCCCGTCGCCATTCAGGTCTCCCTTGGCAAGGGTGTAGCCAAAGCGATCGAGGGCTGCTTCGCCGACCAGTTTCCGAATGACCGTGCCGTTACCGCCACCCTTGAATACTGTCACGCTGCCGCTCAGAGAGACGTCATCACCGCTGTCATGGAGAGCGCTGATGGCGAAATCGGCAATGCTGTCGCCATCAACATCGTCAAGGCGGACAAAGGAAAACCCGAAGTTGTCTCCGCCACTGAGCACCAGATATGGTTTAGCCGCAAATCCGTCCTGACTGCCAAGATAGACGAATGCCACGCCGATGCTGTCACCCTTGGCCGCATATGGCGCGCAGACAACCATGTCATCAATGCCATCGCCGTTCACATCCGCAAATCCTGCACTGGAACCTTGTAATCCATTGCTCGTGTTTATTTTCGCCAGACTGGCTGTCCTATCTGATGAACTACTGCTGCAACCGGCCTGTATTAAAATTCCTGATGCCATAATTATAACTATCCACAGCTGTGCCATTCGCATAAGCACTCCTTTTAATTGCACATGTTTTCGCAGGCATACGTATCCCTTCGGAATGTGTAAGGGCGCACCTATCCTGCTGTTCTGTCGGATCGTGAACGTATGTTTACTACGTGATTGGGATCAGGACGCAGATGCTCGGCGTGGAGGGGGATCAGGCGGCTCAAGTGATCTGTCCGGCACTCTGGTTTCAGTTGCCGGACCATATGCAATGGACGTGATTGAAATGGGGAGAAATGCAGCTGATTGGGAAATGAATTTCAACGTTTCGGGTGAAACCATACCAGGTTCCGTATCGCTCCCACATGGGGCGTTACTCACCGCGTGCGTGTAATGGGATGTGTCATGCGCTCTGGCATTGTTTGTCTCTTTCCGGTGCTCCGACTGGCAACAGCTTGGAACTGTTCGGAAGCAGCAACAGGACTTGCTTTCAATCCGTGCCGGTGAACAGCCACACAATGCATGGTCATTCTGACACACACCTGCCGTGTTATGATGAAGGCGCAGTTGACGATAGAGCGGGAGCAAAAAATAGCTCTGTAGAATCATGATTGCAACAAACTGCACTATTGCCGCGATACTGACACGTGTTTTGCTTCTCGCCAGAATCATGAGTGCGACTCGCTTTCAGAGGTCATGCTCTGATGAATATTTATGATGATCATGCTTCATCCATGCCTACAAGAACCTTTGCAGGCATCAACTCCAGAGGTGCCTGTTGTTTCTTCCGCTAAAACGCAACGAAGCAACAAAATAAATTTTTGTTATTATAGCAAACTAATAAATCTGCGCAAGAATCACCAATTCAGCACGCTGACGAGATGTATTCCCAAAAAAACCGTTTTTGCTCAATCTCCACGGCAGTCTGCCGGGCTGTTTTCGCGTTTCCATGCTCAATTCAACCGTCCGTGGCCCCGTATCAGATGACGGGAACGGTAATGAGGCCGAGGTAGCAAGAACCCGCGGGTACACGAAGGCTCCAATCCTCACCCAACCCCAAGTGTTGGGCCATGGTCATCCTTGTAATCCGGCACACTGAAGAAGAGCCTGGTCCTTTAGCGGGATCAGGCTCTTCATTGATTCATGAGCGTTGCAGTCGCTGGTTGCAGCTCTGCAGGCCTAATTGTTTGAAAAGACAGAAGATATGGTTAGCGGCTGCAGCACAATGGTGCTACGGCCGCCATCCATCCGTCAGCGTCTTCATGAAGGCCACGATCGCTGCCTCTTCCCGAGGAGACAGCCCCAGATTACCCATTTCGGCCGTATTCACGTTGATGGCCACTTCGGGTGCCGGCCAGCCCGCACCGGGGACGTCGCGGGTATTGTAGAAGTGAACGATATCCAACAGGCTCTTGAAGTAGCCGTTATGACCGTACGCCTTTACAAAGCCTTCAGATGCCCGCTTGTCTACGTTGCGCAGCGTCGGAACCTTGTGCTTGCCCCACGCTGCCATGTAGACACTTTCAACGGATCCGGCGCTCATCAGGAAACCGCCCAGACCCGGATCCGCCCAGGCCGGGTTCGCAATGGTGGCAGGATTCTCGGGGTTCTTCGGGATGCCCAGATTATCGTAGCTGAAGTCGGTGAACAGGGGACGTTTACCCTTGTTGACGTGGCACGCCGAGCACTTGGCCTTGCCCTGGAACAACGCCCGGCCGAGCTGCTCTTCGGCGGTCAGTTTGGCTTGACCTTTCAGCCAGTAATCGTATTTTGAAGTGAACGGGCTGACCTCTGATGAACGCTCGTATGCGGCGATAGCGCGGCCGATGCAGTTGTAAAGTGCCACAGTGTCGCTGCCCGGACACTGCGCCGCGAAAAGATCTGCGTAGGTCGAGGCTTTGACGATGTTGATCACGTCCGCGGGACTGGCAAGGGCCTGCTCTTTTGGGTTCAGGAAGGGGCCAAGGGCCTGTTCGGCCAGCGGGTCGCCCAGGGTGCTGCCGGTGGCCCGTCCGTCCCAGAACATGCCCCCCACCCAGGTGCCTGCCCTGGTATCGTAGTAAAGAGTCGGGCTTTCGCCACCATATGCTGCGGTTGGCGGCTTGCGGTCACCGAATTCCCCCGGGATTGAGCCTTCGTAGACCGCCCCATGGGCATTGATAAATTCGACAGGGCCTGTCCAGCCGACCTCCGACGCGTGACATGTGGCGCATGACTGGTTGCTGTTGGCCGACAGGTTCTGGTCGAAGAACAGGGCTTTGCCAAGTTCCTCCTGAGGAGTCAGGGTACCATTTGCGGATGCGCCCGCGACAACCAGCAGCAGGAGGGCCGAGGCAACTGCCACTAAAAGAATGCTTTTGACGTGCATGGTGCGTTCTCCTTTCGAATGTTATACAGGCGATGGACAGCGTCATCACTGCGTTGAGGAGTCATGCCCTGAAACCCGGAGAAACATGAAAGGCGTTTCTCGCTACTCCATGAAGCTCTTCACAGGGAGTAGATTCAGGGCTATCTGGGCAAATCAACCCGTGTGATAAAGATTCACCACCTTTCCACGGTTGCATTTTCGCCCTGAAGATCAATAAAAAATGGCCGGACTACTCGAAAGCCTCCTTTAGGAGGAGGCATCTGGCAGTCCGGCCAACTCTCGCATCACGAAGCGTGCAGAAGTTCAAGTCCCGTGGCTTTCCGTCCCCAGGTCGCCCTGAGTTTGGCAAATAAAATTAGCTTCTACTAATTTTAAACAAGGGTTGAGTGATGTCAAGGGAGAGCGACATTAAAGTCGGGGATGATGTGCGGAGATTCCAAAAAGATAACCCGTATGGATTCTTATTTGTGTAACATACCGTTTTTACTCATAAAAAACTGGGTACATCAGAAAGTGGATCATTCCTGAAAATCGCACACTCGAACTCGATCTGGAAGTACGGCGAGTTATCGCCAACCATTCTAGTCTGTTGCAAAAAACCAGCCGCGAGTGCAAACAAAAAAGGGCCGCTTTTCGTAAGAAAAACGGCCCCTGTTCATTATGGCTCCCCGTCGCGGACTCGAACCACGGACATGGTGGTTAACAGCCACCCGCTCTACCGACTGAGCTAACGGGGAATGAAGTTTCATTTTCTATCAAAAGAGTCGGTTGCCGTCAAGAAAAAAATTATCCCTGCGGGTAGCCGGCACAGCTCCCCGCAAGCTTTGTGCTGATGCTGTCGAGCAGTTCCTGTTCATCGTCGATCCCCCGGGCGGCGCGGACATTGAGCGCCAGGGGGAGCAGCCCGGCGAGGATGGTCCTGATGTTGCCGCAGCCGTCGCTCCCGCCGAACAGCTCCAGCAGCCGCCGGTTCATCCCCCTGCCGATGACCGTGCCGGCCAGCTTGTCCATGCCGGCAGCCACGTTCGGGCAGAACCTCGACGGCGAGCGCCTGAATTCGGCAGTCGCCACGGTGATCGTCATGGTGTCCAGATCGACAATCACTTCCAATTCCAGGTCGTGGAACCGGTCGGTCATGGTGGCGGTCAGGTGCAGGCCGTCATCTCGCAGGGAGGTGCGGTAAGTGAAGTCCCGCTGGAACTCCGCCATGGCGTTCAAAGCTTGCAGATCTCCACGATCTCGTTGAGGACATGGTCGGCATGCTCGCGGGGAACCTGGCAGGTGCCCACCGCCCTGTGGCCGCCGCCACCGTACTTGAGCATGAGCGAGCCGACGTCGATGGTGGCAGTGCGGTTGAGGATGCTGTAGCCGACGGAGATGGCGACGAACTCCTTCCCCTTGCCGTCGATGAGGCGGACGGAGATGTTGGCATCGGGGAAAAGGGAGTAGACGAGGAAGCGGTTGGATGGGGGGATTTCCTCGGCCCCGCGGGCATCGGTGATCAGCACCGGCCCCTCCATGCGGGAGCGGGCGAGGAGGAACTCCCGTGCTGCCCTGTCGTTCTGGCGGTAGAGGGCGATCCGCTCCAGGGTGTCGGGGAGGGAAAGGATTTCGGTGATGCTTTTGGTGCGAATATACTCCACCAGGTCGTTCATGAAGGCCAGGTTGCTGATGCGGTAATCCTTGTGGTAGCCGAGGCCGGTGCGGGGATCGCAGATGAAGCCGAGCAGGACCCAGCCGGTGGGGCTGAGGATCTCCTCCTCGGTCAGCTGGGCCGAGTCCACCTTGTCCACGTAGTGGAGCATCTCGCTGAAACGGGAGAGCCTGCCGGCGCCGTAGTAATCGTAGATGACCCGGGCGGCGCTGGGCGCCATGGTGCTCCTCCCCTCGTACTTGCCCGCCAGCTGGAGCCGCTCCTGCTCGCTGGAGTGGTGGTCGAACCAGAGGCCGCAGCCGGGCACATAGGGGACGTTGGCCAGGATGTCGTTCCTGGTCACCGGGATCTTGCCGTCCTGCAGGTCCTTCGGGTGGGCGTAGACCATTTCGTCCATCAGCCCCAGCTCTTTCAAGAGTACCGCGCAGCAGATTCCGTCGAAATCGGAGCGGGTCAGCAGTCGCATTTTCCTATCCCCCTTGGCAGGTTAAAACGTTGGCTCGCCTGAGCGATTCGAGACTAACGTATATCTTTCGCAACGGAGTCAAGTCAAGAGATTAATAGGCTTTTCTCCGGGTGTTCATCAGGCGCAATTGCGGTTATACTATCCGCCATGATTACGATCGAAGCTATCAGGCATTTCCCCACATCCCCCGGCGTCTACCTGATGAAGGACGACGGGGGACGGATCATCTATGTCGGCAAGGCGATCAACCTTAAGAAGCGGGTGAGCTCCTACTTTCGTGCTTCCGGCGACTCCCGCTTCCAGATCCGCTTTCTCATGGGCCGGGTGGCCACCATCGACTGGATCGTGACCGACACGGAGAAGGAGGCGCTGATCCTGGAGAACAACCTGATCAAGGAGCACCGCCCCCGCTACAACCTGAGCCTGCGGGACGACAAGACCTACTTCTCCCTCCGCCTCGATCCCCGGGAGGAGTTCCCCCGCATCACGATCATCCGCAAGGTGGCCCGGGACGGCGCCCGCTACTTCGGCCCCTACGCCTCTGCCTCCGCGGCCCGCGAGGTGCTGAAGGAGCTCTGCCGCTACTTCCCCCTGCGCCACTACCCCCTGAAGAGCTGCCGCCAGCGGAGGCGCCCCTGTCTCTACTACCAGCTGAAACAGTGCTCCGCCCCATGCTTCGGCAAGATCAGCCCCGATGAGTACGCCGCCCTGGTGGAGGGGGCGAGCCTGTTCCTCTCCGGACGCAGCAGCGAGATCGTCAGGATCTACCGGGCGAGGATGGCGGCCGCGGCGGAGCGGGAGGCCTACGAGGAGGCCGGCCGCTACCGCGACCTGATCCGGGCCATAGAAACCACGGTGGAGAAGCAGAAGGTTGCTTCCACCGGCGGCGACAGCGACGTCATCGGCATGGCGGTGCGGGGGGAGCAGCTGCAGGTCAGCATCCTCTTCATCAGAAACGGCCTGCTCCTGGGGAGCCGGAGCTACCCGTTCGACTGGGAGATGGGGGAGGAGGAGGGGCTCTCCTCCTTCCTCTCCGCCTACTACGGCCAGGAGGTGATCATCCCCGACGAGATTCTCCTCCCCATGCCGCTGGAGGATAGCGGTTCCCTGGCTGAGATCCTCTCGGAGAAGCGGGGCCGCCGGGTTGCGATTACCGCACCCCGTCGCGGTGCCAAGCTGGAGCTGGTGCGGATGGCTGCCAAGAACGCGGAGAACGCGGCCCGGGAGCGGGAGAAGCGGGCGGAGGAGAGCGGCGCGGTGCTGGAGGAGCTGCGGCGCAGGCTCCACCTGGAGCGGCTTCCAGAGCGGATCGAGTGCTACGATATTTCCAACATTCATGGCAGGAACGCGGTGGGGAGCCGGGTCACCTTCAGCGCGGGCCGGCCCGACAAGTCGGGGTACCGGCGCTACCGGATCAGGACCGTCGACCAGTCAGACGATTTCGCCATGATGCGCGAGGTACTCTCCCGCCGTTTCCAGGGGGACGAGCCGCCGCCCGATCTGATCGTCGTCGACGGCGGTATCGGCCAGCTGGGGATCCTCTCCGCCGTACTCCGGGAGCTGGGGGTTGACGGCATCGACCTGGCAGGCCTTGCCAAGAGCCGCCTGATCAGCGACATGGCGGGGGAGGAACTGGAGCGCAGCGACGAGCGGGTCTTTCTTCCCGGAAGGAAGAACCCGGTGGTGCTGCGGCAGAATTCGGCGCCGCTCCTGCTCCTCGCGCGGGTACGCGACGAGGCCCACCGCTTCGCCATCACCTACCACCGCAAGCTGCGCGGCGAGGCTGCCCTTGCCTCTGCCCTGGACGGCATCCCCGGCATCGGCCCGGCCCGGCGCAAGGCACTCCTGGCACGCTTCGGTACGGTCAGCGGCATCATGGGGGCAACGGTCGAGGAGTTGCTGGCGGTGAAGGGGGTGACGAAGGCGCTGGCGGAGGAGATTTTGAAAAAGTTGAAGAGTGAAGAGTGAGACAGGGAAACAAGGGAATAGAGAACGGCAACAACCCCCTCGGAAGGGGGCGGGGACATCGCCGGAGTAAATGTGCGGCGAAAGGGATGACGGGATGACAAGGGAGATAGTCCGCAGGCTGATGGGGTGAACGGAGCGGTTCAGATGACCGCATTTGCAGATTTACCGGAGGGGAAGTTCCCGCCCCCCTTCGCTCAGCCCGGGTCACAGGGCCTGCAGATTCCTTCCATATCAAAGAATCGCTGAAAAGAACTGTTAGCAGGAGGAGCGGGGGGATTCTCCCTCCGTAAAATCTGCAATCGCGGTCACCGGATTCCCTCCGGTGACCGTCGATTGTGTACAGACCGCTTCCCGATCGGTTCCGTTGCCTCTGCCGCACATTTTACTCCGGAAGAGTCCCCCCGCTCCTGCACCATTTTGGGGAGTCAGTTACAGCGTAACCTCGTGCAAATCCCGGCGGTGGTAGCGCCAGGCGAACAGGCCGGCTCGCACGTACCAGTCGACCACGAACACCCCCCAGACCGCGTAGAGGGAGAGATGGAGTACGTCGGCGACTATCCAGGCGAGGAGCACCCGCACCCCCCACATGGAGAGGAGGGTGGAGATGAAGACGTAGACCGTGTCACCGGTCCCCCGCAGACTGCCGGCATAGACGAAGGAGAGGGCCAGGGGGACCTGGGCGAAGGCCACCAGCCGCAGGAACACTGTCCCCTCGCGGATGACCGCCGTATCGGCGGTGAAGAGCCGCATGAGTGGGGCAGGCAGCAGCAGGAAGACCGTTGCCATGAGCCCCATCACCAGGATTGCCAGGCGGAGTGCTTCACCGTGCCCCGCCCGTGCCTGGCGGAACTTGCGCCCCCCGAGGGAGTGACCCATCATGGAGGCGGCGGCGATCCCCATGCCGACACCGGGCATGAAGGAGAGGGATTCGATGGAGAGCCCAACCTGGTGGGCGGCGTAGGCCGCCGTGCCGAACCCCAGGATGAAGCGGGAGTAGATGAGCTGTCCCGACTGCTGTGCCATCCTCTCCAGCGCCACCGGGTACCCCACCCGCCAGATCCTCCCCCAGAGAGCCGGGTCCGGTTTGCCAAAGCTGAAGTACCCCTTGCGGATCGCCTGGAGGAGGAGATAGCCGAAGCCGACCCCCTCGGAGATGTTGATGGCGTAGGCCGCGCCGTTCACCCCGAAGGGGTGGAAGCCGAGTCTGCCGTAGATCAGGGGCCAGGCAATGGCCACATGGAGGATGTTCACCAGGATGATGGCGGTCATGGGGGTGCGGGTATCCCCCCGGCCGTGCATGATCCCGGAGAGGATGTTCAGTCCGGCGGTGAAGCCGAAGTAGAGGAACACCAGCCTGATGTAGCTCTCCCCGTGGGCCATCACGTCCGGACCCGCCCCCATGAGGAGCGCCACCTTCGCCCCGTACCCCGCCCCGAGCAGCGACACAGCGACGGACATGACCCCGCAGGCGATCAGTGCCACGAAGGCCGCCCGCCGGGCATCATGCAGGTGGCCGCCCCCCCGCAGGTGGGCGATCACCACCGTCGTGCCGGTGGAGAGCCCCCAGAAGACCGTCATGGCGAGGAAGTTGAGGAACTGTCCCAGGCCGACGGCGGCAATGGCCGCCGCCCCAACTCCGCCGACGAGGAATATGTCGACGATGGAGACCAGCCGCTGGAACAGGGAGGAGAGGAGCACCGGCAGGGAGAGGCTGACGACCCGGCGGCGGATGGAGACCCGCTTCGCCGGGTTGCCGGTGATCTGGTGATGGAGGGTTCTGATTCTGCGCAAAAAAAGTATCCGTGCTTTCTGTAGGCGGCGGGGATAACTGGCAGTGCGTGACCTGTAACCCTTGCACCGCCCGCTCCCTGCGGTCGCTCAAGACGCAAAACACGCGAAGAATTCGCAAAGAAAAGCGCTCCCCATGGGTATGGTTTCCCTTTGCGTAACCTTGGCGCTCTTTGCGGCTTTGCGGTGAGATTCGTTTTTCGGGGGGTGCAGCACGCTCTCCGCCGTCAAATGTCCAATTCCCCCGCCAGGCCGAGGACGAAATTCTTCGCCCGCCCCGACGGGGCGATCATGCCGTAGGCCATGGCCTCCTTCAGCTCTTCGACCGTTGCACCTGCCTCCTTCGCGCCCGCGAAGTGCTTCTTCAGTCAGGTGGGGCAGCCGACCGCCACGGCGCAACCGACCCGGATCAGTTCCCTGGTCCGGGCGTCCAGGACCTCTTCGTAGTCGTAATCCAGAACTTTCTTGCGGATCTTCATGATGTCCCCCTTGCGCCGGGCCACCGGCTGTTTACGCGAATGGTATCTGTATACTACAGCCCGGGCCTAAAGGGAATAGCTTCCGCCGGAGGTGATGGCGTGGTATATGTCAGGTGGAGTTCTCACGGAGGTGATGCATGCGGGACGACAGCTACTGGATGGGAAAGGCGCTGGCCCAGGCGGCCAATGCCGGCGAGCGGGGAGAGGTCCCCATCGGCGCCGTGCTGGTGAAGGACGGGGTGGTGATCGGCCGGGGGTACAACCTGCGGGAGGGGAAGCAGGACCCCTGCGCCCACGCCGAGCTGCTGGCGATCCGCCAGGCGGCGCGGCGGCTGGGTGCCTGGCGCCTCACCGGCACGACCCTCTACGTCACCCTCGAGCCCTGCCCCATGTGCATGGGGGCGAT
>Ga0073934_10001317_pt1 | contig 60643 bp, 56 predicted proteins | sample LarsenN4metaG_FD_76834 | JGI IMG/M metagenome (GOLD analysis project Ga0073934, IMG submission 76834) | Hot spring sediment bacterial and archeal communities from British Columbia, Canada, to study Microbial Dark Matter (Phase II) - Larsen... ... | reverse complement strand
ATAGATGGAACGGATGTTGAAACGAAGAAACGGAGTTTGACAACGGATGAAGCGGAGAAACGGATAGATGGAACGGATGTTGAAACGAAGAAACGGAGTTTGACAACGGATGAAGCGGAGAAACAGATAGATGGAACAGATGTTGAAACGAAGAAACGGAGTTTGACAACGGATGAAGCGGAGAAACAGATAGATGGAACAGATGTTGAAACGAAGAAACGGAGTTTGACAACGGATGAAGCGGAGAAACGGATAGATGGAACGGATGTTGAAACGAAGAAACGGAGTTTGACAACGGATGAAGCGGAGAAACGGATAGATGGAACGGATGTTGAAACGAAGAAGCGGAGTTTGACAACGGATGAAGCGGAGAAACGGATAGATGGAACGGATGTTGAAACGAAGAAGCGGAGTTTGACAACGGATGAAACGGAGAAACGGGATTCGACAACGAAGATAACTGATAAACGAATTGCGCTGGTGGTTGGGAATGAGGTGACGGGCGTGGACCCAGGTTTGCTTGAGTCGTGTGACCAGATTCTCTATATCCCGATGCGGGGCGGCAAGCGCTCGCTGAATGTGGAAGTGGCGTTTGCGATTGCGGCCTGGGTTATCAACGAAGACTGAAACAGAAGTCGAAAAATCATCACCGGCCTGGCGCGCAAAAAACCAACGGACAAAGACATCGAGAGGAATAACATGAAAATCTTTTTGAACAGTCTTGGAATTCTGCTGGTACTGGCAGGCGGGATATGGTTCCTGCAAGGAATCAACATTCTTCCCGGTAGTTTCATGACCGGCAATCCACAGTGGGCCATCTATGGCGGGATTGCGGTTGTAATTGGCGCTGGCCTGCTATGGCTTGCTAACCGAAACAAGGCGGGGAAAGAAAAATAAACTGGCTATGAGAGAAATGCTGGTTGAGACAGCCGAAGCGTTTGCTTTACCAAACACCCGGCACCAGCCGGTAGCGGGTCTGTTGGGCGTATTCCTGGTATCCCGGTAGTTCGGCCTGGAGGGTTTTATCCTCCAAGCCGGTACGAATGACCAGGAGAACGCATGAAAGCACAGCCGGAATGACAGCCCAGGCTGAGCCGAGCAAAAACGGCGTGCCCAGGTAGAATAAAATCGTCCCAACATAGCCAGGATGGCGGACAAAACGGTAAGGCCCGCCAGTGGCAACGCGATGGTCGCGGTCGGTCTGAATGCGGATGATGGCGGTGAAATAGGCGTTGGAGACCATCGACCACATCAGGATGACGTTGTAGCCCAGGACGGCAGCCGCCAGCCCGGCAATGTTCACCCAAAGCGGGAAGGGCGTGGCCCAGCCGAAGCGCACATCCAGGCAGGCGGTGATGTAGGTGGCGAACATGAGCAGGCCCATGATGGACACCAGCGTAAAATCCCAGTTCTTGTACCCTTTTTGCGGACGGGCGCGTTCGGCCAGCATTTGCGGGTTGACAGGCAGAATGAAAATCACCGTGCCAAGCGACCAGAGCAGGTAGACGGCGCACAACGCCCAGCCGTTCCACCAGTCCCAGCGGCCCACCAGGCCGAACAAGATGGCAACCAGGAGCAAGTTGCCGATGGTTTCACGCCGCAGCCAGCGCAAGGCGCCTTTTTGGGGTGCAAGATTTTCCATAAATTTCTCCAGAGACGGCAATTTGGCGATTTTTTGATTTAGTGATTGGTTTTGAATCACCAAATCACTCAATCATCCAATCACCAAATCATTCATACCGCAGCGCCTCGACCACATTCAACCCCGCTGCCTGCCTCGCAGGAATCACCGCCGCCAGCGCGCCAAAGAGCAGGCCAATGGCAATGGCCGCGAGAATGCCGCTCAGGGGGAAGTAGTAGCCCATCGGGAACATGACATCAATGGCAATGACAACGATGTAGCCCAGGTATAGCCCGCCCAAAATGCCAAAGGCGGTGCCGAGGGCGGCCAAGAGCAAGGCCTCGGCCACCACCAGCGAGCGAATCTGCTTGCGGGTACTGCCTACTGCCCGCAACATGCCAATCTCGCGGGTGCGCTCGATGACGTTAATCGTCAGGGTGTTGAGCATGGCAATCAGCGAGGGCAAAGCCAGGATGGCAAACAAGATATAGACCGCAGAAAAGGCCGCATTCATCATGCCCATCAGCGAGGCATAGTAATCGGCCCCGGAAATGACCTTGAATTGCGGATAATCCGCCGCCAGGGCTTTGATTTGCGCCCCAACGGCCTCGTGGTCAGCGCCCTCGCGCAGGTCGATTTGCAAGAAAACATCCTCGCTCGCGCCAAAATCGGCGTAGAGGTTGACCTGTGAGATGTAGGCCGTCGTCAGTTTGGCGTTCAGCAGGTCAGTGGCCGAGGCGGCAATGCGGTAAGTGACGCGCCCGCTGGGGGTCAGCAATTCGACCGTGTCGCCCACTTTTTTCTGGGTGGCAACCAGGAAGGGGCCGTTGACTATCAGCGCGCGGCCTTTGTCCAATGCATCGTAGGCCGACTCGTTCCCTTCACTGAACACCAGCCCGCTGACCTGTTGAAAATCATCCGGCTGAATGCCAATCAGCGAAACGGCCAAGCCATTGGCACTCGATGCGCCGTAGCGGAAGGTGCTGACGGCCTGAACGCCATCCAACTGGCGCAGGCGGTCGGCCAATGCGGGGGTTGCGCCGACGTTGGTTCCCCACACGCCGATGGCGGGCGGCACCAGCAGGTAGTCGCTGCCCAGGCTGTTCTTGACCATCCCGCCCAACATACCGGTCATGCTCGAAACCACCCCCCCGGCGGCCACAATCACCGCCAGGCCGAGCATACTGGCCGAGGCTGTCACCGCCACGCGGGTCGGCTGGCGGGTCAGGTTGTTTTGGGCCAGGCCGCCAATGCCTTGTTTGGCAAAGACAAGCGCCGTCAGCCGCCCAAAGAGCAGGGCAAACGGGCGCACCAGAGCCGGGGCAATCAGAATCAGGCCGAGCAGGAAGAACAGGCCGCCGGGCATGATGAGCGCGGATTGGCCGGAGAAAATCGCCGAAACGGAGAGAACGATAATCGTCAGCCCGGCCAGCGCCCCGTAGCCTGCTTGCCGTTTCACGGTCGCTTCTGCCGCTGAAGGGCGCAGGGCTTCGAGCGGGGTGACGCGGCTGGCGTAGTAGGCCGGAATCAGCCCGGCCAGCACCGTCACGCCAACGCCCGCCAGTATCGAAACGAGAATTAATTCCGGCGAAACCACCGGCCAGCCGAGTTGAAGGTTGATAAAGGCGCTCATTGGCCCCTGGGCCAGGCGCATGACGCCAACCGCCAGCCCGTAGCCCAGGAACAGGCCCAGCCCGGAACCAAGCAATCCCTGAATCAGCCCCTCGGCCAGGATAATGCCGAGGATGACGCGGCGGGTCGCCCCAAGGGCGCGCAACATGCCGATATCGCGGCGGCGCTCGCTGACCACCGTGCGGAAGGTGTTGAAGATGATGAATCCGCCCATGAAGAGCGCCAACATGCCAAAGACGCTCAACCCGACCCGGGCCATTTCCATCGTGGCGAAGAGTTCATCACCCGCCATCAGCGCGCCGACGCGGAAGTTTTCACCGAGCGCGGCTTCGAGGTTGGCCTGAATCTCGGCCCGGCGGGCTTCCCCGGCCATCGATTCGACGTTCAACTCAATCAGGTTGACTTTGCCGGTTTCGCCGGTCATTTTCTGGGCTTGCGAGAGCGGCACAAAGACTTCCTCGTTACCGGGGGCAATGCGCCCGGGCAAGAGGCCGACGATGGTCAGTTGGGTTGTTCCAGCCGCGGAGGGAAGCGTCAGCGTGTCGCCCACCCGGACGGAGAAGGAATCGGCCAGGGTTTGGGTGATGACGGCTGCCGCAGTGTCAGAGTCGTCGAGATAACGGCCAGCAACCACCGGGAAGGCGCGAATCGAGCGGGCAACTTCGGGGGTCAGGCCAATCAGATTAACGGCAACCAGGGTATCGGGCCGGGCGGGGTTTCCATCCACAAAATTAGCAGGCAGGTTGATGGTACGGCGCAACGAGGCCGAGACAGCGCGGACGCCATCGAGGGAACGCAGTTTTTCGGCGACGGCAAGGTCAAAGGAGCCGCCCGAGGCGCTGGTGATGGTGAAATCGGCGTTACCTTCCGCGCCCTGCACGTTGGCTTGCAGGGCGGCAATCATGGTCGGCAGGACGGTGTTCATGCCGAAGATGAGCAGCACACCAAAGACGATGGCGAGGGTGGTTAAAAAGGTACGCAGTTTGCGGCCCAGGAGGTAACGGTAGGCGAGAGTCAGTTGGATGGACATTTTGGCTTCCAGACGCATTTGGTGATTTTTTGATTTGGTGATTTGGTGATTGTAAAAATCACTCAATCACCGAATCGCTAAATCACAAATCGCTAAATCTTTTTCCGTTCCAGCACGGTTTCCTCGGCTACTTTGCCGTCTTTCAAAAAGATAATCCGGTCAGCATAGGCGGCGATGCGCGGGTCGTGGGTGACCATGACGACGGCGCGGCCAAATTCCTTGCTCACCTGGCGCAACAACCCGGCAATTTCGTCGCTGGATTTAGTGTCGAGGTTGCCGGTCGGTTCATCGGCCAGGATTAACATCGGCTGGGCGACCAGGGCGCGGGCGATGGCCACCCGCTGCTGCTGGCCTCCGCTTAACTGGTCGGGGCGGTGGCTGAGACGGTCGCCCAACCCGAAGCGGGAGAGCCATTCGGCGGCTCGTTTCTGCGCTTCGGCGGGTTTCATGCCATCGAGCGTGACCGGCAGGGCGGCGTTTTCGAGCGCGGTGAGAACGGGAATCAGGTTGTAGAACTGGAACACGAATCCCATTTTGCGGCGGCGCAGTTCGGTGAGTGAGTCATCGTCCAGGTCGTTCAGGTTATACCCATCGACGGCTACAGTGCCTTCAGTGGCCCTATCCAACCCGCCGATGAGATGCAACAGGGTGGACTTCCCGCAGCCCGAAGGCCCCATCACAGCAACAAATTCGCCGGGGTCAATTTTGATAGAAACATGGTCGAGTGCGGTCACGGCGGTTGGACCAGAACCGTAAATTTTTGTCAGGTGAGAGGTGGAGATAATAGACATTTTTCATTCCTGAAGCATTTGGTGCTGGAGTGGTTTGGTGAGTTTGTGATTGAAAAAATCACCCAATCATCAAATCACTCCATCATCCGCTTTTCCTGGGCCTGCCGCGTGGGCGAATTTCTGGTTCAGGGAAAGGCTGACCCTTGATTGCCTCAATACGCATTTCGGTAATGTCCATCCAGCGCAGGTCGGCTTCGAGGTGCATGATAGCTTTGTCGAGCAGCAAAATTTGGGCCATTTCGCGGCGGGGGTCGTAACTATCGCGCAGAGTGGTCATGGCGTGCATTTCTTGATAAAGATGGCTGCGCTGGGCTTGGATGACGCGCTCTGGGCTGGCTTCGCCCGAAAACAGGGCGACCATCAGTTTGACAAAAAACTCATCGCGCTGGTGTCGGGCATCGACAGTGGAGACAAACCACTCGTGAAGCGCGGCACGACCGGCATCAGTCAGAGCATAGATGCGGCGGGCCGGTTCACTGCCCTGCCCCAGGTCAGAGTGGCGTTCCACCAACCCCGATTCTTCCAGGCGGTCGAGAGTGGTGTAAATTTGAGCAGGCTTGACATCCCAGGCTTCTGCTCCGCCAACCACCGCTTCAAAAGCGGCGCGCAGTTCGTATCCGTGACGTGGTTTTTGGGCAAGTAGCCCTAACAGGGCATGGCGAATAGACATGGTTTTTATAGTATATGAGTTATCACTTGCCAATAAATAGTAACTCGATTAATATTTATTGTCAAGGAACTTATCGGCATGACAACTTCGGCAAAGAAAGTTTGGTAATCACATCATCCCGGAAGTTTACTTTGGGCGCATCGGTCACAAAAACGGCTCTTTAAGATATAATAACAAGTACTAAAAAATAATTATTCTTTATTAGTAAAAGATTTCAAATATTACCATGACTGACCCTGAAGTTCGCTTTCGTCAACTCATTGCTGCTTTGCAGGAACGCGATTTCCGACTCACGCCACAGCGCGTTGAGTTAGTGCGCCTGATTGCCGCCAGTGAAGGACACCCCAACGCAAATCAGTTTTATGAACAAATAAAACTGAAATTCCCGACCATGAGTCATGCGACGGTTTATAAAACTCTTGCCTTGCTCAAAGAAATCAACCAGGTCTTTGAAATTGATTTGCACGGAGATAGTCATTATGATGGGAATCGCCCCCAGCCTCATCCACACTTAATTTGCACGAAATGCAACAAAATTGTCGATGGCGAAGGTGTTTTGGACCAGACACTGCTCCAGAAACTAGAAGACGAAACAGGCTTTACCATCTTGCGCCCGCAAATTTCCCTTTACGGAATCTGCCCGGACTGCAAAAAAGAAAACTAACCTTCTTTTTTTTCAGCCAGCAGATAACGATTATCTTTTAGTAACAATTATGAGGATGTGTGTTTCCCCAAAAATGGACAAGCCCAATTTTCGGCAGATACGGAAAAAAAGACCAGTACCCTATTTTCACTTCAAATGTGGCCTTATCGACAGCGTCATGAATAACGGCTTTTCATGTTTCAACCAAGTCAAAGGAGAAAATTATGAGCGAAGAGAGTAAATGCCCCGTCACCGGTCACGCTGGCATGACTTCTGCCAGCCGTGGCACATCAAACCGCGATTGGTGGCCGAACCAACTCAACCTGAACATCTTGCACCAACACCATCCAGCCTCAAACCCGCTTGGCCCCAATTTCAACTACGCGGAAGAGTTCAAAAAACTCGACCTGGCAGCGGTCAAGAAAGACTTGGCCGAGTTGATGACCAACTCGCAAGAGTGGTGGCCTGCCGATTGGGGTCACTATGGCGGTCTGATGATTCGCATGGCCTGGCACAGCGCCGGGACTTATCGTACTGCCGATGGGCGCGGAGGTGGCGGAACCGGCAACCAACGTTTTGCCCCTCTTAACAGCTGGCCCGACAACATCAACCTCGACAAAGCCCGCCGCCTGCTCTGGCCTATCAAAAAGAAATATGGCAATAAACTTTCGTGGGCCGACCTGATGATTCTGGCCGGAAACGTAGCCCTCGAAACAATGGGCTTCAAAACCTTCGGATTTGGCGGCGGGCGAGAGGACATCTGGCAGCCGGAAGAAGACATCTATTGGGGGGCTGAATCGGAATGGCTGGGTGATAAACGCTATCACGGCGAACGCGAACTCGAAAACCCGCTCGCCGCGGTACAAATGGGTCTCATTTACGTCAACCCCGAAGGCCCAAACGGCAACCCCGACCCGGTGGCTTCGGGGCGTGATGTACGCGAGACCTTCGCCCGAATGGCAATGAATGACGAGGAAACGGTTGCGCTCGTCGCTGGTGGACACACCTTTGGCAAAGCACATGGCGCGGGCGACCCGAAACTGGTTGGCCCCGAACCCGAAGCCGCTCCGCTCGAAGAAATGGGACTGGGATGGCGCAACAAACTCGGGAGTGGCAAAGGCGTCCACACCACATCCAGCGGTATCGAAGGCGCCTGGAAACCCAACCCCACCCAGTGGGACATGGGCTACTTTGACATGCTCTTTGGCTATGAATGGGAACTGGTCAAAAGCCCGGCTGGCGCGCATCAGTGGCGCCCTAAAAACTGCAAGCCAGAACACATGATTCCCGATGCGCATGACCCCTCCAAGAAATACCCCCCGATGATGACGACGGCCGACTTGTCGCTACGATTTGACCCCATTTACGAGAAAATTTCGCGCCGCTTCCACCAACATCCCGAAGAATTTGCGGAGGCCTTTGCCCGCGCCTGGTTCAAACTGACCCACCGCGATATGGGCCCAAAAGTACGCTACCTCGGGCCGGAAGTTCCCGCCGAAGACCTGATTTGGCAGGACCCCATCCCGGCAGTGAACCACCCCCTGGTGGATTCTACAGACATCGCCGCGCTCAAACACAAAATTCTGGCTTCAGGGCTTTCCATTTCCGAACTGGTCTACACGGCCTGGTCTTCGGCCTCTACCTTCCGCGGTTCCGATAAGCGTGGCGGCGCCAATGGTGCGCGCATCCGCCTGGCGCCACAAAAAGATTGGGAAGTAAACCAGCCTACTCAGTTAGCGAAAGTGCTGTCTACGCTCGAAGGCATCCAGAAGGATTTCAACGCTTCTGCATCTGGCGGCAAGAAAATCTCACTCGCCGACCTGATTGTGTTGGGCGGTTGCGCGGCAGTCGAAGCGGCGGCCAGAGCCGCCGGGTTCGACATCCAGGTTCCTTTCACCCCTGGCCGCATGGATGCACTACAGGAACAGACCGATGTCGCATCGTTTGCCGTTCTTGAACCGGCTGCCGATGGATTCCGGAATTACCAAAAAACAGTGTTCACGGTCTCCGCCGAAGAAATGCTGGTCGACAAGGCTCAACTACTCACCCTGAGCGCTCCCGAAATGACCGTGCTGGTTGGCGGACTGCGCGTGCTGGGCGCCAACTATGGCGGTTCGTCACATGGCGTTTTTACCAGGCAGGTTGGCAAACTGACCAATGACTTTTTTGTCAACCTGATGGACATGAGCGTGGAGTGGCACCCTGCCGACGAAAGTGCTCAGACCTTTAAGGCGCATGACCGCAAAACCGGCGAAGTGCGATGGACAGGCACCCGCGTCGATTTGGTGTTTGGCTCAAATTCACAGTTGCGCGCCCTGGCTGAAGTTTACGCCCAGGATGACAATCAGGAAAAATTTGTACGTGACTTTATATCTGCCTGGAATAAAGTCATGAATCTTGACCGCTTTGACCTGGCTTGAGTCGGATAATAATTTCGGCCCAAAAATAAAACCATCCCGAAGGTTCTGCCGACCTTCGGGATGGTTCTTTATGATTTGGTATAATCCGAACCGGAGATTTTATGAAAAAATACCTGTTGTTCGTTCCCCTGGCCTGGCTGCTGACTTTTTGTTCAACTGCCCCTGCATCCCAGCCAACACCAGATGTTTCCTCAATCGTCAACGCAACGCTGACCGCCATAGCGGCAGGTGAACAGGCTATGTCGTCTGCCCCAGCCAGCGGCATCGAAGGCCGCCTGAGTTACCCCGCAGACACCCTGCCCGCCATGCGGATTGTGGCCTTCCAGGTTGCCACCGGGCAATATTATTCGGTCGACACCGTTGCCGGACAAGCAACATATCGGCTCGATGGCTTGCCCGAAGGCAAATACAATGTCCTGGCGTATACCCTTGGCAGTGATGCAGTCCCCGCAGGGCTGGCAGGCGGCTACACTCAGGCAGTCATGTGTGGCATGGGCCCGGAATGCACCGACCATGGCCTGGTGGACGTGATTGTTTTTAGCGGTGAAATCACGCCTGGTGTCGATATCGTCGATTGGCTCCAGCCAAATTTCCCACCCATGCCATAACTTCCGCTGATACAGCCCAATCCATCGGTTGCGCTACCGGCCAGGAACAGTTGACCGGTAGCGTTGACTTTCAGATTATTCAACAAAAATCTCGACGTGTTCGCCATCTTTCTCGTCAACAACATCCACAATCTTGCCGGTCATGCCTGAGCGCAGGGCCTCCATAATCGTCGCCATATCCACGCCCTCGACTTCAGGAGCAAAATGAGCGCCAATTTTCATCCCCGCATCTAACAACGCCAGCGGAATTTGAACCGTCGCCTTAGCGCGTCCTGAAGTTACATCGGTCACGCGCACCCGCAACCAGCGCGCCGAACCCGGCATGCGTGGCGGGGTCGGTGGAATTGGGCCACGACGGCCTTCGCTCAACGCCGAAAGCAGTTTTGCCCCTTCCTCTGCGCTGATTTTTCCCTCATCAATCATTTTTAAAATTCGCATTCGTTCTTCAGCGGTTGCCATAACGGCCTCCCTATCCGATGTATATCTGGACCTGCGCGCCGTTGTCATCAACTTCGATGAGAACTGGCTCATCCAGGGAAATGCTTTTTTGGAACGCATCCATCACCATGCCAACTCGCTCACGCTCCCGGCCCGGCATTCGGTTGCCAAAAATTCCAAAAAGCCATGTCACCAGGCTCATTGGAAAGGAAACCACAATCCGGTTCGGTTTCTCGCCCGGTCTCTGTTTGATATTCACATACAACCAGCGCGAATCGCGGCTGGAGAAAGCCAGCGCAATCACCAGCACGCCCAGAGCAAAGGGCAGCCAAGCGCAAAAGAACCAGAAGCCCATCCCGGCGCTTTCAAGAGCCGCATACATCCAATACGCCGCGCCCACCGTCAACAGGACGCCCAAAAACAGCGGAATCATCCACAGGCGGCGAAAGCGATTTAACTTACTGGCAAAAAGAGACTCGCGCCGGGCCTTCTCCTCATCAGCCTCGCCGCTAGAGCCCGCCACAAAAACGGGTCTGGCAATCAAATCACCATCTTCTGCCGGGGAATCGGTACCAGGCAACAGGGTGGAGGAGTCGTCGTCGAGGGGAGATTCATCTAAAGCCTGCATCAATTTCAAACCCTCGGCGGCAGAAATTTTACCATCTGCAATCATTTTCAAGACTTGCTGGCGCTCGTTGTCCGTCATGGTCTTATCTCTCCTACTTGCCTTCCAGGGCGGCCAGCAATTTTTCCGCTTCCTGAAGTGAAATCTTCTTCTCCTGGAGCATTTTCAAAATGGCCAGACGCTCATCATCGGTCACGGGGTCCGAGGGCGGCGCGGGTGGTCTGGGCGGTCTGGGCCCGCCAAAACTGACCCCCCAGCCTCCTACCGAAATGCCCATATGAGCCGAGCGACGCTCTGCCGAACGCATTTTTTCTTCGGCGCGGCGCATGGCAGATTCCACGCGCTGCTGGACACGGTCGCTTTGTACCTGGGCACGCATCGAGGCTTTCATCGCGCGGCGGGTGGCCTCCTCCACCTTACGCGAAATCCGCTCCTGCAAATCAGGCGAGAGACCAGGGAACTCCCCCCGCGCAAACGGCCCATCGCGCCCCAAGGGGTCGAAGTCGGCCACAGATTGCCATTCTTCTTCGCGGCTGGTCACAATCACCTCGCCACCAGCCGTCAGATTAATTTGAGCCGCGCCCGTGCCGACCGTGAACTGGCGAAACAGGCCTGATTCCACTGCATCCAGGCCGGGCAAATCAACCCGAATTGATTCATCATCGCAGCCTTGCAGGATAAATTCTGCATCCACTTTGGGTGGAACGCGCAGGAGGATGTCGCTGCCAGCCTGTACACGAACCGATTGACCAGGTTTCGGGCGCAGGTACAACGCCGCATCCGCGCCAGCCTGAGCCAAGACATTGCCATCCACCTCACGCAGATACAAATCGGCCCCAACCGTCACAGTCACCTCCCCGCGCATTTGATGCAGAGAAGCATCGCCGCCTACATTTTCGGCGATAAAATTGCCCTTGCAATCACGCGCCGAAAGGTCGCCGCCGATCGAACGAACGGTCGTTAAACCAATATTGCGCATTTGCAAATCGCCGCCTACGTTAGAAATTTGAATTTCGCCGGTGAGCGCGCGCAAATCAGCATCACCGCCCACGTTGGTAACTCGCAAGGTGGTCTCGCAGGGGATATATAAAATCAAGTCGCTGTCACTCGCAGCACGCGCCTGGTCTCCTGCCACCGTCAAGGTCAGTACATCTCCGTCGGCTTTGGCTGTGATTTCAGGGCGGTCCCAGCCGACCACCTGCAAATCGCCGCTGACGTTGGTGACATCCAGAGCGGTCGCGCCCGCCACGGTCAGGGTGGTCTGTCTCATGCTTCCTCCCCACGCAGAATGCGCATGGCAGCATCGGCGCTCAAGCGGCCAGCATCCAGGTCTTCCAACACCTGACGGCGGCGTTCCTCGCTGATTTCAGCAGACGAATCATCCCTGCCCGGCTCGTAGCCCAACGCGCGAATAATATCTTGTAAACGGTTGCGGATGGTCGGATACGAAAGCCCAATTTCGGTCTCCATGCGGGTCAATTTGCCTTCACAGCGAATGAAGGTCAGGACAAAATCCAACTGCTCTGCGGTCAGATGAGCAAACGGCCCGCCCGCAAAACGACCTTCCAGCGTAGTGTCACAAGCATCGCAATGCAGCCGCGTGATGGTCAATTCATTCTGGCAGACCGGACAACGAGTCATCGCATTATTCATAGAGTCTCCTGAGAAAGGATAGGCCGGGGCTGGGCAGCATTCTTAAGGCAGGTTCCTGCGAAAATCAGCAAATTGCCAAGTTTCAGCAAAATGAGATTGCGCCACGAGGGATGGCCGGAGAACGCAGGCACCCCACCCACCAGAAAATTCAACCCGCGTGGATTGCGGTACAATTCGCGCAAGTGCGCATCGGCGCGCAACTCCGTCAAAAAGTTAGACATCATACAAACCTCCGCCCGACCAAACAACAGTAAAGTAAAACATTGATTTGAATTTCTAAAATCATTATACAATACTTTTTAGAATTGTCAATATTTAAGTAAATAATTTCAATATTTTCGATTTATGTCTTAAAGTTTCTCAACAATGGTTTTCAATTCCTTCCAATGAGACAATCATGATTCGCACCCTTTACCACATCCCAGACCAGGAAATCCGTTCCGATATCCCCATCAAAGAATTTGCCGCCCTGCTTAAAGAACCCGGCAGCTTGCTGTGGGTGGATTTTGACGCCGAACCCGACCCCTCCGCCGAATCCATCCTCACCGGCATCTTCCGCTTCCACCCCCTGGCCGTCGATGACGCTCTCGAAGAGACCCACACCCCAAAAATTGATGACTGGGGCGAATACATCTACATCGTTCTCAATGCCATGAACTTCGATGCATCCAACGGTCTGGCGCTCTCCACCATCGAACTTGACATCTTCCTCGGCTCCAACTACATCGTCACCCACCACGATGCGCCCATCCCGGCCCTCGAAAAAGCCCGCGAAGCCTTTGGGCGCGACAAACGCTACACCATGCACGGCCCTGACCACTTGCTCTACAAAATTATAGACATGCTCATCGCCGATTACATGCCCATCGTTGAAGCCATTGACGACCAGATTGACCGAGTCGAGGACGAAGTTCTGGTCAAAGCCGCGCCCGATACCCTCGAACGAATCTTCTCTCTCAAGCGCATTCTGCTCGCCATGCGGCGCATCATCACCCCCCAGCGCGAAGTCCTGAACAAATTGGCCCGCGACGACTTTGAAGTGGTTGACCCCCAGGACCGTATCTTTTTCCGCGACATCTACGACCACCTTGTCCGCCTGCACGACCTGAACGAATCCATGCGAGACCTGGTCAGCGGCGCGCTCGACACATACCTGTCAGTCGTCAACAACCGCATGAACGAAGTGATGAAAACCCTTACCATCATCACCACGTTGTTCATGCCCATCTCCTTCCTCACCGGCTTCTTTGGCATGAACTTCTTCCAGCCAGCCGCCGATTTCAGCCGCTGGACCGGCGCGCCTGTCTTTTCGATACTCCTGGGCATCTTCGTCAGTCTGCCGATTGGCATGTTCTTCTGGATGAAGCGCCGCACCTGGCTTTGACGACCCACCCTTTTCCGCATCCTTCTCGCGCTCCAGGAACATACCGCCCCATCCGCCGCCTGACAACCCGAAAATCGCCTCTTGACATAGAACAAACATTCGTGTATTATCTATTCATAGAACGCATGAGCGGTTTTCATCTGCGTCAGGAGCGAAATCATGATGATGGTGCGCAAATCCAAAGGTTTGAGCGAGCGGCATTTTAAGATACTTACCCTGTTGGAAAAATACAACAACAAGGGCTACCCCCCTTCCATCCGTGAAATTGGGGAACAAACCGGCATTACCTCCACCTCGGTGGTCAACTACTACCTCGAACAACTCGAAAAATGGGGCTACATCGAACGCGACCGGCGCATCTCGCGCGGTCTGCGAGTCGTTCCAGAAATGCTCGCCAATCTTGGCATTGCCGTTACAGAAACGGTGAACGACCTGCTTCGCATCCCTATTGCCGGACGCATCGTTGCCAGCGCACCTGTCCCCGTCCCCGCTTCAGACTTCAATTACTACGACGCCGAATCCAGCATTGAAATCGCTCGCAGCCTGTTACCCGCCAAAAAAGTGGATGGATTATTTGCCCTCGAAGTGCAAGGGGATTCGATGATTGACGCCATGGTCAACGATGGGGATATTGTCATCATGAGCAAAGTGAACAGCAATGCCGAAGCCAAAAATGGCGATATGGTCGCGGTCTGGCTGCCCTCCCGCGACGAAACCACTCTTAAATACTTCTACAAAGAAGCCGACGGCTACCGGCTCCAACCCGCCAACCCCACCATGCAGCCCATCTACATCAACAAAAACGAAGGCTTGCAAATCAAAGGGAAAGTGGTCATGGTCATTCGAAAAGTTGACAGAGCCATGTAAAAGAGCACCCAAAAACTTCCGGGCGACGCCCGGAAGTTTTTGGGTTAAGACGAATGCAAAACAAGCAATTCAACCCGATGGGTGTCTCTGGATGGAAACACAAGAAATTTAATCTTAAGAGTGGAACAATCCGAAAATTCCCAGCCTGCCAGGATTGGCAACCACCCCCAATCTCTGTTATCCTTAGCGCATGAGTAAAATCTTCGCCCGTTCTTTCCGCGTCCGCTTCTCGGAACTCGATGCCACCGGCTGCGTCAGTCCCGCCAGCCACCTGCGCTACCTGGTTGAAACCGCCTATGACTGGGGCGACGCGCTCGGCCTGGGTGCGCGCGACAGCCAGCGAATGGGCATTTTCTGGCTCATCCGCGAGACGCAATTCCACCTCCTTCATCCCCTGCGCCACAACGACCGCTTCGACTTTACCATCTGGATGGTCAACTGGCAACGGGTGCGCGGCACGCGCTGTTTTGAACTCACCCAAAGCGACGGGCAAGTCGCGGCGCGCGGCAGTCAGCACATCGTCTGCATGGATTCGGCCACCCTGCGCCCCACCAGCCCGCCCCAGGCCGTCATTGAAAATTTTCGCATCGAGAACCCGCGCGTCTTCCTTATTGAGCGATTTCCCAAAATCGAAAGACAGCCAGGTTCGTTCACCTTTCAGCGCCAGGTCGAATGGGGAGATTTAGACCCCCTGGAACATATCAACAACGCAAACTACGTTACCCTGGCAGAAGAAGCTGCCACAAGGCAACGAGCCGACCGTGGCTGGTCTCCGGCAAAACTGGCCGAATCCAACCTGATAGTGGCTACACGCTCTATTCATATTCAATATCTTTCCCCGGCAGTCTGGGGAGAAACCCTGACCATCTCGACTCACCCTCACAGCACCCACGCAACCGGCGGGACCTGCTATGTTAGAATGTCTCGCCCTGATGGTTCTCTCGTTTGCGAGTGCCTGCTTGGTTGGGCCCTGCTCGACCGAGCTACCGAACAACCGCATCCATTGCCTGAAGGGTTTTGCTAAAGGAAACCCATGCCCATCGACACCCAGATTGCCGTCATCGGCGGCGGCCCAGCTGGGCTGATGGCCGCCGAAACCCTGGCCGAGGCTGGGCTTTCGGTTCACGTTTACGAAGCCCTGCCCTCAGTCGGCAGAAAATTCCTGCGAGCCGGGGTCGGAGGGCTGAACCTGACGCACTCCGAGCCGCCAGAACAGTTCATCTCCCGCTACAGCCAGCCCAACCGCCTGGGGCCAATCCTTCGCGCTTTTGGCCAAAGGGAGGTTATTCAGTGGGTCAACGGTTTGGGCTTCGAGACGTTCATCGGCACATCGGGGCGCGTTTTTCCGTCCGGCATGAAAGCCTCTCCCATTTTGCGCACCTGGCTTCGACGACTAAACGAGTTGGGAGTCAGCATTCACACGACTCACCAATGGATTGGACTCACGCCAGGCAATTCCTGGTCAGGCAGCGAAGCACCTGGACACGCAGCGAACACCTCAGCAACCCTCACTTTTCAAACCCCTGCAGGGCCAACAACCGCGCGCCCCGCTGCGGTTCTGCTGGCGCTGGGCGGCGGCAGTTGGCCCAAACTCGGCGCCACTGGCGAGTGGATTCCGATTCTCAAAAGGCATGGCGTCCAAATCGCCCCGCTCAAGCCCGCCAACTGCGGCTTTGATGTGGACTGGAGCCCATTTTTTTGCGAGAAATTCAACGGCACGCCTCTCAAAGCGGTGACTCTCTCGTTTGGCGGAATTACGAAACAGGGCGAGTTCATTGTCACCAAAAATGGAGTCGAAGGCAGTCTTATCTACTCGTTTTCCGCCGCCATCCGGGAGGAAATTGAGAAAAGCGGGAGAGCAGTTATCGTCCTCGACCTGGCCCCCGGTTGGACGCTCGAAAAGCTGATAAAACGCCTGAAAGCCCCGCGCGGCTCGCGTTCCATCGGCAATCATCTCCAAAAAACGGTAGGGATTGAAGGGGTGAAATCGGCCTTGCTCTGGGAGGTTCTGCCACGAGAAACGTTCAACGCGCCCGAAACACTGGGAAGGGCAATAAAATGCCTACCGCTCCGGCTTCTTCGCCCACGTCCCCTGGCCGAAGCCATCAGCAGCGCGGGTGGAGTCTGCTTCGACGCGCTTGACGAGCGGCTGATGCTGAAAAACCTGCCAGGCATCTTTTGCGCCGGAGAAATGCTCGACTGGGAAGCCCCCACTGGCGGCTACCTGCTCACAGGCTGCCTGTCCACTGCCCGATGGGCCGCGCAAGGAGTTTTATCGTGGTTAGAGCGATGACAGTCACTGACCAAAATGACTGTCATCGCTCTAAAAAGTTACTTCGCCGCTTTTGCCGCCGTTTCCAGCATGGCTGTCGTGAGGCTCTTGGGACGTTCGATGGGCTGACCGAGCGCGCGCGCCCAGACATAGTTGGCGGTGACGCCCAAAGCGCGGCCAACGCCAAATAAGACGGTGTAAAAGTCAAATTCGCGCACTCCATAATAGTACTGAAGCGTGCCAGAGATAGCATCGACATTCGGGGCGGGATTCTTGGCTTTGCCCTGCTCTTTAAGCACCGCCGGAACGACATCGAAGACCAGGTCAGCCAGGCACACCAGGTCATCATCGGGAAAGCGGGCTTTGGCGAACTCCATCTGCGCCATGAAACGGGGGTCTGGCACGCGCAAAACAGCATGACCATAGCCAGGAATTACTTTGCCGCTGTTGAGGGTGTCCCAGGCAAACCGATACAGGTCTTCACGCGAAGGCACTTTTTTCTCAAATTTGTTATAGACATCCAGCAGCCAGCCCAGGCATTCCTGATTGGCAAGACCATGCAAAGGCCCGGCCAGGCCATTGAGAGCCGCTGAAAACGCAAGGAAGGGGTCTGACAGTGCAGAACCAACCAGGTGCATGGCATGAGCCGATACATTGCCCGATTCGTGGTCGGAGTGCAGCAGGAAATACAATCGCGCCAGGTCGGCGTAATCTTTCTGGTTTTCAACACCCATCATTTTGGCGAAATTCGCGCCATAATCAAGACGCGGGTTGTATTTCGGCTTGCGGGTATCGTTGAAATACTTCATCCGGTAGATAAAAGCGGCAATAACGGGCAGTTTTGCGGTCAAATCGAGGCTGTCAGTGAGCGCAGGTTCCCAGTAGGAATCCTTCTTCATGCCTTCAGCGTATTTTTTTGCAAAAGCCGACCCGTTCTGAAGCGCCAAAACCGCCTGCGAGAGGAGCGTCATCGGGTGCGTCTCTTTGGGCATTGCCTTGAGCAACTTGTAGACGTAATCGGGCAGATTGGCGCGGCTGGCCCATTCGGCTTCCACCTCCAGAGCCTGTTGACGAGTTGGTACCTCGCCCACCAGGAGGAGGTAGTATAGTCCGCCCACATAAGGCATCTTCGCGCCGCGCGGCCTGGGCAGGGCTTTCAATACTTCGGGAATGGACATGCCACGAAATTTAATGCCAGTCGCCGGGTCGACAAATGAGATGTCGGTTACGAGCGACTTGATATCGCGCATTCCGCCAATAATTTGTCCGACGGTAACCTGGTCAACAACTACATCCGCATATTCTTTTGCAAGCGTTCGATAACGCTCACGCCAGGCAGGAAGTTGAGCAGCTATGTTGTCGTAAAGAATCATAGGTGTCTCCTCGCGCAAGACGATTCAGCAAATCGCCCTACAAAATTAAAGTTTCATGAGGTTTTTAAGTGCCTCGTGGGTTTCCTTAACCGCGGCTGCCGATTTTTGAAGCAATTCTTTTTCTTCGGCATCCAGGTCATATTCGATAATTTTTTCCACGCCTTTGCGGCCCAGCATAACCGGCACGCCAAAATACATATCCTGCAGACCATACTGGCCCTGCATATAAGCCGCCGCCGGAACAATCAGGTGCTTATCTTTCAGGATGGCTTCGACCATCTGCGCTACAGCCGCGGCAGGGGCATAATATGCGGAAGTTTTCAACAGGTTCACGATTTCACCGCCACCCTTTCGAGTGCGCTCCACAATCGCTGCCAACCTGTCAGCCGGGAGATAGTCGCGTAACGGGATACCGGCCACGTTCGAGTGACGGGTTAAAGGCACCATCTCGTCGCCATGGCCGCCCATCACATAGCAATTGATATTTTCAACGCTGACGCCTGTCTCCATGGCCACAAAGGCGCGCATGCGGGCCGAATCTAGCACGCCCGCTTGCCCAACTACGCGATGCGCAGGCAGACCAGTTACTTTCATTGCCATGTAAGCCATGGTATCCAGCGGGTTGGTCAAGATGATGTAAATCGCATCTGGAGAATATTTAAGAGTTTCCGCAGCTGCTTTGCCAACAATCTCCGCGTTGGTCGTCAACAGGTCATCGCGGCTCATACCTGGCTTGCGGGGCATTCCGGCGGTGATGACCACAATATCGGACCCGGCAGTGGCTTCGTAGCCATTCGAGCCTACCACTTTAACATCGTTGCCCAGAATAGGCATTGCTTCCAGCAAGTCGAGCGCTTTGCCCTGCGGGACACCCTCCACAATGTCCACCAGGACCAGGTCGGCCAGTTCACGCCCGGCCAGCCAAACTGCGGTGTTCGCGCCGGTCATGCCAGCGCCAATAATAGAAACTTTTGCCATTCTTCCTCCAAAACGCGATATGTAGTATTGATTTTATACCCTGGTGAGGGAAAGGCGATATGATTTTTATCACCTTTTTGAGCGAAAAAATAAAAAGGAAGACTCTGCACAAAACGTGCTGGTCTTCCTGTGAATTGTTTACCAAAAATCGATACGCATGAGGCTAGGCTTTGACTGCTTCTTGCTTCTCCAAAAAATGGGTGGCCTGAATCGCTGCTGCCGCGCCCATGCCCGCTGAAGTGACAACCTGTCGAAAATGATTGTCGGTCACTTCGCCGGCCACAAACACGCCCGGTACGCTGGTTTCCATGTATAGATTGCTAACGATATAACCACCATCACGCATTTCAAGCTGCCCTTCGAACATTTGGGTATTGGGCGTGTGACCGATGAAAATAAACACGCCATCGGTTTCGAGCATGGATGTTTCGCCGGTTTGGACATTTTTAAGCGCAACGCCGGTTACTTTCTCCGTTCCAACGATTTCAGTCACAACCGAGTTCCAAATAAAATTGACTTTTGGGTTTTGGAAAGCCCGGTTCTGAAGCACTTTACCAGCCCGCAGGCTATCGCGCCGATGAATGATAGTGACGGACGAGGCGAAGCGCGTCAGGAACAGACCTTCCTCCAACGCCGAATCGCCGCCGCCAACGACCACGACTTTCTTATCTTTGAAAAACCAGCCGTCGCAGGTGGCACAATAAGAAACACCCTTGCCGGTCAGCTCGTACTCGCCAGGAATCTCCAAATGATTGGGGCGCGCTCCAGTCGCAACAATCAACGAGTCGGCCAGGTAAACGCCACTATCCGTAGTAACTTTGAAGGGCCGCTGACTTAAATCCACCGCCTGGGCAGTATCAAATTCAACCGTCGCCCCAAACCGCTCGGCCTGCTTCTGGAATAATTCGCCCAGTTGCGAACCGCCGACGCCTTCTGGAAAACCAGGATAATTTTCGATGGTGTGGGTCAAGGCTGCCTGACCGCCCAGTTCCATGCCGGTCAGCACGACTGGAGCCAGTTCGGCGCGCGCGGCATAAAGTGCGGCGGACAGCCCTGCCGGGCCAGAGCCGAGAATCAACATTTTGACGTGTTTGGTCTCAGATGAATTGGAAGTCTTGGAAAAACCGCTTAAGCTAAAAGACATTTTTGCCTCATGACATAAAAGATGCTGCATTTTATCAGATGCGGGAAAAGCCAGGAAGTTGCAAATTTTGAAAGTGTCAGCGTCAAAGCCAGTTAACAACCAGAGCGGCGCGAACCCATCAATCAGTTGTCACGTCTTCAACAACCAGGATATGCAGTTCTTTGGGGCCATGCACGCCCACGACCAAAGCCATCTCGATATCGGCTGTGCGGCTGGGGCCAGTTATAATCACCGTAGACGGCGCGGAAGCCACCTCAGGCAATTGAATCGCTTTTGCGAGAGAAGGCAAAATATCCGAAGCGCGTAAAATAGCCAGATGAATTTCAGGCATAAGCGAGGCGGTCAGAGGCTGACCGTCGCCACCCGGAATGACCAGCGACCCTGTCTCGGCAATCCCCGCCAGCGCCCCGGTGATGCCTGCCAAAATCTCAGGCGCCCCAGATTTTTCCACGCGAATTCCGGCAGCCATCAAGTCAGATGCTTTCAAATGAGGGATGTTGTTCCATATCTGCACCCGGTCTATCTTGCGCCCATGCAAAAAAGAGACAACCCACGCCAACACCTGGTCTGGCGCGCAGGTGGATACGTGAGCGCCTGCCGCCATGGCCTCGCTGATAAATTGACTCGCCAATGAAACCGGGGGCAGCGGCGCGGCAGATTGGCGTGGTTCTGCAACATAACGGTCTTCCTGCCTTGACCAACCTTGGAGCTTTTCAGCAGACAAGCGATTAAATCGCGCCCGAAAGGGCTTTGAAGCCGGTTTTGGGAAATTCTTGCTCACCCCCCAGCCGGTGATGGCTGGAGCAGGCAAAAAGTCGGGCAAAAGCGAGGATAACCAGCCCAATACGCGCTGCCCCCAACCGAACAAGCCTGGCAGCGTGGATACGCGGATGAATCCGGCCAGTCCCAGTTTCACCACAGTTGGCAGGCTTTGGCCTTCTGAGCGCTTTCCGACTGGCAACTCGCCCGCGCGAATGCGCAAGAGCATCTTCGGCAGGTCAATATCCACCGGGCAGGCGTCTTTACATGCGCCACAGAGTGTCGAAGCCTGCGCCAGTTGGGCAAAATTTTCGCCGAACAGCCCCGGAGACACCACTGAACCAATTGGGCCGGGATACGGCGCGCTCATCCCATCATTCCCCACATAGGCATGACCGCCAATTTCTCGGAAAACCGGGCAGGCGTTCAGACAAGCGCCACAGCGAATGCAATATAAGCCTTCGCGCAAGCCCGATTCGCGCATCCTTGAGCGGCCATTGTCGACAATCATCAGATGACGCTGCTGACCCTGAAGCGGACGGTGGATGATTTGAGTATAGACGCTCATTTTTTGGCCAGTTGCAGAGCGCGGCAGAAGCGAGATGAACAATGCCAGGTCATCAAGAGTTGGCAGCAGCCGCTCCATACCCATCAATGCAATGTGAACGGGTGGCAGGGTGGTACACATGCGGCCATTTCCTTCATTCGTAACGAGGGTCAATGCGCCAGTTTCTGCAACCGCAAAGTTGACGCCCGAAATGCCTACATCTGCTTTCAGAAATATCTCGCGCATCACCGAGCGGGCCGTAGCGGTCAGGGCGTGGATATCCTCGGTGTAGGCGATGCCAAGTTTTTCATGAAACAATTCACCCACCTGGTGACGGCGCAGGTGCACAGCCGGGGTGATGATATGAGCCGGGCGCTCATGGCGCAGTTGGACAATATACTCGCCCAGGTCCGTCTCCACCACCCGGTGACCAGCCGCTTCGAGCGCATGATTCAACCCAATTTCTTCAGAAACCATGCTCTTGGCTTTCGCAATCAAAGCCCGTTTTTCGCCAGAGACTTTGCGGGGCGAGGTGCTTATGACGTCCAGCACCATTTGAACGGCCTCAGCGGCATCTTTGGCGCGATGGACGATTAAGCCGTTCTTTTGGGCATGGTGAATAAACTGTTCCAGATATTTATCCAGGTGTTCAATCACCTCGGCGCGGATGGCGTGCGCCCGTTGACGACGCTCTTGAAAATCCGGCACAGCGGCGAATGCAGCCAGACGGCTCTGAATGCGCCTGCGAGAGTTATTATCGAGCGCAACCTGTAGGGCTTCATCGGCAATTTTTTTACGGATTTGTTCTCTAAAGATTGTGGACATGTGCGATACGCCCTTAACACTTCTAACGATGATTGAGAACCTCGGCGATGTGGACAACCTTTTGGGGTTTCCTTTGGCGATGCAGCCCCCCAGCAATATGCATCCGGCAGCCCGTATCTGCCAGTACCAGCGTGGGAGCTCGACTCTCTTCAAGAGATAAAATCTTACGCTTGAGCATTTCCGCGCTCAGTTCAGGATGTTCTACCGAGAAAACCCCGCCAAAACCACAACAATCTTCCGCCGCCGGTAGTTCGACGATGACGGCATCTTTCACAGCAGCAAGCAAAGCTCGAGGCTGTCGATGAATCCCCAGATGCCGATTAAGGTGACAGGAAGCATGATAGGCCAACACCCCCTGCCAACGAGCGCCTACATCGGTCACGCCCAAAACATCTACCAGATATTCGGTAAATTCATGCGTTCGAGCGGCCAGGGCCTGGGCGCGCGGCAGCCAGAGCGGGTCAGATGCAAATATTTCCAGATAACCGTGCTTGAGCATGGCGGCGCAAGAGCCAGATGGAACCACCACATCTCCGGGAGCAGATTCGAAGACCCTGATGGTATGTTCAGCCAGGCGGCGCGCCTCAGAGCGCAGCCCGCCATTAAAAGCGGGTTGCCCGCAGCACGTTTGCCTGGCCGGAAATTTGACCTCCACACCCAGGCGGCGCAAAATGCTGACAACAGCCTCGCCAGTTTCCGGGTAAAAAGTATCTACTAAACAGGTAACGAAGAGTTGCGCAATGGTCATAGGAAGATTATACAAGGAAACGTTTAACATAAAGAAAAATCGGCCTGGAAGAAAAAGTTTCTGACCAACCAGTTTTCATGAACAACCACCACTTTGCCAGTTTGCTCAGTGCAATTGAGAACTCACGACTATAATACACTCATGACTGACCTTTTCGATTACGCCATGACCGAACGCACGAAATCCGAAGCCCCGCTGGCAGCGCGTATGCGCCCGCGTACGCTGGAGGAATACATCGGCCAGGAACACATCATCGGCCAGGGCAAACTGTTGCGCCGCGCCATCGAAGCCGACCGCCTGTTTTCATCCATCATCTTGTGGGGGCCGCCCGGCACAGGCAAAACCACCCTGGCCCAGGTCATCGCCAACCAGACGCGGAGTCATTTCGAGACGCTTTCCGCCATTCTGGCGGGCAAAGCCGACCTGCGCGAGGTCATTGACCGCGCTCAGGAGCGCAACCGGTTTCATAAACAGCGCACCATTCTGTTCGTGGACGAAATCCACCGCTGGAACAAGGCCCAGCAAGACGCTCTGCTTCCGTTCGTGGAAAACGGCACAATCACATTGATTGGGGCAACGACAGAAAACCCGTTTTTCGAGGTCATCGGCGCGCTGGTGAGCCGCTCGCGCATTTTCCAACTCCGGCATCTGAATCAGGTGGAAATCGGTCAACTGCTCGACCGGGCCATAGCAGACCCGGAGCGTGGATTCGGTCAACGAAAAGTTGAACTGACCGCCGAAGCGCGCGCCCACCTGGTCGATATGGCAACCGGCGACGCCCGCAACGCCCTGAATGCGCTGGAACTGGCGGTTGAATCGACCCCGCCGAATGAAAATGGTGTCATCCAAATCACGCTGGATGTCGCCCAGGAATCCATCCAGCGCCGGGCCGTGCTGTATGATAAAGATGGTGACGCCCACTACGACACGATTTCGGCCTTCATCAAGTCGGTGCGCGGCAGCGACCCCGACGCCGCGCTCTACTGGCTGGCAAAGATGATTTACGCCGGAGAAGACCCGCGCTTCATCCTGCGTCGCTTAATTATCCTGGCAGGCGAAGATATTGGCCTGGCCGACCCGCTGGGATTGGTGGTAGCATCCTCCGCTGCCGCTGCCTTTGACTTTATCGGCCTGCCGGAGGGAATTTACCCCATTATCGAGGCCACGCTTTACCTGGCAACCGCGCCCAAGTCGAACAGCGCCGGGGCCTATTTCAAAGCCATGCACCTCATCGAGCAGGAAGGCGCGGGTTCTGTGCCAAAACACCTTCAGGACGGCAACCGCGACCGCCAGGCTACCGGTCAAGGCCAGGGCTACATCTACCCCCATGAAATGGAAGGCCATTTCACGCCCCAGCAATATCTCCCTAAAAAATTGTTGGGAACCTACTTTTACCAGCCCTCTGGCGAAGGATACGAGTCACAAGTCCGAACGCGCCTGACCATGTGGCGCGAAGCGCAAAAACGCGCGCTCGGCTTCGAGGCGGAACGCCACCTGGCCGATTTGCCACAAGACAAGATTGACGAATTGAAACGGAGCATTAAGTGACGGAATTCAGCGTCATCATCCCCACCCTGAACGAAGAAATCCTGCTCCCCAACCTGCTGGCGGACCTGCAAGCGCAAACGTTTCGAGAATTCGAGGTCATTGTTGCTGATGCCGGTTCGCGCGACCGGACGGTGGAAATTGCCCAAAGCATGGGCGCCCGGGTAGTGCCGGGCGGCATGCCTGCTGTGGGACGCAACCGCGGCGCAAAAGCTGCCAACGGCAATTTTCTGGTCTTTCTGGATGCCGACACGCGCATTGCGCCAGATTTCCTGCAAAGCGTTCACGATGAACTGGAAGAACGTTTTCTCGACCTGGCAACTTGCGAGATAGAACCCATTTCCCGAAATCCGTTAGATGGTCTGTTGCACGACTTCAGCAACCTCGCCATTAAAATCGGCCAATTTGCCGACCCGCACGCGCCTGGCTTCTGCATTATCATCTCCCGGCGGCTGTTCAAGCGCATAGGCGGGTTCAATGAGAGTTTAAAACTGGCTGAAGACCATGACCTGGTCAAACGCGCCAGCCAGTTCCGCCCATTGCGGGTGCTGAACTCGGCCCGGGTGCAGGTCAGTGTGCGGCGGCTGGAGAAGGAAGGCCGTGTCAAGCTCATCAGCAAATATGTAGCAGTCGAGTTGTACCGCATCTTGCTGGGAGAAATCAAAACAGATATTTTCAAATATGAATTTGGCAACTTTACTCACGAACAGCAAGCACAATTAGATTCCAAAGTCCGAGAATCGCAACAACTTATTCATCACATCCGTAAGGAATATACCCGCCTGCTCCAGTTAAGTGAGGGCAACCTGACCAGCCTGCCCTCTGATGCGCTAGAAATCATCCGGGGACAGTTTGATGCTCTTAAGGAACAAATGCGGGCAATTTTGAAGATTATCCGGCGAGGTTGAGCAACGGAGTATCGCTGTTCGGGGCGGCTTTTAAGGGTGATTCCGCTATTTGCACCGGAACATTTACATAACATTAACCCACGTCCGTTTGCGAAAACAATCACAATCATTAAAATAATATAGAGCGAACACTTGGTTTTCAGGCAAGTTCATGTGGACGAACGCGAACTGACCTCCAATCTGCTTGAAGAAATCTTCAAGGCCCTCGGCTGGGAAGAGGGCCATCTTTTGCGCGCGCCGATGACGCCCTTCTTCGCCGCCGTCTGCCGCCGCTTTGCCCGCCTCGCTATGCGCTTTGAGCAGGATGTGGCCGGGCAGGGCTTCTGTGAGGCAACGCGGCGGATTTTGCCACATTTCGTCCACTCAGTGCATATTTGCGGGGCAGAATATGCGCCAACGGATGGGCCGCTGCTGGTCGTCTCGAACCATCCTGGCACTGTGGACGGCCTGGCGATTGCCGCTCACCTGCCGCGCCCCGACCTGAAGATTGTCGTTTCGGGCGTGCCGTTCATCCGTCGCCTGCGGTCTACAGCCAATCACCTGATTTATTCCAGTCTGGAACCCTTTGAGCGTATGCGGGTCGTGCGGGCATCGATGCCAGAAAGCACGCCCCAGGTCGTTTTCGACATTTGCGGCGCATGGGAATACACCATGACTGCCAACAATGGCAACACCTACGATGCCGGGATAATGACTTTTGAGGGCGAACCAGCCAAAGGGAAGTATCTCCAGGTCAACATCTACCAGGTCGAATACCAGGGCGAATATGCCGTGAACGGTCAGGCTCTCAAACTCACTGGTCAGGAAACCTGGCAAGGAACCATAGAGAATGTTAACACCATCACCGGCGTCTGGTGCCGAGAGGCTGGCGCAAATGGCACATTCGTCGCCAGGCGAAAGTAATGCTGGAGCGCAGGGGCAACCCCCTGCGTTCCGAAAGAGAAAACTTATGAATCTCACCGAACGCAAATGGTTCTACCCGCTGGTCTATTTCCTGCTGGCCTTCATCTCCTTCCTGCCGCTTTACACCGAACGCCCCTACGACCCCCGCCAGACTCAGAGCGTCATCTTCGAGATTTTGCAGGTTGCCCCCCAGCCCTACGCCGCCTGGGGCTGGGTTTTCCATGTCCTGACGCTGGCCGTCATCGGCTTCGCGGTTTGGAAACCGGCCCCCGGTGGACGGGTCATTGCCGCCTATTTTGGCCTGAACTACCTGGTCATTGCCGCCGTGCAGACCAGCGGCGTGACGCCGTCCTACGGCTTCGCCGTCCATACCGGTGCGCTGGTGGCCGACATCTTGCTCGGCCTGCTCTGGCTGTGGATGGCGTGGAAAGACGGCTTGCCGCTTAACTGGCAGGCCATTCCGCGTTGGCGCTGGCTCCTGCTGCCCTTTGCCTTGCTCGTCTTCTGGTCGCCGGTTGCCTACGAGGGCGGGCGCTTCGTATTCGATTTCAACCCCCTGCTCCTGCTCACTTCCCCCGACTACGGCCTGGCCTACTGCTTCCTGACGCCGGTCTTCGTCTTTCTTCTCATCCTGGCCTGGCCGCAGGTGAATGGCTTTGCCTTCCGCGTGACGGCTTTCAACGGTCTGCTCTACGGCCTGTTCAACCTGGCGGCCTGGGCCGACCCGGCCACGCGGGTGATGGGCGTCATGCACCTGCCGCTGCTGGTCATCCCAATTGCCGCGCTCTGGCTGGCGCGCTCCCAATCCCAAACAAGGCTTTCCCATGTCTGAAAAAACCTGGGTCGAGACCATGCCCTACCCCAAAGGTCTCCTGAAACTTCTGTTCAAAACGCCCATCCTGCTCTACCGGCTAGGATTGGGCGTTTTTGTTGGACGCCTGTTCATGGTGATGACCACCACCGGGCGCAAAAGCGGCAAGCCTCGCCGCACGGCGATTGAATTCCATGAGTTCGAGGGCAAGCCAACCGTGATGAGCGGCTGGGGCGAAAGAACGGATTGGTACCGCAATTTGCAAGCCAACCCGCTCGCCACCGTGCAGACCTGGCGCGGGGCGCAATCGGTACGGGCGCGGCGGATTGATTCCGAAGAAGAATTGCGCCGCGCCTTCGATTGGGCGCAATCCAACCCCACTATGCGGCAAATGATGAAACTGGCCGGATTCGAGATGATGCCCGAACAATTCATCGCCGAAAAAGAGCGTTTCACCCTCGTCACCTTCGAACCAACCGACCAGCCCACGCCCCCGCCGCTGAAGGCCGATTTGGTCTGGATGTGGGCAATTTTGCTCCCTATATGTCTTTTCCTCGTATGGATAATGTAGGGCAAGTCTTTGACTTTTTCGAAACCCAGGAGAATACCATGACCATCTCAAATCCCCCTCTCACCCCCGTCCAGCCGACCGAGCGCATCCAGATTGTGGACATCCTGCGCGGGTTTGCCCTGTTCGGCATCCTGTTCGTCAACATGACGATTTTCAGCCACCCCATCCAGGCCATCGTCCTGCCGGTGGACCCCTCCCTGCCCTGGCACGACCGCGCCGCCCTCTGGCTCATTCACGCCCTGGGGGAGGGCAAATTCTACGCGCTCTTTTCTATGCTCTTCGGGCTGGGACTTTTTCTACAGATGGAGCGCATCGAAGCGCGCGGCGGCCAGTTCGTGCCGCTCTACGCCCGCCGCCTGCTTGTCCTGCTCGGCATCGGGCTGATTCACGCCTTTCTGATTTGGATGGGCGACATCCTCATCCTCTACGCCCTGCTCGGCTTCCTCCTGCTGCTCTTCCGCAAAGCTCAACCGCGCACCCTGCTGATTTGGGTTTTCATTCTGATTGCCCTGCCCGTCCTCTTCAATGCGGGCATCACCGCCCTGGTGACGTGGGCCAGCGCCATCCCCGAAGCCGCGTCGCAAATCGAACAATCCTTCGCCCAAACCGAAGCGCAATTCCTCGCCGACCTGGAACGCGCCTATCAGGTTTACGCCAACGGCAATTTTGCCGAAATCACTGCCCAGCGCGTGAGCGACTACTTCAGCGTGGGCATGGCGGGCTTCGTCACGATGGGCTTCAACGTGATGGCGATGTTTCTGCTCGGTTTGTATTTCGGCAAGCGCGAGATTTTCAAGAACCTGGAAGCCCATCGCGGCCTGTTTGTCCGGTTGCTGGTCATCGGGCTGGCGCTGGGGCTGACCGGCAACCTGCTCTACGCCACGCTGGTCATGCCCCTTTCGCGCGTCTACCAGACCTGGCCGCTCTTCCTGGCAACGTCTGCTCAGACCGTTGGCGCGCCCCTGCTCATGCTGGCTTACGTCTCGGCGTTTTGTCTGCTGGCGCTCCACCCGGTTTGGAGCAAACGCATCAGCCTGCTCGCTCCGGTCGGGCAGATGGCGCTGACCAACTACCTGACCCAATCCATCGTTTGCACGCTGATTTTCTACGGCTACGGGCTAGGGCTGTTTGGCAAAATGGGCCCGGCATTCGGCATCGGCCTGACCATCGTCCTCTACCTCCTGCAAATCCCCCTCAGCCACTGGTGGATGAAACGCTTCTACTACGGCCCCGCCGAATGGCTGTGGCGCTCGCTGACGTATCTCAAACCGCAGCCCATGAAAAGGACAAATTGACCAGACTGCCTTCCTCCTCTTTCGAGACAGGTTTGTCCGCCGCCCTGACCGACGCGACCACATCCCACCGCCGCGTTCAACGGACAATGGGTATCTTCAAACCTCGGCCAATGAGCGCCGCAAAGGAGTGAACCTTGGCGAAAACTTCCCCTCTGCATTGGCTCGTCCCGCTCATTGCCCTGCTGGCGCTGATTGCCGCCGGGGCGGGTTTGCTTGTTTCGGGCAGCGATGGCCCGCAGACCTTTACCAACGTGTATGGGCAAACGGTCGAACTCTATGGGCGCGGACTCTACTGCCGCGATTCCCTGCTGGCCGGAGCGGGTTTCCGCGGGACGGACGCCGTGACCCTCTTCCTGGTCATCCCGCTCCTGCTGGCGGCTTTCCTGCGCGCCCGGCGCGGGTTACAAGACGCGCAACTCGTCCTGCTGGCCGCGCTGTTTTACTTTCTTTATAATGGCGCTTCGATGACCTTCTCGGCCATGTTCAACCCGTTCTTCCTGGTCTATGGCGGGCTGTTTTCGGCCAGTCTGTTTGCCGTCATCCTCGCCCTGGTGACATTCGATACGAAAACGCTCGCCGCGCGCGTCCGGCCTGGCTTCGCGCATCGCGGCCTGGCCGTCTTCCTGATGGTGGTTGGATTCGGCACGCTCCTGATATGGCTGAGCGAAGTGATAGGGCCGCTCCTGACTGGCACAGTTCCCTCCCTGATTGGCCCATACACCACCCTGTTTACGCACGGCTTCGACTCGGCGGTCATCACCCCCGCCTGCGTGTTGACCGGCATCCTGCTCTGGCGGCGCGAGCCGCCTGGCTACCTGCTGGCTGCGCCCATCCTGCTCTTCTGCGCCCTGGTCGGCGTGGTGGTGATTGCGCAATCCATCAGTCAGGCGCTGGCCGGGTTGGTGTTCCCCCTACCGGTCTATATCGGCATGGTCGGTTCGTGGGTGGTCATGGGCGCATTCGCGCTGGGCTTGAACCGCTCCTTCTTCCGCAACCTGGAGCCACAATGAGCCGGGTGGTCGTCCTGGTGCTGCCCCTCTTGCTCCTGCCGGTCATGACGGCGGTCTTTGCCCTGTCCGCCCGCCTGCTGGGCGCGGAAGCGGGCTACCTGCTCGGCTTTGGCTTCTACTGGCTGTTCTGGTGTCTGTTCGTCCCCCGCTGGCTGTCAGGAAAAGAGGAATTCGCTGCGATTTTGCGCGACCGTACCCCGTTGTTCAACCGTCGGAATTGGCTGGCAGCAACCCTCTGGATTGCCGTCACGCTGATTGCCGTCCTGATGTACGCCGGGGATTTTTTCCGCGCTCCGTTGACGCTGATTCTGCTGGCCATGCCGCTGGCAACCATCAACGGCTTCTGCGAGGAGATTCTCTGGCGCGGGCTGTATGTCCGGCTGTTCCCGCGCAACCCCTGGCTGGCAATTCTGTATCCTTCGGTTGGCTTTGCCCTCTGGCATCTCGCCCCACAGACCGTGTTCCCCGCCGAAAACGTCATCGGTTTCACCATCTCGACCTTCTTCCTGGCGCTGCCCTACGGCTACATCGCCTACCGCACCGGCTCGGCCAAATGGACGGCGATTTCGCACAGCCTGAGCGGCATCCTGGCCCTGAGCGGCTATCTCGCGCCGAGTTTGCTGGCGCTGATTGAAGGGCAGCCATGAAAATCATTCTGCTCACCATCGGTTCGCGCGGCGATGTGCAATCGCCGGAAATGCGCCAAGAAAGCCGCCGGGTTAGGCGCCGCCCTGCGCGCCGAGCCGGATGGCGTGGCCGGGGCGGCGCGGTGGATTGAGCAAGTTCTCAAAATCAACCCAAAGGAGTAGCTTTTGATGGTTTCCAGACCCAAATCAACTCAGTCTTTCGCCCTTGAGCAAGTTTGCAGCCTCGCCTGCAACAGCGATGGGAGCGTATTCGCTTTCGGTTCATGCAACAAACAGGTGTTTATTTGGGAGCGCAACGGGCTGCGCCAGACAATCGCCCGCGCCGGCATTGCGGCCATCTACACCGTGGCGCTCTCGCCTGATGGACAAATCATTGCGACTGGCTCGGAGTCAGCGTCCATGCTTTTGCGCTCGCGGGATGAAAAGTTCAAGAACAAGTGCAAAGGCGATGTGGGCGCGATGACCAGTATCGCGTTTTCCCCGGATGGCAAATATATTGTGGCCGGGCGGGCGCTGTGGCGCTCCGATGGCACCCCGCTCCTTCGTAAGCAATTTGGCGCGTCGGCGCAGTTCAAGCCCGACAGCGCCAGTATCCTGTGTGGACCCACTCGATATGACGAGGGCGAGCAGGGGGTGTTGTTGTTCGAGCGCAGCCTGCAAGGTGAACTAATACGCACATTTGAGGGCGCAGGGCGCAGCACAGTGCTGGCCGTTTCCAGCGACGGTATGCTGGTGGCTGCGGGTACGCACAGCGGCGAAATACACCTGTGGGACGGCAAGGGCAGGCAACTCTGGCAGCGACAATACTCTGACGGCTACTCGTTAACCGGGCTGACCATTGCCCCGCACGGCCACTGCATTGCCAGTGGCGGATGGGGGCGCGAGGAGATTCAACTTTGGGACAGGGACGGTTCGACTTTGCGCGCCCTGCCGGGATATAGACCACGCCCCCACGGCAACGGGCTATTGTTCCTTCCCAATGGCCGCCTGCTGGCCCTGAGTGAGCAGGGCGTTCGTCTCTGGAATATTGACAGCGGCGATTCTCTCGAACTACTCTGCGGCAGCGGCAATCAGTGGCTCGTGGTGGATGCGCAGGGACGCTTCGATGGCTCAAGAGCGGTGATAACCGAGCCGCCTGCCCTGCCTGGCATAACGCTCAAGGCGCGCGCGCCGGGCTTGCTCGAGGCGTTTATGGATTAGGCGCTTTCTATTCAATGCTCCTTCGCAAAACGAATTGACCACCGCTCTCCGCGCCGAGCCAGATGGCGTGGCCGAGGCGGTGCGGTGGATTGAAGAAGTGATTAGCGCATAGAAACGATGAAAACCTTGACCGATTCCAAACGAAGCCTCGCCTACCGGCTCTCCGCCCTGCTGGCCGCCATCACTTTTATCCACGCGGCGGTCGGCGCGTTTTGGCCCGGAATCTTCCGTGACCCGCCCATGACCGCCGGAAACGCTCAAGGGACGGCGGTCGCCATGCTCGCGGCGGCACTCCCCACGCTGGTTGGTTCGATGATTCTGGCGGCGCGGGGTTCGCTGCGGGCGCGGCTGGTCTGGCTGGGGGCGCTCGCCTATCTGTTCTACAATGCCGTCATCTATTCCTTCGCCGTCGCCTTCAATGCGCTCTTTCTGCTCTATGTGGCTTCCCTTTCCCTATCCTTCTGGGCGATTCTGGCCCTGCTCCTGCGGGCAGATGTGAAGGAACTGCGCGCCCGCTTTGCCGAAAACCTGCCCGCGCGGGCGTTTGCGCTATACGTCCTCGCCGCTTCGGGGATGTTCTTCGTTCTCTGGATGGGGCAAATCGCCCCGGCCCTGTTCCAGAGCGAGCGACCGGCCTTCCTCGCCGGAACGAATCTGCTCACCAGCCCGGTGCATGTGCTGGATTTGGGCTTCGCGCTGCCTATCAGCGTGCTTGGGGCGGTCTGGCTGTGGCAGCGCAAGGGCTGGGGCTTTCTGCTGACCGGGCTAATGCTCTCGATGCTGGTTATCGAAACGGCCAGCATCGCGCTCGACCAGTGGTTCGGTCATCTCCATGACCCGGCAGCATCTCCTGCGGCGGTTCCAATTTTCGCAGCGCTGACGGTCATCGGGCTGGTAGTGCTGGTGGCCTATTTGCGGTACCTGCGCCCAGAAGCAGGGCCGGTCAATTCTGTGGGAGAACCAGGTCAAAAATGAGCAGAGCAGCCGTTTTCCTATTCTATTAATTGCCGCAACAGTCACCGACCTGCCCGCATTTTTCGTCTTGCAACCCTTCGCAGCGGGGATGGGACGTTTCAGGTGCAACCCCTGGCGCGACATTTGCTCCAGCCAGGTGGTCTTACCAGGGCCAGAACCATTTTATTTTACGAACAGGCGTGCTTTTCATAGTGGCCTCTTTTGTGATTACATTCCGCGCAATTCCTGAATGCGTTTGTCCAGTTTGAACCAGGCGATGACCGAAAGCACGATGGCCGTGCCAAAGAAGGGAATGCTCACCACGCTGCCGCACGCCTGCAACCACCAGCGCAAGCCCCATAGTTCCCCGTCGGGCTGCGAGGCGTTCAGCACAAGAACAAGCACATAGAGCGGCAGCATGGATACGAGCAGGGTTTTGACGCGCTCGTATTTTTTGATTTTGGTGTCAGAGTCGCTGAAGATTTCAGGGACTTTGCCTTGCTGAATTTCTTGCCGAAAGTAGTGCCAGCCTCCCTGGGCGGCCACGCGCTGCCAGCCAGAGTCCTCGAAGATTTTCAGGTAGTGTTGCTCGTCTTTGAGCGAGTCCTGATAGTCCAGGCGGTATGCGTAAGCCTTTGGCGCGCCTTTTTCAAAGACATATCGGCCCAGCGTCTGCGCCTGGAGCAGGTGCAAGCCCTGGCGCGACATCTCCTCCAGCCAGGCTTCTTCCTCCTGGTCTTGCCAGGGCCAGAAGAGTTTTGTTTTGCGAATCAGATTTTCGTTCATGACAGCCTCCTTCATTACTTTGACAAAAGCGCTTTGACGCGGCGCCCATGTTCGGCCATGATTTCGAGCCGCTGGATTTGGAGTTGGAGCACTTGCCGCCCGCGCGGCGTGAGCGCGTAGGTTTTGCGCCGCTCGCTCTCGCTGACCATTACGATGAGCGCTTCTCTTTCGAGCGTGGAGAAGATGGTGTAGAGCGTTCCCGCGCCAAGCGTGACGGTTCCCTGGCTGATTTCGCTGACCTTTTGCATCAGAGCGTAGCCGTGCATGGCTTCTTCGGCCAGGCACAGCATGGTGTAGAAGGTCGTTTCGGAAAGCGGCAGGTATTTGGATGGGTCATCTGTTTTTGTCATATCAAGTTCCTTATATCTTATCTCGCTATATAGAGATTAAGTACATCGACCTTCTATATATTATCACTAAATATATCGAATATCAATATAAATCGGTCAAAATCCCCCGCTGCGTGCAGGGGAGAATGCAGAAGGGGTTTTATTATGCGAAGTGCCTTTCCCGCTGGCCGATTTTGTTGTCATCCTGCTCATGGGGCTGGTGGTTTTCGTGCCATTTGGGTTATTTGCGCGGGGAAGCAGACGATAACAACTTTCGGTGCTGACTTTTCCTCTTGACAAAAATAAATAAAACACTGTATATTTATCACAATAAATATACAGTGTTTGTTTTTTTGGAGCAATATGTCCCCTCGACCCCGCAAAAGCGAACAACAAAACCTGCAACGCGCCATTCTCGATACCGCCTGGCGGCAGATTGCCCAACTGGGCGCGCCCGCTCTCAGCCTGCGCGGCATTGCCCGCGCCCTGAACATCACCGCCCCCGCCATTTACAACTACTACCCCGACCGCGACGCGCTCGTTACCGCGCTCATCATCGAAGCCTACACGTCTTTTGGCGATGCCCAACTCACCGCGCGCGATTCCATCCCGGCGGATGACCTGGAAGGGCGCATGGAAGCCATCGGCAACGCCTACCGCCGCTGGGCGCTCACCTACCCGGAGCGGTATCAACTCATCTTCGGCACGCCCATCCCCGGTTATGTTGCCCCCATGGAGCAAGTCTTCCCGGCGGCAGCGCGGGCGCTCAGCGCCCTGGTCAGCGTGGTGGATGCGCTGCGTGTGGCTGGGCGGCTCACCGCCCCGGCCTTCCCGCCGCCGCACCCGGATTTTGTCTCTGCATTTGAAAAGTGGAAGCAGTTCAGCGGCGAGTATCACATCTTCAGCGTGTCGGTTGCCATCCTCATCTGGGCGCGCGTGCATGGCATCGTCTCGCTCGAAATCGGGGGACAAATCCCTCCCTTTGCCCCTGACAGCGCCGGGTTGTACCAGTACGAAATGCAGTCCATTAAAAAACAGTTTTTTCGCGCAACGACTCCATCCGCCAGTTCATAAACGCAGTCGATTCATTGGTGTCCACTTACAAAGGCATCATGAGCTGGTTTGGTTTCATTTTGCGAGAGTCAGCCTGAAGGCTGATGGGACGGATTGCCCAAACGGGTCTTTCTGCCCAATCGAATGTCAATCGTGGCAATCATGGGGATTCTCTCTAAACTTTCCATCCCCTCTGCGCAGGCACGCGGCAAAGACGGTTTTAAGCGCTGGAGGGCTGACCACCTTTGCGCGCGCACTCGCCTTTCCATTGAGCCAGCAACCAAAAGAAATGTATAATAGCCGCAGTTTTAACTCCACCCCAAAAGCCGATCCTGATTGATAGATGAACACCTATGCGTCGGTCTGCATTTTATTGGTTTCTGATTGCCATCCCCCTGCTTTTTGCCTGCCGATTCCCCGCGGGGAGGCCCACGTCAAGCGCCGCCGCGACGCCGGCATCACCGCCCGCGAAGATGAGCCAGGCGACCGAAACGAGCGCTTCCGCATCTTCCACGCCACCGCTGGCAAGCGGCTGGATAGGCTTTGCGGGCTGTTCGTTCACCAACAACGCCGTCAAAGGGTATCAGGCGCTGGGCGGCAAACGATTTTGGGACCCCATTCCTCCATACCGGGGCGGACGTGTCACGGTTTGGGCAAAGGACCTGACCAATCAGAACCGCTACTGGCAGGGATTTGACTCCGCCCTCCAAACCTACAGCGGCACATCTATCATCTGGTGGCAATTGTGCAACAGCCCGGATGATGATGAAGAGACGCTCTACCAGGACGCCCTCCGCGTCCTGGATGAGATACACCGGCGCGTCCCCGGTGCATCCATTTACGTGTCTGCCCAACACGCCTTTTCAGACGGAAACGTCTGCCGACTCGACAAAGCAGATGGCCCTGCGCGAATGCAAAAACTGGCAGACCGCCTGGTAAAAGAGGGGGTGGCGCGGGCGGGACCAGTCATGGGGCCATTGACAGGCAATCAAACCACCGATGGTTGCCATGCCAATCAAGAAGGGATGAACCTTCTTGGTCAGCAGTTGCTCGCTTTCTTTGGCGAGAGCAGCACAGCGCTTTCAACACCCACCCCTGGCGTTCTGAACGAATCGAATTCCCGGCTGACATTATATGAGATTGACCAGGCAAAACATCCCCAAGCCGTATGCAACGATGGCTCAACGCCCGTCTTTTACTACCGCCGCGGCTCAGGCGACGGCGCGAATAAGTGGGTGTTCTGGCTCAAAGGTGGCGGCGGATGCATAGACGCGCAATCGTGCGCCGGACGCGAGCACGAATTAACCAGCAGCGAGGGTTTGCCGCAAAGCAAACGCGGCGAAGGCATTCTCAGCCACCTGCCAGAGCAGAATCCCGACTTTTACAATTGGAATCATGTTCTGATGCACTATTGCACGTCGGACTCGTGGAGCGGCGCAAGGCAGGATAACCTCAACGAAATGAACTGGTACTTTCGCGGCCACTACGCCCTGAACGCAATTGTGGATGCTACGATGGATGAAAATATCGTCGGCAGCCCTACGCTCAGCCAGGCAACGCACATACTCTTCACCGGCTCATCGGCGGGTGCTCATGGGTTGTACTACAACATAGACCGGCTCGCCCAAACGCTGCCCTGGGCAGATGTACGCGGCGTCGCGGACGCCGGACTGGGCTTTATGGCGAATCCGGAACTTTTATCGGTATCCGAACAACGAAAAAAATCCCAATGGAAAACCTGGAACCCCATCCTGGATGAGTCTTGCCTCGCCGCGAATTCTGCCCCGCCGGAGAATTGTCTCGAAACGCATCTGCTTGTGAATGACGGCCACATCGCCACGCCTGTCTTCGCCCGTGCAGACCTGTTCGACCCGCTTGCGCTCGAGAACAACCAGCTCGACCCGCGCAATCCCGCGCACCGCCCGCTCATACAGACTTTCACCGAGACCATCGCCGATATTCTCAAAAGGCAAAACGGCGCCTTCGGCACGGCGGCGCACCAGCATGTGATGCTGGAAACACCCGAATTCCATTCGTATCAGGTGGAAGGTTTGACCTTCGCGCAAGTTTTGGGCAATTGGTACTTCAAGCGCAACGCTCCCACTGTGGTCATCGAGACGGAAGGCAGGTGAAACAGCCGAATATGGCTTGTCCCGGTGGCTATCCGCGGCGTTGCTCAGCGCCTGCGAGCGTAATATCTCGCGCAATAATGATGGCTCACTCACTATGGAAACATCCATCACCGCGCAGGCTTTGCAAGAGGCCATCAACGCCGCGCTTGCCGACCTGCTGATTCAAGAATTGAATGTCTCTCTCCAATCGGGCTACATCCTGGTCGCCGGAGAGCGCCAGCGGCTCAACGACTCCAACAAAATTGACACACTTTCCTTCCGTCTCGATTTGAGTGTGAGCGATGGAAAATTGACCGCCTCGGTCTCGCAAGCCACGCTGGACGGTCAGCTACTCGACCAGGAACGTATCGACCACTGGAACGAAACAATCGCCAACCGCCTGCAGACCATCGGGCAAGACCGCGCCAACGTCGTCCTGCAAACAGTGGAAATTACCCCTGCTAGCGTGACCATGACCTGGCAGGTGAGCAGAAAATAAAACATCAGCCCTCTTTCGGATAATTCTCCTGCTGCTCGCAGCCTCGCCTGCAATTTCCACGCCCACGCCTGGCGCATCTACGCCAGTCTCCACTGGGCTGCGTGTCACCGCTGAGCGTGGGCCTGATTTCTGCCACCGATGAGCCACCGATTGAACGAGAAACGCCTGATACTCCACTTCTACCCCTTTAAAATCAAAATCATTCGCCTCGACTTTTAGATGACAAGGATACCCACCACCATGCCCGACTTCTTGCCCAACGATTGGGAAAACCCCACTCTGCCCGCCTTCAACCGCCTGCCCATGCGCCCTGGCCTGGCTCCCTATCCCGATGAAGCAACCGCCCGCCAGCATGACCCTGCCGTTTCGCCCTGGGCGCTCTCGCTCGATGGCGTATGGAAATTCTACTTCGCGCCCAACCCCTTCCACCTGCCGCAAAGATTCGAGAAGCCGGAGTTTGATGATGCTGCCTGGGCCGGAATAGACATTCCGGGCAACTGGACCATGCAGGGGTACGACAAGCCCATCTATTCCAATATCAAAATGCCCATCCCGCACAACCCGCCCCTGGTTCCAGCAGAGGACAACCCCACTGGCCTCTACCGCCGCGTCTTTGACCTGCCCGCCAATTGGCAGGGCCGCCGGGTGGTGATTCACTTTGGCGGGGTGGAGAGTTTCTTCTACCTGTGGGTGAACGGCCACAAAGTGGGCTTTAGCAAAGATTCACGCCTGCCTGCCGAGTTCGACATCACCCCCTTCCTTCGGCCAGGCCGCAACCTTATCACTGCCGAAGTGCTGCGCTGGTGCGATGGCACCTACCTGGAAGACCAGGACCACTGGCGCATGGCAGGGATTTTTCGTTCAGTCTGGTTGTTCGCGTTCCCCGCGCCGTTTCATCTGGCAGATGTCTTTGCCCGCCCGGAAGTGGCCGAAGACCTGCGCCGCGCGAATCTGCGCGTCACGGCCCGTCTGGGCGGAGAAACCCGCGCAGCATCCAGCGCGCGAATCGCCATGCAGTTGTTCGACCCCTCCGGCGCGCCGCTCTTCCCGAACTATGTGGAAGAGCGGTTCGAGTTTGATGAAAACCAGCCCGACCAGGTCACGCTGGCACGGACGATTGAATCCCCGCGCCTTTGGTCGCACGAAACGCCCCATCTTTACACTCTGGTCGTGCGGCTGAGCGATTCCGCCGGACAACCGATTCAATACGAAGCCCATCGCATTGGCTTTCGGCGGGTGGAAATCAGGAACCGCCAGCTGCTCATCAACGGCAAAGCGGTCTATATTCGCGGCGTCAACCGCCACGAGTTTGACGAAACGCGCGGCAAAACCCTCACAATCGACTCCATGCTGGCCGATATTCGTCTGATGAAGCAGCATAATATCAACGCCGTGCGCCTCAGCCATTACCCCAACGACCCGCGCTGGTATGACCTGTGCGATGAATACGGCATCTACCTGTGGGACGAGGCTAACCTGGAGACTCACGCCATCTACAATCGCCCGTGTCACGAACCGGAGTGGCGGCTGGCCTTTTTGGAACGCGGCGCGCGCATGGTGGAGCGCGACAAGAACCATCCCTCCGTCATCGTCTGGTCACTGGGGAATGAATCAGGCTATGGGCCGAATCACGACCTGATGGCTGGCTGGATTCGCGGCTATGACCCGGCCCGCCCGCTTCACTACGAAGGCGCCATCTCCCCCAATTGGGAAGGCGGACGTTTTGCCAGCGACCTGGTTTGTCCGATGTATCCCACCATCGAACGGATTGTGGATTTCGCCGTCAACCATAACGACCCGCGCCCGCTCATCATGTGCGAATACGCGCACGCCATGGGAAACTCGGTGGGCAATCTCAAAGAGTATTGGGAAGCCATCGAAACGCACCCCGGATTGCAGGGCGGTTTCATCTGGGATTGGGTGGACCAGGGCATTCTGCAAACCGACCCGCGCGGGCGGCGCTACTGGGCCTATGGCGGCGACTTCGGGGATACCATCAATGACATGAACTTCTGCCTGAACGGACTGGTCTTTCCTGACCGGACGCCCCACACGGCCTTGCTCGAAGTGCAAAAACTCTTCCAGCCGGTGCGGGCGCGTCTGCTCGACCCGCAAACCGGCCTGGTGGAACTTCGCAACGGATATGATTTTTCCACCCTGGCGCATTTGCGCGGCACATGGGAAGTCGTCCGCGATGGACAGGTGTTGCAATCTGGCCCATTACCCACCCTGAACACGCCGCCCGGCGAAACCATCACGCTCCAAATTCCCTACGCCCTGCCTGCTGATGACCTGCCCGGCGAACGATGGCTAAATCTGCGCTTTACATTGGCCGAAGCAACCGCCTGGGCGCCTGCCGGGCATCGCGTGGCGTGGGAACAGTTGCCTCTCCCCTCCCAAAAACTTTCGGTGCCGCTGGCATTCTCGCCGCAAGCCCGCCCGCTCATCACGCAAACTGAGGAAGAAATCCGTCTTCAGAGCGGCAACCTGACCCTGACCTTCTCGCGCGCTTCGGGCTTGCTGACCGGCTTCAATTGGCAGGGTCACACGCTGTTGCAGCGCGGCCCCCAACTCAACGCCTGGCGCGCCCCCACCGACAACGATGGCTTCAAATGGGCGCCGCAACTTAAGGACAAATTGCTCTATGGCTGGCTGGAGGCCGGGCTGAACCGCCTGGAGCACCAGTTGGAAGCGCTCGAAATCGACCCCTCTGGCGCGGTCACCGCGCGTTTCGTCAGTCAGGCGGCGAGCGTTCCTGCCGGATTCCGCCACGAACTGATTTATACACTGCTGAGTGAGACGGCGCTCCAATTGGATTGGTCTCTGAACTGTTTTGGCAACCTGCCGCTCCTGCCGCGCCTGGGGCTGCAACTGATTTTGCCGCCGGATTTCGAGACCTTTACCTAGCTGGGGCGCGGCCCGGAAGAAAGTTACCCCGACCGCAAAGCAGGTGTGCCGCTCGGTTTGTATCGCGGCACGGTCTCCAGTCAATATGTTCCCTACATCATGCCGCAGGAACATGGCAACAAAACCGATGTGCGTTGGGCGGCGCTCTCCAACAATTCTGGAATCGGCCTGCTGGCCATGAGCGAAGCGCCCTTCCAGACCTCCGCCAGCCACTTCACCGCCGATGACCTGTTCCGCGCCATGCATACCTGCGACCTCGACCCACGCCCCGAAACCTACTGGAATCTGGACGTTGCTCAGTGTGGGCTGGGCAGTGCCTCCTGCGGCCCAATAACCCTGCCGCAATACCTGGTACAGCCGGGCAACTACCGCCTGCGCCTGCTCCTGCGCCCACAGACACAGTTGGATTCGCAGTCAATTTGTTGAAAAAGCGGCCCAGCGACACAGCCAAAAGCGGAAGCGATGAGGGCGAAATTCCACGCAAACAACTGCAATGCTGGAATGTAAGCCAATAGCCTCATGGCAAACAGCCAAACCTCTGCAAAAGTAGATTGAAGACATAGCGCGAAATAAAAAATGGGCAAGCCGGTTATTGGCTTGCCCATCCAAATAAGGAGGAAGAAGACGGGGTTCATCCTTTGTTTTTGTTATACACATCAAAAAACACGGCCATGAGCAACACAAAACCCTTAATGCCTTGCTGCCAGTCAATGCCGATGCCCAGGATGGACATGCCGTTGTTCATCACGCCAATCAAAAAGGCACCCACCACCGCCCCAATGACGGTCCCAATGCCGCCGCTGGCCGAGGCCCCGCCGATGAAGCAAGCCGCGATAACGTCCAGTTCAAAGCCCACCCCGGCTTTGGGGGTCGCCGTATTCAGGCGGGCGGCCACAATCATCCCGGCCAGCGCCGCCAGGACGCCCATGTTGACAAAAGTCAGGAAGAGCAGGCGTGGGGTGTTGACGCCCGAAAGCCGGGCAGCCTTCTCGTTACCACCCATCGCATAAATGCGGCGGCCAATGACGGTTTGGCTGGTAAGAAAGGCAAATAGAGCAATCAGGGCCGCCATGACAATCAAAACATTCGGCAAGCCTTTGTACGAGGCCATCAGGTAGCACAAACCCAATACCGCGCCCGAAATCAACGCATTTTTCGCGATAAAGAAGTACATAGGGGTCACTTCAAAACCATACTGCTGCTGGTTCTTGCGCGAGCGGTAATCCATGAAGACCAGCAGGATAACCAGCAGAACTCCAATCAGCATGGTTGTAACGTGAAAACCCTCGACATTGAAAAAGTCAGGAATGAAGCCGGTGCTTAGGCGCTGGAAGGAAACCGGGAAAGGCCCCACCGCTTCGCCTTGCAAAATGAGCAGGGTCAGGCCGCGAAAAATCAACATACCCGCCAGGGTGACAATGAAGGCTGGGATTTTGACATAGGCCACCCAAAAGCCCTGCCATGCGCCAACCAGAGCGCCCACCAGCAAACAGATGAGCATTGTGAGACCCCAATGAACTCCCATCTTGACCATCAAAACCGCCGCCACGGCGCCAATAAAAGCCGCCACCGAACCAACAGAAAGGTCAATCCAACCCGCCACAATAATCAGAAGCATGCCCAAAGCCATGACAATAATGTAGCTATTTTGCAAGACCAGGTTGGTGATGTTGACAGGCCGAAATAAAATGCCATTGGTTGCGAATTGGAAAAAAATCATAATCGCAACCAGTGCAATTAACATTCCATACTCGCGAATGTTGCTCTTAAATAGGTTGGAAAGAGTTTTCATTATTCACTCACCTCTGGTTATTGTGTCATGATGCACTTCATGATTGCTTCCTGGGAGGCTTCCCTGGCTGGCATTTCGCCCACAATTTTCCCCTCGCGCATGACATAAATGCGGTCGCAAACCCCAAGGATTTCGGGCAGTTCCGAAGAAATCAAGATAATTCCCTTGCCTTCTTCTGCCAGGCGGTTGATGATGGTGTAAATTTCATACTTTGCCCCAACATCGATGCCACGCGTTGGTTCATCGAGTATCAAAATTTCTGGCTCAGCAAACAACCATTTGCTCAGCACAACTTTTTGCTGATTGCCGCCCGATAAGTTAACGGCCTCTTGCATGATGCTGGAACATTTGATATTCAATTTTTCCCGATAACCCATGGTCGCCCGCACCTCCCTGGGCTCGTTAACAACGCCCCCCGCCGAAACGGCTTCCAGATTGGAGAGCGTAATATTGTCCTTAATAGGTTTAATCAAAATCAATCCATACGCCTTGCGGTCTTCAGTGGCGTAAGCAATCCCATTTTGGATGGCCTTATCAATCGTACTGACGTCAATTTCTTTGCCGTGCTTCAGCACTTTTCCGCTAATCCGAACCCCGTAGGAATGTCCAAAAATGCTCATTGCCAGTTCAGTGCGGCCCGCGCCCATCAACCCGGAAATGCCGACCACCTCACCGCGCCGAACATTGATATTGACGTTATTACTGACTTTGCGGTCTTCGTGCAGAGGGTGATAAACATTCCAATCACGCACCTCGAAAATCACCTCGCCAATCTTCGCATTGCGCGGCGGGAAGCGGTGGGTCAGGTCGCGCCCAACCATGCCTCGAATAATGCGGTCTTCGGTAATTTGCTCCACCCGGCAGTCAATTGTTTCAATAGTCGCGCCATCGCGCAAAATGGTTATCGAATCGGCCACTTTGGAGACTTCGCTCAACTTGTGAGAAATCAAAATAGAAGAAATGCCGTGTTCCTTAAGTTGGAGCAACAATTCCAACAACTTGTCGCTATCCGTTTCGTTCAGCGATGCAGTCGGCTCATCCAGGATAAGCAGCTTGACTTTTTTCGCCAGCGCCTTTGCAATTTCAACCAGTTGTTGCTTGCCCACGCCAATATCAGTAATCAAGGTCTGCGGCGATTCATGCAGCCCCACCCGCTCCAGCAGTTCTTTGGTTTGAGAGATGGCCTCGTTCCAGTGAATAATTCCGTTTTTTGCGCGCTCATTGCCCAGGAATAAATTTTCTGCAATTGAAAGGAAAGGAATAAGCGCGAGTTCCTGGTGAATAATGACCAGCCCAACCTTCTCAGATTCGGAAATATCCCGAAAACGACACTCATGCCCCTGAAAATAGATTTGCCCCTCGTAAGTGCCGTAAGGATAAACGCCGCTGAGCACTTTCATCAGGGTCGATTTTCCGGCCCCATTTTCGCCAACCAGGGCATGAATTTCTCCCTGCCGCACGCTAAAACTTACATTGTCAAGCGCCTTAACGCCGGGGAATGTCTTGGTGATGTTGCGCATTTCAAGAATAACATCAGACATGTTTTCTCATCCTCGAGAGCCTGAAATATCAAGCGGTTGGCGTGTTGATTTTAACCGAACATGATTTGCGACAGCCAAAATCAAGAGAAAGAAAAGGTGTGTGAGGGTTTGTCGCCCTCACACACCAGCACCTGGTCTAAATTACTTCAGTTGGTCAGCAGTGTAATAGCCGCTGTCAATCAGGTACTTCTGGTAGTTGGTGATATCGACGCTATAAGGGGTCAACAGGTAAGAAGGCACAATCTTGACGCCGTTGTTGTAGGTCTTGGTGTCATTAATCGGCACTTCCTGACCTTTAAGAGCCGCGTCGACCATCACGGCGGTTTGCTTCGCCAGTTCGCGGGTGTCCTTGAAGACGGTGTAGGTCTGTTCGCCAGCAATCATGGCCTTGATGGAGGCAATTTCAGCATCCTGGCCGGTGATAATGGGCATCGGCTGGTCAGGAGTGCCATAGCCAACGCTTTTCAGAGCCGAGATAATGCCGATGGAAAGACCATCATACGGAGACAAGACGGCGTCGACGCGCTTGTCGGTGTAATAAGCGCTCAACAGGTTTTCCATGCGGGCCTGGGCCACAATGCCATCCCAGCGCAGGGTCGAGACCTTGTCCATGCCCATTTGGCCGGACTGAACGACGAGTTTGCCGCTGTCGATGTAGGGCTGCAAAACCGACATCGCGCCATCGTAGAAGTAGAACGCATTGGTATCATCAGGCGAGCCGCCGAACAGTTCAATGTTGAATGGGCCGGGCTTGTTTTTCAAGTCGAGGCCGGTTTCAATCTGAGTGCCCATAATGACGCCGACGCCAAAGTTATCGAAGGTAGCGTAGTAATCGACATTCGGCGAATTGACCAGCAGGCGGTCATAAGCAATCACAAGCACGCCCTTTTCCTTCGCCTTGGCAAGCGTATCAGTCAGAGTGCTGCCATCGATAGCGGCAATCACCAGGACATCGGCGCCCTTGGTAATCATATTTTCAATTTGGGCCAGTTGGTTCGGGATGTCATCATCCGCAAACTGCAAGTCGGTGTCGTAGCCCATAGCCTGGAATTCTTTGACCATGCTTTCGCCATCGGAAATCCAGCGGGTCGAGGTTTTAGTGGGCATCGAAATGCCAACCAATTTTTTGCCATCCGACTGACCGCCAGAAGCCTGGCCGCAAGCGCTCAAGAGCAGCGCAAGCCCAATAACGAGCACAAAAACGGAATACAGCGAACTTCTCTTCATTTTTTCCTTCCTTCCAAAAGGGTGAGAAAAAGGGTTGGAACGTTAACGAAAATGTTATCGATAACGTTATCGATAACATTTTAGCAACTTCCACGCCCCCCGTCAAGAGAACTGCTTACATTCGTCCACAAAATCGGTGACAAAAGACTGCTTTTCGGAAGATGTGACTGCCTTAGGAGCGCGCAACCATCTCCAATAGAAGAATTACCCCTTCGGTGTACTTTCCCGAACAATAAGCCGGGTCTCCAACACCATATTCTGGCCGCTCATCGCAGTGACGGGTGCGTCAATCTGCTCCAATAACTTCCTGACTGCCAGACTGCCCAACTCGCGCAGCGGCTGTTCGATGGTCGTCAGCGCCGGGGTGAAGTAAGCGGATTCGGCCAGGTTATCAAACCCAATAACGGCCAGGTCATCGGGAACGCGAATTCCGCGCAGGTGGGCGTAATGCAAAACGCCCAGCGCCATCTGGTCGTTGCTGGCAAAAACGGCATTCATGTTGGGATATTTGGAGACCAACTCGGCGAAAGCGGCTTCTCCGCTGGCTGAGTTCCAGTTGCCCTGCGTCCATTTGTACGGCGCAACCGAAATCCCGGCGTTTCTCAGCGCGTCTTCCCAGCCCTGTTTGCGCTGACGGGCTTCCAGCCATTCGAGCGGCCCGGCAATCAGCCCGATATGCCGCCGCCCCACCGAAAGCAGGTACTCCACTGCCGCGCGGGCGCCGCCGTAGTTATCAATGCTGATGGTGGTGTAATTCGGGTTGGGCTGGCATTTCAAGAAAACAATCGGCGGGCAAAACGAAGGCAGCTGCGATTGGGCAACTTTAACGTTCTCATTCCACTCTGGCCCGGCAAAAATAATGCCCTCCACGTGATGCGCCATGAGCGATTCAATCACCGGAACGATATTGGGCGTATCGAAGCGCGGCAACTCCTTGAGAAAAACCCCATAACCCGACTTTTCGGCTTCTTCAGCAATCCCGTTCAGTGTTTGCGAAACGCCGACATATTTCAGTCCGGCAATGATGACCCCCAACGTGTAACTGCGCTGCTGCACCAGACTGCGCGCCAGGGCGCTGGGCTGGTAGCCCATTTCAGCAATTGCCTTCTCAACCAGGTCGCGCGTTTCAGGCGAAACATCGGGCCGCTTGTTGATGACCCGCGACACGGTCTGGGTGGAGACGTTGCACGCCTGGGCAACATCTTTGATGGTGGTCTTGCGAAGTCGTTTATGCGCCATGTTTCACCTGAAAAAGAAATTCATCACTATTGTATTTTACTATACCTTTGTTATAATAAACTGTGAACGATAACGGTAACGATAACAAATTCTCGAAAGTTCGCCAAACTTCAGGAGATGAAGATGAACCAAAGCGCTGTCCAACACATGATTGAAAGCGGCCAAACTTCCCTTGGAATTGAACTGGGTTCGACGCGCATTAAGGCCGTGCTAATTGGGCCTGACCATGCCCCGCTGGCATCCGGCGCGCACGAGTGGGAAAACCGCTACGAAAACGGCGTCTGGACCTACAGCCTCGATGCAGTCTGGGCGGGCTTGCAGGATGCCTTCCGCGACCTTCAGGCCCAGGTAACAGCCCAATATGGCGCGCCCCTGCAACGGGTGGGCGCGCTCGGTTTTAGCGCGATGATGCACGGGTACATGGCCTTCGACCGGGACGGCTACCAACTCGTCCCCTTCCGCACCTGGCGCAACACCAGCACCGGGCAAGCTGCCGCCGAACTGACGGCGTTGTTCCAGTTCAACATCCCGCAACGCTGGAGCATTGCCCACGTCTGGCAGGCCATCCTGAACGGCGAAACGCATGTTAATCAAATCAGCCACCTGACCACGCTGGCGGGCTACGTCCACTGGAAGTTGACCGGCGAAAAGGCGCTGGGTGTGGGTGAGGCTTCGGGCATGTTCCCGATTGATAGCACGACCAACGACTGGGACGCGGCCCGCATGGCGCAGTTTGATGAGCGTCTCGCTGCGAAAAACATCCCCTGGAAATTGGAAGATGTGCTGCCGCGCGTGCTGGTAGCGGGCCAAGCCGCCGGAACGCTGACCCCCGAAGGCGCAAAATTACTCGACCCAACCGGCACGCTTCAGGCCGGGATTCCGCTCTGCCCGCCAGAAGGCGATGCCGGGACGGGCATGGTTGCCACCAACAGCGTAGCGGCGCGCACGGGCAATGTCTCGGCTGGCACGTCCGTTTTTGCGATGATTGTGCTGGAAAAGCCGCTTTCCAAACTCTACACCGAAATTGACATGGTGGCGACCCCCTCCGGCAAGCCGGTGGCGATGGTTCACAGCAACAATTGCACCTCCGACCTGAATGCCTGGGTGGGCTTGTTTGAAGAATTTACGCAGGCGCTCGGCCTGGAAATCAGCCCCGCCAAACTGTTTGAGACGCTCTACCGGCAGGCGCTCAAAGCGGATGCGGACGGCGGCGGACTGCTGGCCTATAACTACGTCTCCGGCGAACACCTGACCGGCTTTGAGCAGGGCCGCCCGCTCTTCGTCCGCGCGCCGGAGAGCAGGTTCACGCTGGCAAACTTCATGCGCGCGCACCTGTTTGCCTCGCTTGGCGCGCTCAAAATGGGCATGGACATCCTGTTTGAGCAGGAAAACGTGGCGCTCGACCAGTTGCTCGGTCACGGCGGCTTTTTCAAGACCCCCGAAGTAGGGCAGAAGATAATGGCGGCAGCGATGAACGTGCCGGTTTCGGTCATGTCCACTGCCGGGGAGGGCGGCGCGTGGGGCATGGCCCTGCTGGCGGCATATATGCTGAACCAATCTGGCGAATCGCTCGAAACCTACCTGGCCGAAAAAGTCTTTGCCCGCGAAACCGCCCTGACCCTCGCCCCCGACCCCGCCGATGTGGCTGGTTTTGCATCCTTTATGGAACGCTACAAAACCGGGCTGGGTATTGAGCGCGCCGCAGTGGATGGGTTGAAGTAGGCACGCAGACCCAGAAACACGTAGACAGGGAACGGATTTGCTTGTCTACGTGTCTACTTAATCTACCTGTCTCCCTGTTTTCGTCCACGGAGAAGAAATGCTCGAAAAACTCAAAGAACAAGTCTGCCAGGCAAATTTACAACTGCCCAGGCATGGCCTGGTCACGTTTACCTGGGGCAACGTCTCAGGCATTGACCGCGCCGCCGGGCTGGTGGTGATTAAACCATCAGGCGTTTCTTATGAAGCCTTGAAAGCCGAAGAGATGGTGGTTGTCTCGCTCGAAAACGGCAGGGTGGTCGAAGGAACGCTTAAACCCTCGTCTGATACACCCACGCATCTGGAGTTATACAAAGCCTTCCCCAGCATCGGCGGGATTGTCCACACCCACAGCCGATGGGCGACCAGCTTTGCCCAGGCCGGGCGCGGAATTATGCCGCTTGGAACAACTCACGCCGATTATTTTTATGGCGAAATCCCCTGCGCGCGCCCAATGACCCCGGCGGAAATCGGCGGGGAATATGAAAAAGAAACCGGCGCGGTGATTGTTGAAACTTTCAAAGACAAAGACCCCGACGCCATCCCCGCCGTGTTGGTCTATAGTCACGGCCCTTTTGCCTGGGGCAAAAGTCCCGACGAAGCCGTGCATAACGCCGTGGTGCTGGAAGAAGTGGCATTTATGAACTTCCACGCAATGGCGCTTACGCCTGGCCTTCAACCCATGCAGAAAGAATTGTTGGACAGGCACTATCTCAGAAAGCATGGCAAAAATGCCTACTATGGGCAATAATTCAAAGCCTGTACACGGATTACGCGGATTTTACGGAATCTCACGAATTTCTCTTAAAAAATCCGTGTAAATCCGTCGAATCCGTGTACAAAAAAAGGAGATTCGCAATGATTGACCTGAAACAATACGAAATCTGGTTCATCACCGGCAGTCAGCATCTGTATGGCCCGAAAACCCTCGAACAGGTAGCCGCCAACGCGCGCGAGGTTGCCGCCGGGTTAGGGGCATCGCCAGAAATACCGGTAAAAGTGGTGTTCAAACCGGTCGTAACCACTCCCGAAGCCATCAAGGAGGTGTGCCTGGCGGCCAACGCGGCTCCCAACTGCATTGGCCTGATAACCTGGATGCACACCTTCTCGCCCGCCAAAATGTGGATTGCCGGATTGACCCTGCTCAAAAAGCCTTTCGCGCACCTGCATACGCAGTACAACAAAGAAATTCCCTGGGCCGAGATTGACATGAACTTCATGAACCTGAACCAGGCCGCACATGGCGACCGCGAGTTCGGTTTCATAGGTTCGCGCCTGCGGCTGGAGCGCAAGGTGGTGGTCGGCCACTGGCAAGACCCGGAAGTTCAGCGCGAATTGGGCGCATGGGCGCGCGCCGCCGCCGCCTGGGCCGACTGGCAGGGCGCAAAAATTGCCCGCTTTGGTGATAACATGCGCGACGTAGCCGTTACCGAGGGCGATAAAGTTGCGGCGCAAATCCAGTTTGGATACGATGTGTACGGCTATGGCGTGGGGGACCTCGTTAAAGCGGTCAACGAAGCCTCCGAAGCGGAAATCCAGCAAATGATGCAGGCCTATCTCGATGAGTACGAGGTCGCCCCAGCCCTGCGCCCCGGCGGCGAGCGCAACACCTCCCTGCGCGAGGGCGCGCGCATCGAAGTCGGGATGAGAAACTTCTTGAAAGCGGGCAACTTCAAGGCCTTTACCACCACCTTTGAAGACCTGCACGGCCTGGCGCAATTGCCGGGCCTGGCCGTCCAACGCCTGATGCGCGATGGCTACGGCTTCGGCGCGGAAGGCGACTGGAAGACCTCCGCGCTGGTAAGGGCGATGAAGGTCATGTCCGCCGGGCTGAAGGGCGGCGTCTCGTTTATGGAAGATTATACCTACCACTTCAGCGCGAGCGGCGACAAAGTCCTGGGAGCGCACATGCTGGAGATTTGCGAATCAATTGCCAGACCCGGCGCCAAACCAAATCTGGAAATCCTGCCGCTTTCCATTGGCGGCAAAGCCGACCCGGTGCGTCTCATTTTCGATGCCAACACCGGCCCAGCCATCGGCGCATCTATCATGGATATGGGACAACGCTTCCGCATGGTTGCCAACGTGGTGGATGTCGTCCCGACCGAGGCGCCCCTGCCCAAACTGCCGGTAGCCCGCGCCCTGTGGCTGCCCCGCCCCAACTTGAAAACCGCTGCCACCGCCTGGATTTACGCCGGGGGAGCGCATCACACCAGTTTCAGTTACGCCATCACTGCCGAACACCTGCGCAACTTCGCTTCAATGGCCGGAATCGAGTTCCTTGTAATTGACGAAACAACCGAAGTTGAAGCCTTCAAAGACAAATTGCGCTGGAATGATTTGTACTATCACCTCGCAAAAGGACTGTAAAAGAGTTTATCCACGCAGTAAGGATTCCTCGAAGAATCGAATTGCGCGAATTTTCTCAAAAATTCGCGCAATTCGATTTAAAAACAGCGGCGCTCATTCGTGCTCATTTGCAGCCCCGAAACAGCAACCCTGAATCACAAAAATGGCGCTTTTTCTTCACATCGCATCTAAAGCCCTTGCCTTTTCTCTTCAAGTATGCTATTTTTAGGCATATTACTGTGGAGAAATCATGACAGAAGATCAAAAAACCGTTGTGGTGGTTGAAGACGAAACCGACGCGGCTGAAATGTTCGCCGAAATGATGCGCGTGAGCGGCTTTCGAGTCGTAAAGAGTTACTCCAGCACCCCGGCTATCAGCATCATTGCCAACGAACAACCCGATATCGTCATCCTCGACGTGATGATGCCTGACGTCTCTGGCCTGGAAGTGCTGAAGTACATGCGCCGCGAACCAACCCTCTCCCACATCCCGGTCATCGTAGTTTCCGCCAAGTCCATGCCAGGCGACATCCAAACCGGGCTGGAAGCAGGGGCTTCAGTCTATCTGACCAAACCTGTCGGGTTCCTGGACTTGAAACAGGCTGTTGAAAAGGCCTTTCAACGCAAATCATAAGCACCCCCATGAGTTTGTTGCGCGCTTTCATTGCCAGCGATATCCCCCTTGAAATCAAACAAGCGATTTCCAGTCAAACAGCCAGCCTGCGAAAAGAATCTGGCCCCGCTGTGCGCTGGGTGACTCCCGAAAACATTCATCTGACGCTCAAATTTTTAGGCGAAGTCTCAGCCTCCAACCTGGAATTGCTGGCACAAGCCCTGCGCGCCGAATGTGCGCAAACGACGTCATTTGCAGTCCCGGTCGAAGGCCTGGGCTGCTTTCCCAACCCCCGCCGTCCACGCATCCTGTGGATTGGACTGACCGCCCCGCCAGCGCTGAATCGCTTACAGCATCAGGTAGAAGCAATTGCCGCCCGCCTCGGCTACCCCCCTGAAGACAAACCCTTCTCTCCGCATCTGACCATTGGCCGTGTACGCGAGCGGGCCTCCCCGGCAGAACTCCAGAGTTTGCGCATCTTGCTGGAACAGACAACCGTTGCCAGCCTGGGGACTTTCACCATCCAAGAAATCCATCTCTACAAAAGCGACCTGAAACCGGAGGGGCCAGTTTATACCCGCCTTGCCACTGCCCGGCTGGAAGGAAAACGGTAAAGGAAACGCTTAAATTAATTGGAAACAAAGTAACTATTCGGTCCTCTCCATTGGAGGAGGAAACTCATAAAATCATCTGATTCTAAACCCTTCTCTCTCGCGAGAAGGGCATGGATGAGGGAAAAGGCGCAATTTTGCGCCCATCTGAATAGATACAAAAAAAGAAAAGGAGAAGGAAGACCACTTGAAACCGCTCGAACTTGCCCACTCAATCGTCAACGCCCTCGAAGAGAAAAAGGGCGAAAACATCCTCCTGCTCGACCTGCAAAAGGTTGCCATGTTTACCGACTATTTCGTCATCTGCACCGGCACATCCGACCGCATGTTAGATGCCCTGGCCGACGGAGTGGAAGACGCCGCGAGCGAGAAACATGCCATCAAAGGCCATCGCGAGGGCCAGTCCGCCAGCGGGTGGGTGGTGGTTGATTTTGGACAGGTCATCGTTCACCTGTTTGCCCCCGAAGTGCGCGATTACTACAAACTGGAAGACCTTTGGCGTGAAGGAAAAGTCTTATTGCGCTTGCAGTAGTTCACCAACAGAGATTTCCAGCACCGTGTAGGCCATACCCTGCGCAAGCGTTTGAGCCTCAAACGCCTCCACCATTGCGCCGTATTTCTCCAACAGCAATTCTCGAACCCGCGCAAAAATCGCCGGGGCGCTGGTTTCACGCGCAATAGCCGGCACCCACTCTCCAAGCGGCTCGCCCACCCGGCCACAAGGCATTACGCGGACATTTCCGTTCCGGCGAATACGCTTAACCTTACCTGAATTCTGAATTGTGCGTACATAGAGCAGCGCCCCATCCCGCACAAACCAGACGGGAGTTGAGACAGGCTGACCGTTTTTACGAAGCGTTTCAAGATTCAGGTAGTTTTGGCCTTCAAACTGTTTCAACATGATGAAACTCACTATTCCGGCGTAATTTCCAGCGTGGTGTAACACGCCCTGCGCAACGTTCCCAACAGCCCAAAAGCATAAAACATCAGCCCATATTTTTTGGCAAACAAACCGCGCACCTTTTTGACCGCTTCGGGCGAATCATCGCGGCGCGCGGTGGCGGGATGCCAATCACCGAGCAAAGCGCCATCGGCCTTACAGGGGGCAATATTCACCCTGGGGATGTTGCGGACGCGCCTGGCCTTGCCTGAATTGGCCTGCGTCCATACGTACAGCGTATTACCTTCACGCGCAAACCAAACCGGGGTACTGACTCCCTGCCCGTTTTTGCGAAAAGTTTCCAGGTTCAGATATTGCTGATTGTCGAACGACTCTAACATGGCAATTTCTCCTGGCTGCGGTTATACCGCAGCCAGAAACCAATTGGAATACCCGAAAGGGCAAAACCTACAAAACGCTAACGCAGGCCAGTCATAAAAATAGAACTCAAGCCAACCGCACGCTGCTGCCCCTGGGCGTTTTCTCGACCTCGATTCGATTCGGGAAAGCTTCTTTCAACTCGTCCAGGTGGGTAATGATCAGGATTTTGGCAAAATCACGGCGAACAGTGTTAATCGCCTCCACCAGCCGCTGGCGTCCGAGCGCATCTTGCGAACCAAAGCCTTCATCAATCACCAGGGTTTGCAGCCGCGCCCCGGTGCGCCGCGCCAGCACCTCCGAAAGCGCCAGCCGAATGGCGAAATTGACCCGAAAGGCCTCGCCGCCTGAAAACATCTCATAATCGCGCGTTCCGGCCCCATCGCTAATCTGAATATCAAGCGTCTCTTTCAGGTCGTCCCGTTTTTTGTCCTTATACCCGGCCTGGGTAACAAACCGCACGCTCATCGCGCCATTGGAGAGCCGGTCAAGCAGCTCGTTGGCCTTCTCCTCAATTTGCGGCAAAGCCTGCTCAATAAGCAGCGCAGGCACGCCATCCTTGCCAAAGGCGCGTTCCAGCGTTTTATAGCGGCCAATCTCCCGTGCGCAGGCTTCGCGGGCAGCCTCCACCTGTTTTTTTCTCGAGAGAAGGTCCTCCAACACGTTTACCTTTTGGCGCGCCATGCCAACCTGCTGGTTGAGAAGGTTCTCCTGCTCTTTGAGGGCAAAAAATTCACGCTCAAGGGTCTCCCAATCAGGAATTTGCGCTTCGGCCTGCTGCAAAGCCGCCACTGCCGCCGCATACCCATCTTCTTGATTGTCGATTTCAGATTGCAGAGTTTCGATTTGAGAGCGCAACTCGCTCATTTCGCGTTCAAGCGGCTCTAAAACCGCGCGCGCCTTCTCCAAATCCAGCCATTCTTTCTCGGCGGCGCGCCCTTCCTGTTCAGCCAGGCGTGCGGCTTCGTGCGCCGCCAGGTCGTAACCCATCTCGGTCAGTTCACGGTCTATTTTGGACAATTGAGAGCGGGATTCCAGCCCAAACGATTCACGTTCCAAAAGAATTTCGATTTCGACGAGGCGCGTTGCGCCGCCCGATTCCCATGCGGCGGTGGCCTGTTTCGCCGTTTCGAGGCGTTCTGCCAGCGAGGAAAGTTGCGCCGCCCACTTCACCCGTTCATTTTCGGCATCTGTCAGGCCTTTGAGCCGCGCCTCCAGGTCTTTCATCTCCGCTGAAAGCGTTTCCATAATATTTTTATTGGCGCGCCACCGGTCGCCTTTTTCCTTGCCTTCGGCCTGGAGTTGTTCGCGGAGCGAGGCGCGGTGCGCGCCAGAGAGAGGCTGGCCGCACAATGGACAGGCAGTTTGACTTTGCTCGCCAGCGTCCTCGATTCCAGAAACCTGGTCGAGGCGGGCTTTCAGTTCGTCCATTTCGAGTTTCAGGCGTTTGTTCTCGCCATCTAATTCGATAAAACGCTCACGCTCCTCGCGTAATTTGATTTCAACGTCTGTCCGCCGCGCCACGCGGGTTTCGGCATCGAGCAGGGCTTTTTCGGCCAGTTCTATCTGCGGCGTCAGCGTCTCAATCGCCTTCTTCTGTTCATTGATAACTGATAACTGATTACTCAACGAGTGCCGTTCCTGTTCCAGCCGCGCCTTTTCGGCGTTAATCGCGTCTAAAAAGGGTTGGCGGCGCTTTTCAACCTCGCGAAATTGCCCGGCGATGGTTTCCCATTTGGCGAGGTCGGCGCGGGCGGCCTCCCATGCGCGGTAACGGGATTCGATTTCAGCCGCGCGGTTAACGAGGGCGGCCTGGGCTGCGGTTTCCGCCTCTCGCGCGGCGAGGCGGCTCGTGAGCAGGTCGCGTTCGCGGCGGGAACGTTCCAGCGCAGAAGCAAGCGTTTCCACCTGTTTGCGCTGATTGTCGAGCAAAATTTGCATTTTTTCCGCCTGCCTGAACGCTGTTTCTTTGGCGGCGCGCAGTGCTTCAAGTTGTTTGAGCTGGTCTTCCAGTTCTTTCAGGCGCTGCTTGCGGGCGTTTTCTTCGCTCAGTTCGGCGTTGATTTCAGCCAGGCGGCCCTCGAGGCTGTTTAGTTCGGCTTCTACGGCTTTGCGGCGCTCGGCGGCGCGGGCTTTGTAGGTTTCCCACACCTCCAGGCCAAGGATGCTGCCCAAAATGCGCTTGCGCTCGCTGGCTTTTTGCTGGGTGAACTGATCGGCTTTGCCTTGCAGGAAGAAGGAGGCGTTGACGAAGGTGTCGTAATCGAGCCGCAGGATGCTTTCGATGCGGGCCTGGGTGGCGCGGGTGGTGGCTTCGGTGAGGGGCCGCCAGCGCCCGGCATCTTGAATCTGGAACTCAAGCACCGTGTTTTTGCCGCGCATCAGGCTGCGTTGAACGCGGTAGGTGTTTTCTTCGTAGGCAAAGGTGAGGGCCACCTGGGCGACGTCGCTGGCGGCGTGAATGAGTTCTTCGCCGCGTTTGCGGGCTTCGCCAAACAAGGCCCAGGTAAAGGCATCGAGCAGCGACGATTTGCCCGCTCCGTTGTGACCGGAAATGCAGGCCAGGTCAAAGGAGGTGAAGTCTACTTCTACCGGGTCGAGGTAAGAAAGAAAGCCAGAGAGTTTGAGGCGCAGGGGAATCATGGCCTGATTTTACCGCAGGGCAGAAAGGGTCGCGAAATTCATTTCGCGCGCTGGTATTTTGCTTGCCCGGCCTGACCATTTCGAGTATCATAGCCGCATGTTTGCAAACAACGAAAATGCCACGCGCCGCAGGCAAACGCTGATTGCCATCATCCTGTCCACCATTCCATGCTATTGCCTGGGGGGAGTTTTACTCTGGTTCCAGCCTGAACCGCCCACTCCCACCCCCACGCCCACCATCACCCTCACGACCACCAACACGCTGGTTATTTTCATTCCAAGCGCGACGCAATTTCCGACGTTTGGGCCCAGCCCCACACCAGGCATCCTGACGGCGACCCTCACATTTACCCCCAGTCAAACACCCACTCCTACCAGTACATCAACTGTAACCCCCACCACTACAGTCACGCCTTTCCTGCCGCCGACGTTTACGTTTACGCCGTCTCACACGCCGGTTCCGCCCACCTTCACGCCTTCGGTCACGCCAATTCCACCCTCTCCGACGTTTACCGACACCACTGTTCCACCAACAAATACCCCCACCCAAACGGCAACAGAAACGCCGACCCCTTAATTCCCAAATACCATGCCTGATATTACCCCCTTCCTGAAGTCCCTCCTGTCTGTGGCAGGGATTTCATCCTACGAGACTCCTGCCACACAACGGATTGACGAAAAGTGGCGCCCGCTCGTGGATGAAACCCGCCTGAGCCGCCTTGGTTCTCTCGAAGCGCTCAAAAAGGGTTCCGCAACCGAACCACGTCCCTCCATCATGATAGCAACCCACATGGATGCCATCGGTATGATGGTCACTTCGATTGCCGATGGCTTCCTGCATGTCACGCAGGTTGGCGGCATCGACCCGCGCATCCTGCCTGGCACGCCGGTCATCGTTCACGCCTCGGCCAGCGGCGAGGAATTGCCTGGCATCGTGGTCATGCCCCCGGCGCGCGCCCTGCCTGCTTCGGTAGGGGATGGCGTGGTCGGGTTGGAATACCTGCTGGTTGACGTGGGACTGCTCCCGAAGGAAGTTGCCGCCAAGGTGCGCACTGGCGACCCGGTTTCCTTTGCCACTGAACCCAAAGAGCTGGCTGGCGAGGTCATTTCGGGCCATACCCTCGATAACCGCGCCTCGGTGGCCGTGCTGACGGTGGCCCTCGAAGAACTTCAGAAAAAATCGCACGCCTGGGATGTTTGGGCGGTTGCCACCGTGCAAGAGGAAGTGGGTCTGCTGGGGGCATTTACCTCAGCATTTGGCCTGCGCCCACAAATTGCCATTGCCATCGATGTGACCTTCGCCAAAGGCCCCGGCGCCAACGACTGGCAGACCATGCCGCTCGGCAAAGGCCCAACCCTGACGATGGGCCCCAACATGCACCCTTATCTCTACAAAGCCCTGAAAGAACTGGCCGAAAAACTGGAAATCCCCTTCCAGCCCGAAGTCACGCCGCGCATGTCGGGGACAGATGCCTACGCCACCCAAATCACCGCCGAGGGCATCCCCACGATGGTGATTGGCATCCCGCTGCGTTACATGCACACCCCGGTCGAAATCGTCGCGCTTAAAGACATCCAGCGCGCCGGGCGGCTGCTGGCCGAGTTCATCGCCAGCCTCGAAGCGGATTTTGTTGAAAAGATTGTTTGGGAAGATTAACATGCCCAATATCTCCAATGCCCAATTCAAACTACTGGAAAAACTGTGCAACGCCAGCGCCGTCTCTGGCGATGAAGGCGAAGTGCGCAAAATTATCCTCGAGGAAGTGAAACCCTACGCCGATACAGTCAAGGTCGATGCGCTCGGCAACGTGCTCGTCACAAAAAACAGCGCTGAGCGTAGCCGAAGTGTCAAAGTGATGCTCGACTGCCACATGGACGAAGTCGGGTTCATGCTGGTGGCCGATGACGGCGACGGCCTGTATCGCTTCGAACTGGTCGGCGGCATCGATGTGCGCCAACTGCCGGGCAAGCAGGTGCTGGTTGGCAAAGACAAAATCCCCGGCGTGATTGGCGCGCGTCCCATCCACCTGACCACTGCCGAAGAACGCCAGAAAAAAATCCCGCTCGATGCGCTGCGAATTGACCTTGGCCCCGGCGGAAAAGCCAAAATCGGCGACCGGGCCACTTTTGCCACCCAGTTCAAACGGGTTGGGCCATCTATCATGGCAAAAGCCATCGACAACCGCATCGGCTGCGTCATCCTGCTCGACCTGCTCAAAACCGCCCCCCCCAACGTGGATTTGTGCCTGTCCTTCTCGGTGCAGGAGGAAATCGGCCTGCGCGGAGCGAAAGTAGCGGCTTTCCACTTTAACCCCGATATGGCAATTGCCATCGATGCGACCCCCGCCAATGACCTGCCAGTTCACGACGGCGGCGAAAACACCTTCTACAATACCCAACTGGGCGGCGGCCCAGCCATCTACACCTTCGATGCCGGAACGCTCAACGACCCGCGCCTGATTCGCTTCCTGGCTCAAACCGGCGATGAAGCCAAAATCCCCTACCAGTTCCGGCAACCCGGCGGCGGCGGGACGGATGCCGGGGCCATCCACCGCTCCCGCGCTGGCGTGCCGACCGTCTCAGTCTCCGTGCCGCACCGCTACACGCACACCGCCATCAGCCTGGCGCGCGTGGATGACTGGAAAAACACCCTGGCCTTGATTTCGGCGGCGCTCAAACGGATTACGCCGGAATTGCTCCAGGCAGACAGGCCGTAACGCGCATTGACCATTTGCCTGCCATGAACGGACTCATCGCCCTGCTCGGCTCCGGCGAATACCTGCCGGTGATGAACAACACCGACCGCCACCTGCTCGCCAACTGTGGCGCAGATGGGCGTGCGCCGCGAGTCGTTTGCCTGCCAACCGCCGCCGGGCAAGAAGGCGAAGCCTCGGTTGGGCGTTGGATGCGGATGGGCGATGAACATTTCCGGGCCCTGGGCGCGGAGGTCGCCTCGTTGCATATTACGAACCGCGCCGAAGCCAATGACCCGGCCCTGGCCGCCCAAATCGAGCAGGCAGACCTGATTTACTTTTCCGGCGGCAAGCCGCATTACCTGTACGAAACGCTGAATGGCTCGCGCGCCTGGGAAGCTGTTCAGAGCGCCACCGGACGCGGCGCGGCCTTCGCAGGCTGCTCTGCCGGGGCGATGTTCATCGGTGAATTCCTGCCCGATTTCCGCTCCTTGGGCCTGCGCCAGAACCGTGTCTTTGGCGTGCTGCCCAAAAGCCACATCTTTCCTCACTTCGACCGGATGCTCGCCTGGCGCAGCGTCACCATCCCCATGCTCCAGCCGCTCCTCCCCGCCGGTGAGTACGTGCTTGGGCTTGATGAAGATACGGCCCTGGTTGGCAAACTCGGCGGCGAATGGACCGTGATGGGCCGCCAGAATGTTTACGTCATCACAAAAAATAAAGTTGAAACGTATTCAGCCGGGCAAACCGTCATTCTGCCCTTGTAAAAATCTGTAAAATCTGCGCAATCTGTGGATTAAGGACACCCCATGAAAAACCTCCTCCAAAAACTGACCGAAACCTTCTCCCCCTCCGGCTACGAATCTGCCATCCGCGAAGTCATCCGCGCCGAGGTCGAACCCCTGGCGGATGAAATCCGCGTCGACGCCCTCGGCAATCTCATCGTCAAGAAAAACCCTTCCCAGGGGGCCAAAAACCCAAAAAAAATCATGGTCGCGGCCCACATGGACGAAATCGGCCTGATTGCCAGCCACATTGACGAGAACGGCTTCATCCGCTTCACCACCGTCGGCGGCGTGTACCCACAGATGCTGATGGGCGCGCGTGTTCGCTTCTACAGCGGGCTACCCGGCATTATTTACACTGAACCGCTCGAAAAGCCAACCGATACGCCATCCATCGAGAAAATGTTCATTGATGTTGGCGCGAAAAGCCGCGCCGACTGTCCCATCAAAGTGGGCGAAGTGGCCGCCTTTGAGCGACCCTTCCTCGACCTGGGCGACCGGCTGGTGGCCAAAAGCATGGACGACCGCATTGGCTGCCTGGTGGCCATTGAAGCCCTGCGCGCCCTGAAATCAACGCCCAACGAAGTCTATTTCGTCTTCACCACGCAGGAAGAAGTCGGCACGCGCGGCGCAGAGACCTCCGCCTTTGGCATTGACCCCGACCTGGGCTTCAGCCTCGATGTCACCGGCTGGGGCGACACCCCCGGACGAAAACACTTTGACATCGCCCTCGGCAAAGGCCCGGCCATCAAAATCAAAGACGGCGGCATGCTCTCCGACCCGCGCATCATCCAGTGGATGGTCAGCACCGCTGAAAAGAACAAAATCCCCTACCAGCGCGAAGTGCTGCTGGGCGGCACCACCGACGCCCGCGCCATGCAGCTTGTCCGCGCCGGGGTGCCAGTCGGCTGCATCTCCATCCCCTGCCGCTACGTCCACTCGCCGAGCGAGATGGTGGACTACAACGACGTACAAAACGCCGTCAAATTGACCGCCGCCCTGTTAGCGAACCCGGTGGAACTGTAACGCGCAATTTATTGCGCAGATAATCGCATCAACGCAAACGCCCGAGCGCATCCTCGCGCCCGGGCGTTTTTCTATCCCAAACATTTTCCAGCCAGAACTTCCTCCCCGCATCCGTTTTTCCGTTAATGTCCGTTATTCAATCCGCTTCTCCGCTTCCTCCGTTGCCAAATCCGCTCCCGAATCCGCTTCTCCGCTTCATCCGTTGCCAAATCCGCTCCCGAATCCGCTTCTCCGCTTCCTCCGTTGTCAAATCCGCTCCCGAATCCGCTTCTCCGCTTCATCCGTTGCCAAATCCGCTCCCGAATCCGCTTCTCCGCTTCCTCCGTTGTCAAATCCGCTCCCGACTTCGCTTCTCCGCTTCCTCCGTTGTCAAATCCGCTCCCGAATTCGCTTCTCCGCTTCCTCCGTTGTCAAATCCGCTCCCGAATCCGCTTCTCCGCTTCATCCGTTGCCAAATCCGCTCCCGAATCCGCTTCTCCGCTTCATCCGTT
>Ga0073934_10001315_pt1 | contig 60695 bp, 46 predicted proteins | sample LarsenN4metaG_FD_76834 | JGI IMG/M metagenome (GOLD analysis project Ga0073934, IMG submission 76834) | Hot spring sediment bacterial and archeal communities from British Columbia, Canada, to study Microbial Dark Matter (Phase II) - Larsen... ... | reverse complement strand
TCGTCCCCCGCCTCCCCCTCTTCCCCCTCTTCCCCGTGTGCCCCCTGCCCCCCGGCCCCCGCGTCCCGTGCCCCCCTGGTCCCTCGGAGCTAGGCAATCAGGACCAAGGACAAATGACCAAGGACAAATAACCAAGGAGCAATATGCAAAAAATCACAAGGCGGGTATTTTTGGCTGGTGGCGCGGCAATGGCGGCGGTAGCTGTGGGAGAGTTGGGCAGTGGAAGGACTTCGCTGGCCCAAGGTGGTACGGTGAATTTGTATTCGGCTCGCCACTATGACACTGATAGTCAGCTATATAGCAGCTTTACTTCTAAAACCGGGATTAAGGTGAATTTGGTGCAGGGTAGCGCTGAGGAATTGCTGGAACGGATTAAAAGTGAGGGGGCGAATAGTCCGGCGGATGTTTTGATTACGGTGGATGCGGGAAACCTTTGGCGTGCGGACAGTCAGGGGTTATTCCAGCCGGTGTCTTCCCAAGTGTTGCAGGGGATTCCGGGCAATTTGCGCCATCCGCAAGGACATTGGTTTGGCTTGTCGATGCGGGCGCGGGCGATTATGTATAACAAAAATAAGGTGAATCCGGCGCAGCTATCGACTTATGAGGATTTGGCGGCGCAGAAGTGGCGGGGTAAAATTTTGATTCGCTCTTCTAGTAATGTTTATAATCAGTCCCTGGTGGCGTCTTTGATTGCGGTTCATGGGGCGCAAAAGACGGAGCAGTGGGCGCGAGCTTTGGTGGCGAATTTTGCCAGACCTCCAGAGGGGAATGATACTGCCCAAATTACGGCTTGTGCGGCGGGGATGGGAGATATCGCGATCGCCAATAGCTATTATTTGGTACGGTTGGCAAAATCGAGTAATCCGCAAGAGCGGGCGATCGCCGATCGGGTGGGGATGTTCTTTCCCAACCAGCGCGATCGAGGCACCCACGTCAATATCAGCGGCGCCGGAGTCCTCAAATACGCCCCCAACAAAGCCGGTGCTATTAAATTTATCGAACATATGGCTAGCACCCAAGCTCAGCAAATCTTTGCTAGCGGTAACAACGAATATCCCGTAGTTTCTGGCGTTCCCTTGGACTCGGTACTGCAACGTTATGGCACTTTCAAAAGTGACCCCATCAACGTCGCCTCCTTGGGTAGCAACAACTCCGAAGCTATCAAAATCATGGACCGGGTTGGCTGGAAATAATCTCCCAGACTCCCAAGCTCTATTAGGTTTGTAGTAGGGCTTTAGCCCTTCCGATCGGAAGGGCTAAAGCCTTACTACAAACCTGGTTTTTTCCCCTACTTTTCTATCGTGCCATCAGGTTTAATCGCGCCTTTAAAATCTGCACCTTTCACATTGGCACCTTCTAAATTCGCACTACCCAAGTCAGCATCATTAAACTTGGCATCAGTGAGGTTAGCGCCGGTCAAATTTGCTCCCCGCAAAAACGCACCAGCTAATTGAGCTTTACTCAAATCAGCATTACTGAGATTCGCCTGAGACAATCCCGCCCCACTGAGGTTAACACCTTTCAGCTTCGCACCAGTCAGATTGACGCTATCGAGAAAAGCGCCGCTGAGATTGGCATTTTCCAGGTTAGCGTTAGTGAGGTTAGCACCATTCAGTTTGGCATTTGTCAAGTCCGCACCTTTGAGGTTGGCACCGGTTAGGTCACAATTTAGGCATTCTTTGGTTTTTAGCCAGTCGTCATTTTTGGCCGCTGGGGCGCTGCATCCCGCCACTAGGGAAAAGATGGCGATAAATGATAATGCTTTAGCGGGGATATTCTGTCTCATTTTTGTCCTAGTCAAACACTGCATTGTTATTTTAATACCTCAATAGGCAGTAATATCAAATTTGGTTAATTTTAGCGGATAATTTTTTTTCGGTGTCGTCTGTTGGCTGGTTGCGCTCATAGACAAGTTAAGATTTGTAACTAAGTGTTGAATTTTTTTAACGGCTATGATTAGGATAGGATGCAGTAGGGTAGAACCGGAAAAGTACCTAGGCACGCTGAGCCGAAATTAAATTACAGAAAACTTGGTACTGTGAACGGGTGTAAGGAACTCTTAGGGGGTTCAAATCGGAGTCGATCGGAGTTTCAGGCACAAGATTTAATGATAAAGTTTGTTATAAAAACAAAATGTAAATAATCTAGAAAATAAACTAATGAAACCGGAATACGATTTGTCAAAAATGCAAAAAAGACCTAATCCCTTTGCTAAGCAGTTGAAAAAACAAGTCACGCTTTCCGTGGGGATTGATGTGATTGAATATTTTCAAATCATGGCTCAAGAAGAAGGAATATCTTATGAAGAGCTAATTAATCTTTATTTGCAAGATTGTGTTAGTTCTGGGCGCAAATTATCTGTTAAGTAGCATTTCTGGTCAACCAATAACCACCTCTATAGGGAAACATTCTATGGAGGTAAATCGTACTTTTACAGAGACGATGCGCCTCTGGCTGGTTGCTGGTTGCGCTGATAGACAAGTTAAGATTTGTAACTAGGTAGTTGACATTTTCAAACCCTATGATTAGGATAGGATGCAGTAGGTTGGAACCGGGAAAGTACCTAGGCACGTTGAGCCTAAGCTCTGACCCAATGGGAAAAGGGCAGCGAATCGGTGTTCACCAACCACCAGAAGGGCTATTTTCATCTTTTATTTAAGATTATGGAACCTTTATTGGCAGCTACGGTAGCACTAGGAACAATCCTCGGCACGAAAACTTTAGAGAAAACAGGCGAAAAAATTGGCGAAACATTGTTTGAAAAAACCAAGCAATTTTTAACAAATCTTAACGCAGCAAGTCCCACGACAGTAACGGCGATCGAATTGGCACCTGAGCCACCCCTAAATTATAGTCAAATCATCCCCACGATTCAAGCCGCAGCCGAAAAACGACCCGAATTAATGGCACAAATTCAAGAATTAGCCGAATTAGGGCAACAAGAACCTAAAATTATTCCTCATATCCAGACTGCGATAAATAATCTTAGTCAATCTAACCCATCGATAGTTATTAATAGTAAACTAGCTGAGAAGATTGGAAATGTAATTCAGGGAGGCAACAATACCATCAATCAGAACTTTTGACTGGAGTCGCCCGATGGGAACCGGGCAAAGTCGATTCCCGATATTAATTGGCGCGAATTCTGTCAAAACGCCTTAGCAGAAAGACAACGACTGACAAGCAATCCCCTCACTACTGGTGACGGGGTAGAGTTTACTTTTGATGATATTTATGTGCCTTTGGGACTGGTGGAAAAGGTAAAGAAAGAAAAACGCCCTGGGGAGATTTCACCAGAGGAAGGTTCGCAATTTTATCAGCCAGAAAAAGAGTATGAAGAAGTTACCCGCACTTATAAAAATGATGAGTTTTTCGCCCAAGTGCTGAAACAGGGGCAAAGTCCGAAAAGTCAAGGGCGCAGGTTAGCGGTGACGGGGGAACCGGGGGCGGGGAAAACGACACTGTTACAGAAAATAGCTCAATGGGTAGCCGCAGAGACAGAGCGGGATGTAGCAATTTGGGTGTCTTTGGCAGATTTGCAGGAGCGAACTGTTGAGAAGTACCTGCTGCAAAAGTGGCTTAAAGATGTTCTGGGGGCGGTGCGGGTAACGCCGGAAATGGAAGACGCGCTGGCGTTGCTGTTTAAGAGTGGGCGAGTGTGGCTGTTGCTGGATGGGGTGGATGAAATGGCGGCGGATGGCAACCCCCTAGGGACGGTAGCGGCTCAGATTAGCAGTTGGGTTGCTTCTGCGCGGGTGGTGGTGACTTGTCGCCAGAATGTCTGGGATGCGGGGAAAAATGCCCTGGAAGGGTTTGATGTTTATCGCAATCTGGATTTTGACTACCCGGAGGGGGTGGGGCAATTTATTCATCGCTGGTTTGCGCGTCACCCAGAGTTAGGGGAGCGGTTGCTGGCAGAATTAGCCCAAGCAGGAAAAGAGCGGATTCGGGATACAGTGAGAAATCCTCTGCGGTTGGCGCTGTTGTGTCGCGCTTGGCAAATTCGCCAGGGGGGTTTACCGGAAACCAAGGCGGGGCTATATAAGCAGTTTGAGAAGGCGCTGTATGAGTGGAAGAAGGAGAAATTTCGCACCAATTCCCAGCAGCGAAAGGATTTGAATGCAGCTTTGGGCAGGTTGGCGCTGCGGGGGATGGAGCAATCTGAGTCTCGGTTTCGGTTAAGGGAAGGTTTGGTAACGGAGGTTTTGGGAGAAACTGATGAGCCGTTGTGTCAGTTGGCGTTGCAGTTGGGTTGGTTGAATTTGGTAGGGGTGGCGGTGGAAAATCCCGATGAGCGGGTTTATGCGTTTTATCATCCGACGTTTCAGGAGTATTTTGCGGCGTTGACGGTGGATGATTGGGGTTATTTTTTGCATCATGTACCCGATAATCCGAGTTTGGGAACTTATCGGATTTTTGAGAAGCAGTGGAAAGAGGTGATTTTGCTGTGGTTTGGGCGGGAGAATGTGCAGAAGGAGAAGAAAGAGGCGTTTGTTATAAAATTGCTAGAGTTTGAGGATGGTTGTAAAGACCCAGAAGAATTTGTGGAAGAGTTAACAGAGTATTTGTATGGATTGAGAGGTTGGATAGAGTATTTTTATTGGTATCAAACATTTTTATTGACTACCTCGCTAATAACTGAATTCAAGGAATGCAGCTTGACTGATGAAGTTTTACTTAAACTTATAAAGATGAGGCTTGACAATGGTGGAATCGACGAAAATAACAAGGAATTTTCATTATGTTATAGACCTATTCAGGTCACGGCTAATGCTAGTATACAGCAAACATTCAAAGAAAGGCTTATTAAAAAATTAGTTGATATTTTGGAAGATATTGATATACATATAGAAAATTTAGATAGCCCACAGGATAGTATGGATTTAGCTATTGGGACAATAGTGAACGTAACTAATATTTTATTAGAATTAGAGCCAATCAATGAGGAAGCAATTGCAACTTTATTAAAAGTTATATCCTCGGTCAATAATGAGCCAGAAAAATTAAATAAATCTCCTGAGTTTTTAAGAAAGGCTATTAAAGTATTGGGAAAAGTTGCCCCTGAAAATTATTTAGTAATAGAATGTTTACTAAGCCTTATAAAAAACTTATTACAATTTTATAGCATTGCGTCTTCTCAAAAAGGAAATATCGATATTCTCTTTCACATTTGGGAGATCGTTGATAGTTTGGGCAATATTGCCTCTGGAAATTCTAGTGTAATTTCAGTTTTAATAGAAATTATGAAGACTGCTAATGCAAATGAAGATACTCTTCTTGAAAAAGTGGCAACCAGTCTAATTAAAATTGCTTCCAAGGATAAATTCGCTATTAGTGAGTTAAACAACATTATAAAAGATACCGAAAGTGAATTTACTTATGGCGAACGCACTTATATATTAGCTGTTTATACCTTAGCAAAAATTGATGAGCCAAAGCTCAAATATATTGACGCACTAATCACTACTTTAAAAAATACTGATTATTTAGACATGGGGAGTCTATCTGCTAATAAATTGAGCGAAGTTGTTTTTGGCATTCCAGAAGGAATCGTCAAATTACACAGACTTATGGAAAACGGGAACGAATATATACGTTGTCAGGCTGCTTATATTTTAGCAAAAATAGACTCGCAAGATAAAAGTGCCATCAGCGTTTTAATTCAAATACTTAAAAAAGCCAATTATAAACATACTCAATTTGAAGCGATTTTCGCCCTTAATAAAACTACTTCCAATAACCCTGTTGTTCTTACAGCAATTATGGAACTCTTAAAAGATATTAACAATGGAAATATACCTATTGAGGAAGATATAGATTTAGATATTTTTACTCAAGCGATGTGGATTTTAGAGAAATTTACCCCAGGTAATGAACAGGCGATTTTAGCATTGACAGGAGTTATCAAAAAATGTATAAAAGATAACAATGGAAATTTTTACATATTGGAAATGCTAAAATTGTCTATCTCTGCACTGGGAGAAATAGCTTCTAACAATTCAGAAGCGAAGGCATTATTAATTCAAGTTTTGAATCATTTTAACGAGAGATTTATAGTAAAATCTGAAGATTTTGATAATAGTTGGGATATTTCTTTTTGGACAGCACTTAGTTTGTGGACAATTGAACCAAATAATAAAATAGCTATTACAGAGATTATTGATTTTTTTGAAGACAACAATTATGAGCGCCATGAATATTTTCTATATTTCTGGCGAAACTTGAAACACAATGAACAATATGCTAGTTTAGTAGCCCACTTCAAAAATCATCTGACTAAAAAGACTAGGGACAAAGATCCTGATCTCTACTACTATTACTATACTCTCATCTGGCACTGTGCCCAAAATATGCCTTACCCAGATTTTTACGAAGCATGGCACAGTCAACCTACTATTACCCTTCATCCAGAAGCACCCGATAATATCCCAGTTGGCAACACTCTTTTAACTCAATCTCTGGAAACCCAAATTAATGATATCCTCTCCCAACTCCAACCCACTCCCCAAACTTACCCCATAGCTATCAACATTCAATCCCTAGCCGATGAAACAGACACCGGCGCTATTTGTCAAGAACTTTGCACCCTAATTTACTCCCTCGCACTCCCCGATACAGACATCCCCACTGTCAGCAACTTTGCCCAACTCAAACAACAGATTATCAACGTAAAACGCCAACTGCAAAAACGCCACCTAGCCCTAATTTTCCATGACTGTAAACCTCATCCCCCACTCCTCACCTGCTGTCGCAAAATGGCCGATGCTAACCTGGGTTTACACATCCTCTGGATAACCGATGAAACCCTGGAAGCGCCTTTGCGCGGTTTTCCCCCCAATCAGGATAATTTGTTAGGGGCGATGCAAACTTGGATTGAGGAAATATGTTAAAATTATGCCAGCCTACACATCAATATCCATATACTATGATTAAAATAATTAATGTCACGGGGTTAAAACCCGAACAAATAGAACAAATTCAATCCATTATCGAGGCGTTTAAAGCTAAAAACCAACTCGATAATTTAACAAATTCTCAAATGAGCAAAAAAATCCCATATATCATGGATACTTTAACAGAAAACCCGATTCAAGTCAATGGTTTCCTCACCCGCAAAGAGATTTATGAACGTTAATAATGATGAAAAGAGGGCGAAGCATTCCGGTATATAGGTTTGGGTTAAAAGCTGAGATTTATTGCCGGAATGCTTCGCCCCTACAATGGTCGATAAAATCTCCAAATATTTGTGTTTTTTGGTGTTTCTGGAGAGGCTGAGGGACGCTTGGGGCAATTTATTTAATCACCCGAAAAGTTAGATTAATTCTGGGCTGAGTCGATTTAGCCGTTTTCGGAACGTGATGTTGCCAAAACTTCTGCGTGTCACCACCCATAGTTAAAAAATCGCCATCACTTAAATTCAGTTCGGCTCTGATTTGATGATTATCCCTCCGTCTAAAAATAAACCGCCTGCTGTCTCCCAAACTCAGAGAACCAATTACCGCACCTTTGGCTAGGTCTTTTTCATCATCACTATGCCACCCAATATAATCTTGACCATCTCGATATAAATTCAGCAAAACTCCATTAAACTCTGTATCAACCAAAGGCTCGATTTTGGCTTTGATTTGTAATAGGGGTTCATTCCAGGGTAAGGGTTCCATCTTAACGCCGGAATAGGTATAACCCTGAGTTCCATAGTAAGCAGTTAACCGAGGCTGAAGCACCGATTTACCAAAAATTTTAATCGGTTCCTGTTTCCAGGCTATTTGATTCAATAAATCGGTCAAAAGCTGGGTGCTTGCGGGCGGTTGAAATAGGCGAGGATAGAAAATAACCTCGGCATTTGGCATATCTAATTTTTGGCCAAGGGGATTTATGTTAGGCATAGGGATGCTCCTTTGGCGATAAACCCGGTTTTTCTGGAAATCATCAATCGGCTATATATAGCCATTCTAAATCAATCGAGAAATAAACCCTCACCCCCGCCCCCTCTCCCAAGTCGGGGAGTAAGACTCGGACAGGGGGAAGATGGGGAAGAGGGGTTCGGGGCTGATGAATGGAACGGGTCCCTAGAGATTTACAAAGGGGTTGGGGGATAGGGGGCAGTAAACCTACGCTTGTAAGCTCCCCGTCCCCCTTTTCCCCACAATTGGGGGGTCGGAGTTGGGCTTTGATACTAAGTAGCTTGACATAATTAAAGTTAATATTGCAGCAAGGGGATCCAAAATACCTGGATTCCCGCCTGCGCGGGAATGACAGTTTTTTTGGAGCATTGAGTCCAAATATGGAGATAATCCGGTTGACAGCACGCCCAATGACCGAAAAAGAAAAGCAGAGATACAGGCAATGGAGGGATAGATGAATAGTAAAGTAATTCCCCAAAGTGACTCGATTCAAGAGTTAGCTAATTTCTGGGATAGTCACGACTTAACTGATTTTGAATCTGACTTATCAGAAGTGACAGAAAAAGTGTTTCAGCGAGATGATTTAGTCCAAATTCAATTGCCAAAACAAGATTTAGAAAATATAAAAAAAATGGCCAAATCAAAAGGCATTGATTACACTGATTTAATCAGGGAATGGGTGCTAACTCAGGTGCGAACCGCGTGAGCGGTTGCACTGGTGCAGTTGCAGTAATCATCTCTTGGGGGAAACTTTCCTGAAAAGGCGATCGCCCCTGAGCCCCCCTGAGCCCCCCTGAGCGTCCCTGAGCGCCCTTGCCTTAAGTCCCCCCTCTAATTCCATATTCGGGAATAACAGGGATAGTTGCCCTTGTCAAAACGTCGGCATATAATAAAAAGTGCCGACACTTTGACACAAACATCAAGCCGATGAGTCAATCAAAAGCCGCCCAAGTGCTAGAACTGGCGGCAAAAATCGGAGTTATCACCCCAAAAGAGCTACAGGAGCGGGGGATTCATCGAGAGTACCTGCGGCGTCTGGAAACCCAGGGGCTGCTGGTGCGCTCTGGGTGGGGACTTTACACCCTCAACGATCGCGAAATCACAGAAAACCACACCCTCGCTCAAGTCAGCAAGCGCGTGCCTCATGGTATTGTTTGTCTGTTATCCGCGCTCCGCTTTCACCAACTTACCACTCAAGCACCTTTTGAGGTTTGGCTCGCTATCGATCGCAAAGCACGTCATCCCAAAGAAAACCAGCTCCCCCTGCGGATTATCTATATGTCTGGTGAAGCAAGAACCGCAGGCGTTGAAGAATATCAGATTGAAGGAGTCCCCCTGCGGATTTACAATCTTGCCAAAACTGTGGCGGACTGCTTCAAATATCGCCACAAAATCGGTCTAGATGTAGCCATAGAAGCGCTGCAAGAATGCTGGCAATATCGCCGTTGCACGATGGATGAAATCTGGCACTACGCCAAAATCTGCCGTGTTGCTAATGTCATCCGCCCCTATCTGGAGTCCCTCACATGAACTCACCCCGGAATCTAGCAGCATCTGTGCGCCAGCGCCTGCTAAACTTAGCAAAAGAGCAAACAGAAGACTTCCAAGCCATCTTGACGCGCTACGTCCTCGAACGACTCTTGTACCGCCTGAGCCAATCTCCATATCGCGATCGCTTCATCCTCAAAGGTGCCATCCTTTTTTCGGTGTGGAGCAACCAGCCACACCGAGCCACCCGCGACATAGATTTGCTGGGTTACGGTGATAATACTATCCAAAATTTGCAGCAAATATTTCAAGATATTTGCCGCCTAGAGGTGGAAGAAGACGGCTTAGAATTCCAAGCCGAGACAGTCAAAGGAACTACTATCAAAGAAAAGCAAGAATATGGGGGCGTGCGCGTTAATTTAACTGCCATTATGGAAAAAGCCCGCATTCCAATTCAGATTGATATCGGATGCGGAGATGCAGTCACTCCCGCTCCTGTAGAAGAAGAATTACCCACTCTCCTGAAATTCCCCTGCCCCAAACTGCGAATCTATCCACGCGAAACCGTTATCGCTGAAAAATTCCACGCAATGGTAACGCTCGGTATCGCAAACAGTCGCATGAAAGATTTTTATGACATCTGGTTTTTGGCTCAAAATTTTCCCTTCTCGGGAGTTACACTTTCCCAAGCTATCAAAGCCACTTTTGACAGGCGCACAACAAAACTACCCGCTAGAATACCCCTCGCTCTGACGCTGGAATTTGCCGAAGATGCCGCAAAGTTAGCCCAGTGGCAGGCTTTTTTAAAAAAAGGAAAATTGACCGCCAATCCCCTGAATCTCAGCGAAGTTATCGCCATTATAGATAAATTTCTCATGCCGCCTAACCGGGCGCTTGTTCTAGGTGAATCTTTTAACTATATGTGGCTGCCTGGAGGTAATTGGCAATAGAGTAATTGTTTTCACCGGAATCGTAGTACATTTCTAGATAGGCTGTCATCCCACATAATAATTTGGGATGATGATGTGACAACTCTCTTGCTCTGTGTCCTCTGTGGCGCCGTAATTCCAACCATATACCATATTGCCAATTAGAGACAAAATCATCAATAGATGACAAGAGGGGCAGAAAGTGGTAAGTTGGAGGTGCCTATTGCCAGTTTCTGGTCTGGCCATAAAAAATCGCGTTAAAATTGGTAACAAATTGGTTGACATTTTCAACCGGTATGATATCATAATATTTATGGGTTTATCCGCCCGCGTATTTAGGAGGATAAAAATGTCTAATTCTGTTGAATTTACAGCAAAAATTAAACAAGGTCTCATTGAGATACCAGAAGAATATCAACAAGAGTTAAACCCAGAAGAAGAAATAACAGTAATTCTTATAAAACATCAAAAGAGAATTTCTCAAACAGGAATAATTGCCGAATTAACTGATAATCCGATTTCAGTTCCTGGCTGGCGTAATAAATTAACTAGAGATGATATTTACCAACTATAGTCATGGCACCTTCTATTTGTTTTGGTGATTCTAATTTATGGTTGTCTCTTCCTCTGTGTCCTCCGTGGCGCCGTGATTCCAACCCTATACCATATTGCCAATTAGAGACAAAATCATCAACAGATGACAAGAGGGGCAGAAAGTGGTAAGTTGGAGGTTTGGAAACCATTAAGCAACAGGCAGCATGAACGCAGCAGACGACAAAACCGTAGTCAGGGAGTATTTTAATGCCACAGGGTTCGATCGCTGGCGGCGGATCTACGGCGAAGGCGAAGTCAACAAAGTGCAGCTAGACATCCGTCAGGGACACCAGCAGACGATCGATACCGTCATTGGGTGGCTAAAAGCAGATGGCAACTTACGAGGTTTGTCAGTTTGCGATGCCGGTTGCGGCGTCGGCAGTTTGAGCATTCCCCTCGCCGAAGCAGGCGCCATAGTTTACGGCAGCGATATCTCAGAAAAAATGGTACAGGAAGCATACCAAAAATCTGGGCCGATTTTCAGCAAAATCAACAACATCACCTTTGTCGCCCAAGACTTAGAATCCCTATCTGGGCGCTACCACACAGTAATTTGCCTAGATGTGCTAATTCACTATCCCCAGGACAAAGCAGCAGAAATGATTGCTCACCTATGTGGGCTCGCCGAGTCCCGCCTAATTCTCAGTTTCGCGCCCAAAACCTTCGCCTTAACGCTTCTCAAGAAAATCGGGGAATTATTTCCCGGACCGAGCAAAACCACCCGCGCCTACCAACACCGAGAAGCCGATATCATCCAAATGATAGAAAGCAACGGCTTTACCATCAAACGCCAAGCCATGACTAGCACCCGCTTCTATTACTCCCGCCTGCTAGAAGCAACTCGCCGATAAGGTGGTGGCGGCACTATCATAGTAATAAAGGCATTTGTCCCTTGTCAATGCTAACAAGAGGGCACGGCGTTATTGGTCTGTCGGTTCCATGCGAGATATTGATGATGCCGTGCCCCTACCGTCACTTGTCCCAAAGCCGCTTGGAGGATGGTTTCAGGAGGACTTAGGACAAATGACAAATGACAAAGGACAAATAATCAACCAATCAGAAATTTACCATTGATATGACCCCAATGATTTTGGGTATGGTGCCAACTGCTGCCCCTTTCCTGAGCGTCGCCGCCGTGATGGGAGGATTAGGTGTAGCCGGTGGCGCCTTCGCCGCCCACGCCCTCAAAGGGCAATTGAGCGAAAAATCCCTCGATATATTTGAAACGGGAATCCGGTATCAAATGTACCACGCGCTGGCGCTGCTGCTGGTAGCCTTGTTGCTAACTCGCACCGAGACCCCCGCCACAGCTTTAGTAGTATCTGGTTGGTCATTTATCGCTGGGGTGCTGATTTTTTCAGGGAGCTTGTACGCCTTGAGTTTCACCGATATTAAATGGTTAGGAGCCATTACTCCCTTGGGAGGAGTAGCTTTTATCATCGGCTGGATTTGTTTAGCTACGGCAGCTTGGAGTTTTAAATAACCCACAAACTGGAGTAGCTGGAGTAGATGGGCAAAAGCCCATTCCTGGATTTGACAGCAGGAACCATCATGTAGGGGCGAAGCATTCCGGTATTTTATCCGGAATCCTTCGCCCCTACACCGCAATGGTTCGCCCTTAGACATGGGCGGTGAGGCTGTTGCCCACCCTCCAATCTTGTCCCCCGACAAAGGACAAAGGACAAATGACAAATGACCTCTCACAATCGATAGGGAGTGAATGAATGAAACTTTTCATATATCGCCTATCAGAAGCAATTTTCTGGCTCTGGAATATTGCTTTTTTGGTTTCTGTATATTTAGGGATAATGCCCTATGTGGGAATCCCCCTCATCCAAGCCACATTTGAGGGATTGATTCCCCCAGAATTTTTTCTCACCCTCATGGGATTGGTGGCGGTGCCCACTTTCACAGTAATTTTAGCAGCTAAGCGGTTTAAAAAACAGCCTGGGCAGCTAATTCGCCTATTTTATGGGGTAGAGGCACCGCTATTTATGCTGTGTGTGCTGCGCCTGTTCGTGCTACGAGAACTGACCCCAGCTAGCACCCTAATTATTGGGAGTGTATTCCTCTGTATCGCCGCTTTCGGAGTAGATTTAGTGTGGGGTTTTGCCGGAGAAAAGCGGCGGTTAGCGGTGGTGCAATTGCTTTGTCACAGCTTGATGATGGTGATGGGGTTATATGCGGGAATGGTGTTATTATTTTATGCTATCCCGGCGGCCACAGTTTTTTTGAAAGGATTTTTCAGTTTTCAGTGGCTGTGGTCATTGTGGCAGATGTTTACCGACTCGCCTGCATTGCTGTTTTCCTGGCTGCCGGTCTTTTTGGTGTTGTTGGCTTTGAGTGGTACGATATTTTTGATGATGCCAGTGGCGGTGGCGGGGTTGTATGTGCAGGCGGGCGATCGCCTGTGGCACCAATTCGCCCAAATCTACGGACGCCAAAAAACCTGGCTAGCCTCCCTCCCCACAGTCACAGCCAGTTTATTAATCTTCATCGCCTGCCAACAACAACCCCAAATCAACGCCTTTCAACTCCTAGCCAATCCCCCCCAAACCGATGCAGCACGCCAGGAACTGCTCGCCAAATCCGATACCATTAGAGACGGATTAGTAAATGCCTACCTATACCCCTATCGGTATCTAAATAACTGGCAAGATATCAAACATATCCGCCAAATTTATCGCCAAACCTTTGACATCAGCCAAGAAACAGCCCAAATAGTTCAAAATACTTACAATCAACTGATGTCCCCATTTTTGTATCAGGGGCAAAGCGCCGATATAGACCAAGCCGAAAAACTCTATGCCGATTTTTTTGACCAACCCCTGCAAAAAGCCGAAAGCGCCGCCATTAAAAAAGCCCTGCAATCCACATTTAACCAGGATGAGGTCAAAGCTGGCTTGATTGATGTTAACCAGGAAAAAGTGCGGCTGACCCAGCAAAACATCACCATAGAAGATAGAGGAGATTGGGCAGATATCGAACTTTACGAAGTTTACGAAAATCAAACCACAGAACCCCTAGAGATATTTTACTCTTTTTCCCTGCCAGAAAGCGCCGTAATTACCGGGATGTGGCTAGGAGAAAGCGAAAATCGATCCCAAAGGTTTCCCTTTCAAATATCCCCTCGCGGTGCAGCGCAACAAGTATATAACGACCAAGTGCGCCGGGAGCGACCCATAGACCCCGCCTTATTAGAACAAGTCGGACCACGCCACTATCGACTAAGAGTATTTCCCATTCCCCCCCGCCAAACAGTAACGCGGGGAGCAGCGCAACCAAAACAACATTTGTGGCTTACCTACAAAGTGATGCGCCAAGAAAAAGGCTGGCCATTGCCAGATTTAGGGGAAAAACGCAATGTTTACTGGACAAATAAAACCACCCTAGTGTATAATGGACAGACAATAAAACGCCCAGATAAAGATGCCTGGTGGCCAGAATACGTCCCAGCGGCGGGGGCAGCAACTCCTACATTACACCGGGTTGATTTACCAGGAAGATACCGCATTACCGCCAAACCTCTAGACGCTACTAACTACTCTTTACCCCGGAACCAGCGGTTTGCATTCATTCTGGATACTTCCCGGAGCATGAGTGCTAATCGCCCACAACTGCAAGAGGAATTTAAGTGGTTACAAGATATTTTTGTCCAGAAAAATGATGTAGATTTGTATCTGACAGCGGTGGGGGAGAAGCAACCCCAGCGTTTCGACAAAATCCGCCAATTTGAGGCGGCCAAGTTGGTATTTTATGGTAAGCTGACTTACGATGAGATGCTCCGCCAGTTTGACCAACTACGCGGCGATACAGCTTACGATGCGATTTTACTGATTACCGATGAGGGCAGTTATGAATTGTCCGCCAAGAAACCGAAACTGCCAGAGATAACCGAGCCGTTGTGGATGGTACATTTGGGAGGAATGCCCAAGGCTTATGATGATGGGACTTTGAAGGCAATTCAAGATAGCCGTGGGGGGGTAGCGCAGGCAATTCCTGAAGCTCTGCGCCGTCTGGCTACTCAGGCTGATTTGGGCAATACGGTGGTCAGCGTGGTAGATGGATATGCTTGGTTTTTGGAGGATGGAAATTTAGATGATTTGCCAGCGGAACTAGGGAGTCAGAGCGGTTTTGCACCTCTAGCGGCGCGGCAACTGATTTTGGGGTTAACGGGATATCTCAACCCCAATGATGTGGGGAATTTGGACTGGGTGCATACGATTGCGAAGCGCTTTGAAATTGTTTCGCCTTATTCCTCGGCGATCGTCCTAGTAAATGACCAGCAAAAGCAGGCACTAAAAGCCGCCGAATTGCGCGCCGACAGGTTCGAGCGAGAGGTAGAAACCGGCACCGAACAGTTGACCAACCCGCTCAATACTGTCACCTCCACCGTTCCCGAACCAGAAATGTGGTTAAGCGGTATCATCGCAGTTACCTGTTTACTCATCCTCAAACGCCGCCGCCGCGTTAAAATATAATTGAGTTTGTAACTGTAGGTTGGGTTTCGTTCCTCAACCCAACTTACAGCTTGTTCTCAAAAAATGTGGGACATTTTCCAAGTCCCTCTCCCTCTCTGGGAGAGGGATTTAGGGTGAGGGAGCTGTACTAATTTAATGTTGAACAAGCTGGACTGGTTCTGGTTATCTAGACCAGCGAGAAGATGTAAGGGCACGGCGTCATTAATATTTCTCCTTTGACCGAGATATTAATGATGCCGTGCCCCTACCGCAAATACTCCTGGCGGGATTTGAACCCGCAAAAAAACAGATTTTAAGTCTGCCGCGTATGCCAATTTCGCCACAGGAGCAAATTTTGTTTAAACTAGAGTTGATTTAGGCAAGAAGATAAATCAAATGTGTCATTGGTCATTAGTCATTTGTCCTTTGACAAGTGACAAGTGACAAGTGACAAGTGACAAATAACAAATGATATGGGCTAGTGAAAGGTGGCAACCAAACCACCTTCACCACACCCAAAGGGGAGCTATGGAACCCTGGCAGATATCCTCGCTGTTTCCCCATAGCCCCAACGGGATCTGAACCCGTTTTGCTGCATTGAAAGCGCAGTGTCCTCACCAATTAGACGATGGGGCCAGAAACTGGGGGCAATACCCCCGATAACGCTGCACTGCTGAACGAGGCTGACCGGGTTTGAACCGGCGACATTCCGCTCGACAGGCGGATGCTCTCACCAACTGAGCTACAGCCCCACAAATTCAGCAGAAGAAACCGGGTTTCTAAACGAGATATTTCTTACCTTCACGGAGATTCTCCGCCAGAAACCCGGTTTCTCGGTTGCTTTGTTTCTGTAATTAATTCAGTTATTTAGGTGCGGTTTTGGGATTTGGGGTTTGGGTGGGAGCAGGATGGCTCTCTTCCCTCGCCTTATATACATACTACACAATGTAGTATAAATTGTCAAGGGGTGTGGGGAAAATTTTTGAACTTTTTTTTGAAGCTAGCCAGTATAAAGGTTGAAACCTTTGATAAAAGGGCATTTTTTTGATGAAAAAGAAGAAAAATTGAGAAAAAAAATCCAGCAATTTTTGTAGTACGCACGGGTTCATAGGCGTGAGGACCTGACAAAAATGCTGGTGGTAGAGGGGAAAGAAAAATTGGGATTTAAAATAGGGACCCCCTGGTGAGAGGGGGACGCCCCAAAATGGTTTTATTCTCCGGCTTCTTTCAGGAGGGACGGGTTAGAAATCGAGGCTTGCCAGGATTTGAGGATGTAGAACTCCGCCCGATCGGGCAACACCGTGACGAATACACCATCAGCAGTGTGGGAGTTAGTTGCCAGCCACACACCGCGCAAGCTGACTTCCACATATTCCGCATCCGCCACGCAAACACTTAAACTATCAGAGTCGCGGCGCATTTCCTCTTCGAGCCAGTAAATCTCCGGCAAATCCGCAGGCAGCAAAAAAGATGCTGTAGTGGGTTCGGCGACGAAACTTTGGCCGAGTCGCATCGCCACCACGGCTCGCCGCGTCACCACCTGCTCGAGGGACTGCGCCAAGCGCTCCAGATTAAAGCCGGTTTCCGTATAAGTCAACTTCAGCATTGCCGGTAATCTCCATTTGCTGTGGGTGCCTCGGTCCGGTACAGGAAAATCAGCAAGATATTCTTGGTTGGGACCCCATCCCACTGCAGGCGTCCCCGCCTGCAGCTACTTTCATCCGCCACTACAGGCGGGGACGCCTGCAGCTACTTTCATCCGCCAGAACTGTTCGGCAAAAGCGACAGCGGGGTGAATGGGAGCCCGGGGGTGGGAGTGCAACAGCATCCCCGCTTCTAAGGGAGTGCGATCGCCCTTGCGGCAATTGCAAGAGCTGCAAGCCGCGACCACATTATCCCAAGTGTGAGTGCCGCCCCGGGATTTCGGCATCACATGATCCAACGTTAAATTTTTCGTAGTGCCGCAGTATTGGCACTTATGACGATCGCGCCGCAACACTTCTCGCCGGTTCACCGGCGGCACCTTCCAGATCCGCTCCGTACCAGTGATTTTCAAGCGGATATGTTCGGGAACCAGCAGCACCTGGCTGGCGGAGCGCACCTGAGAGAACACACCACCGATTTCCTCCAACTCCAATGGTTCGGCTTTACCCGTAACCAAAAGCACTACAGCGCGCTTCATATCGATCCGACCGATCGGCAAATAGTTTTGAGAAAACACCACTACCGACCTTCCCAATATCTCAGTTACGGTGGTCACGACTTGACTCCTTATAAAATAGCCCCCACTTCCGTCGGTCAGAAGCGGGGGTCAAATAATCCGAGTGCTATCGGTCTTTTTCGATGTCGGTAAGGCCGTCTGAGCCTATACCTCCCGCTTCTATTGTCGTGTTGCGGCTCTTCATCCGATAAATCATCGGCTGAGGGCAAATCATCTGGGATATTTCTGGCCGCACCTTGGCCAAACAGGGTCAAGCCGGGGATATATTTATCCCCACTATACCCACCCCAAAACAGGCACGGTGCCTCAAAAACCGCCGCAGCGTCGATGCTGAATTCGTCTGTGCCGATTTCTCCGTTGGGCTCTAGCCCTGTGGGGTTGTGGGTAAAAGGTTTTAGGTTCACTGCCATCCTCTTTTTCATGGTTTACTTTAATCCTACAAAAAACATACTACACTAATATTACAGATATGTCCACCTATTTGAGGAAAAAAGTTATGCCCGCAATTACTCGAACCCCTACCACTGACATGGAAGTAACCAGCATCCGCTTAGAGAGGTCCCTAAAAGAGCAGCTCAAAAACCTCGCAGGCAATCAAGGCTATCAAGCGCTGATTCGAGACGTACTCTGGAAATATGTGCAACACCAGTCTGGAGATTATCTACCGTCATTCTCGCGATCGGATATTCGAGCCAGCATGGAAGCCACCGCAGAGCAGGAGGAGCGGTGTGCCCTTACAGGCAAGACGATTCGACCTCATGAGCCGATGTTATTAGGCTTAACAATTACAGGAGAGATGGTGCCCTTGAGTATAGAGAGTATGGCTGGATAGGGCAAAAGCAAAGGGACTGCGGGAGAGCAGGTGTGCCCCGCAGTCCGTCAATTCCCCATCAAATTCATCTTGATTTATGCCGTCAATCGCAGCGATCGCCCTGGGGAGCAACCTCGGCGACTCCCGGTGGATCCTAGAAAACGCCTTAGAAACCCTCGCCAAAACCGAAGGCATCACCCTCTACCGCCATTCCAGTTGGTATCGTACCACCCCCATCGGTCCGCCTCAGCCCGACTATTTGAACGGTTGCGCCTTAATGCGGGTCAACATAGGCCCAGAGCAACTTCTGCAAACTCTGCTAAACATAGAACAGCAATATGGCCGCACCCGCACGCAACACTGGGGGCCGCGAACCCTAGACTTAGACCTACTTTTGTACGATAATGCGATCGTTCATACCCCCACCCTAGAACTGCCCCATCCCCGGATGCGCGATCGAGCCTTCGTCCTCGTACCCCTCGCCGAAATTGCCCCAGAATGGATCGAGCCAGTTTGTGGCCTGACGATCGCCGCCCTCTTGCAGGGGTTAGACTGTTCTGGGGTAGAGAAATATCACATTTAGGATTGGAACCATGACACTACAACTACAAGTACCCTCAATGGTCTGCTCAGGCTGTGGCGATACTGTCACCAAAGCCATCAAAAACCTTGACGCCAATGCCACCATAGCCGTAGATTTAGATTCTAAAACCGTCAGCGTTGAATCCACCGCATCCGGCGACGCTCTCAAACAGGCGATCGTTGCCACCGGTCACACCGTCTCATAGAGATTCTGTTGCCACCACCTCTGACATTTGTCACTGGTCAAAAGTCCCTAGTACCCAGTCCTTTGTCCCTTGTAAAATGACAAATGACAAATGACTTTAGACCAAGGACAAATAACAAATGACTTTGGACCAAGGACAAATGACAAATGACCTTTGAACACGAACCCCCACAACTAATCAAACATCGCTTCTCCTACTCCGGGCGCAAATTCGGTTTTGATGTCAACCATCTGCGCCTCCCCAACGGTTCCGAAGGAGAATGGGAGTGCATCCGCCATCCTGGTGGTGCCCTCTGCGTCCCCGTCACCGCCGATGGTAAACTCATCCTATTGCACCAATATCGCTTTGCCGTAGAAGGGAGGATTTTAGAATTCCCCGCCGGGACAGTAGAACACGACGAAAACCCCGCCACCACCATTGAGCGAGAAATCGAAGAAGAAACCGGCTATCGCGCCCACAAATGGCGACAACTAGGGCAATTTTTTCTCGCTCCCGGCTATTCCGACGAAATCATCTACGCTTTCCTCGCCGAAGACTTAGAAAAATTACCCGCCCCACCCGCGCAAGACGCAGACGAAGACCTGGAATTAGTCTTTATGACTCCCGCAGAATTAGAACAAACCATTTTATCTGGCGCCCCTGTTGACTCTAAATCAATTTCCAGCTTTTTCCTCGCCCGCCCCTTTTTGAATAGCTAATCATGGTTTGGTCATTGGTCATTGGTCATTGGTCATTGGTCATTGGTCATTTGGTAGGGGCACGGCATCATCAAGCCCTCCGGTTTTAAAAAAATCTTAATGACGCCGTGCCCTAGCTTTTTATTTATATAAAATATTGTTTACTTTTGTAAGTAATATCATATACGTGATACTTGTCATCAATCGCCCCACTTTCTCCACCACCGATTTCTGGTCGCCCCTGTGCTACTAAGTTTTTCATATCAAACACTTCATATCAAAGAATATAAGTTTTTTCAACTGGGCTAAATCTGGAGTGGAGCCAATTAAAAAAGGTGCCGAACAGGAGGGGAAAAATATCTCAAATCAAATCATATCCGGGAAAATACGGATGGTAGAGGCAAAAACCAGAGTCCCACAGGGTCAAGAAAACCTGATGCCCACGTTCACAGATGAGCCAAACATCAGCCATGTGAAAAAATCAACCAAAAAATATGGTAAATTTACCAAGTATAACTGCTGCTCCTAAAGGCTGATGGCTGAAAGTTTAATCCTTTTCTGGCACCGGCGCGATTTGCGCGTTTCCGACAACTTGGGACTGACAGCGGCCCGCAAAGTAACACCCAAAGTGGTGGGCTTGTTTTGCCTGGATCCGCATATTTTGCAGCGGGATGACGTAGCCCCGGCAAGAATGGCATATATGCTAGCTACCCTACAGGAATTACAGCAGCACTATGCCCGCCTAGGCAGTCAGCTACTCATACTACATCAGGAGCCCAGCCTGGGAATCCCGGCACTAGCAAAAGCTCTCGGAGCCCAGGCAGTGTATTGGAATTTGGATGTAGAGCCCTATTCCCAACAACGGGATACAGCGGTCAAGACAGCGCTCAAAACTCTGGGTGTGGAAGTAAAGACATTTTGGGACCAACTGCTGCACCCACCGGGGCTGGTGGCAACTGGCGGCGGCAAACCTTATACAGTTTACACTCCCTTCTGGAAAAACTGGAGCCGGAAGCCAAAGGCGGCCCCCCTCCCAGAAATAGAACCAACCATATCTTTAACCTGGCCAGAAATGGAAATAGCCAAGGAGGTGGGGGTGATTCCTCTACCCACGGCCAAGGATTTAGGATATATCTGGGACCAACCACTGGCGATGCCACCAGGACAGAAAGCGGCGCAAGCCATGCTCGCGGAATTCTGCCAATTGCGGATTTTCGAGTATGAAGTACGGCGCAATTTCCCCGCCGATACCGCAGGTACATCGATGTTGAGTGCGGCACTCAAATTCGGGGCTGTGGGCATTCGCTCCTGCTGGGAGGCTGCAGAAATGGCCTGGGACCAATGCCGCAGTGATGAGGAGCGGTTGGGCGTGCGCACCTGGCAGCAGGAATTGGCTTGGCGGGAGTTTTATCAAAATGTGATGTATCATTTTCCCGAATTGGCCGATGGACCGTACCGGGCACAGTGGAAAGATTTTCCCTGGGATAACAACCAGGTACATTTTCAAGCCTGGTGTGAGGGACGCACCGGTTATCCGATGGTGGATGCGGCGATGCGTCAGCTCAATGATACCGGCTGGATGCACAACCGCTGTCGGATGATTGTGGCCAGTTTCCTGACGAAGGATTTGATGATTGACTGGCGCTGGGGGGAGAAATACTTTATGCAGAACTTGATTGATGGCGACTTATCGGCCAATAATGGGGGCTGGCACTGGAGTGCTTCTTCTGGGATGGACCCGAAGCCGATTAGAATGTTTAATCCTGCCGCCCAAGCGAAGAAATTCGACCCGGAAGCGGAATATATCCGCCGCTGGCTGCCGGAATTGGGTGATGTGGATGAAGAGTATTTGGTGACGGGAAAAATCCCCGAGGCGCTGTGCTATGACTGTGGCTACCCTCTGCCCATTGTGGATCGGAACAAGCAGCAGCGCCGGTTTAAGGAGCTTTATCAGCAGCAAAAAGCGAAAGGCTTAGCTGACTCTCCGTTCACGCTCACTGATGATGAGTAAGTTTGACCAATGACCAATGACTAATGACAAAGGACTAGAATTGTGAAAGTTTTAGTTGTAGGTAATGGGGGCAGGGAGCATGCCCTCGCTTGGAAATTACTAAATTCTCCTCAAGTGGAGCAGGTTTTCTGCGCTCCAGGCAATGCGGGGACGGCGACAATGGCGGGCTGCCAAAACGTGCCTCTGGCAGTGGATGATTTTGCGGGGATTAGGGATTTTGCCCGGGCAAATGCGATCGAACTCGTGGCAGTGGGACCGGAATTGCCCCTATCTCTAGGCATCGCCGACTACTTGCGGGCTAACAATATTATGGTGTTTGGACCGAACCAAGCCGGGGCACAGTTGGAAGCCAGTAAGTCTTGGGCTAAGGCTTTTATGGCGGAAGCTGGCATCCCCACGGCAGCATCGGCAACTTTTACCAAGTTGGAAGCGGCACAGGCCAAGGCTTATGTGCAGCAGCAAAAGGCGCCGGTAGTGGTGAAGGCGGATGGACTGGCGGCGGGTAAAGGGGTTTGTGTGGCGATGACGGAGGCGGAGGCGATCGAGGCGATCGAATCCTCTTTCTCCGGTCAGTTTGGCGCCGCAGGCAATATCGTGGTGATTGAAGAATTCCTCACCGGGCAAGAAGCCTCCATCCTGGCTCTCACCGATGGCGAAGTCATTGCCCCCCTCCTCCCCGCTCAAGACCATAAAGCCGTTGGCGAAGGGGATACCGGCCCCAACACCGGCGGGATGGGAGCCTACGCCCCCACCCCCGTCATCACCCCAGCACTGATGACCCGGGTAGAAACAGAAATCTTACAACCCACCCTCGCCACCCTGCGCCGTCGAGGCATTGACTACACCGGTGTCATCTACGCAGGCTTAATGATTTCCCCCACCGGCGAAATCAAAGTCTTAGAATTTAACTGCCGCTTTGGCGACCCGGAAACCCAAGCCATCCTCCCCCTCCTGGAAACTCCCCTGGAAGAATTGATGGTAGCCTGCTGCTCGAAATCCCTCGCCCAACTCCTGCCCATTCGTTTTGCCCCAGGTGCAGCCGCCTGCGTCGTCATGGCCGCTGGCGGTTATCCCGGCGACTATGAAAAAGGTAAAATTATTACCGGGCTAGAAGCGGCTAACGCCACAGGTGCCCAAGTATTTCACGCAGGCACCCAACTCCAGGGAGAAAATCCCGTCACCGCTGGCGGTCGGGTGTTGGGCGTCACCGCCACGGGGGAAACATTCGCCGAAGCTCTCCGCCGTGCCTACGCTGCAGTTGATTGCATTCACTTTGATGGCGCTTACTACCGCCGCGATATCGGTTATCGAGTTAAATCCTAGGGACCAAGGGGGAGAGGGGGAGACCAGGAGACGGGGGGACCAGGAGACGGGGAGACGGGGGGACGGTTATCGAGTCACAACTTAGGGACCAAATCCCGTGGTAATGTGACAAAATATGAAGTGATGCCTTTTGGGCTAAAGCCCAACTACGGACTAGGGCTGAAGCCCAACTACGAACCTTTGGGCTAAAGCCCAACTACAAACTAGGGGTAGGATTGAACCTTGGTGGCACTACTCAAAAAACTGGGAGAAATAATTACCCGCTGGTGGTCGGAGTTTACCCTCCAAACCAAGCTGATGGCCGCTGCCACCCTGGTGGTTTCTTTGCTGATGAGCGGTCTCACCTTCTGGGCCGTGAATAGTATTCAAGAAGATGCCCGTCTCAACGATACCCGCTTTGGGCGAGACTTGGGTCTGCTCCTGGCGGCAAATGTGGCGCCTCTGGTGGCGGAAAATAATCAAACGGAAGTAGCCCGCTTTTCCCATCGGTTTTACAGCAGCACTACGAGCATTCGCTATATGCTCTATGCAGATACCGAGGGCAAAATTTTCCTGGGGATCCCGTTTTCTGAATCGGAGGTGCAAAATTCGCTGATGCTGCAGCGGCGAATTAACTTACCGGAGGGTTTCGCCAGCAACTGCGAAGGGGAACCGATGGTGCGACAGCACCAAACTCCTGATGGGGAAGTTACGGATGTGTTTGTACCCCTGTCTCACGAGGGTGAGTATTTGGGGGTTTTGGCCATTGGCATCAACCCTAACCCCACAATGGTGCCTTCCTCTCACTTGACCCGGGATGTGACGATCGCCGTGTTTGTGTCGATTTGGGTGATGGTGATTTTGGGCGCTGTATTTAATGCTTTGACCATTACCAAGCCGATTAAAGAACTCCTGGTGGGGGTGAAAAATATCGCGGCGGGGAATTTCAAGCAGCGAATTAACCTCCCCTTTGGTGGCGAACTCGGTGAGCTGATTCATAGCTTCAATGAGATGGCAGAACGCCTGGAAAGGTATGAGGAGCAAAATATTGAGGAGCTGATGTCGGAAAAAGCCAAGCTGGAAACTTTGGTTTCGACGATCGCCGATGGTGCAGTCCTCATCGCCACCGACTTACAAGCAATGTTAGTCAATTCCACTGCTCGGAGGATTTTTGCTTGGGAAGGCAAAAAAGTTGTGGGGGAAAACGTCCTTCATCATTTGCCCAACCCTGTAACGGTGGAGCTTACCCGTCCCTTGTATGAAATTGCTGCTGGCGAGCGGGAAGGTGGGGAGTTTCGCATCACCTTAAACGAACCCAACCGCCGCACCGTGCGCATTCTTTTAAGCACTGTGGTGCTGCATAAAGCCTGGGGAGACGAACCGCTGTGCCATAGTTGTACTTATCATTTGGATAATACCTGTACAGTTCCCGAACGTCCGATGATTAAAGAATGCACTCTTTACCAAGATTATTATAAGTGCAATATTGGTCCCCATCGGGATAGTGTCAAAGGGATTGCCATGACGGTGCAGGATATCACTCGCGAGGCGGAACTGAACGAGGCGAAAAGTCAGTTTATCAGTAATGTTTCTCACGAGCTGCGAACGCCCCTGTTTAATATTAAGTCGTTTATTGAAACTCTCTATGAGTATGGGGAGGAGCTGAGTCTAGAGGAGCGTCAGGAGTTTTTGGAAACTGCTAATCGGGAGACCGATCGGCTGACTCGCTTGGTTAATGATGTGCTGGACCTGTCCCGTCTGGAGTCCGATCGGGTTTATCCGGTAGATGCGGTAGATATCGCTCAAACCGTAGAACAAACCTTGCGCACCTACCAACTCAACGCCAAGGACAAGGGTATAGAACTTTGTCAAGAAATCGAACCCGACTTGCCCCCCTTGCTCGGTCATTACGATTTACTGCTGCAAGTATTTGCCAATTTAGTCGGTAATGCCCTCAAGTTCACTGAATCGGGAGGGAAAGTGGTGATTCGCGCTTACAAGCTAAATGATACCATAACTGGTACGGTGGGCAGTGCCCACCCTACAAGCTCAGACCAACCTCAGTTAGTGAGAATTGAGATATCCGATACTGGTATCGGTATCGACCCAGAAGACCAAGAGGCGATTTTTGACCGATTCTTCCGGGTAGAAAACCGTGTGCATACCCTAGAAGGGACGGGTTTAGGGCTGTCGATCGTGAAAAATATTCTGAACAAGCATAACACCAAAATTGACTTAGTTAGCGAAGTGGGTGTAGGCACTACTTTCTGGTTTGATTTGGCGGTGTTTGTGCCAGAAAAGCTGCCCACCTTAACCCCAGAAACTTTAGAAACTTTCGCCCTTGAAAATGTAGCAGTACCTAACTTTCACTAGGTGGAAAATCAAAACTATTCTTGGGCACGGTGATGCTCGGAGAAACAGCCGTTAGCCGGGACATCAAAGGACAAAGGACAAAGGACAAAGGACAAAAGATAAAGGATAAAGGATAAAGGATAAAAAGTATGGATAACAATAATCTGATGAGGCAACTTTTACTCATCGGCATTGGCACTACCTCTCTGATGGCGGATAAACTCCGCGAGGTGACGGAGCAGTGGGTCAAAGATGGCAAACTAAATTCCGACCAGGCCAAAAATTTTGTGGACGATTTGATGCAGCAGGTGAAGTCAGAACAAGGTAACGTGGAGGCGCACCTAGAAAGGCAGATCAGAAACATCATGCAGGACCTGGGGGTGCCCCGGCAAGCCGAAATGGATGAGCTGCGGGGACGCTTGGACCGCTTAGAGCGTCAGGTGAGAGATTTGGAAAACAAACTTTGGCGTTGATGTCCAAAGTCCCTGGTCATTTGTCCCTGGTCAAAGGACAAAAGACCAGGGACTTGGGACAAATGATAATTTGGGGTGGGGATTGGGCTAACATATTTTGGTTATCAGCTAAGCGCACTTAGGAGGACTGCATTTTGCGAGAAATTTTAATCAGCTTAGGGGTTATGTTGGTTTGCTGTCTGGTTTTGGTGTTCTCAGGACTGACAGACCGAGCCAGCAACGCCAGAGCGGCGGAAATTAATCCCCAACCAGGCGGAGCCGCAGTCAATTCTCCGCTAGAGCAGCCACTTGCTCAAACTCCCAAGCTGCAGAAACTCATAGACAGCGCCCAAACTTACTCCCCCGGTAGTAGCTCCAATGCTGGAGCGGAACCGGCAACCCTCATTGCTAGTGCAGAAAGTAACAACATGGATTCACAAAACGCCGACAAAGCGATCGCTACCCCCTCGGGATTGAAGTATGTAGATTTAGAGTTAGGTACTGGTGCTTCTCCCCAGAAGGGCCAGACGGTTGTGGTTCACTACACCGGCACTCTGGAGGATGGCACCAAGTTTGACAGCTCACGCGATCGGGGTCAGCCCTTCTCCTTCAAAATCGGTATCGGTCAAGTCATCAAAGGCTGGGATGAAGGCGTCGGCACCATGAAAGTTGGTGGTCGTCGCCAACTGATTATCCCCTCCGAATTAGGTTATGGTTCTCGGGGTGCTGGCGGTGTCATCCCTCCCAATTCCACCTTGATTTTTGACGTAGAATTAATCAGAATTGGCGGCTAACACTGATTGATTTTTCCAGGGCAGGTTTGTTACTTGCCCTTTTTCTATTAAAATAGCCGATATTTCTTCCAAGTTAATTTTCAGGATATGGCGGATTTCTCCCACCAGTTTATCTTCATAAACATGAAAATTTATAGCATTTAAATTTTTATATTTAAACTTTCTCCCCAAATCAACCCCCAAATCAAATTCTTTCATATGCGATTGGTGAAATTTATATATTTTGGGGTAAAACCAGCCAGAAATTAATTTAAAAACTTGCAGATGCAGCCAATTAGTTTTGATATCGTTACCCATCGTAAACCCGATGATAAAGGCTTCGGCTTCTATGGAAGTACCCAATCCTAAGATAATATGGAGGCAATCGTGATTATATAGGTCGATTTTCCCGGGTAAGGCCATAGGACTTTGGGGATTCTCTATCAATCTCACTACAAATGGAATCTCTGATGGCTTATTGCCGCCAAACTTCCGCAAAGCATCCTTAAGGCTCAGCCCGTCTGTATCAAATTTGAGGCGATATTGTTTGGTCATAAATGCACCTTGTTCAAGAAAAATTGCCAAAATTCCTCCCCACGCAGACCTGGGGGTAATCTAGTCAATCGCTGTAATGCCCCCCAGTGCAACCGCTTGGGTAGGGTAAAATCAGATGGGAGGGAATTTATTGATATTCCCCGGGGTACGGATTTACATATTTTTTGATGAATTCATCCCCCGTTATCTGCGAAAATTATGCCAAGAACATTTTTAGAACAACACCATAGATGTGGTGCTGGTAAACGTCAATTATTTTGGCATACAATTAGTTAAAAAAAATTGAAGAATTGGGAATTTGTCCGAGCAATTTAGGTGAATTTTTCGGAAAAAAGCTGGTTGAAAAATAGGGTGCATCTCACTTGGGAGACTCCCAAACTCCGAGGCTTTGGTTCTTCGGCTTCGCTCAGAAGGGACTCTTGGATGAGGGCACATTTGCCTAACTGAGATGCACCCGAAAAATAGCTGTATCTCCCTATTTTCGGAGATAAAAAGCAAGGGCACGGCAATGCCGGTCCCTCACAATAATTGGATTAAGTCTAACAACTCGCGGTAATAAATCGCGATTTTTGCCTATTTTTTAGCAAAAATAACTAATGACAAATCAGGAAAATTTTGCAGCAGCTTCGATTTCTCTCATGTCCCTTTGCCACCGCTTTAAGTAACCGCTTTTCGGCTGACATATGATGGCAGCAGTTTAACAGCCATTGGGCTCAGTCTGTGGTGGGATTTGACAAACGGGCAAACTCGTACTTTCCGTTTCTTCGTCTAATTTCAGATATCGTTAATTCAAATAACAATGAGACAAGCGAGATAACTGGCCCTCATTTTCAATTTGGCGCACAGCGGTGAGAGCGGAATAACTCACACCAGCAGTACCCTCTCCGGGATGAGTAGAGTCACCCACCAACCACAAACGGGGTATAGGAGTGCGAGTGGCAAAACCAAAAGGCCCAAACGTAGAAATCCGCTGCCCCACACCGCCGACAATACCTCGATCGCGTCCCGTATAGCGAGCAAAAGTGCGCGGCGTTCCCGCCTCACAATGAACAATATTTTCTGGACTCAAATCGAAATACATTCCCAACCGCCGCACCGCCTCCGCCGTGTAACGTTCTTTCAACTCATCATAATCATCACAATCAGTCCAAAGCGCCACATCCGTAAACGAAGAAGCCGTAATCGTCGCCATTTCCTCCGTAGCTCTCCCGTCCCCCGGATGACTTACCGACACAAACAAAGAATTATTTTCTCCCACTGGTCCATCCCAGTCATAGAGAAATTGCAAATGCGGCGGACAATTATCAGGGATAGCATCTTGTCGCACCCCCAAATAAACCACAAAAGCCCCAGAAGGAGAAACCAATTTCTCCACCCGTCGCCGATAAGAAAGAAACCGGTTTCGGTTGAGAAACCGATTTTCTAAGTCCTGGGGCTCTTTGCCAGCAAAGACTCTCCCTAAGAAACCCGGTTTCTGGGCACCATCCACCATCTTCACCAAATTTTGCACCGTGACATTAGCCACAATATGGTCAGCACTATCTAGGAAAATTTCCCCAGTTTTCTGGTTGAGAACCGTTACAGAAATGTCATTGCCTACGTGAATTGCTTTCACCGTGTGCTGCATCAACAGCTCGCCGCCGTGCTTTTCCAGCGCCTCCACCAGCCTATCTGATAACACCTGCATACTCCCTTGCAAGTGAAACAACCCCAGTGGCGCTTGAGAAACACCCAAAGCCGTAGCCGCATAAAGGAGCGCCGTCTCATCCGCTCCCACCTGAGAATATAACTTAAGCTGTAAATCCAGAAAAGTTTTTAACCGTTTATCCCCCCCGACACCGCACAGACGCAACGCATCCCCCACCGTCATCAGAGTAAAAGGCACTGTCACCAAAGTATCGGGACGTATAGCTTTAATCAGCTCCGTCACATCCCAGAGATTCCTCGGCGGTAGCACCGGGTCCCGACTTTGAAACCGCCAGCTCGCCTGAAACAGAGTAGAGAGCAACTGCCAAAAACTGTCGCTCCCGGGAAACTGCTTTTGCCTTTCAGCTCGCCACTTGTCTGGGTCGCGCCAAACATTGATCGGTTCCGTTTCCCCCGGCAAAAACACCGCACAAGCAGGGTCACAGTAGCGCGCTTCCGGTACTTCCACTCCTAATTCAGAGAAAATCCGATGATGGATGCCTCCCGGTTCCAAACCCGCCACCTGAGTTGCCCCCACATCAAAAGTAAAGCCACGCCGCCGGAAAGTGGAGGCGCATCCCCCAGGGACGATGCTGCTGTCAAACACCCGGACTTGGTAGCCTCGTTTGGCTAACAGCGCTCCCGCCGTCAGTCCGCCAATCCCCGCGCCAATTACAATCGCCCTTTGTCCCTTGTCCAATGTCATTTGTCCTTTGTCACTTGTCACTTGTCGCTTGTCCGAAGGTCATTTGGAGGAGAAACTCGGATTGGGACGGGGCAAAGAACCCCGCTTTCTGGGGAGCCAATCACCTGACGACCAATGACCAAGGACAAAATACTAAGATAGATAAAGAAATTCTAAATCAGCCAGCCTTTTATGACTTCTACGCTCCTCCCCACCCTTTCCATTCCCCGCCTGAATTTCCCCACAATTCGCCAGTTAGCCAATGGTTTGACGATCGTGGCGGAACAGATGCCAGTAGAAGCCGTGAATTTGAGTCTGTGGATTGATGTGGGCTCCGCCGTGGAAACCGACCACATCAACGGTATGGCTCACTTTCTCGAGCATATGGTATTTAAAGGAACAGAAAAACAGCTCGCGGGAGAATTTGAGCGCCAAATCGAGGAGCGTGGCGCCGTCACCAATGCCGCCACCAGTCAGGATTACACCCACTATTACATCACCACCGCCCCCAAAGATTTTGCCGATTTGGCGCCCCTGCAAATCGATGTGGTACTTAACCCCAGTATTCCCGATGACGCTTTCGAGCGGGAACGGTTGGTGGTGTTAGAAGAAATTCGGCGCTCTGAAGATAACCCCCGCCGCCGCACCTATCAAAAGTCGGTAGAAATGGCCTTTGAAGTCCTCCCCTACCGCCGCCCCATTCTCGGTCCGGCGACAGTGGTGGAAAATCTGACCCCCCAGCAGATGCGAGATTTTCACGCGCAATGGTATCAACCATCGTCAATTACCGCCGTGGCGGTGGGGAATTTGCCTGTAGAGGAGTTAATTGATATTGTCGCCGATGGCTTTTCCCGGGAAAATCATCTGGGGCTACAGTCCAAGTCCGCACCTAAAGAAAGCGTTGCCTCAGCTTTGGGCAACGAATCTGCTTTCACGGAAATTGTCCGCCACGAGTTGGTAGATGAGAGCCTGCAGCAAGCCCGGTTAGTGATGGTGTGGCGAGTACCAGGATTATTGGATATAGATGAAACCTATGCTTTGGACGTGTTGAGTGCGATTTTGGGTCGGGGTCGCACTTCTCGCCTGGTGCAGGATTTGCGGGAAACTCAGGGGCTGGTTTCCAGCATCTCTGCTAGTAATATGACTTATCGCCAGCAAGGGACTTTTTATATTTCTGCGACTCTCCCACCGGAAAATATCGATCGGGTGGAGGCGATCGTCCGCGAACACATCCGCAGTTTTCATCAGTGTTCTGTCACCGAAGCAGAAATCGCCCGCGTGCGGACGCAAGTAGCCAATCGGTTTATTTTTGGCAACGAAACCCCAAGCGATCGCGCCAACCTCTACGGCTACTATCAATCCATGCTCACAGACTTAGCCCCCGCATTGAACTATCCCGATCGTATTCAAGCCATCCACGCCAAAGATATCCAGCTCGCCGCCCAAAAATATCTCCCCGATAACGCTTACGGCGTCGTCATCGTCCGCCCCAAATAAAAAACCGGGTGACGGGGGAAACCAGTTGCCATTTCACCAAACCACTGTTATACTACAAATGTAGTATGCAGGAGGGGCATTGTGAGCAACCAACCACCTTTTCAAGCCAACCTGATACTGCCTCCCGGCACCCAGGTAGTCACCCGAGTTGCCATTCCCGGCGGCAAAAACACTGCTGGCACCATTCAAGGTGCCGTCGGTATCATTGTGGAAGCACCCATCGACAACACCCACGCCTATCGCGTGCGGTTTCCCGACGGCGGCGAAGCCTCCCTGCGACGCTCAGAAATCAGCATCCGCAAACAGTGGCAACAACCGGAAACCAATCCCCTTGAAGAATACAACCTCTATAACTACATCATCTACCGCTGCATCGTCGGTTCTCGGGCTTTCGGTTTAGACGACAACAATTCCGACACCGACAGGCGAGGTATCTACCTACCTCCCGCACAGATGCACTGGTCAATTTTTGGCGTGCCCGAGCAACTAGAGAGCCAACAAACCGAAGAATGCTACTGGGAAATCCAAAAATTTCTCACCCTCGCCCTCAAAGCCAACCCAAATGTTTTGGAATGCCTATACAGTCCCCTGATTGAAACCACCAGTCCCCTAGCCGAAGAACTCCTAGGCATCAGGCAGATATTTCTCTCCCAGTTAGTCTTCCAAACCTATAACGGTTACGTCATGTCTCAGTTTAAAAAACTAGAGCAAGACATTCGCACCAGAGGTAACATTAAATATAAGCACGCCATGCACCTGATTCGCCTGCTCATCTCTGGTATCACCATCCTGAAACAGGGATTTGTCCCGGTGCAAGTAGAAAATCACCGAGAGCAGCTTTTAGCCATCAAACACGGGGAAATGCTTTGGGAAGATATCAATAACTGGCGGTTGAGTCTGCATCGAGACTTTGACCGCGCTGTAACACAAACCAAGTTGCCAGAACGCCCAGATTATCAAACCGCCAACGCTTTTTTAATCAAAGCCAGACAGCAAATGGTTTGACTCTTGTCAAAGGACAAATGACCAATGACCAAGGACAAAGGACAAAGGACAAAGGACAAATGACCAATGACAAACCATTCCCGGCAATTCCCAATCATCCCTATCCCCTAGTGTTTGCCACCATCAGCGGCGCCCATTTGTACGGATTTCCCTCCCCAGACTCCGATTGCGATATCCGGGGAGTTCACATTTTACCCCTACCAGAAGTAGTAGGATTAAACACCCTCCGGGAAACCGTGGAAATCTCGGCAACATCACCAGATGGTTGGCGAGTAGATTTAGTGACCCACGACTTGAAAAAATTTGCTTTAATGCTGCTGAAAAAAAATGGCTATGTTTTAGAGCAACTATATTCTCCCCTGGTGATCCACACCAGTCCAGCCCATAGCGAGTTAAAGGAAATTGCCCAAACCTGCATCACCAGACATCATTCTTACCATTATCTGGGTTTTGCCCAAACTCAGTGGCAGCTTTTTGCCAAAGAAACCCCGCGCCGAGTCAAACCGCTGCTCTATATTTTCCGAGTTTTAATGACGGGAATATATTTGATGCGCACTGGACAAATCGAGTCCAATATTGTAAAATTAAACCTAGATTTTAATTTGCCTTATTTACCAGATTTAATCTCCCGTAAACAGGCAGGGCATGAGCAAGCAGTTATTAGCGCCGAAAATGATTTATCATTTTATGAGGGAGAATGGCAGCGCCTCTACCACGAATTAAAAGCGGCGAGTGCATCTAGTCAATTACCGGATAGTCCTACGGGTAAAAGTGCCCTCCATGATTTGCTGGTGCGCGTGCGGCTGGGAAAAAATTAAGGAATTGTCACTTATTACGGGCGATTCGCGAATCTTTCCTACCAAATGACAAACGACAACCGACAAATCACCCATAAATTCAAGCTAATTTTCATAAGGAGGCCAAAAATATGGCTAAACTAAACCAGATTATTGCTGTAGAAAAAGGCATCAAAAGCAAATCTTATCAGGAAATAGCCGAGGCGCAGAAAACCCTGCAAAAGTCGGCGTTATTTGGTGGTATATCCCGCACCTATCGCCCGAAGGATGAGGAAGGGGAGCAATTGCCGCCGGAATCGAAAAAAGTGGAAGTGAAGGCGGAAGATGTGCTGCGCCAAATGCGGGATATTGTGACGAAGTTGCTGGATGTAACGGCCACTAAAGATTGGACTAATTGCCGTGCCCGGGCGGACGTGGTTTTGGATGGACAGGTTTTGCTGTCCCAAGTACCGGTGACATACTTGCTGTTTTTAGAAAAACAGTTGGTGGAGGTGCAGGCATTTATCAAAAAATTGCCGGTGTTGGATGCGTCGGAAACTTGGAATTTTGACCCAACGGCTGACTGCTGGGCAACCGAACCGAGCCAGACGCTGAAGACTTTTAAAATGCCGCGCAACCACGTGAAGGCGGAGGCGACAGAACATCACCCCGCACAAGTGGAGGTGTATTATGAAGATGTGACGATCGGCTATTGGCGCACGGTGAAGTTTTCCGGTGCCTTACCAGCACGTCGGGTGAATGAGCTGTTAGCACGATTGGAGAAATTGCAGCAAGCTGTGAAGTTCGCCCGCGAGGAGGCAAATAATACCGAAGCCGAGGAGCAGCGGCTGGGCGATCGCATCTTCCAATACCTCCTGGGGTAATTGTCATTAGTCATTTGTCCTTGGTCATTTGTCCTTGGTCAAGGGACAAATGACAAATGACCAAAAAAAATTTTTCTAAACCCTTGACAGTTGCGAAATATTCGATTACTCTATAAACAGAGTACAAGCTCAGCCTAAAAATTCAAATTAAACCGTACTGATGTTAAAGTGCAGGTTCGAGTCCTGCCCCCGCCACTGTGGCGGGGTAGCCCAAGGGTAGAGGCGGCATCCCGTACAAATCAAACCTCAAATTATTACTCTAAGCTGAGCATTCACCGCTCCTCGTCTAGCAACTGTAGGGAAAAAATAGCAGCGTTGAGATTGCCGGCTCATCTCCGGCCCGGGGCTCCGAAATCTTGCTCCGGTAGCTTAATAGGTAAAGCGCAACGCTAGGAACCTAAATCCCTCCCCCAGTTTTTCGGCTGGGTACTACAACGTGATGACGAGAGCAAATGGGCGGTAACTAAAGGACCCGTAGCAAGGGCAATGCTACGGGTCTCTCACATTGAAGGGAGAGGCCAGTTAATTTTGGGGTTGAGACGGCGAGACGATGCTGGGGGAGAGAAATTGTTTTAAACTCAACAGACAGAGAGTTTGTGCCAAATTCAGAGGCAGAATAGAGACTCCCTCCAAGCGAGACTGCACCCAACCATCTCCCCAATACCACTCGTGAAAGCCATCAATACCCTGACTGAGAAGCAACCGCAGGCAGTTAGGACCAACGGTATCTACTTGGTGTTGAATTGCCAGCGGACCGGACCAGGTAGTAAAAGAGACTCCCGGACGTAGCTGCTCTGGCATCCCGGAGGAAAAACGTTGGGGCCATAACCACTGCTGGATCTGCTGCGGCTTGAGCAGACTGTTGCCAATGGCGATCGCCGGTGCATTGATTTCTATTCTCAAATGGCTATTTTGGAATGTGCCGAGCATAATCTGTCACCTTCAGCGCAGGGAGGTTAATCAACGTTAAGTAACAGTATGCGCCGATTTGAGAGCAGGTGGAGATGGTCCAAGGGCATTCCTGGGAATTCTATTAAAATAAGTAAAGTTTTTGTGTCTAAGGTGAAGGGGCATGGCGGATCAATTAATCAAAGCAACAGCAGCAGCAGGCGGTATCCGAGCCGTGGGGGTAGTGACAACCCGCTTGACAGAAGAAGCAAGAGCCCGCCATCGGCTATCGGCGGTGGCAACCGCTGCCCTAGGGCGGACCATGACATCGGGCTTGCTATTGGTGTCGAATATGAAGCGATCGCAATCCCGCGTCAACATTCGCATCCGAGGCAATGGACCCCTGGGCACCGTATTTGTTGATGCCGGTTTAGATGGCACTGTGCGCGGTTACGTAGAAAACCCTCACGTAGAAATGCCACTGAACCAGCAAGGCAAGCTGGATGTAGGCACCGCCGTCGGCAAAGACGGCTACCTGTACGTAGTTCGGGATGTGGGTTATGGCTACCCCTACTCCAGCACCGTCGAGCTAGTATCCGGCGAAGTGGGAGACGACATAGCCTATTACCTAGCCACATCAGAACAGACACCCAGCGCCTTAGTTGTGGGAGTATTTGTCAACGCCGAAGGAGTCAGTGCCGCCGGTGGTTTGCTCTTACAAGTCATGCCTAAAGCCGCCAGTGACGACACCCTGGTAGAAACCCTAGAATCCAGAGTGAGTGCCCTCACAGGATTTACCCCCCTGCTGCGATCGGGCAAAACCTTGCCAGAAATATTTGAGCAACTCCTCGGAGATATGGATTTACAAATCCTGCCAGAAACCCAACTACTGCGGTTTCACTGTCGCTGTACCCATGAGCGGATGCTGGGCGCCTTGAAATTGCTAGGACAAGCCGAACTACAAGATATGATTGAAAAAGACAATGGCGCCGAAGCCACTTGCCACTTCTGCGGCCAGATTTACACTGCCACCTCCGACCAACTTGGGGATCTAATCGTCGCCTTACAAGCCGAATCTTGACACCAGTAGAGTCCTATTTACCCTCAAGTGTCTCCGTGGCCAAGTATTTACCACAGAGGCACTTCAGCCCCAGGATGTATGTTACCCGTATCCTTAAGGTTGACGACCGGAAATCGGGGAGTGGCAAGTGTAGATTAACTCAACATTTACAAGACCCACCCCTACAGCCGCCGGAATCTTACCATCAAGGAACCTCTGGGCTCGGATTAAGGAAATGGCATACCGTGTTTTTACGGAGCCATTTGGTCTTGGCTTCCAGAAAGCAAGTGGAAATCAAATCTCAATGGAAACATTTGCGCTGTGCGGAAAGTCTGGCGCCGAATTATACTGACTAGATAAATCAAAATCAGTGCCGCCATCTCCTGTGTGACCGGGCTGAGGGTGCGATAAGGAAGACGGTTCCTCTGTGTAGGGGAGACAAAGTAACTTTTGGGTTGGCTATGATTAAAGATCGTGAACTTCCAGATTACTGGCTTACTTCGGGAGCCTCCCACTCAGGGGAACCGAACCAGATCCAAAAACTGCCACAAGTGGGTGGGCAGAAGTGGGGGAATAATGGCTATGCCAATTCTCTGGGGATGAATGTGGGAGGAAAAATAGATGATCCGCCTCTGGCAACAGGGGGTTCGATCGTCACCACTACAGGGGGAGCGGGATTGAAGGACACAAAGCTACCGGCAAGCCCAGATGGACGCCGAAAACTCCCCACAGGGAGATTTGTGGCGATTTTGAAACGCTGGGAGTTATGGGCAGTAGTGACGATCGCCATCTGCGGCGGACTCGGAGGCGCCTCATTGGCCATGCTGCTGAAGTTACCGCCAGAACCAGACTGTGAGAATAATGTCTGGGCGATGATTTCCGCCCGAGAGCGCTTGTACTGCGCTCAAAGGGAGGCGAATCTCGAGACAGTGCAGGGACTCATCGACGCGATCGCCCATGCCAACGCCCTCAGCCAAGACCATCCCCTGCGGGCGCAAATCAACCAGCAGATTGAGAAGTGGTCAGAATTGCTCCTCGTGGCGGCAGAAGAGACCTTTCAACAAGGTAAACTCGATGTGGCGATCGCTGCTGCCCGCAAAATCCCCAGTAACACTCGCGTTGCCCCAGCCGTAGAAGACCGCATCAAGCGTTGGCAATCAATTTGGAAAGACGCACAAGCCGTGGAGCTAGAAGTAGATAAACTCCTGGAAAAAGGCTCCTGGTTTGATGCCTTTGCCGCCACCCAACAACTGCTATCCGTCGGCAACACCTACTGGGAAACCATCAGATACGACCAACTCAACGAAATCATTCAAGCCACCCAAGAAGAAGGCAAAACCCTAGACAAGGCTCGCCAAACCGCCGAAGACGGAGGGCTGAAAAATCTCACTGAGGCAATTAAATTAATTGAAAACGTCAACCCGAAGAGCAAAATCTACAAGCCTTCTCGAACCCTGATTGACCAGTGGTCACGAGAAATTCTCAAAATCGCCCAGGAAAATTTAGATCGCCAGCAGTGGCAAGATGCCATTTACGTTGCCCGTCAAGTACCCGACAGTAGCTCGATCCTCAAAGAAGCCGAAGATTTTATCACCTTGGCCCAGGCTCAGTCTTTGGGGGAAAGGAAGACCACGCGCAATCTCGAAGATGCCATATCTAGTGCCAAAAACATTGGCGCCAAAAGTAAATTTTATGGGGAAGCCCAGAAACTGATTGCCCTTTGGCAGTTGGAGATGAAAGATGCAGCTTATTTGGAAAGGGCACGTACCAGAGCTGAACTAGGGACAGTGCAGGATTTGAAAGCTGCCATCATCGAAGCCCAAAAGATTCCCACCAACAACCCCCTCGCCGAGGAAGCCAGCTCAGAAATTGAGAATTGGCAAAACCAGATTGACATTACAGAAGACCGGCCCTATTTACTGCAAGCCGAGGATTTAGCTGTGTTTGGGGACACTGCATCCCTGCAGGCTGCCATTGCTACCGCCAGTCAGATTAAGCCTGGTCGCGCACTTTATCAGGAGGCGCAAAACAAAATCGATATGTGGCGGCGGGAAATCGAACGCTCCCAAGACCAGCCGATTTTGGACCGTGCCCAGCAGTTGGCAGATGCAGGGGATTTGGCCACCGCGATCGCCATTGCCGAGCGGATTGGTTCTGGCAGAGCTTTGTATAATCAGGCTCAATCGTCGATTTTTGCTTGGCAAACCGAAATCCGCGATCGAGAAACCTTGGCCAAAGCCAATCAGGTAGGCAATTCCGCCACCACAGCACCGAGTTTGATTCAGGCGATCGAAACCGCCAACCAAGTTTCTTACGTGAGTACCATCCGCTCACTCGCCGAAGCCGCAATCGATCGGTGGAGTCAGCAGCTCTTCCGGCTCGCTCAGGAGCAGTCTAATTCTGATATTGCCGCCGCCATCAAATTGGCCGAAAGCATCCCCTTTTATGCAGGCAACTATCAGGAGGTGCAGGGTCAAATTACCAATTGGAAGAGCCTAATCGAACCCCCCCCAGTGGTCAATCCACCGCAACCACCCCTTCCAGTCAACAGTCCAGAACCAGAACCACTGGCCCCAAACGCTAACCCAGAACCAGAACCACTCGCTCCCAGCATTAACCCAGAACCAGAACCACTCGCCCCAGAGAGTCCACCATCCCCTAATCCGATCGAGTAGAGTCTTTGTCCTTTGTCCTTTGTCCTTTGCCAAGGGACAAGTGACAAGGGACAAATGTTAACGATACGGCTTCACCACCATCACCGAACATTCGGCATCTGCCACCACCATGCTGCTGACTGAACCGAGCAAAATTCGTTTCATCCCTGTTAACCCTCGGCTACCCAAAACAATCAGGTCCGCTTTGTAGATATTGGCAGTACGAATGATTTCTTGGGCGGGATCCCCGGACACTATCTCAATTTGACTGGGACAAGGTAGCCGCTTCTGGTATTCTTGGAGCTGCTTTTCCACCAACTTGTAAGGCATTTCCTCCCCATAAGTGTGAGGCCGATCGGCTCGCACCTCCACCTCCGCACCCTCGTTAGCAATAACATAAGTCAGGATGATTTGGCTTTGCTCTTCGAGTTTAATATTTTCTACTGTAGCAATCACTTGCTCTGACAAATTGGAACCGTCAACCGCTACTAAAATAGTCTTAATCACTACAAATATCTCCTGAATACTCACACAATTATTGTCAAAAACAATTGATAATAAAATTTAAACTACCATATTTTTTGTTCTTTGTCATCAGTTATTTAGAGATGGTTAGTAAACCAACTATTATAAATGACTGGTGATTTTCTCAATTGCAATAGCCAGAGCATCGGCGAGGCATTCAGCACTGAGGAGGGGTAAATCTCTACTAGAAAACTAGGTAATCTAGAAGTTATGGACTTTTTCCTCCTATGAGGCGCTATTTCATCGGGGAGCGCCCTTCAGGGAAGAGCGCCTTCAGAACCTAGAGGGCATTAAACATCTTGACCATACACTCGCAGCCGCACAGAATCAGCGTGAGATGGGAGCCCTTCTGCTTTCGCCAAAACATCGATCGCACCAGCCACCTTCTGGAGAGCGGCGGGAGAATATTGGATAATACTAGAGTGTTTCATAAAAGTTTCCACCCCCAGAGCCGAAGCATAGCGAGCCGTCCCCGAAGTCGGCAAAGTGTGGTTAGGTCCGGCCAGATAATCTCCCACAGCTTCAGGGGTAGAGTTACCCAAGAAAATCGCCCCCGCATGACGGATCAGCGGCAACAAATCCCAAGGCTGTTCCACCTCTAATTCCAGGTGTTCTGGGGCAAAACCATTGCTAAGCTCCGCAGCGACTTCCAAAGAATCAGCCACAATCACCACACCATAATTAGCGATCGCCTTTTCCGTCAGAGTGCGGCGGGGGTGATTTGACAACTGCGCCGCCACTGCCTCCACCACTTTCAGCGCTAGATACTCATCCGTAGTAATGAGAATTGCCGCCGCCATCGGGTCATGTTCCGCTTGTGCCAGCAGATCCGCCGCCACATGTCCAGCGTTGGCACTACTGTCAGCAATAATCAGCACCTCACTTGGTCCGGCCAGAGAATCGATACCCACAGTGCCATAAACCAGCTTTTTCGCCAAAGTGACATAGATATTGCCCGGTCCAGAGATGACATCCACTTTAGGGATAGTTTCCGTACCATAAGCCATCGCCGCGATCGCCTGTGCGCCACCGACGCGGTATATTTCCTCCACCCCCACTTCCACCGCCGCTACCAGCACCGCAGGCGAAATACTTTTCTCACTACCAGGAGGCGTACAAATACAAATATCAGGCACCCCCGCCACCTTCGCCGGGATTGCATTCATCAACACCGTACTAGGATAAGCAGCTCGTCCTCCCGGCACATATAGTCCGGCGCGGTCCACCGGATTGTACCGCTTACCGAGAACCACCTCATCACCCTCAAAATGTACCCAGGATTTGGGAACCCGCTGTCGGTGAAATGCTTCAATTTTTTGGCGTGCTAGCCGAATCGCATCCAACAATTCCTTAGAAACCTGCTGATAGGCAGCATCTAACTCAGCTGGGCTCACCCGCAACTGGTCGGTACTCAGGGAAAGCCCGTCAAATTCAGCCGTATAGTGCAGCAGAGCCCGATCGCCCTGACGCTGCACCGCTTGCAACACTTCCCTTACCGTTGCTTCCTTGTGAACAACTTCTTTATCATTGGTACGTTCGCAGATCCGCGCCAGTTCGGCTTGTGCCGAGCCTCGCCCAGTTATGATTCGCAGCATGGAATTAGGAGTTTATCAGAGAGGATTTGCCACATTCATGAACGAGTCTGGCGATATCCGGAGGAAGATGTCATTTGTCATTAGTCCAAGAGTCCAAAGTCCTTTGCAAGGGACAAGTGACAAGCTGCCTTGGGACAAGGGACTTGTTACCAATCACCAATAACCACAGAGAAAAAAGCGCGCCCCGGACCTTCTACGCTCCTTGTGGGGGCGAGATCTTTGCCCATGAGTTGCGGCAGGCGGTCTATAGCCTGTAGGGTGACAGTTTAACACGCTTTTGGGGATTCCGGAATCAGACATCATATCTCGCCACTGTTAGGGGGAATGGCCAGTCACCCCAACAGCCTTTACTCATCCTACCTTCTAGGTTAACGCGGATTTTGCTCATGCAGCATCCTTATGGCGTGCCTTTGATGCTATATTAGTTGATCTGGTAGAGTTGGTGACATCCTTGGCACCACTCTCACCTCCTTGTATTTTAGAGTCTAAAAGAAGCACACCCCAAAGCAACCGTGGCAAATATCAAGTCTGCGATCAAGCGCGTCCAAGTAGCCGAGCGTAACCGTTTGCGCAATAAGTCTTACAAGTCGGCGGTCAAAACCCTGATGAAGAAGTGCTTCAGCGTCATTGATAGTTACAGTTCCAGTCCCAGCACCGAATTGAAGCAAGAAGCCGCCCAGGCTATGAGCGCCGCTTACAGCAAAATCGACAAAGCCGTAAAAACAGGGGTTTTACACCCCAATAATGGCGCCCGCAAAAAATCCAGCCTAGCTAGAGCCCTAAAACGCGCTCAAACCCCCACCCAAGCCTAATTACCGGCTTGTGGGACCTTCTTTACCTCTGGACCAGGGGACGGGGGGAAGTGTGGGAAGTGTGGGAAGTGTGGGAAGTGTGGGAAGTGTGGGAAGTGTGGGAAGTGTGGGAAGTGTGGGGAGTAATCTTCCCCATCTTCCCACACTTCCCCCTCCTCCCCCTCTTACCCCTCCCCCCGTCTCCCCATCTCCCAGCTCTAGCAATTCCCCGGAAGCCTTATCGCGCCTAAACCCACAGCAGACATGAATAGCGAAGCAAGCGCGACGCCTAGTAGCGATCGAGTTAGTGAATTAATTGATACCCATGTGCATATCAATTTTGACCAGTTCGATGAAGACATCGACGCCGTAGCGGCGGCATGGCGGTCAGCCGGAGTGGTACAGCTAGTTCACTCATGCTGTCATCCCAGAGAATTTAGTCGGATCATGGCACTCGCCGAAAAGTTTCCCGAATTGTCAGTGGCAGTCGGGATGCACCCCCTGGAAGCAGCAGAGTGGACAGAAGAATCAGCCACGGAAATCAGAGAGTTGGCTAACTCACCCAAAGTAGTAGCGATCGGAGAAACCGGACTCGATTTTTATCACGACGTAAACCAGATTCCTCAGCAACAAGCAGCCTTTGAAAGCCAACTGCTCTTAGCATCTGAATTGAACTTAGCCGTAATTGTCCATTGCCGAGATGCCGCTAGTCAGACTGCAGAAATCCTGCGGAATTTCCAGCGCCAGAGCAGTCAACCGGTACGGGGGGTGATGCACTGCTGGGGGGGAACGCCAGAAGAAACCAAATGGTTTTTGGATTTGGGTTTTTATATCAGTTTTAGCGGCATTGTCACCTTCAAAAACGCCCACCAGGTGCAAGCATCTGCTAAGATGGTGCCGAGCGATCGCTTGCTTGTAGAAACCGATTGTCCCTTCTTGGCACCAGTGCCCAGACGCGGCAAACGCAACGAACCCGCATACGTCCGCTACGTTGCCGATTGTGTAGCAGAACTCCGCAGTGTCCCAAAAGCAACTCTAGCCGCCCAAACCACAAAGAATGCCAGGGAATGTTTTTGGCCTTTTCAAATCTAAGCCCTGATTAAAAGTCAAAAATCATTGGTCATTAGTCATTAGTCATTAGTCCAATGACTGCATGACAAGGGACAAGAGGACTTGCGGACAAGCTGCCTTGGGACAAATTGCCTTGTGACAAATGACTATTATGCCGATATTGCCCCATATATCTGAGGATTTTCAGGGGCGCCCTCCAATGCCAGAACGCACGGGTAAAAAAAGCCAAATGGATAACCAGACCTACACAGCACCAGCATTCACCCTCCCAGACCTAGTTGAGATTCAGCGATCGTCCTTCCGCTGGTTCCTCGAACAAGGGCTCATAGAAGAACTAGAAAGCTTCTCCCCCATCTCCGATTACACCGGCAAACTAGAACTCCACTTCATCGGCAAAGACTACAAACTAAAACGCCCCAAATACGACGTAGAAGAAGCCAAGCGCCGGGACGCCACCTACGCCGTCCAGATGTACGTACCCACCCGGCTGATTAACAAAGAAACCGGCGAAATTAAAGAGCAAGAAGTTTTCATCGGCGACCTGCCCTTGATGACCGACCGAGGCACATTTATCATCAATGGTGCCGAACGAGTCATCGTTAATCAAATTGTGCGGAGTCCCGGAGTTTACTACAAATCAGAAACCGACAAAAACGGGCGCCGCTGCTACAACGCCAGCCTCATCCCCAACCGGGGCGCATGGCTGAAATTTGAGACCGACAAAAACGATATTGTATGGGTGCGCATTGACAAAACCCGCAAGCTGTCGGCTCATGTGCTGCTTAAAGCACTGGGACTCAGCGATGGGGAAATATTCGACGCCCTACGGCACCCGGAATACTACCAAAAGACGATCGAAAAAGAAGACCAATATACCGAAGAAGAAGCCCTGATGGAGCTGTACCGGAAGCTGCGGCCCGGAGAGCCCCCCACCGTGTCTGGCGGTCAGCAGCTATTAGACTCCCGCTTTTTTGACCCCAAACGCTACGACTTAGGGCGAGTGGGGCGGTACAAGCTGAACAAAAAACTGCGCCTGAACGTGCCCGACAGCACCCGCACCCTCACAGCCCAAGATATTCTCGCCGCGATCGACTACCTAATTAACCTAGAATTCGACATCGGCAGCACCGATGACATCGACCACCTCGGCAACCGGCGCGTCCGCTCCGTAGGAGAACTCCTGCAAAACCAAGTCCGCGTTGGGCTCAACCGCCTAGAACGCATCATCCGAGAGCGGATGACCGTTTCCGACAGCGACCAGCTCACTCCCCCCTCCCTGGTCAACCCCAAACCCCTAGTCGCCGCCATTAAAGAATTTTTTGGCTCCAGCCAGCTCTCCCAGTTCATGGACCAGACCAACCCCCTAGCCGAGCTGACCCACAAACGGCGTCTCTCAGCCCTAGGCCCCGGCGGTCTGACTCGCGAACGAGCCGGGTTTGCCGTGCGGGACATCCACCCCAGTCACTACGGGCGGATTTGCCCCATTGAAACCCCAGAAGGTCCCAACGCCGGACTCATCGGCTCCCTCGCCACCCATGCCCGGGTCAACGACTACGGATTTATTGAGACCCCCTACTACCCAGTGGAAAATGGGCGGGTATTAAAAGACCGGGCGCCAGTGTTTATGACTGCAGACGAGGAAGACGACTTCCGCGTAGCGCCAGGGGATATTTCTATGGATGCCGATGGCTACATCCTTGGGGACACCGTACCGGTACGCTACCGCCAAGACTTCACCACCACCACACCCATGCAGGTGGACTATGTGGCCATTTCCCCGGTACAAATCATCTCGGTAGCCACTTCTTTGATTCCCTTTTTAGAGCATGACGATGCTAACCGGGCGCTCATGGGTTCCAACATGCAGCGCCAAGCCGTGCCTCTGCTGAAACCAGAGCGGCCTTTAGTGGGTACAGGTTTAGAGGCACAGGCAGCGCGGGACTCCGGCATGGTCATTGTCTCTCGCACTGATGGGGTCGTGACATATGTGGATGCCACCCGCCTGCGCGTGCAAGATGCGAACGGGCATGAGATTGAGTACCGGTTGCACAAGTATCAGCGGTCCAACCAAGACACTTGCCTGAACCAAAGGCCGATCGTCTTTGTCGGCGATGAAGTCGTCACCGGTCAGGTGTTGGCAGATGGTTCTGCTACCGAAGGCGGCGAGTTGGCTCTGGGACAAAATATCCTCGTGGCTTATATGCCTTGGGAAGGCTACAACTATGAGGACGCCATCCTGATTAGTGAGCGCCTGGTGTATGACGATATGTACACATCGATTCACATCGAGAAGTACGAAATCGAAGCGCGCCAAACCAAACTCGGTCCAGAGGAAATCACACGGGAAATCCCCAACGTGGGGGAAGATGCCCTCCGTCAGCTCGACGAGGGGGGTATCATCCGCAAGGGGGCCTGGGTGGAAGCTGGAGATATTTTGGTGGGGAAAGTGACTCCTAAAGGTGAAAGCGACCAACCGCCAGAAGAGAAGCTGTTGCGGGCAATTTTCGGAGAAAAAGCGCGAGATGTGCGGGATAACTCCCTGCGCGTGCCTAATGGCGAAAAGGGCCGTGTGGTCGATGTGCGGGAGTTTACTCGGGAAAAGGGAGATGAACTGCCACCGGGTGCCAATATGGTGGTGCGGGTGTATGTGGCACAAAAGCGCAAAATCCAAGTGGGCGATAAGATGGCGGGACGCCACGGGAATAAAGGGATTATTTCCCGGATCTTGCCGAAAGAGGATATGCCTTATTTGCCCGATGGGACGCCGGTGGATATCGTGCTGAATCCTTTGGGGGTGCCTTCCCGGATGAATGTGGGCCAGATTTTCGAGTGCTTGCTCGGTTGGGCGGGACAGAATCTGGGGGCGCGTTTCAAAGTCGTGCCTTTTGATGAAATGCACGGGGCCGAAATGTCTCGGTTGAGCGTGCATTCTTTATTGGAGAATGCGGCTCGGATTAAAAATCAGGACTGGTTGTTTAGCGAGGAGCATTCTGGGAAAACGGTGGTATATGACGGGCGGACGGGCGAGCCGTTCGATCGCCCCATTACCGTGGGCAAAGCATATATGCTCAAGCTGGTGCATTTGGTGGATGATAAAATCCACGCTCGCTCTACCGGTCCTTATTCTCTCGTCACCCAGCAGCCTTTGGGGGGCAAAGCCCAGCAGGGTGGTCAGCGGTTCGGCGAGATGGAAGTATGGGCATTAGAAGCCTTCGGCGCCGCTTACACCCTCCAAGAGCTGCTGACTGTGAAATCTGATGATATGCAGGGGCGCAATGAGGCGCTCAATGCCATTGTCAAAGGCAAATCTATCCCCCGACCCGGCACGCCAGAGTCATTTAAAGTGCTGATGCGAGAGCTACAGTCTTTATGTTTGGACGTGGCAGTGCATAAGGTGCAAACCACCGAAGATGGTTTGAGCAAGGATGTGGAGGTAGATTTGATGGCAGATGCTAACAGCCGTCGGGCGCCCACGCGGCCTACTTACGAGTCGATTTCTCGGGATTCTTTTGATGATGATGACGATGATGATGATGATGGTGATGATGAGGAGTAACCTTCTACTTCTGATCTAGATGGGACTCCCTATTGCCCTCACCCCGGGGGAGGGGTCGGTGAGCGAAGCCGAACCGCCCGCTCCCCGTCCCGTATAATTAAAATGCCTCAGTCGTGCGACCAACACGGCTGAGGCGTTACCAACGTATCGAGTTAAAGATTGACGTTGATATGTCTCATTATGTCACGGTGCCACCGAGCCTGCCAGGAGAGTTAGTCGAATCCGGTTGTATTATCTATATCGGTCCGGGCAATGGTAATGGTTATGGCGTGAAACGGGTTCAGGGGAAAAAGTGCTATGCGCACCGATTAGCTTTGGAGGCAAAGTTAGGACGCTCTCTGAAGCCGGGATATTGCGCCTGTCACACCTGCGATGTCCGTGGCTGCATCAATCCCGACCATTTATTTGAGGGGACTTATTCGGAAAATACCTTAGATGCGGTTAAAAAGGGTCGTTATTGCAAACATAGTCAGAAGTTAACGGAATCAGATCTTGGGGAAATTAGGCAGCAGTTGGAGAGGGGGGTCAGCCATACAGAGTTAGCACAGAGGTAGGGTGTCACTGTAGCGAGGATTGGCCAAATCAATAAGCTTTATTTTCCTGAAACTGTAGTTAAGCAGAAACTGAATAAGGAGATAGCTGATGAAATTAGAGGGCGATTGGGGGCTGGAGAAAAAAGTTGTAGTTTGGCGAAGGAATATGGTGTTAGTGACAGAATGATTCGGAAGATTAAAAACGGTGAAGTTTATAAATAATTGCAGGATGAATTATGGCAAAAATAGAGCAGCGGTTTGATTATGTGAAAATTGGAATTGCTTCGCCAGAGCGGATTCGGCAGTGGGGGGAGCGAATTTTGCCGAATGGACAAGTAGTAGGAGAAGTCACAAAACCAGAAACAATAAATTACCGCACGCTCAAGCCTGAGATGGACGGTTTGTTCTGCGAGCGAATCTTCGGGCCAGCCAAAGATTGGGAATGCCATTGCGGGAAATATAAAAGAGTTAGACATCGCGGGATTGTTTGTGAAAGATGCGGCGTAGAAGTGACCGAATCGCGAGTGCGACGGCACAGAATGGGGTATATCAAACTGGCGGCTCCAGTGGCACATGTTTGGTATCTCAAAGGGATTCCCAGCTATATTGCGATACTGCTGGATATGCCCCTGCGGGATGTGGAACAGGTGGTGTATTTCAATGCTTATGTAGTGCTTGACCCCGGAAATGCGGAGAACCTCAGCCGGAAACAATTGCTGGCGGAGGATACCTGGATGGAAATCGAGGACGCCATGTACAGCGATGATGGCGGCGTCGAAGGGGTGGAAGTGGGGATCGGGGCGGAGGCTTTGCAGCGACTGCTCTCGGATATTGATATGGAAGGGGAAGCGGAAAGGCTGCGGGAGGAGATTAAGAACTCTAAGGGGCAAAAGCGGGCGAAGTTGATTAAGCGCCTGCGGGTGATTGATAATTTTATCGCCACTGGTTCGCGCCCGGATTGGATGGTGCTGAGCTTTATCCCGGTGATTCCTCCTGATTTGCGCCCGATGGTGCAGTTGGATGGGGGGCGGTTTGCTACCTCTGATTTGAATGATTTATATCGTCGGGTGATTAACCGTAATAATCGCTTGGCTCGTTTGCAGGAGATTTTGGCGCCGGAGATTATTATCCGCAATGAAAAGCGGATGTTACAAGAGGCGGTGGATGCCCTGATTGATAATGGTCGTCGGGGACGGACCGTGGTGGGGGCGAATAATCGGCCTTTGAAGTCGCTCTCGGATATTATCGAGGGGAAACAGGGGCGCTTCCGCCAGAATTTGCTGGGTAAGCGGGTGGATTATTCGGGCCGATCGGTCATTGTGGTGGGGCCAAATCTGCAAATGCACCAATGCGGTTTGCCTCGGGAAATGGCGATCGAGCTATTCCAACCCTTTGTGATTCACCGCCTGATTCGTGCTGGTTTAGTCAACAACATTAAAGCTGCAAAGAAGCTGATTCAGCGCGGCGATGCCAGCGTGTGGGACGTTTTAGAAGAGGTCATCGAAGGACACCCAGTCATGCTCAACCGAGCGCCTACCTTGCACCGCCTCGGTATCCAAGCCTTCGACCCGATTTTAGTGGATGGGCGAGCGATTCAACTGCATCCCCTAGTTTGTCCCGCATTTAACGCTGACTTTGACGGCGACCAAATGGCCGTTCACGTGCCATTATCCCTGGAATCCCAGGCGGAGGCGCGGCTATTGATGCTGGCAGCGAATAATATCATGTCCCCGGCTACGGGCAAGCCTATTGTCACCCCTTCTCAGGATATGGTGCTGGGATGTTATTACCTCACCGCCGAAAATACTCGCGGGCAGCGCGGCGCGGGCCGGTTTTTCAGTAGTTTAGACGATGCGGTAGTGGCTCTAGAACAAAATGCCGTAGATTTACACGCCTGGGTGTGGGTACGCCTGAGCCCAGATGAGGTGGTAGAAACGAACCGCCCCGAAGAGCCCCCAGAGGTGCAGGTATTGGCCGACGGCACCCAGCAAACCGTATTTTGGGTGAAACAGGATGGCAAACTCTTGCCTGAGTATCTCACCACCCAGTCGCCGGTATCCGTGCTACCGTCCGAGTCCGATGGGGGACTGTGGAAGGATTACGAGCTATATCGGGTACGCTATAGCGAGGGAGGGGAGGTCATGGAGGTGTTCCTTAAGTCTCGGTTAGTACGATCGACCCCCGATGGTCGGGTACTATCACAATTTTGCCTCACCACCCCAGGGCGAATTGTGTTCAATCGCACCATAGCTGAAGCGCTCTTGGTGGAGTAGGGTTTCCCTGCGCGGGGGGAGACGGGGAGACGCGGTTCGGCTTCGCTCACCGACCAGGGAGACGGGGAGACGGGGAGATGGTCCCCCTGCCCCCCTGCCCCCCTGCACAGAAAGCCCCCCAAATGACAAGTGACAAAGGACAAAGGACAAAGGACAAAAATGGTATTTTACAACGGCAAAATTAATAAAGGTCGCCTCAAAGAGCTGATTACCTGGGCGTTTGTCAACTACGGCACAGCGCGGACAGCGCGGTTAGCAGACCGTCTGAAAAATTTGGGATTTGTTTATGCCACCCGCGCCGGAGTCTCCATCAGCGTCGATGATTTGATGGTGCCACCTTCTAAACGAGGTTTGCTCGAAGAGGCAGAACGGGAGATTTCCGAGACAGAAGAGCGCTATCGGGTGGGGCAAATCACCGAGGTGGAGCGGTTCCAGAAGGTGATTGATACTTGGAATGGCACCTCGGAAGCTCTCAAGGATGAGGTAGTCCGGTTTTTCCTGGCTTCCGACCCCCTGAACTCGGTGTATATGATGGCCTTTAGTGGGGCGCGGGGGAATATCTCCCAAGTGCGTCAGCTCGTGGGGATGCGGGGTTTGATGGCTGACCCCCAAGGGGAAATTATCGATTTACCGATTAAAACTAACTTCCGCGAAGGGCTGACAGTGACGGAATATATTATTTCGTCTTATGGGGCGCGCAAGGGTTTGGTAGATACGGCTTTGCGCACAGCGGACTCGGGCTACCTGACGCGGCGTCTGGTGGATGTGTCCCAAGATGTGATTGTGCGGGAGCATGACTGCCAGACTGAGCGCGGGGTTCGGGTGGTGCCGATGATGGATGGGAGCCGCGTGCTGATTCCGATTTGGGAACGTCTGGTGGGACGCTTGGCTCTGCGGGAAGTCCGCCATCCGCAGACCAATGAAGTGCTGGTGGAGGTGAACGAGGCCATCACGGAAATCAAGGCCAAGATAGTGCAAGCGGCGGGGGTTGATGCGGTGTGGGTACGCTCTCCCCTCACTTGTGAGGCACCCCGGTCTGTGTGCCAATGTTGCTATGGCTGGAGTTTGGCTCATGGCAAGCTGGTGGACATGGGGGAAGCTGTGGGGATTATTGCGGCTCAATCTATTGGAGAGCCCGGTACTCAGCTCACGATGCGGACTTTCCACACTGGCGGCGTGTTCACGGCGGAGGCGGCGCGGGTGGTGCGTGCCAAAGGCAAGGGCAAGCTACGCTATGGTCAGGGTTTGCGGGTGCGCGGTTTTAGAACTAAGCACGGTCAAGATGCGTTTGTGGTGGAAAACCAAAATTCTGAAATTATCGTGGGCACGGAAACTGTGGCTATATCCCAGGGGGCGATTTTGTTTTTCCCTGATGGTGCCACGGTGGCGGCTAACCAAATACTGTTTGAGGTTCCCGCCGCTGGTCGATCGGCTCGCAAAACCACGGAAAAGGCCACTAAGGATGTGGCTACAGATTTGGCCGGTGAGGTGGTCTATGCTGATTTGGTGCCCGAGGAAAAGCGCGATCGACAAGGGAACACCACCCGCGTCGCCGTGCGCGGTGGTCTGATGTGGGTGCTATCGGGAGAAGTTTACAACCTGCTCCCCGGAGCCGAGCCGGTGGTACGGAACGGCCAAGCGGTGCAGCCAGGAATGGTACTGGCGGAGACAAAACTGATTACCGAAAACGGTGGCGTGGTGCGGTTGAATACTACGGAATCAGGCTCAACGCCCCGCGAGGTGGAAATTATCACCGCCTCGGTGATGCTCAACCAGGCGCGGGTGTTGGAAGAATCTGCCGCCGGTCGAGAGCATTACTCGATCGCCACCGGTTCTGGCCAAATCTTCTCCCTCAAAACCACCCCCGGCACCAAGGTATTTAACAACCAAGTAGTAGCCGAACTCATTGATGACACCTACCGCACCACCACCGGCGGCATCATCAAATATGCAGGCATCGAAGTCCAAAAGCGCGGCAAAGCCAAGCAGGGTTATGAAGTCACCAAAGGCGGTGGGCTGCTCTGGATACCCGAAGAATGCCACGAAGTCAACAAAGACATCTCCCTACTGCTAGTGGAAGATGGCCAATATGTGGAGCCAGGGACGGAAGTAGTCAAAGACATCTTCTGCCAAAATGGTGGCGTCGTGGAAGTAGTCCACAAAAACGACATCTTGCGCGAAGTCGTGATTAAACCCGGTCAACTGCATCTAGATATCGAAGGGGTGCAGCAAGAGCTGATGGACAAAGACGGTCAACTGGTGTTGCCCGGTCAAGAAGTCACCCCAGGACTGATTGCCCAAGAAATGCACTACCTGGAATACGTGGAAACCCCGGAAGGCCCAGGGTTACTGCTGCGGCACGTGCAAGAATACCAAGTACCGGACGAGCCATCAGTACCTTCTCAAGACACAATTAATGAAGAAGGCGCCCGCATCCGGCTCCGGGCATTATCGCGCATCCCCTTTAAGGATGGGGAGCGGGTGAAATCTGTAGAAGGGATTGAGCTATTGCGCACCCAGCTAGTGCTGGAAATCGACAGAGACGCCCCCGGATTAGCCGCCGATATTGAAGTAGTAGAAGACACCGAAGAGCCCGGAGTGATGCGGCTACAGTTAGTGATTTTAGAATCCTTGGTGATTCGGCGCTCCGACACCGCCGAAACTTCGGCGGGGATAGTGGCGACCAAGCTGCTGGTTAAAGATGGGCAGCAAATACCCCCAGGGGCAGTGGTCGCTCGCACCGAAATTCAGTGTAAAAATCCCGGAGAAATCCAAGGAATTCGGGAAGGTGGCGAAGCCGTCCGCCGAATTTTAGTCGTGCGAGACGTGGACCTGCACCGCATCCCCGTACCGCCGGATGCCAAAGTCTTGGTGAAGCCGGACGCCTTTATCGTCGCGAGTCAGGAAGTGGCGGAGGGCATCACCGCCGGGGTTTCCGGGCGGTTGGTGAAACACGAAGCAGGCGAGTTGGTATTGCGCCTAGGGCGTCCCTACCGCGTCTCGGCAGGAGCTGTCTTACATGTAGAGGAAGGCAGCTTAGTGCAGCGGGGGGATAACCTGGTGATTCTAGTGTTTGAGCGAGCCAAGACTGGGGATATTATCCAGGGTTTGCCCCGGATTGAAGAACTGCTCGAAGCCCGCAAACCTAAAGAAAGTGCGGTATTGGCTAAGCGTCCCGGCATGGCGCAAGTGGTTTATTCTGAGGATGAGTCAGTGTTGCTCAAGGTGCTAGAACCAGGAGGAGTAGTGACAGAGTATCCCATCAGTGCTGGGTTGCAGCCGGTGGTGTCTGATGGTCAAGAAGTGACGGCAGCAGAACCTCTCACCGACGGTCCAGCCAATCCTCACGAGATTCTAGAGATTTTCTTTGAGCTACTGCGCGAGGAGCGGGGGGATTATGAGGCATCTTTGATTGGGTTTGAGAAGGTGCAGGCATTTTTGGTGAATGAGGTGCAGTCGGTGTATCAGTCTCAGGGGATTGATATTAGTGACAAGCATATTGAGGTGATTGTCCGCCAGATGACCGCCAAGGTGCGGGTAGATGAGGACGGGGACACGACGATGTTGCCCGGAGAGCTAGTGGAGCTGCGCCAGGTGGAGCAGGTGAATGAGGCGATGTCTATTACTGGCGGGGCGCCTGCGAAATATACTCCTTTGTTGTTGGGGATTACGAAGGCGAGTTTGAATACGGATAGTTTTATTTCGGCGGCTTCGTTCCAGGAGACAACGCGGGTGTTGACGGAGGCGGCGATCGAAGGCAAATCCGACTGGTTGCGGGGACTGAAGGAAAACGTGATTATCGGGCGGCTGATTCCGGCAGGGACCGGCTTCGGTGCTTATGAACCGGAAGGGCTCTTTGAGGCGGATGGGGACGGGGTTTCTGATGGCTCCGACTTGGTGGATGATGGCACACCAGTACCCGATGCGGTGATGGATGACGAGATTTCTAGTGGTTACGTGGCGCGAGGGGGTTATGGTTTGGACGCACGATCGAGCGACTTTGACGATGACGATGACGATGATGATGATGACGTAGTGGATATGCCATTAGGGCGTCTAGGTGCGGGTACCTCCGTCCCAGCCCCTGGGAAAAGCGCCCCTTGGTCAGAAAGCGATTTTTCTGAGGATGTGGATTTTGATGAAGAAGATTTTGAGGGGATGGATGAGGATTTCGATGAGGATGACGATGTGGCGGGCGATTTCTAGTCACTGCTGATTGGTTATTGGTCATTCTCCCATTTCTCCCCTTGTGGGAGAAATGGGCTATTGCCCTCTCCCCCCTACCCCCCTCCCCCAAGTGGGGGGAGGGGGGGGGAACAAGGGGAGAGGGTCATTCTCCCATTTCTCCCCTTGTGGGAGAAAGGGGCTAGGGGATAGAGGGGGCTAGTCGTTGTAGGTGACTTTTGACCAATGACACATGACAAAGGACATATCCATGATGAGGAATCTTTGCGGCGGCTGATTAATTCTTTGGCAAGAATTGAGGGGCACGTGCGGGGGATTAAGGTTATGCTGCAAGAGGGACGGGACTGCCCAGAGGTTTTAGTCCAGGTGGCAGCAGTGCGAGGAGCGCTCGATCGAGTCGCACGGCTAATTTTAATGGAGCATTTGAGTGAATGCTTAGTGAGGGCAGCTCAGGAGGGAGATGCAGCAGCAGAGGTAGAAGAGCTTATGGGGGCACTGGAAAAGTTTTGGCCGGGTTCATAAAGAGTCATCTTTACTCATATAAAACTAAATCCCCCAAATGACAAATCACCACACAACATTCTTCAGTTCTTGCAATACTCGCTGATAAACAGCTTCGGTTTGCTTGGCCAAATCTGGCCAGCGAAACCGGCGTTCTAAATCTGCATAAGCATTCTCCACTAACAATTCTTGGTAATCGGGGTTTTTCAGCACTTCCAAAATTCCCGCCGCCAGAGATTGATAATCACCAACTCGAGTTACCACGCCAGTGATGCCGTTTTTTACTACTTCTGGGAAACCGCCAGTATCGGAGACTACTACCGGGACTCTAGCGGCAAAACTTTCTAAGGCTACGATGCCAAAAGGTTCATAGAGACTGGGAAAAACAGCACAGTCTGCTACGGCTTGAAACTTGTGTAAATATTCATCACTTAAAAAGCCGGTGAAATAACACTTATCCCAAATGCCGATATCCCAGGCGAGGCGTTTCAGCCTGTCTGTATTACCGCCACCGACGATCGCGAATTTCACCTTACCCCCCAATTCCCAGATGACCTTGGGAGCCGCACTGAGAAAAACATCTACCCCTTTTTCATGGCTAATTCGCCCCACATAATACACAATTTTTTCCTCATCAGCGGCGTACCAACGGCGGAAATTCCAGGCATCAAAATCGTGGCGACGGGGTTTTTTCTCCGCCCGGATGCCATTGTAAATTACATCAATTTTGTTGGCGGGACTAGCCAGAACCCTTTGCACTTCCCCGCGCATATACTCACTACAAACAATAATCCGCCAAGCATTAAAGGCTAAATCATTCTCATGGCGGTTAATATAGCGGTGTTCATCAGTATAAATGCCATTATACCGCCCATATTCCGTGGCATGGATAGTAGCAATCAGAGGGACTTTGAAATGGTGCTTCAGAGCAATTGCTGCGTCTGCCACCAGCCAATCGTGAGCGTGAATCAAATCAAAGGGGCCAGCTTCTAACATCAGCTTCCCACCTTGGGTGCCCATGCTCTGATTCATCAGCGCTACCCATTCAAAAAAATTCCGACTGGGAGGCACCAATACCCGATGCACATAAATCCCTTCCACTACTTCAGACAGGGGTGCATTACCAAACACCACTGTCATTAAGTGGATTTCATGGCCTAGTTTGACTATTTCTGGGTATAGCTCTGCCACGTGGCGGGAAATACCGCCCACAATTCTGGGAGGAAACTCCCAGCTCAGTACCAAAATCTTCATCTATTTTTATCAGTAGCTCTGCCAAAATTAACAGATGTCTGTCCTCAGTCATTGGTCATTTGAATTGATAATTGATATCATCAATTATCAATTATCAATTATCAATTATCAATTATCAATTATCAATTGACAAATTATGAGATTCGGGAACGGTAAGCCAGCCATGCGGCTGCGGCTTCTGGGTTAGAGCTGACACCACGACGGAGGAGGATAACGCCATCAGTAAAGCTGATGATACCGTACTGGTTAGAGGAAAAAACCCGGTCAATAACGGTGATGCAGGCTTGGAGGATTTCGCCATCGTGCTTGAAAGCGGGCTGATACTGGACTAGCTGCCACAAATCAGCGATCGCATATTCCGCACTAATCACCTCAAGCGCGTCATTGCGTAACAGCAGCGACGGAAAGCGGACAATTTCCCGCCGCCCCGACAAGTGGGGCACGATGTAAGTAGTAGCAGCCACACTCGCATCTGGGGGAATTGATTCCATACTCGCATAGATAGCAGCACTATGTTGCCACTGACGGGGTAGGGAAATATGTACCCAAGGCTGAATCGAATCTGGAATCAGGAAATAAAGAGTCCGGTTAGGGTTAGAAGTCAGCGCCAAAACCACTGACAAACAGACGCACAATGTCCAAAACCGGCGAAACGGGATTTTCCGAGTTTGTAGTAGGGCTTTAGCCATCCCCCCTACCCCCCTGTCAACAAAAAATTTATTCCGCTGACCCCCCCCTTTCAAAGGGGGGCGGGGGGGGATGAAGGGGAGGGTTTGTAGTAGGGCTTTAGCCCTCTTACTCGTTGCTAGTTGGGCTTTAGCCCGTTCTATGAAACTCCTCAGCACCTCCCCAAGAGAACATGAAAACAGTTCTTGCCGCCCGGACCACCACAAGATCGCACCATAACAGAGACCGGGAACCACAGTCATGGCATAGCGAATATTCATCGATAGGGGAGATTCGCCCTGTTGCAGGAAAATCGCCAGGAGGGGAAACCCGGCGATCGCCCAAGCCGCCCTTTCAAAAGCGCTTACAAAAGCAAAAGGCAACCAGTGAGCGAGTAAATACCCCAGTTTCCGGTCAATCGGCGTTAAAATCTCCCAGAACACCAGCCAGGGTTTAGAAATAAACGCCCACAGGATATCGATCGTCGTCGCCTTGTCCCCCTCCACATACTGGCCAAAGCGTTCCAACATAAAGCGACGAGAAATATCCTCAGAAAACAGCGGCATCAAAAAATTGGTAGCCACTAGCATATAGCCAAAACTAAAAATGCAGGTAGCTAAACCGGTGCGAGGATAACGCCTGCTCAGAGTCATATACACTCCCACACCGAATAGGGAAACACCACCATCAGCCCGCACCGCCACGATGCAAGTGGCCAAGAACCAGAACAAAGGCCACCAGCGCTTTTCCATCGCCAGGAGCAGGCCAAAAACAAATAGCGGCATTTGGCAGTTATCCGCGAAATTGGAGAGCGTCGGACCGATGATGGCATTAGCGCCGTAAAAGCTGCAAGTGATAGCGGCGGCGAGGGGTGGGTTGAGGTGGACTCTGGCCAAAACGTATAGTACCAAACCAGCACAGGTAACGAGCGTCACCTGCAACACCGTGAGGGTGATGGGGTAGGGGAAAAGGGCGTAGAGGGGGAGCCACAGGAGCAAAGCCGGGGTGAAGTGCTGGCCCAGGCGGTGATAGGAGACATCGGGAATTTCTCCAGAGTGAACCACATTGGTAGAAAGGCTAGAGGATAGGGAACTCTGGAAAAACCGCCCGTGGGTGCCATTCCAAAACACCTGGTTAAAAATGCCCTGGTCGAAAGAGGCGTAAAAGGTGTAGTACCGATGCACCGTCAGGAGCAGCGCCAGGAAAAAGAAGACCACTGCCACACCGATCGCTAGCTGCCACGGATTTTTCTGCCCGCTCAAGAACATCACTCACTTCTGCTTAATATGTATTTAAGATTTTAGATTTTAAAGGTATGATTATTCATAGGGTAATTTTTGGTCAACACCTATCTTCGTTCAAACTTCGTGCATTCCTTTCTTGGAGTTCCCCAATGGTTCTGATGGAGTGCGGGCAATCGATGCGGACGCGACACCTGAAGGTGTTCGGGGATAGTGCAACCTAGGAGCGTCCTGGAAACCCGATGCTGATGCGACACCTGAAAGTGTAGCTGACGCGACACAGCCACAGTGTTCGGGGTGGTATGCCATATGTGGCGCGATGCTGAAGCGACGCCTGAACCGTCAGGGAAAGCGGAGCGGATGCCTGCTGGTGCGTTCGGCTGAAGCGTTGCTCGCAGCCAACACAGCCAAGGGTTTCGGAGCCGCCGTGCAGTTCGGCTGAAGCGTTGCTCGCCGCTGCCGAATCCCGGAGCGGCGGAAATCAACCACCGCCACCTACCCAGTCAGAGCCGGAGCCCGTCCTAAATTGTCCGGGAGCGATGCTAACGCGACGGCTGACGCCTTTCGTAAATCATCCCCGATTAATCTGCAGACAATTAAGCAGATATTAATATAAAGATAAAGAAAAGTAAAAATTGCCTTTGGGGTGAATCGGCCTCTATCCTCCAGCAACAGCCTCAGTAGAATCAAAGCAGTGCCAACATCCGATTGTATGCCAGCCGATCCCGTTCTAGCGATCGACGAGGATTTGCCTTTGCAGCTCGTGCTGTTTATCGACAGGCGCCCCAGCTCCTTTCAAAAGCTGCGGGAAATCCGAAACTACCTTCTTATGCTCCACGAGCAGTATCCGTTCGACCTACAGATTGTCGATGTAGCCGAGCAACCATACTTGGCGGAATACTTCAAACTTGTAGCCACCCCGGCTCTACTCAAAATCCATCCCTCACCGAGGCAAGTTTTAGCTGGCAGCAATTTAGTGGCAGAAGTAGAGAAGTGGTGGAGCCGGTGGGAGCGAGAAGCCCGAGATTATCAGACCCAATTAGGGGAGACGGGAGATGGGGAGCAGGGGAGCAAGGGAGCAAGGGAGCAAGGGAGAGAGGGAGCAATTTTCCCCCCAGCCCCCCGGTCGGTGAGCGAAGCCGAACCGCTGCCCCCCAGCCCCCCTGCTCCCCTGCCCCCCTGCCCCCCTGCGCCCCAGTCACCCAGTCACCCAGTCCTTCCTACTACAGCGGCAAAACAAACCAGTAGCCTCGCCGAAACTGCCCAGCTCATGCGGCTGTCAGACGAAATTTTTCAGCTCAAGCAGGAAAAAGAGCAACTGGTAGAGCAGCTCCGCTTTAAAGACCATTTGATTGCCATGCTCGCCCATGACCTGCGCAATCCTCTGACCGCCGCCTCGATCGCGATCGAAACTCTGGAAATGTGCGCCGAACCGAATCACAGTCCAAAAAAGATGCCCACACCAGGGCTGTTCGATCGCCTCATCAAACACGCACGTGCCCAAATGCGCGGGATTGAGAATCTGATCACCGACGTTTTAGAAGCATCAAAAGGCACTAACGCCCAATTCCACCTAAAATGGCAGCAATTGGACATTGGGCGTCTTTGCCACGAAATTCTGGCGACTTTTAGCAATCGGTTTCAGGATAAATCTCTCCAAATCGAAACCGATATCCCTAATGACCTCCCCTTGGCATATGCAGACCCCGATCGGATGCGGCAAGTCCTAGTCAACCTCCTAGACAATGCCTGCAAATACACCCCAGCGGGGGGCAAAATTCAGGTTGTGGTCCTGCACCGTACCACCAACAAACTCCAAATCAGCATCTGCGACAACGGACTGGGAATACCCCCAGAAAACCAAGAGCGCATCTTTGAAGACCACTTCCGGCTACATCGAGACCAAAAAGAGGATGGCTACGGCATCGGTTTATCCGTGTGCAAGCGCATCATCCTCGCCCATTACGGCCAAATTTGGGTAGATTCAATGCCCGGAAGTGGCAGCAGCTTTCATTTCCTGATTTGGGTTGATTCCCGCCGCGCCCGTTTGAGCAGCTTTCGTCGAGACCATTTTCAGGATTAATTGACAATTGACAATTGACAATTATCAATTGTCCCACTCGCGGGACTCCAGAGGGGAGTCAGTGACGCCACCCCAGCCGCGATCGCGCTGCCATTATGAATCGCCGTCGCCGCCACCGGGTTTAGCCCCACCGTCGTTGCCATCCCCAAAGCCACCAAATTGGGAATTACGCAAACTTTCGTATTTTGGGAAATAATCGCCTGAGTTTGCTTGGCAATGGCGATCGCCTCCACCAATGACCCCAAATTGGAATTCATCAACACCACATCCGCCGTTTCCCGTGCCACATCAGCACCCTCCCCAAAAGAAACCGCCACATCAGCATGAGCCAAAGCCGCCGCATCATTAATCCCATCCCCCACAAAAGCCACGGTTTTGCCCTCAGCGATGAGCTGCTGCACCACCAAACCTTTTTGCTCCGGGAAAGCTGAAGCATGGACATTTTCCAAAGGCAAACCCAGTTCCTGCGCCACCGCCGCCGCACGGAGGAATTTGTCCCCCGTCAACATATGGATTTCTATATCCAAATCCATCAAATTGTCGATAACCGCTGGACTTTCTGGGCGCAATTCATCGCGATATTCAATCACCCCCAGCAACTTGCCATTACTCGCTACCCACATTTGTCCTTGGTCATTTGTCCTTTGTCCTTTGTCCTTTGTCCTTTGGTTATTCATACAAGTGAAAAAAGACAAGGGACAAAGGGCAAAATCCTTAATTCCCTCCTGAAGCAGAAATCGACTGCTCCCGACTAAAATCGTTTCTGATTCCACTTGGGCGCGCATTCCTAAACCAATACTATATTCATATAAATGAGCATTTAAATGCGACACTTGCATTTCTTCGGCATAACGAACCACTGCCATTGCTACCGGATGCTTCAGATGCCCCTCGGCGGCGGCGGCTAAAGCCAAAATCCGCTCTTCTGATGTGTCACTGTATGACTTCACTCCTACTACTACCACGTCCCCTCGCGTCAGGGTGCCGGTTTTATCAAACACAACGGCATCCACTTCCGCCAACTTCTCCAGAGCCCGACCGCTTCTAATCAGGATGCCCCGTCGCGCCGCTGCAGTCAAAGATGCTAGCACGGCGGTGGGAACAGAAACCCGAATGCCCGTAACAAAATCTAGGGTGAGGATGGAAGCAACCCGCGCCCAACTGCCCGTAGCCATCCACACTCCTCCTGATAGCAACAAAGCCGGTATGATTGCCTTATCCGCCAGATTCGCCGCGTAGTTTTCCATCCGCGTATCGAAAACCGGCGCTTCTTGCACCAACTTAATCGTTTGTCCAGCGCGAGTGGCGTCACCAGTGCTAGTAACTAAAATCCAGATTTGCCCTTCCCGCACCAGAGTAGAGGCTAATACATCTTGCCCCTCGGCACGGTTAACGGGTAGGGGTTCGCCTGTTAATTTTTGTTCATCGATCAGGGCACTACCTCGGACGATTTTGCCATCTACGGGTATTTGTTCTCCCGGATAGATGATGACGGTATCTCCCGGTTGCAGCATTTCTGTACTCACCCGCTCCTGCACGCCATCATCACGCTCTACCCAAACCTCTGAAGGCAAACCAGAGAGCAGGTCCAGGGTTTCTCGTCCTGTGGCGCGCTCAGTACGATCGCGTATCGCATCCCCCACCTCATGCAGCACCAGCAACAACGCAGGCGCCAGGGGGTTCCCAGATGCCGCCGTGGCACTCAAGGCCATTAAATCCAGGCAGTCAATATTGAGGCGATGTTCTTGCCAGATGCTGGATAGGGCTTTTTTCGCTACAGGAGCGCTAGCGGCGACGATCGCTCCCCCCACCATCAAACCAGGTACGGGGAACCCCAACCACGATAATCCCGCCAACACCGCCGCCAATGCCGACGGGGGGACGGGGGGCAGGGGAGAGGGGAGATGGGGAGGAGGGGGAAGAGGGGGAAGAGGGGGAAGAGGGGGAGGGGTGGGAAGAGGGGGAGGAG
>Ga0073934_10001314_pt1 | contig 60809 bp, 52 predicted proteins | sample LarsenN4metaG_FD_76834 | JGI IMG/M metagenome (GOLD analysis project Ga0073934, IMG submission 76834) | Hot spring sediment bacterial and archeal communities from British Columbia, Canada, to study Microbial Dark Matter (Phase II) - Larsen... ... | reverse complement strand
CGTTCCAGCGACGCCAAAAGAGCAGCTCATCACCGCCTACCTGAAGGCCGAACGGCGCGTGCAGGAGGCTGCCAGGCCATTCATGCGAGAGCCTCGGGCTCAGATCGCCCTGAAGAAAAAACTGCTTAAAGTCAAACGTGTTTTCGTGTTCGGAGATGTTAAGAAGCCGGGAATGGTTCCCATGGCGAGGAACATGACGGTTCTGCACGCATTAGCGGCCGCAGACAACTTTCAAGGAACTGCGCTCTTAGAAGAAATTCGTGTGGTACGAGGAGGAGACTTTACCAAGCCGCACATTTTGACGGCCGATTTGGCTCGTTTTTTCACGTATGGGGATTCTTCACGAAACATCCCGCTGGAGGAAAATGACGTGATTTTTGTCCCACGCGAGCATCTAGGTGATGCAACAGAAGCGGCGCAGAAGATCATGCCCATTCTGCAAGTTGCAATCATGCCGGTTTATCCAGCCTATCTGCTGCCGGCATTGGCGTTCAGGCCATAGATCGATGGATAGAGAAACGGGTTACCCATGGCGCAATACGAACTGAACGTCATCGATTACTGGCTGATCCTCAAGAAGCGCAAGTACCTGATCCTTCTTTCCACCGTCATGGTGGTGCTATTCACGTTTCTCTTCTCCGAGATTCTCAAGCCCGACCCGATCTACGAAGCCTCCGCGCGGGTCAAGTTCGAACGGAGTACAACGGTGGCCCAGCAACTCCTCGAATCGCTCTCGTACTCCAACGTGAACGACCTCAGCACGCAGATCGAATTCATACGCAGTTTTCCGGTCATGGAACGGGTGGCGATGAATCTTGGACGAGTGCCTCATGATGCGTCGGAAGAGGAAAAACGCTCGGCCGCCTATTTGAACATCGTGTACAACCTTGGGCAAGAAATTACGGCACAGCGCGAAGGTGATACCAACATCATTCGCATTTCAGCCACGTCCGACGAGCCGGAACGAGCAGAACGGATGGCCAATTCCACCGCTGCGGCCTACCGGGTAGAAAATATCGCGGCACGCAATCGACTTGTCACCGAATCGCGCCGGTTTGTTGAAGAACAATTGGAATACCTGGAAAAGCGCCTCAATGATTCCGAAGAAGGGTTGCGGTCTTTCAAGGAAAAAGAAGGTCAGGTATTTCTGTCGGATGAAGCAAGGGCTGCGTTGGACACCTTCACCAAACTTGAGGACCAGTATAACGAGGTCTTGCGAAAGCGCGCAGAAGGTGAGCGACAAATCGAGGTTTTGAAACGATCGGATGCCGTGATCGGGAATCAGACTGGACGGATCTTCACCGAAGAGCACAATGCACTGCTCACGATCCTGAATCAACGGCTCTTGGATTTGATCCAAGAACGAGACACATTGCTGATCAATTACACGCCAGACCATCCACAAGTCATCGAGCAACAAAAGAAAATCGACAACGTCAAATCAGAAATGGTCCAAGAGTTACAGTCAAAGGTCGCGACGCTCATCGATCGAGAGGCTGCACTCCAAGATCAACGCAGTCATTATCGACAACGTTATCTAGGATATCCTCGCGCAGCCATTCACATGAGCCGCCTGGAACGTGAAGTCAAGGTGAATACAGACCTCCTCGCGACACTGAAGGCGAAACATCAGGAGCTGTTGATTAAAGGAGCGGAGCGGATTGAAGAAGTGACGATTATTGCTCCAGCCATGACGCCGAAAAAACCCATCAACGCATCGAACATCACATTGAACCTGATGATCGGATCACTCATGGGGTGCTTTCTCGGCATCGTCCTCGCGTTCGGTCGTGAATCCTTTGACACGTCAATAGGAACCATTGAAGGAGTGGAGGAGTTTCTCAAAGTCCCCGTCTTGGGAATTATTCCTCAGTTCGACCACAAGGCGCTTAAAGACTTGGCCCAGGAAGCGCTGCCTCCTGAGGCGCCTGCCTCCGTCGTGGACAGTCTATCGAAGTTGATCTGCCTTCTCGACCCAAAGTCCGTCTTGTCCGAAAGCCTTCGCTCGCTTCGGACGAACATTCAGTTTGCCAGTATGGATCGTCGCGTTAGGTCGATCATCTTTACCAGCGCCGGCTTGGGCGAGGGAAAGAGTACCTGTGTGATCAATTTGGCGATTACCATGGCGCAAGAGGGGATGAAAGTGCTGCTCGTGGATGCCGATCTCCGCAAGCCGATCGTGCACCAACGGTTGGGGTTGGATCGTGAGCCTGGATTGGTCGACGCTCTACTCGGGACGACCTCCTGGCGATCCTATGTCCGCTCAGCGACGGATCTCATGCTTGGAACTGTCGGAGTCGATCGAGTCATGAATACGCCCGGGCTGGACAATCTTCATGTCCTGACCAGCGGGTCGGAATCGAGAAATCCGAACGAGTTCTTGAACATCAATAAAATCAAAACGCTGACATCCGAAATGCAAGAAGACTATGACATCGTTTTATTCGACACACCCCCCATTTTGCCGGTAACGGATGCAGTGGCCTTTAGCTCTCGAGTCGATGGAACCATCTTGGTGTATCAGGTCGGTCGGATCGGACGTAACGCGCTCAAACGCGCCAAATTCCTGCTTGACCATGCCCAGGCCAATGTTCTGGGGGTGGTCCTGACGAACGTAAAATCAGAAGTGACGCCGGAGTACGGACTCTATCGTTACGAGTACCGCTGAGATTATTCCGGGAGCTTTCACATCGTGCAACACGCAACCATTAGTACGCAAGATAGCCTCGTCGTTTCAATATTCGCGATCGCAATCGCATTGGGGCTGACCCTTACGACCCCCACGATCGGGGTTCATGCTGCCGTTGGATTCTTGATTGTCCTCACGGCCTTCACATCTGTATCTGCCGCCCTCTATCTCTTGATTGCTTCCATGCTGTTGTCTCCTGAGATTGCGATTGGTCGAATCGATGGTCGTGGTGTCGGCGGGCGGGAGGTATCGTTCCGCATGGACGATATCCTCTTGGTCGTCATCGGTGTGAGCTGGTTGGTGAAGAATATTATCTATCGTGAACTGGCCTTGTTTCGCGAGACACCGCTGAATCGGCCGATCGCCGTGTATATGGTGATCTGTGTGGTCGCGACGTTGATGGGAGTGCTGAACGGACATGTGAGACCGACAAGCGGATTCTTTTTCGTCCTCAAATACTTTGAATATTTCTTTGTCTTTTTCATGGTGGTGAACCATGTGAGGTCGCAACAACAAGTGGTAGGGCTCGTGATAGCCCTCCTGACTGTGGGGTGGATCATCAGCTTATACGCAATCTATCAAATTCCCAGTGGCCAGCGAGCCTCGGCGCCCTTCGAAGGCGAAAGCGGAGAGCCCAATACCTTGGGCGGTTACCTGGTGTTTCTGCTGGCCGTCATGACCGGCCTCCTATTGCATGTTCAGATCGGTCCGATTCGCATCGCGTTGTTGGTGCTTGGAGGTTTTGCCATTTTGGCGTTAATGGCCACGTTGTCGCGCTCTTCTTACTTGGCCGGCGCGGTTCTCCTGATGGCGGTAGGGCTTACCCAGTGGCGTCGACCACGTGTCCTCACCGTCCTGCTCGTCATCATCATGCTGATTCCACTACTTGCCCCGGCCAATGTGAAACAACGGGTCAATGAAACATTCTTCGGCCGACAGTATGGTGGGGAAATCAAAGTCGGCAACGTGGGGCTGGACCTCTCCACGACTGAACGGTTGAGATCGTGGGAGTATGTCCTCAAAGATTGGGTTCACGATCCGATTCTCGGGCGCGGAATCACAGGGTATGCATGGGCGGACGCGCAGTACGTGAAGATTCTTGGAGAGACGGGTCTTGCGGGTCTTGCCGCGTTTGGATTCATCGTGTATCGCCTCTGGCGCTGTGCCCGTGAGTCGTTCCTGTCTCAAACCGATCCCTTTGCCAAGGGATTGGCCCACGGATTCCTCTTGGGCTTAGTCGCCATGCTTGCCCACGGAGTCGGCGCCAATACGTTCATTATTATCCGCATCATGGAACCGTTCTGGCTTTGTGCCGGGCTGGTCATAGTGTTGCCGACCCTGTCGACCGAATCGGAGTTGCAAATCCAACCTCAGAGGGCACTGTGACGTGGTTTCTCTTTTGTTACTGGTATGAACCGGATGCTCCCCAAGATCCGGTTGGACTGGTACGCATTTGGACGTTAGGAGATGCTTTAACCAACGTGGGAGACAGAGTGACGCTCTTTCCCCCGCGGTATCGATCGGCACTTGCCCAACGAACCTGTACCGTCATCCCGATTCGCCTTATTCATCTGCCCCTAATCCGTCCGTTGTCATATGCACTGCTGTCGTTCGTGCGCGCCCTGATGCACGCACTGCTCAGGCGACCGGATATCGTGTACTACCGATGGATGGATAGCCCACACGCTTTGCTCTTCGCCAAACTTCTCGGCGTGCCATGCGTCTGCGAGGTCAATGGCGAACCGGTTCCGGAATGGTCGGATCACGAAAGAGCGTTTGTTCGTAGGATCAAACATCTGTTGGCCCGCGCTGCATTGACTCGCTGCGATCGCGTCGTCGTACTGACGGAAGGGTTGAAAGCGTTGCTTCACCAACGGTATGGCGTGTCGAACCGACGGATTCTGGTGCTCCCGAGCGGGACGAACACGCAACAGTTCAGCTCGCGAGATGCCATCGCTTGTCGCCTGGAACTGGGCTTGCTGCCGAGTCGTCCCTATATCGGGTTCGTCGGAAGTTTTTATCGATATCAGGGATTGGCTTGTTTGCTCGACGCGATGGTCTTAGTCAAACAGACCTGTCCAGCGGCGCAGCTCGTATTTGTCGGAGACGGGGAAGTGGTGGAAGAGCTCAAGCAACAGGCGAAAAGACTGAGGCTGGAGAGCAGTGTTACGTGGGCCGGCCGAGTCCCTTATCGAGAAGTGCCAGCTTGGATCGGAGCCATGAGTGTATGCGTTGCGCCGTTTTGTGGAGATCGAGGAGAAACCTCGCCGGTGAAGCTCTTTGACTATCTTGCCTGTCATCGTCCGGTCGTGGCAAGCGCCATTCCCAGTGTCACGTCGGTATTTACATCGGACAGCGGTGTGCAGCTCGTGCCACCCGATGATCCGCAAACACTGGCGGACTCGCTTGTGGCCCTCTTGAACGATCCTGTTCGGTGCCAAGTGTTAGGCGAGCAGGGGCGCCGCTTCGTGGAGCGCAAGTTTTCTTGGGCAGCGATTGTTGAGCGACTGCGCCAATGGCTCGACCAAGATATCGGCACAATCCATCATGCACATTCTCACGTATTGTGACGAAGATTTAGGTATAGCGGCTGGTGGTTCCCGACAAGTATTGGAACTTGCCAAAGCGCTGGCATTACGGGGGCATGATGTCACCCTATTGGCCCCACGACCCGAACGAGGAGAAGGAGCCTTCGCCGCCCCCGCTGAGATGCAGGTGCAGTTTGTTTCGGTCGTGCGGAGGGGAGGATTGCGTCCTTTGTCATTTCTCTGGGGCTCAATGCGAATGTTGAAAAGAATCATGGACGGTCGGCAGCCGGATGTTTTGCTGTGGTTTGACTCACCCGGGCAAATGGCTCCTCTTTGGGCACTGCGGAACAGCACCTGCCCGGTTGTGTATTTCGTGAACGGCCTCCCCCTTGAAGAAGTCCAGGGTCTGTGGCGCCGCCCACCTCTTCGTGGCTTATTGAATCAGGGTCTTCGTCTCGCATCGAGAAAAGCAAATGCGTTGGTGAGTGTGTGTCCTGAGGTGTTGGTTGGTCTGCAAAACCTAGAACTTGTGGATGTAACCCGATGCTCGGTCATCAGAAACGGGGTTGATCCGGATCACTTCTTTCCACAACCTCAGGAAAAAATCAGAGCAGAACTCTGTCTCACCGCTCAGGGCCCTTACATCGCGTTTGTCGGTGGATTCTTTCCATGGCATGGTCTCGACACACTCGTCGAAGCCATCGCCATCGTCGCTAAGTCGGTCCCAACGGTTCAATGTCTTTTGGTCGGAGATGGACAAACTAAAAGGGCTCTCGAAGAACAGGTTCAACGGTTACGACTCTCGATCCACGTTCAATTCATCGGGCGTGCCGGCTTTGACATGGTCCCAAAATGGATCGCGGCTTCTGATGTCTGTGTCGTGCTGCATCGACAGACCCGTTCCTACCCCGGAGATTCGATGAAGCTGTGGGAATATTTGGCTTGCGGGCGTCCTGTTGTTACGACGGCCGGCCCTGGATATGGGGAAACAGTGGAAGAGCTGCGTTGTGGTTTGTCGGCCAAAGCGGATGATCCTACCGATCTTGCCCGTCAACTTCTTCGTCTTTTAGGTGACCAGGGTCTTCGCAGAAGTATGGGCGAACGGGGACGGATGGCCGTGGCCCGATCTCATACCTGGGCGGCGCGCGCTGAACAGTTGGAACAAGTTTGTCGTCAGGCAATTGTCAACATGAAGTCTGCAGCGTGAACAAATCGGTATCACGACAACGAGAGAAAAGGTTTGTCGGCGATGAATGCTCACAGTCATGAATCAGGCCCATTACGCCTCCGTCACCGAATCTTTTGGGCCGGTTGGTGGGCCGCCGGGGGATTCGTCTTGGATAAGGCAATTGCCGCGCTCCAACTCGTGCTGGTGGCACGACTCCTGACGCCATCGGATTTCGGGGTGATGGCAGCATCCGCTGCCATCGTCTTGGCGTTCGTGACGATCAGTGAGTTGGGTCTCGAATCAAGCGTGGTCTCCAAGCCACAGATCGAGCAGGAGGATTTGGCGGTGGTGTGGACATTGGCGATGGGGCGTGGGGCTGCCATGGCTGTATGCCTCTGGGCATCGGCCGATTTGATCGGTCAGGCGATGCATATGGCGCAACTGCCTGAGGTGCTGCGCGTTCACGCGTGGGCGCTCGTCCTGCAAGGGTTGCACAGCCCCGGGATGGCAATACTCCTGAAGAATCTCGACTTTAAACGACGCGTCATGATGGATCTCGTCCGCCGTGTGATCGAGGCTAGCGTGACGATCTCGCTTGCATTCTGGTTTCGAAATGTGTGGGCGCTTTTAGCAGGACAACTGGTGGGATTGTGCGTCAGTAGTCTCCTGTCGTTCAGGGCGGCTCCGTTCAAGCCGCGTCTATCGCTTCACCGGCCCTCGGTGAACTACGTTCTGCGGTACGGCGCGCACTTGAACGTCACAGCGCTCTGCATTTTCGGCGTCATGAGCGGTGGAGAACTGGTCATCGGCCGCATCCTCGGACAAGAGGCGCTGGGACTCTATCAGATTGCACTTGCGATTCCTCTCTTGATCGGTGTGCGCGCCACAGCCTTGATTCATCAGCTCAGTATGCCGACCTATGCGCTTCTCCAAAACGATCAGCCCGGGCTTGCGCGTGTCTTCGAACTACAAATGGGATTGGCCGGCCTGGTCTTCATTCCTCCTGCAGTCGGAGTTGCGCTCCTCGCACCGGTCATCGTGCCGCTTGCCTTCGGGACGCAATGGCTGTCCATCATTGATCCTTTGAGAATACTTTGCCTGTACGCCATGTGTGCCGGATTGTCGAGCGTGATGACGGCATTGCATTACGGCGTGAATCGAGTCGATCTCCAGATGAAGAGTTGGATGGCGCAGTTTCTCGTCTACGCGGCGGTGATTGTGCCGCTGATCGGGTATGCCGGCATCGCCGGAGCAGCGGCGGCTCTTGCAGTCTGTTACGTAGTCGGTCTTTCACTCCAATGGATTGGAACCAGAACACTCATCGGAAAAACGGTAGATGGAATCTTATGGTCCATCGGACGTGCTGTGTCCGTTGCCGTACTCTTTACCGGGAGTCTTGTTCTGGTGATAGAGGCAGGAATCGTTCCGATGATGTCGTGGCTGGTCCTGGCCGTCTGTATGGGAGTGTTCGGGTGGTACTGCTGGCACGTGTGGTTTGTGGAGGTTCCTCGGCTCAAAGTGCTTTGGGAGCATCACTGAGGAAAGCGGATCGTGATGACATCAGTCACAAAAGCTTGGTGGAACCACCGATATCCGAATTGGACCGCGGAGGTTGCCCTTCGCTATTTGCCGGTGGCGGAAGCGATCCGAGAGCAGCCGCCGCGGGGGTTGATTCTCGAAGTCGGAGTCAACAGCTCCGGCTTGACCACCTATCTACCCCTGCCGGTTGTCGGAGTCGATTGTGTCATGGGAAGCTCACGGTCACCACTCGTGGCCCCGGTTATGGCACGGGGACAGGCGTTACCGTTTCAGGCCAAAGCCTTCGAATATACGGTGTGTATGGACACGCTCGAGCATATCGAAGCGTCCGAGAGGAGCCGCGTTCTGGGGGAACTGATGCGAGTCACAAAGCGGCGAGTGTATCTCGGATGTCCGATGGGATCAGACGCGGAACAGCAGGACCGAGAGCTTCAGTGCTACTACAGAAAGTACAACGGCGGATCATTTGCCTTTCTGGATGAGCACGTCGCTCATGGACTCCCACGATTGGAAACGGTCCTGACAGATATCCAGACGCTGGCCCGGCGGAGTGGACGACATATCCGGATTCATTGCGAGGCAAATCTCAATCTTCTGGTCCATCGACTGTTACTTCGTCTGTGGATGAGAACAGATCCCATCAGCTACCTTCTGCACCGTTTTGCAGTTGTGTTAGTGCATCTACGTCGCTGCCTCAATGTCGGTTCCTGTTATCGACAGATTGTCGTGGTGGATTTTGAGGTGCGGTAAATGACGATGGCGGAGAGTACAACGCTTGACTCATCATCAGCGATCGATCTGTCGATCGCGATCGTCAGTTACAACACCCGAGCATTGTTGCTTGATTGTCTTCGATCGGTATTTGAGTCGACGCACACGACCAGATTCGAAGTGATTGTCATCGACAATAATTCTAAAGATCAGACAGTGGAAGCGGTTCGCGCTGAATATCCCTCGGTACGGGTCATCGTGAACCAAGAGAATCGGGGCTTCTCTAAAGGTGTGAATCAAGCATTGGCTGTCAGCTCTGGGCGCTATCTACTTATGCTGAACAGCGATACACGAGTGGGGAAGCAAGCGTTGGATCGGATGGTGGCCTGCCTCGAGGAAGAGCCGGAGATCGGCGCCGTGGGATGCAAGCAATGGACTGGAGACGGTCAACTGTACCAATCCTGTTTTCACTTTCCGTCGGTTCGTGACCATCTCAGACATGCTGCGTTTTTTCGGGAGCTCGCCCCGATGTGGCAGAAGACACTGGCGGCGGAGCAGGCCATTGACTGCACAAAATCACAAGACGTCGATTGGATCAATGGCGCCTGTCTTATGGTGCGCCGTGATCTCCTGACATCATGCGGCGGCTTGGATGAGGGTTATTTTATGTATTTTGAAGATGTCGATTTATGCCGAACACTTCATCAGCGCGGCTATCGCGTTCGGCACTTGGCCGACGCCGACATCGTACATCTGATCGGCCGGAGCGGAGAGCGAGACCGTGCCAGACTGAATCTTGTGTGGGACCTCAGCCGTATCCACTACGTGGAGCGGCATTTTCCTCCGTTTAAACGATTCATCATGAAAATGTGGATTGCAGTTGGTGCCTTGGTGCGACTGCTGCACCGGCCAAGCGTGGAGGGAGCCAGTCCCTTGCAGCTCATTGGTTGGTGGTACGACGGCTATGGCAAGGGACGCCAGCGGGAGATCTACCACAGATGGTAGGAGCAGCGACGGGGCAGTAAGAGGAGTGATCGGACGTGGAACGACGGGCGGCCTATCCGACCGATACGCAACATATGGTGAATATGTCCGGGTATGTGTGGGCAGCCCGCCAGCTTGGACCGCTTGAACAGCGCTCCATCTTGGATCTCTCCTGCGGAACCGGTTATGGCACGGACTATCTCGGTGCTTGTGCGGGTCGGATTGTGGGCATCGACTGTGCCCTGAACGTCGTGGCTAAAAGCCGGGCTGATTATCCTCGAGCTAACGTGGCATTTCTCGCGATGGATGGCTGTGCATTGGGCTTCCGTGATGCGTCCTTCGACTGCATCGTCTCACAAGACACGATCGAGCATATCCAGGATGATCATCGGTTCGTGTCGGAGCTGACCCGTGTATTGAAACCCAACGGCATGCTGATCATCTTCACACCGCACGGAAAGGGACGGGGAATGACTCCCAACGATCCCTACCATGTTCGCGAATATACGCTTGAGGAATTCAAAGCTCTGCTCACACCTCATTTTTCAACGATTCGCTGGTACGGTCGTCGCCAAGGGCATCGATTGAAGACCGCGGAACGGTCGATGGACGCCATACGCAAGTTGGATCCTGGAGGAATACGCAATTGCGTACCACGACGGATTCGTCATTGGATCGGTGGCCTGGTCAGCCAGTTCCAAGGAGGGCCAGCTTTACATGAGATCGTTCCTGACGATATCGAGTACAGCGCAGAAATCGCCGAGGACACAAACCTGATCGGGGTCTGCATCAAATGAATTCTTCTGATTACCCAATCATACGGAAGGCCCAGATGCTCCTTCTCTCTGCAATTGTTGCCGGTCTATTCGCCCGAGCCTGGGTGATTTGGCATGCTCCGGGTCATGAATTTGCCGTAGATCGGCTGTTCGATACGTTGGCTTGGAATCTGGTGACTCTGCGCCAATTCACATTCGATGGACTCAATCCGGCTGCACATGTCGGCCCTCTTTACCCCACGGTGCTCGCCGTGTTCTACGCCCTTGTAGGTCACCGCTCCGAATGGGTTCCGATGGTGCACGTATTGTTCGATCTGGGCGCCGCATGGTGCATGTATCGAGTCGGAACTGCATTGTGGGGTTCATGGATTGGGGCCTGGACCGCCTCATTTGTGTTTCTCTATCCCGCCTATTGGACATTTGATCCCAGAATTCGGAGTGAATCGTTTCTCACGCTTTTGGTCAGCGCCTGGCTATGGGCGACCATTAAGTGTGGCCAGAACCCATCTCATCGTGGATATGCGTTCATGGGTCTTGCGGCTGGTTTGACCATCTTGTGCAAACCGGTCGTCTTGGTTCTGGCGCTGTTTCTTGTGGGGTTCGTATGGATCAGCGCGAAGCCGCTTTCTCAAAAGATCGGCTATGTAATCGTGTATGGGGCCACCTGTGTCATGCTGATCATCCCTTGGTCGTTACGAAACTACGTCGCGTTTCATCAGATCATCCCTGTATCGGTGGGGGTGGGGGCGGGATTATGGATGGGCAGTGATCCGGTTTCTCGCGGAAGCTGGCCCATGCCGCCAGAACGAGAGGAAGCCATCTGGGAGAGCGCCGGCATCACCCCACTTCCTTATGCACATGCGATGTACGACGTGCAAACAGATCGGCTGTTGCGTGAAAAAGGCATGAGTCGGATCGCAGCCGATCCTATCGGCTATGTCGGTTTGACTTTCACAAGGGTGTGGGATTTCTGGATCGGCAATTCGTTCTATTTGACCGGTGAAGAGAAAGGGGTGACAACGGTGTTGCGAGCGGACGCGACGGATCGAGGATGGGCAATGGCGATCTACAGTCTGATCAAACGACTGCTTTTGACGCCAGGCTTAATCGTGGTTGCTGCATACAGTGCCTGGGTTCATCGACAACGATGGCGTGATCTTCTTCCTCTGTATCTCTTCCCCATCGGCTTGACGGTGGGCTACGTCCCATTCACGGCGGAAGCTTGTCGCTATGCCTTGCCGGTCTTGCCGTGCCTCATGGTGCTTTCGGCGGCCCTGATACCGCATTGTCGGTCAATTCGATCATTCTTTCCGCAGAGGCAGGCTTCTCCACAGACCACGAGTGTGTGATGGCATACGAACTGACCAAGCGGCATTTTCTTGAACTCTTGAGGACGTACAGGCCGTCTTCATACGAAACCTTTGGGCCGGACGATGCACGCTTCGCGATTCCCATGCATCACGCGATGAAATGCCGAGACCGATTGCATGTGGCGCTGAGGAGCGGCTTATGCAGGCTGCCTCCTGAGAAGCAAACAATCGTGGATCTCGGGCCGTTTCCCGGAAGCCTGTTACGACTGCTGCGCAGACTCGATTATACGAAGTCGGCACAACTGTTCGGAGCCGGGTTGATGGCGTCCGAAGATTTCGTGCGTGGTATGCAACGAGAGGCACAAGCAGACATCCTGACGGTCAATCTGGATCCTGTAGGCGGGCATTTTCAGAGCAAAGGATATCCCGAGAAGGTGCCGCTTCCGGATAGCTCTGTCCAGCTGGTATTTGCGTTGGAAATCATCGAACATTTGACGTCGCCGTTCCATTTGCTGTCCGAAGCCTACCGCATATTGGAATCGGGTGGTCATGTCGTCCTGACAACCCCTAACGTGACTCGGATTGGAAACATCTTCAAGCTCCTGATCGGGCGGACCATCAATGATCGGCTTGCTCCCCCCGGCTACAACAATCCGGATGATGAGTGGAGACCTCATGCTCGTGAATACGCCATGCATGAATTGGCCGATATGCTACGCCAAACCGGTTTCGACATCGCAGAGATTCGGTTTTTTCTCGGTGAAGACACACAAGAGTGCCGCCAATCCGTGAGCCAGCATGGCATCGATTGGGCGAAGTGGCCGTTTTACGCCGTGCCGCATTTGCGCGGCAGTCTTCTGATTGTGGGAAGGAAACGATGAAGCCGGTCGTTCTCGCAGAACTTGCCGGTTCAGCAGGCTATGGAGGAGGAGAACGGTATTTGGAATTGCTGTTCGACCGGCTGGACAATGCCCGATTTGCCCCCCTCTTAATTTGTCCAGAACCGGGCCCATTCGTCGGGAAGATGAAAGCAAAGGGCATTGAAACGAACGTAGTGCATCTGGCGCCGCTTTTCAACCCACTCGCGCTCATACGATTAGCCCAGGTTCTCAGGCGGGAGGAGGTCACGATTCTTCAAACCCACGGGGCTCGGGCGAACGTCTACGGGCGTCTTGCAGCCTGGTTGGCCGGGGTGCCATGCGTCGTGGCGACGATCCACAACTCGATACGGGATTATCAAATCAGTCCCATCAAGCGATGGATGTACGGCGCCATGCTACGTATCACGCTGCCGCTGGCCGATCGCATTATTTGTGTTTCGGACGCGCTTAAACGGGACGTTCTTGAGGACTACCCAAACGCTGCGCCCCTGACGACCACGGTGTGGAACGGGATTGACCCCGTCTTGTTCAACCGTTCCGGCAATCGAGACAGAGTCAGGCGGGAGTGGTGTGTCGGTCATGGTCCCGCCCTCCTCACAGTCGCGAGACTTGCCGAAGAAAAGGGTCACCAGTTTTTGATCGACGCTTTACCTGGGCTAGTTGCTGAGTGGCCATCACTCGTCTGTTTGTTTGTCGGAGATGGTGAGTGTCGAGAATCGCTTCGCGATTTGGCGAGAAGGAAAGGCGTCGAGCAGTCCTGTCGCTTTGTCGGATCAAAGGATGATGTGATCGATTGGTATGCAGCGGCAGATGTGATGGTCTTGCCCTCTCTTTCTGAAGGGTTCCCGTTTGCTGTTCTCGAAGCACTGGCTATGTCTTGCCCTGTCGTCGCAACGGCCGTCAATGGTGTGCCGGAGATCATTGTCGAAGGGAAGACGGGGTTGCTGGTGCCACCACGGGATACCCAGGCACTGGAGGTTGCTATTCGGAGCTTGCTTCGTGATCCTGCTTGGGCCGCACACATGGCACAGGGGGGACAGAAAGAAGTCTTGGCACGATTTACAGTAGGGAAAATGGTGCAAGACACTGTGAGGGTATTTGAAGAAGCGATGCCGACTTTACGTAGCTCACCGAGCCTCGCTCGGCAAGCAGTACAGAAAGAAGCGGCATGACGACGGAAATCTCGTACCAAGAAACTGCTATCGGATGTCCTTGCGGGGCGATTGAGCCGGCCGTTGAGGTATTTCATACCCCGACGAGGCGATACGTTCGTTGCCCAACGTGCGATCTTGTCTTTCTCTATCCTCGTCCCAATCACGAATCGGTGGAAAGCTATTTTCGAGAATCCTATGACAGCGACTACGGAGCGGCCGAGGCCTCTGAAGATCGGCAGCCTGTGTTCCAGAGCGTCTTGAAGCACCTCTCCGTCTATCGGTCGTCACCGGGATCCTTGCTTGATGTCGGATGCGGTGACGGAGAATTCTTGGCGCTTTGTCGACAAGCCGGATGGGACTGTTCGGGCATCGAGTTGTCACAGCAAGCTGCGATGCGAGCCAATCAGAAAGGATTGATGATATTGCCTTCACACACCTTGGAAAGGAGTGAATGGGAACGACACTTCGATGTGGTCAGCTTGATCAATGTGCTGGAAACAGTAGCCGATCCGTTGGTCATGCTTCGACAAGCAACCAATCTCATCGCGCCAAGAGGGTTGATGATCGTACGAGCCACAAACGGAATGTTTCATCTGCCGATGCGGGTTCCTGCGCGCTGGATCGGTTCACAGTATGACCAAGCCTTTCATTGGTATTTGTACACGGCCAAGGCATTGACGACATTCATGACACACGTCGGCCTCAATATCATCAGCTTGCGCAATTCCAGACCGAGTCGGGGGCCGCTTTCACCTGTGCATCCCTGGTTCAGTCGATTGAAATGGGCCGTCAGTCGCACCCTCCTGTGGCCACTTTCTCAGACCCTGTATTACGCAACAAACGGCCGCATGGTGTGCGCACCGTCATTTGAAATCGTGGCTCAGCGACCTGGGAGTGAACGATGAGCCCATACCTTACACGCCGGCGGTCCTGGAAACGTAGACTGCGGGGGTGGGTCACGATTCTGTTTCTTTGTCTCGTGGGAGCCGTGGCGGCTGTTGGCGTGCGAGTGCTGATTGAGTCAGTCGGGGACGCTACATACACGCGGTATGAGCCGGTGGATGTTCCACCTGAGTCTGTCTCGCCACGCCATGAGCGCGAACGAGAAGAGTACGAACGACGGGATCGGGTTGTGCTGGAGAAGGAAAAGTAGAGAATGTGCGGAATCTGCGGAATTATCGGCCAAGATGATGGTGCGGTACTCCAACGGATGCTGTGGCGTCTGATCCATCGTGGTCCTGACGAAGAGGGCCTCTATCGTCAGCCTGGAGTCGCACTTGGTGCGAGAAGACTTCGGGTCATTGATCCTGACGGGGGACAGCAACCAGTTCGGAATGAGAGAGGTACGGTTTGGGCTGTCATGAACGGCGAGATTTATAACTATCGACAACTGCGGCAAGAGTTGTTGAGCAAAGGGCATTACCTCACGAGTTATTGTGACACGGAAGTGGTCGTCCACCTCTATGAGGACGAAGGATTCGAAGCGTTCCGTCGATTGCGAGGCATGTTTGCCATTGCGCTGTGGGATCATGAACATCGTACTGCATGGCTGGTTCGTGATCGCCTCGGCATCAAGCCGTTGTACTATGCGATGCGCCCAAACGAATCCAATAGCGGAACGTGCGTCGTGTTTTCCTCAGAGATTCCTTCTCTGCTGGAAGCGTTGCCGGACTGGCGGCTCCGCCCGGATGCCATCGCTGAATACCTGGCCCATTTGTATGTGCCGGGACCCGACACGATCATCACCGGTGTGCACCAATTGCGTCCCGGTGAAGCCATGAAAATATCAGATGGTCGAGTGGAATTGCTCCGTTACTATCGTCTGGACGAAGAAGCTCGCGTTCGTAACAAGTGGACTGATAAAGAGGACGACGGAGAAGTTCTACAGGTCTTTCGAGAGACTGTGAAAGCCCATCTGGTCAGCGATGTCCCATTGGGGTTGTTCCTCTCAGGCGGTATCGACTCGGCCTCTTTGTTGGCCATGATGGCCAAAGAACATAGTGAGCCGGTCAAGACCTTCTCGATCGGATATGAGCATCCTTCCGACCGGTCATTCAGCGAGCTGGAATCGGCGCGATTTTTGGCCAATCACTTCAAGACCGTTCATTCGGAGACGATTCTGAGACCGGATGCTGTTACGCTGCTCCCGAAAGTGGTGGAAGGCATGGGGGAGCCATTTGCCGACTCATCAGCTATCCCGACATATCTCGTTTCAGAGGTTGCGCGACGGACTGTCACGGTTGCGCTTTCAGGGATCGGAGGAGACGAACTTTTCGGAGGATATCCTCGCTATTTGGGTCTTCGTACAGCGGCGCAGTATCAGTATCTCCCCGTTGCATTGCGTTCACAGATGGCCCGTTGGAGTAAGCACATCGGAGAACGCGGGACAGGACGGGACCAAGCTGCCCGCCTGAAACGATTTCTTCAGGACGGCCACCTGCCGCTCCAAGAACAGTATCGCCGCTGGACCACGTTCATTCCGGCCGAATGGGACGGCGTCCTCTGGGGAGATCATTTGGAAGCGATGTTTGTCGACGATAGGCCGCTTGGATCTGAGATCTTGTTTGACCAGTGGCCATCGTCCGACCCGGTTGAATGTGCCATGGGTGTCGACCTCCAGAGTTATCTGCCTGATGATCTCCTGCGCATGGCTGATCGAATGAGTATGGCGCACTCGCTCGAGTTGCGTGTCCCGTTTTGCGATCATCATCTCTTGGCCGCCACCTTGCGGATTCCCTCCCGGGTACGTTTGACCGGTTGGCAATTGAAAGGGTTTATGCGTCGAATGTTGCGAGGCCTTCTGCCGGATCGCATCCTTCGTGCACCCAAGCAAGGATTTATGGTGCCCATGGCCCGATGGTTTCGAGAGGATCTACGCCAGATGGCCCACGATCTCCTGTCCGATGATGTTGTCAGAGACCGGGGGTATGTCAAACCGGCGTACGTGCGGTGGTTGCTGGAAAAACATGAGAGCGGTCATCGAAACTTTTCCGATCAATTGTATGCGTTGATTGTGCTGGAGCTCTGGCATCGAGGGCTGCGTGCCGACTCCGCTGACCGAACGGCTGTGGCGGCTACGTCATGAATATTCTGTTGGTGGCTGAAGTGTCGGCGGAGCGCGTCATCGGCGGAGCGGAACGGGTTCTTCGCAATCAAGCTCTCGGGTTGGCTATGCTCGGACATCATGTGGAGCTGCTGACGCGGGCTCCCGAGAATGCATCAGAGGGCGTGATCGAGATGAACGGAATTCGCGAACGGCGCTATTCGGTCAGTCGCGGGCACGAGGTGGCGTTTTTCTGGTCTTCCATGCGCCGATCAGTTGAACAGTTTGATCACTTACGCGCGACCGAACCACTGGATGCCGTCATCATTCACCAGGCGCTGGCAGGACTCGGCCCAATTCTGGTTCGTTGTCATGCAGCATCCCGATGGATCTATATGTGTCATTCTCTCGCTCATGAGGAGTATGAGACGAGGCAAGGGCCGACTTGTTCGACTCTGGCAAGCTTGCGTCGACACGCCAACCTTCGTGCAAGGCGGTCCGTAGAACGCGCGGTGATGTCCCGATGTCATAGGGTAGCCGTTCTCAGTCAGTTCATGCGCCAGCGAGTCATCGGCGTGCACGGTATTTCGGCCGATCGTATGGCACTCATCCCAGGGGCAGTTGATCCTCATGCTTTTGTGCCGCCAGAGGACCGACGACTTGCAAAGGCAGCACTCAACCTCCCGGTCAACCGTACGATCCTCTTCACAGTCCGAAACCTTGTGCCGAGGATGGGGCTAGACCATCTGCTGTGCGCGATCGAGATGATGTTGAACAGTGCGCAGCACGAACTAATGCTGGTGATTGGCGGAGAAGGTCCCCTGCATGCACAACTCCAAGCAGACATACGAAAGAAGAGGCTCACGGATGTCGTACGGCTGATAGGGTTCGTTCCCGAATCGCAGCTCGGTCACTATTACCAGGCCGCTGACCTAGTCCTGATACCGAGCCTCCAATTAGAGGGGTTCGGCCTGGTGATGGTCGAGGCGATGGCCTGCGGGACGCCCGTGCTCGGGACGCCGGTGGGGGCGATTCCGGAGATCTTGAACCAAGTTGATCCTATCCTGGTCGCGGATGGAGTCGATGGTCGGTCGATTCGACGGGCGCTTGAACGCGTCTTGAGACGCTTACAGGAACCAGGTGAGGCGAGTCGGTTAGCGAAAAAGGGTCGCGCCCTGATTGAACGCCGGTACAATTGGAAACAACATTGCAGCGAGCTGGTCGGCTTGTTGGATGGCCCAATGCAGCATCGGCTTGCGGCATAGAACCGGCGATGGCTGTCGGAAAGGTCGTTCATATCATCACTCGGCTGGATCAGGGTGGATCAGCTCGGAATACCATGCTCACCGTGTTAGGACATGATCGCAATCAGTTCGAGCCGGTTGTGGTCACTGGGCAAGCGGGAACGTGGAACGCGCAAGGGGGGCTCGCAGCAACCATGGACAATTTTATGCTCTTAGAGAGAGCGGCGATCCGTTACTACATGGTGCCGTCGCTGGTTCGTCATATTAGCCCAAAGGCCGATCTGGCGGCGCTGTGGAAACTGATTGTCCTATTGCGGCTGGAACAACCCCACATCGTGCACACACACACATCCAAAGCAGGAGTGCTGGGTAGGCTGGCCGCATGGATCACGGGTGTTCCCACGATTGTTCACACCCCACACGGGCACGTGTTCTATGGCCACTTCGGTTCGATTTCCTCGTGGGTCTTTGTACAGATCGAGCGCGCACTGGCATTGATCACCGATGAGTTGATCGCGCTGACGACAGCCGAAAAGGCGGAGCACCTTGAGCGAGGAATTGGGTGTGCTGATCGATTTGCCGTCATACCAAGCGGTATTGATATCGACCGTTTCAAGCAGGCCCGGAGGGCCGGAAAGGTGATACCGGAGTGGTTCGACTGCCCACTTGACGCGACGGTCATCGGTTCCGTCGGCTGGCTGACGGATATTAAGGGACACCGGTTTTTGGTCGATGCCGTCGCTCAATTGAAACAGGAGCATCCTCATCTGCATCTCGTCATCCTTGGCAGCGGAGATCAGCATGAGGCCTTGCTACGCCAGGCACGCATCGCCGGCATCAGCCAGGCCGTGCACCTGGTAGGCCATCGAGAGGACGTCGAACTTGCTTTAGCTGGAATGGATTGTTTCGTCTTGCCATCGCTCAATGAGGGGATGGGGCGGGCCCTGATCGAAGCCATGGCAGCGGGACTTCCCGTGATCGCCAGCCGCGTGGGTGGTATTCCTGCCCTGATTGAGGATGAGAAAAATGGCCTCCTGGTCCCAGCCGAAGATAGTCATGCGCTCGCCATCGCATTACGACGGATATTGTCCGATCCTGCCTGGGCCCATACATTAGGACAGAATGCGATGCAAAGCATTGGAACAGGCTACGGAGTCCCAGCCATGGTCCGAGCCATTGAGTCGATCTACAGAAGGGCAGCAGTGAAGCATGTTTAGAGTCAGCCGAAGAATTGCAACCGTACTGGCGATTACCGCGATCGGCTTGGTAGATGTCACAACGGGTTCAGCTGCTGCATCAGCCACGGGACCTTTCTCTCTGCGGGCCGCCATTCATGTACACAGTACGATGAGTACGGGATCTCTCAACCTGGAATCGTTGGCCAGACGAGCCGAGGAGCAGCAGCTGGATGTCTTGATTCTCTCCGAAAATTTCACGTTGCGATATGACTATGGTCTCCAGCCGCTTGAAGGATTTCTGAAGTACCACGTTGCGTTTCCCTCAGTCATGGAATACGGCATCCAACGATTTCTTGATGAGGTTCGCGCAGTGCGGCACCGCCATCCGAATGTGATCATTATTCCCGGGGTTGAGGTCGCCCCACATTATTACTGGACTGGTTCGTTGCTGCGCGGGGATCTCACCATGCACAACGCCCAGCGGAATCTTCTCATCATCGGACTGGAAAGGGCCGAGGATTATGAGCATCTTCCTGCTCGGGGAAATTCTCGCTCGTTCGTGTGGGGCTGGCAGAGTATGATCAATGGACTACCACTGCTTTTGTTGGTCCCCGCCGTCTGGTTGTGGAAATCTCAAGACGTGAGACGCTCTGATGGGAAAGGATCCGCATCTCGCCTCCGGCCCGGTCTCGCCATTTCTCTCATGATCACATCTGTCGTCCTGACGGCCAATGCCTGGCCGATGAAGACTCCTGTCTACAGCTCTCATGACGGCACTGTTGGGTACCGGCCTTATCAAGCCCTGATCGATCTGGCGGTTGAACGGGGCGCGTTGGTGTTTTGGTCGATGACGGAAGCGCGAGATTTCAGCCGGCACTCATTCGGCCCGCTCGGAACGGTCACGGTCAAAACCGAACCCCATCCCGAAGCGTTAGTTTTGACACAAGGCTATACAGGATTCGGCGGGCTCTACCAGGACGCCAGGCGAGTCATCGCACCGGGTGGTGTATGGGATCAAGTGCTTCGATCGCACATGACAAGTGGCCACAACCTGTTCCCGGCGATGATCGGAGAAGTGGCGTTCCATGGAACTGCGGATGCCGGAAAGGACCTGGATCGGGTGTATACCGTCATCCAGCCTTCTGAGCGAACAGTAGCCGGTATCATGGCTGCGCTCAAAACCGGTCGAACCTATGCGGTTGCAAGAGGTGATCAGAACATTCTGCTTCGGCTCGATGAGTTTAGTGTGTTGCTCGACGGCCAGTCCGCGGGGATCGGTGAAACGCTTCACGGAAACAGGAGCGGCGACATCATCGTCCGTGTCGGAGTTTCCGCCATCGATGGGAAGCGGTATGCGGCGAAGCTTCGCATCATTCGATCCGGTCAGGTCATTAGACAGATTGAAGGCCAAACTCCCTTGCAAATAGAACTCGCGGACCGCGAGGTTCGGTCTGAAGAGTGGTTGCACTATCGCGTGGAGGCAGTCAGTAACAGTGGAGAATTATTGACCAATCCAATTTATGTCGCGCCAGCACATAGCAGCTGAGAGGCTGGAGAAACCATGCGTGTGGCCATCCATCAACCACAATTTTTGCCGTGGCTTGGGTATCTCGACAAAATCGATCAAGCCGACCTCTTTATTATGTTGGATACCGTCCAGTTCAAGAAGAACGAATGGCAGAATCGTAACCGCATCCGGACCGCCAAGGGATGGCAATGGTTGACGGTTCCGGTACTGCAACATTTCGGGCAACGAATCGACGAGGTCCTGATTAATCCAACTGTCACCTGGAAAGCTCAGCACCTTCGTGCTCTGGACATGCATTACGCTCGGGCGCCGTACCGCGACCGATATCTTATCCAGTTACGCGAGCTCTACGCGACACCCTGGAATAAATTGAGTGAACTCAACAAGGCGACCGTGCAATGGTTGCTCGAGGCCTATGGAATCACTACACCGGTCCATAGCGCCGCTGACTACTCGTCTCGCGACGAGCCGACGGACCGGTTGATCGACCTTTGTCGGGCGGTCGGTGCCACTCAGTATCTTGCCGGACCGGGTGCGGAGCACTACATGGATAAGCCGAGATTCGAATCCTCTGGTGTCCGGCTGGACATACAGGTGTTCCAGCACCCAATCTATCGCCAGGTGTACGAGCCGTTTGAGCCGAATCTGTCCGCACTTGATCTTTTATTGATGCAAGGGCCCGACGCGCTCACGGCACTGCACCAAACGCGATCGAAGGATCATTCTATGACCAGTGTGTAGGAGGATCGGATATGAGGGGTATCACTATCAAAGAACCGATGCGCATTCTTGCACTGGGGGCTCATCCTGACGACATTGAAGTCGGGTGTGGTGGAACTTTGATCAAGTACGCGGAGAACGGCCATCGCATTTTCCTCATGGTCATGACTCAAGGTGGGGCGGGCGGCAATGTATCGGTTCGTAAGAAGGAGCAAGAGCGGTCAGCCAAACTCCTTCAAGCCGAAGAAGTGTTCTGGGGAGGTTACCGGGACACGGAAGTTCCTCTGGGACGAGATCTGATCCAAACCGTCGAAGAAATCGTGCGGAAGATCGAGCCGCATTTTATCTTCGTTCACTACCATGATGATACTCATCAAGACCACCGACATTTGGCGATGAGCACGATTACCGCTACACGGTATACGAAAAATGTCCTGTTTTATGAAGGCCCAACCACGCAGAACTTCGCACCGACGGTGTTTGTGGATATACAGCACGCGTTGGATCGAAAAATTCAAGCCTTGGAAGCGCATGCTTCGCAGGTGAAGAAAACCAATATCGAAGGGATCAGTATTGCGGATCTCGTGAGGTCATCGGCGCATTTTCGTGGGATTCAGGGCCGGGTGAAAACCGCGGAAGGCTTTTTACCTTTGCGATTGTTCATCAATATTGGAGTATGAGGACGGTTGCCACGATGATTCCTCACTCACGACCCTCCATCGAAACGGATGAGCTCCAAGCAGCGATCGAAGTATTGCGATCCCGCCGGTTGGCTCAAGGAGGTATGGTCGAACAGTTTGAGCGAGGGATGGCAGCTTATTTGGGTCTGGCCGGTGGAGTGGCGGTCAGCTCCGGATCGGCGGCACTGGAAGTTGCACTTCGAGCATTGGCTATCGGACCAGGCGATGAGGTGATTCTTCCAAGTTATGTCTGTGCCGCTCCCTGGTTGGCCATCCAACGTGTCGGAGCAATGCCTCGCGTGGTCGATATCGATCTTGACACCTTCAATATCAATCCATCAGCAGTGCGTCAGGCTCTCACCCCGAAAACCAGGGTATTGATTGTCCCTCATCTATTCGGCCTTCCCGCCGATTTGACGGCCCTGGAACGGTTGGGAGTGCCGATCATCGAAGACTGTGCGCAGACGCTGGGTGCAATGGAGCAGGGCAGACCCGTAGGATCAGTCGGTGTTTTAACCATTTGCTCCTTTTACGCGACAAAGCTGCTCTGCACAGGAGAAGGGGGGATGGTGCTGTCACGCGATGAAAGTTTGTTGGAACGGGTACGCACGTTGAGGGAATACGATGAAGCACCCTCTCTCCGGCCGGCGGCGACGAATGTAAAGATGACCGATCTCCAAGCCGCGATCGGCCTGGTGCAACTGAACCGCTTGGCGTTCTTCCTTGAACGACGGAACTGGCTCGCGGACGAATACCGAGCGACGCTGAACGGCGCCAGACTTGTACCGCCCATCGTACCGGCTAGCCGCACACACGTGTACTACCGGTTCGTGGTGCGCATACCGGACCTTCGTGGTCAGGTAGATGGTGTGAATAACTGGATAGCACGATTTGAAGGCCGCGGCGTTCAATGCCGGAAGCCGGTGTTCCGCTCGCTCCATCGCTATCTGGAGCTAGACGGCTTCCCCGCCTCAGAAGAAGCGGAGCGTACGGCGCTTTCGATTCCGCTGTTCCCGTCGCTTACGGAGGAAGATGTGGCCCAGGTACATGTGGCGTTGCGTTCGGAGTGGTCATGAAGGCACTCGACACGGAACTCATTCCTCCATTCTACGCCACGACGTGGCGCTGGATTACTCCGGTCGTGTCTGGTGCGGCATTGGGAGCTATTGTTCTGGCCATTCCCTCTGTTCGAGAATTCTTTCAGCTGGAAGGTCTACGATGGCTGCATATCTTTCTCTTCGCGTTCCTCGGTACCGGAGCCGTGACCCCGCTGATGGTCTGGATTGGCCATCGCTGGAATCTCGTCGATATCCCGGCTGATCGCAGGATCCATGTGACTCCGACTCCGCGTCTGGGTGGTCTTGCTTTGTATGCCGGCTTTGTCGGGTCCATACTTCTTAACTCAATCGTGCCTGATTGGATGGTGGCTATTCTGGTGGCCGGCTCTCTGTTGTTGATCATCGGGGTGCTGGACGATATTCGAGAGCTGCCATCCGCAGTCAAACTGATCGGACAATTGCTCGCGGCTGGACTAGTCGTCGCTTCCGGCAAGGTGTTGACCCTCTTTCCTGCTGGGGTACTGGGTGATGCAGCCAATATTCTGTTGACCTTCCTCTGGATCGTCGGCGTTACAAACGCGTTTAATTTTTTTGACGGGATGGATGGACTCGCCACTGGCCTTGCGGTTCTGATGGCCGGGTTCATGGGCGTCGTGGCATTTGAAACCAATCAGGCCTGGTTGGGCTGGCTGGCGATTGCCATGATCGGAGCAGGCCTTGGTTTTTTACCATACAATTTTCGGGGGACCAGGCCGGCTGTTATTTTCCTGGGCGACGGCGGTTCGACGTTCATTGGTTTCACGTTGGCCTGTCTGGCCGTGAAGGGTAACTGGGCGGACTCGAGTCCTATTGTGTCCTTCAGTAATCCGCTGCTGATCTTTGGCGTCCTCATCTATGATATGATCCACATTACCGTGGAGCGTGTCATCACAGGAAAGGTCAAATCGGTAAGAGAGTGGCTGGACTATGTCGGAAAGGATCATCTCCATCATCGCCTGGAGCGAGCTCTTGGTTCACGACAGGCCAGCGTGACTATGATATTTCTCTTCACGATCTGTCTCGGGCTGGCCGCACTGGCGCTCCGACATGCCGGAGCGATGGAGGCGGTGCTGCTCCTCATCCAGGCCGGCTTGATTGCCGCCATGATCACCGTGTTGGAAATCAGCGGTCGCCGCAGGTAGGGCTTGCACTCCTTCTCCGTTCCCGCTAGAAGATCCCATCATGGTCCCGACCGTTGAATGGAAAGACGGCGCCGTCCGCCTGCTCGATCAAAACCGTCTCCCTGAAACGATTGCATTCCTCGACTGCCGTGACTATCAGACGGTGGCTGATGCGATCCGCAGGTTGAAGGTCCGTGGCGCTCCGGCGATCGGTGTCACGGCTGCCCTGGGGGTGGCTCTTGGCGCTCAGTCAATCGATGCGACGGCCTATCCTGCTTTTGCTCAGGCCGTCCTCAAAATTTGTGACGAGCTGGCTTCGACTCGACCAACGGCAGTGAATCTCTTTTGGGCCATTGAGCGGATGAAGCGGAAGCTCGACTCACTGCGAGATCATCCGATCTCCTTCATAAAAAATGCCCTCGTGGAAGAATCTCAAGCGATACTTGAAGAAGATGTTTCACTCTGTAAAGCCATGGGGCGTCATGGAGCCGAGCTCATCCGAGACGGGCAGACAGTCTTGACTCACTGTAATGCAGGTTCGCTCGCGACGGCAGGTTATGGGACGGCACTCGGTGTTATTCGCGCTGCGTGCGAACAAGGCAAGAAAGTCAATGTGATAGCGGATGAAACTCGTCCTGTGCTTCAAGGGGCAAGGCTGACGGCGTGGGAGCTCTTGCAAGATCGGATACCGGTTACGCTCATCACGGATAACATGGCTGGCACGCTCATGAGGCAGGGGAAAATTCATCTCTGCATCGTCGGCGCCGATCGGATCGCAGCGAACGGGGATGTGGCTAACAAGATCGGCACCTATTCCGTGGCCGTCTTGGCGAAGGCTCACAATATTCCCTTCTATGTTGCGGCTCCTTATTCAACCATCGACCTGAAAACAAAATCCGGCGCTGATATTCCGATCGAACAGCGACATCCATCAGAGGTGACGACCGTCCACGGCAGCCATCCTGTCGCACCTAAAGGTGTAGCAGTCTACAATCCTGCCTTCGATGTCACGCCCGCCGAACTCATCACCGCTATTATCACCGAACGAGGAGTCTTTAAACCTCAAGAGATTGGCGAATGTTTCATCATCTGATCATTCCGGTCGGTACGTCCTGAAGGCATGGCTTCTTCTGGTCTAATCCTGCGGGAGTTCCCCGTCTGTAAAGACGGGGGTGAGAGCAAGGTCCTGCGGAGCAGGACGAGCCCTGCTCGTAATCAGTGAGGACCCGCCTGTAAAGGCGGGGGAATCTATTCCATCTCGAATGCTGGTTTGGAGGCGTGGTCGTACCCAATACGGATCTCCGAGGTGACAAGAGGTGCTCGCGACCTGGGACTAATCTTCCCACACCAGGATTTTCTACAGGACAACTTGTCCTTGCCCGAATGATTGTACCTAATATTCCAATCTTCAACCCCGCAAACTCCATGATGTTTTAGAAAAGTCCTCCGGAGCCCTCCTATGGCATATCGCTTGCCTGGGGAGGTCCGAAAGGGAGGTCGACCATGCAGGTCTTGGTCAATACCGACAATCATATCGAAGGCACGTTGGAGCTGCGGCGAAAGACGCAAGGAGTGATACGAGACGCATTGACACGGTTTGGCGAGCAAATTACCAGAGTGGAAGTCTTTTTCACCGACGAGGACAGTCGTGCCAGATCGACGCAGAACGATAAGCACTGCCTCATCGAAGTGCACCTGGCTGGCTTGAAACCCATTGCGGCGAGTGAACGAGGTGCGACGGTCGACCAAGCCCTCGCCGCGGCAGCCGACACGATCGAAAAGACGCTCGATCGCAAGCTCGGACGATTGCACGATAAGCAGGGTCGAGGTTCAAATCAGGCCGTGTGAGGAGTGATACCGACCGATTATCCTTTCCCGCACGCGGCCTCCCAGAAGCCTTGATTGATCGTTCCCGGCTCAATGGGAATCCAGTGGCCTTCGTTCGTGTGACCATCACCGCCGATCGCCTGTCCCGCCCCCATATGGCCGTAGAAATCTGTGGCAACCAAGGTTCGAACTTGCTTTTCGACACAATTGAACTGCTTGGTCATCATTGTGGAGTAAAAGCGGGTAGGCGACCTGTTGCCCTGCATCCACTTCCAGTCGATCAATGCGGATATGGTCACCAGATTGCCTTCTCGGCGGATGGTGTCAGGGTCGATATATGCGGTTTGCAATGGATGTGATTGATACTGAGCATCGAGGGCCACCCATTCGGCATGTGCAGGCCTGTCAACCTGGATCAAGAATGTGAACGCGAGGCAAAAGCTAAACCGGTACATGGGCATGAGAGCATCTTCTCTTCTATGGAATGACTATATCAGCTGGATGGTCTGTCAAGAAATGGGCCCTCCTGGGTAATTCAGGAGGGCCCAGCAGAGGCAAGCAGGAGCCGCAGTGAATCAGCACTTATTGATTCTGGGTCTCGGCTGCACCTTTGATCGAAGTTGGTCCATTCGATCGGTGATAAAGCTGAATCGTTTCTTGGGTGGATACGGGAACCGGTAGGCGATCGGTTCTTCTTGCGGCGGCAAATGGTTCATGTCGCGGTAGACATTGACCGGCGCCGAATCTGCGGCCAGGTGAAACATGGAGCGGTAGCCCAGTCCGCAGCCGGTGATGTTGAGCAGCTCGCCGAACCCGTTTTGAGAGGCCCGCTGGATCGCCCTCTGTCCGATCGACTTAAATGAATAAAATTGTCCCTTCGCCCACTTGTGTCCCCAGTACAACTGCTCGACGGTCATCTTGGCCGGCTTGTAGACAACATGTTCCCCGGTATAAGCGGTCCAATTCTCTGTGAGGATCCGGCCGGCTGCTTTGAGTTCCGCAAACTGTTTAGTGCCGGGGTAGGGTGTCATAATGCGCCAGAGCGCCCCGGCCAAGCCCATCTTGGTGGCCCATTCGGCAGTACGCTCGAAGTCGTAGACATCTTCATGGTCCAAACCGCAGATAAATCCTGCATGGATATCGATCCCGTGGTCATGAATGCGCTTGATCATTTCCTCGTACAGCTTCGCTGAATTTTGTTTGTCGACGGACTTGAGCGAATCCTGATTGATGGATTCCAGCCCCATGAACATCGCTGAGCATCCGGACTCCTTCAGCGTTTTGAGCAGTTCAGGATGATGGGCGATATATGTGGCGCTCATCTGGCTCATCCATTTCTTCCCGAGCGGTTTCATGGCTAAGCAAAGCTCCCGCGTATAGGCCGGGTCGGATAACAGGTCGTCGTCCCAAAACATCACCATGGGCCCGTTCATTTTTTCCACGAGTTTCACAACGTCGGCCGGCGGCTTCTTCCGGAATCCGTAGGCTCCGCCCCCGAGCGCCAAGTGGATCGAACAAAACGAGCAGCGGTAATTGCACCCTCGGGTCGCCGTCAGTGCATCCCGGAACATGTAGCCTGGCGGAAGGAGATCCCAGCGTGGTGGTTTCTCATCCCATTTCTCAACCATGTAGGGCATGCGATACTGTTGCTGCATTTTGCCTTTCTTGAAGTCCTCAATCAGCCGAGGTACGGTCAGCTCGCCCTCACCGATGACGATGGCATCGGCGTGCTTGATCGCTTCATCCGGCAGGGTGGAGGGGTGGATCCCACCAAGCACGACTTTGGCTCCTCGCTCTCGGAAGAGCCGCGCTACCTCATAGGCACGAATGGCGACGACGGTTGTGACCGTGATGAACACCAAATCGTAGTCGCGTGTGAAGTCAATAGGACCGACGATTTCGTCTTGTATCTCAATGTCCCACTCGTCCTCTGGAATGAGGGCGGCGAGGGTCGGGAGATTTAAGTTAGGTGTACGGAACAGCTTCCAGACCGAGTCCCATTTTTGATCTTCGGGATGTGGAATAATGAGACCGACCTTGTAGTGCCCCATCGTATGCCCTCCTTAAAATTGGTTCGCGACTGCCTCTCTTCCAAAAGAACTTCTCGGGACGCATACTTGTATCACCTGATCGTACTTCTACCACCTGGTGGTTTTCCTAGCTATAGAGGAGAAATCTCTGACTGGTGCATACCCCGTTGTCAACGGATCTGTCCAGCTCCTATCGTCAGCACCTAATGAACTGTGCGTGCCGTGCGAGCCATTGTCGTACAAGACGATGCTCTGATGGCCTTGAACGTAGAGATACGGTCCGATGAGCGCCTCAAAGTTCGTCGGTGAGGCAGGGCTATAGGGGTTTAAAGACAATCCAAATCCAATGAAACGATGTGAATCGGCATCATCTTCTGCATCGGAATGGTCAGTGGCACGATTTGATGGCGACTCTTCGACTTGTGTGCAGTTCGGTGACTCGGCTTGCGTAATGTGTGGAAGAAGGATGAGGATGCCGGCGAGCAGGAATCTCATCGCGAATCAATTAATCGACGGACCCTAGACTAACTTGTTTATGTGGCAGAATCAAGAGTCCTGACGACACGATGGAAGGAGGTACGGAGAGAATTCAATCATTGCCCAGTTGAGGCTTAGGCAATTTCATGTAGTTTGACGAAATTCGTGCCGCCGGCTTGCCCCGCTTTTGTCCCAGAAACAATGACGATTGTTTCTCCGCGCTTGACCAATCCTTTTGTTTTGAGCCGCTGTTCTGCTTCATCGATCCATGCATCGGTGTGCCCTCTTCGAGGCATGACCAAAGCACGGATCCCCCAATAGAGCGCCATTTGTTGCCTGATCGTCTCAGTAGGGGTAAAGGCGAGGATCGGTGTACTTGGTCGTTGTTTCGAGATCAGCCGAGCAGTGGTGCCTCGTTCAGTGAACGCGACGATGGCACTTGCGGCGATTGCTCTTGCAGCAGACGATGCAGCAGCACAGATGGATTCGGGAATGGAGAGATTTTCCATGTCAGTATGACGTCTGGGCACTACTCCGGGTTCGGTGCCTTCCTCTGCTGCGCGAATGATCCGGTCCATCACCGACACCGCTTCGATCGGATGGGCGCCGACGGCTGTTTCGGCCGAGAGCATAAGAGCATCGCTTCCATCGAAGACGGCATTCGCGACATCGGACGCTTCGGCTCTGGTCGGACGCATGGCCTGCGTCATCGACTCCAGCATCTGCGTGGCTGTGATGACCAAACGATGCCGACGGTTGGCCGCTACGATAATCCGTTTTTGGAGAACCGGCACGGCTTCGGGACCTAGTTCTACTCCCAAATCTCCTCGGGCAATCATCACACCATCCGCCTGTTCCAAAATGCCGTCCAATGAAGCGATGGCTTCGGCCCGTTCAATCTTGGCGATGATCGGTACGTTGCCTCCGCATTCTGCCAACAAAGTCCGTGCTGCTTCAATGTCCTGTGGCCCTCGCACGAAAGATAACGCGAGGTAATCTACGCCCTGTGCAATTCCGAATCGAATGTCTTCTCGATCCTTCTCCGTAAGAGTCGGGGCGCTGACCATCGTGCCGGGCAGATTGATGCCTTTGTGCGAGGTGATGGTGCCTCCGGTTGTGACCGAGCATTCGACAAGATCATCAGCGATACGGTCGGCTCGTAGCTCAATGAGCCCATCATTGATCAGCACTCTGGCGCCTACACGAAGATCACGTGTAAGAAACGGATACATGACAGGGATCTCAGGGTGAGAAGAGGCCAAGGAATGTTCATCGAGCTGTTTGCCTAATGATATTGATGAGGACCGCAAACGCACGACTTGGCCAGGACGTACCTCAATCCCTTCTTTCGCCACAAGACCCACTCGAATCCTGGGACCTTGCAGGTCCTGAATGATGGCCACGGCTATGTCATGCTGTGCAGCTGCCTCGCGGATCGTTGTGATGGCGCGGGCGTGCGATTCATGGGTGCCATGAGAGAAATTCAATCGGGCTACGTCCATCCCATTCCCGATCAATTGATTGAGAATGGCTGATGAGCTACTCGCCGGACCGATGGTGCAGACGATCTTGGCCTTTCGCATATCAATGCCTCGAAGTGCCTCGCCATATCTAGATTGAAAGAAGGGGAAGAATACCACAGATCCACTCACTACTGAGCGCATAGTGGTGATTCTTTGTCTGGAATGCGGTTAGGACTTAAGCGGAGCGGTCGATGCTCAACAGGCCGGGCTTTGGCGGATATTCGCCACAGAGGCCGGCCTGTTGTTCACGGCATCATCACTCCCGGTTATTCCGGTGCGGCACTCACTTTCGTGCCTTCTTTCACGGGTGGTTCAATTGCGATATTCGGGCCCTCTACCTTGGGAAGCAGCCCCGCTCCCGGTTTCTCCAACAGACGTTCGTCGTTTTGGTTGAACAGCAAGCTTTGCTTTGAACGGCTGTCGTCAAAGATCGCCGCGTTGGTGAGAGCCTCTTGGGTTTTTGTACTGGCTTGGCCTGGATCGTTTGCCAGTGATTGACCCGTCACGGGATCAACGGCCTTGTCCATCGGATAACCCGGGTGTTTAGGTAACATGGCTGGATTGGCGAACGCGAGGGATATCGACAACGGCACAACGATAGTTGCAAACAACACCATGGTTGCGGTTTTCATGGTGAAACCTCCGGCTAAGGTGGAAGAGACAACAACGCCCTCGCGGGCACAAAGCCATCGACGGCGTCACATACCGATAGATGGAATCTAGGAATAACGCGGTGTGGGTCACCCCGGTTTCATAGAGTCCTCCGGGATCTCTTACAGCATCGCGCTCAAAATGATGAGAGTCAAGGCAGGAAGAATCGGCTCATGACGTGGTCTTGCGCAAATCAACGGGTACCGCGTCAAAACCCGAGTTCTGTCTCAAGGTCGGCTTTCTTCTTGTCGAATTGCTTCCGTTCGGCTTCGCTCTTCTGGCTAAACGTATTCTTCATGCTCTCGCTGGCCTTCTCCATGGCCCGCTGAGTATCGGGATTGGGTACTGACAGTCAATAAGCAGAAGTGCGGAGGGGCGTATTCAAGGAATCGCCAGGCCGATGGGAAAGGTTGCCGTATAGCCACCGTTTGTTTCCGACGGGTCCAGCATCAACTGATTACCGCCGTCGCGAAAAATGAAGTCATGAGGATTCCGCACACGACGCCGTCCTTTCGATGAGTAGGGAAGAACGGTATGCACGAGGTCCGTCAGTTCATCGGGAAAGTACAATTGGGATGTAAATTCGTAGCGTTTCCCCGCCATAGGCGCCGTCCGGATCTTGAGATGAATGTGGACGGTTCGGATAGGGTACCAGCCAGGATAGATGGTCAGGAATCGTGCTGTTCCTTGCGCATCGGTCAGCTGATACCCTCGTAAAAACTTCTGTCCAACAGTGTTGAATCCAGGGTCTCGTACATCGGAGTAGACTCCCATGGCGTCGCACTGCCAGACATCGATCTGAGCACCAGATACTGGCTGGCAGTCTCCAGCATTGAGACGCATGACCCGAAACGTCAACGTCAACGGTGTGCCAGTCGTGATTCGGCCATCTGTAGGATCGGAGCGAATGTCTGAACGATGCAAGCGTTCGTCGACGAAATAAGGCCCCTCGGTTTGCTCAGGTCGAACAATACAGAGTGAGCGATTTGTATTAGGGGTAGGTTGAGCCGAGATTGGTCTCCCCCCCATGAGCCAACTGGCGCCGGTTGCCCCTAAGAGCAGCATGGCTTCGCGGCGGGAGAGAAAGAGGTCTATTTTTTCATCGTTCTTCTTCATGCAGGCGCATTGTCTTGAGGATTCAACGCTTTCGAGCCCACCGCTGACCCATTACCTACCTCTGAGCCGCGGTGAAATTCGTGGCGGAGGAGGCGGGGGAGATGAGGGGCCAGGCGAAAACGATCTTGGGCCCCAATAATACGGATAAGGCCGATAGAAACCGGGTCCCCAATAACTGTAAGGATAGGCACCATACGGATAGAAGCCACCCCAGGGTGGATAGTAGGAACCATAGTACAAGCTTCTGTCTCTGGTCTGAGCCGCGAGAGTCTTCCAGTCAATGATATGTTTCACCTCTAAGACCGGATAAACATAATCGCTTTCGTCCAGCTGTCTTGTTGTCACGCCTTTTACGATGCCGATCACAGTAATGGGCGTGCCTTCAGGGAGACTGGCAGGATCGAGAAACGCTTCGCGTACTGCCAAGAACCGCCCTTCGGACCGAAGACGATCTTCCGTTAATCTCCCTTCTTCTCCGGTCGGCCGTTGCAGGACCTCTAGTTCCGTCCCCTCCCGTGTTCGTTTCCCTTTGATGACCGTGCCTCCAAGCATGACGGTTCGCCCGACATATTCGCTGGGTGATTGTTGCAGGTCTGCAAAACGTACACTTCTATCAATCTCGTTCTCCAACTCAAGAGGTATCCCAAGCGACTCGGCGGTTCGTTGAACCTGGTGGATGGATTCAGCGCAGGCAGACAAGGTCAATAATCCATACAGCAGGGAAAAGAGCGCAATCACACGAGGCATGGACGTTCTCCTCGATTCCTAGAAGTGATAGGACAGCCCACCAAGGACATGCTGCGCTCTGTAATTGCCGCTGAACCCACCCAAAGAACCTAATGCCTGGTCAAACTCAAAAGTGGCGCCGGTATATTTATATTCCGTAAAGACTGCAATTTGGGAAGTGACAAATGCGCGGAGGCCGACCAATAGATTCCACGCTGTTGCCACATCAGTGTCACTTCGGACAGCTAAACTATCTCCAATACGAGCGATCGCTGCTCCCACTCCTACTCCCGCGTATGGCTGGAACGTACGCCCTGGATAGCGTGCAATAAAGTTGACCCCGACGGTCGTCACTCGAAAATGAGCACCAGTATCGGGATCAAAACTCGGAGTGGTAGGATCGTCGTCGAAACTCTTTATATGAGGGGTCGTGTGAAAGACTTCAGCTTCAATTCCGTACCAACTGTGTCCGGGGAAGTATCCCACCTTCCCTCCATAAGTAATTGAGTTTTGGAGGTCAAAGTCGACCAACGGCCCTGAAACTCCGGCGGAGACTCCCGTTCCCGCAATACTATTGATGCGATCCGCAAAGTTCACACCCGCTTGTCCGGCCACGTACATTTCTGCGGAAACGGCTGTGCAGAGAGACATGAATCCACATCCTGCTATCGCAAGGGTTGTGATGAATGAAGCGTTCTTTTTCATGGTTGTTCTCCCGAGCAACATCATCATAACAAAAAAAAGCCGGTTGCATAGCCTCTCAACACCACACAGTTGTCATGGCTTAGAGCCCTCAGCTCGGAGTTTTGATTGCCCTCTGTATTCCAACGCGGTGATCATGACCGACAGGAGAAACCCGTAAGTGTCCATTGGATTGTGGTCCATATCTGTGGTACACCCTCCTCGACGGATGATGACTTAAAGTGATGTTTTTGCTGACACCCTTCATTATTATCTACTCAAGGAAGGAGCCGAGCCATGGGACTCAGGGATCAATTGGGGCAAGCGGTAGGTGGCATGCTGGGAGCGACCTGCTGAGCCAATTGGCAAGTAAGGCGGGACTCTCCTCTGGTTCGGCTAGTTCACAGCTGGCCGGCCTTCTTCCGGAATTGGTAGACAAACTGACGCCGAACGGAAAGATCGAAGCCGGTGGGCTCGATCAGCTCATGAAACTGGCTCAAGGGAAGATGGGTGCCTGATGAAGTGACGTACCACTAGATTCAATAGGCGGCTCTTCTTCCGAAGAAGAATGCATCAACCGGGGCAGGGGAGAAGCTTGTGCCGCAACGCGTCGCTTAGTCCATTCCGAAGTCTTGCTGCATGGAACCACCAGGATATATTCAGCGACTTTCAAGATCGCTCAATCGAGAACGACTCCTGAATAGCGTCTCTTTGCTCCTTTACTCCTGACTTCTTGAAAACCCGCAAGCAGGATTCTTCTTGAGTAAGTATCTTCCCTCTCAGACTTCGTCTCCAAGCCAGAGCGCCAGAACGCGTGTACGAGACCGGATCGTGGTCTGGGCTGCGATCGGTCTGGTCTTGCTGTCGATTCTGTGGGCGCTTCGTGATCGTCCACCCTCCAGCCCTTTGCCGGACCAGACCAAGAGTCCCACACTCATGCCGGAAGCGATTTCGTTGGTGACCGGCGATGAACCACTCGTCGATCTGTTGACTAGGCCCGGCTGTCCGGTGTGCCATATCATTCCCGGGATCCCCGGTGCGACAGGCCAGGTCGGACCTCCATTGATACTTGGTACAACCGGCGTACAACGACTCAAGGATCCAGGGTACCGGGGGCAAGCCAAGACGGTCCACGAATACATCGTTGAATCAGTCCTGGAGCCCCAGCGATTTGTGGTGCAAGGGTATCCAGAACATACGATGCCGACTTGGTATGGATCCAAACTGAGTGCGCTGGCTCTTGAAAAAATTGCGGCGTATCTTGAACGTCAGACTGCGGAGGACTCGGTTCGTTGAGGAAGGAGAACGCTTATCGTTTCCGAAGCGGAGTCACGTTTCCGGAAGAGCTCCCTTGAATTTTAAAGGCGTCCGCACCACCTCCACCCATCTGCTTATCGAGCAAGGCATTCACGGCCTCGTCGCCTTTAAGGCCTTCAAGTTTGATTTTCAGACGGAGATTGTTCGCACTATCCGCGTTGATGAGGGCCTGCTCCAGCGAGATCTTATTCGCTTTGTACAACTGAAACAGCACGTGATCGAAAGTCTGGCACCCTTCATCGATGCCTTGTTCCATGGCTTCCTTGATGGTGTCGACCTCGGCTTTTTTGACCAGGTCTTTGATGCGTGGTGTGTCCAGCATGATTTCCAAGGCCGGGACGCGCCTGCCGTCCACCGAGGGAATCAATCGTTGAGAGATAATGGCCCGCAAATTCAGAGAAAGCTGCAAATAGATCTGGGCATGGCGTTCGACCGGAAAAAAGTTCATAATGCGTTCGATCGCCTGGTTTGCATTGTTGGAGTGCAGAGTTCCGATGCACAGGTGACCGGTCTCTGCAAAGGTAATCGCCGCTTCCATCGTTTCCGTATCACGCACCTCACCGATGAGAATCACATCCGGAGCTTGACGGAGCGTATTCTTCAGCGCGTTCTGGAAGTTCAGCGTATCGAACCCGACCTCGCGTTGCGTGACGATGGACTTCTTGTGCTGATGGACGAACTCGATCGGATCTTCCACGGTGATGATATGGCCCTGGTGAATTGAGTTGCGATGGTCGATCATGGCCGCCAGCGTCGTGGATTTTCCTGAGCCAGTCGCACCCACCACCAGCACCAGGCCGCGTTTGGTCATCGCGATATCTTTGATGATCGGAGGCAGTTGCAATTGCTCGACCGTCTGAATCTCCGCCTTGATGTGGCGGAAGACCAATCCGACATTCCCCTTCTGCCTGAAGATGTTGACGCGGAACCGACCGAGTTCCTTGTAGTAGAGCGCCAGATTCATCTCCATCTTTTCTTCAAACTCGCCGCGTTGTTGACCGCGCATCAAGGCTAAGGCCAGTGCTTCGAGCTGCTCGTTGGTGAACGGTGGAGCATCGGTCGATTGAGTAGCACCATGGATGCGGTAGATCGGCGGGGCATCGACGGTCAGATACAAGTCCGACGCTTCGCGGTCCACCATGACTTTGAGGAGACTTCGCACATCCATCGGACGTACTCCGTATTGTGGGCGGCCTAGGCCGCTCCGGTCATCGGCGCCCCGAAGAGATTGGGGTTCATGCTGCGGGACTGTGCTTCGGCCTTATGGACGATTCCCCGCGTCGCGAGATCGACCAACGCCATGTCCATCGTTTGCATGCCGTCTTTTTGACTTGCTTGCATGATCCCCGGGATTTGGTGCAGCTTGGCTTCCCGGATGAGGTTGCGCACGGCCGTCGTCGCAACCATGATTTCGAGTGCGGCGACGCGGCCTCCGGTTTTCTTCTTCAGCAGCGTTTGAGTGATCACGGCTTCCAATGCTTCCGATAGCTGTGTCCTGATTTGCGCCTGCTGTGCCGGCGGGAAGGCGTCGATGATGCGGTCGATCGTTTTGGGCGCACTGGAAGTGTGGAGGGTACCGAAGACCAAGTGTCCGGTTTCTGCGGCGGTCAACGCGAGCTGGATAGTCTCCAAGTCCCGCATTTCGCCTACCAGGACGATGTCCGGATCTTCGCGAAGTGCCGATTTCAAGGCATTGGCGAAGGAGAGCGTGTGCACACCGAGTTCCCGTTGATTCACCAGGCATTTCTTGGATTTATGGACGAACTCGATGGGATCTTCGATGGTGATGATGTGACCTTCAAACGTGTTGTTCAGATAGTCCACCATCGCGGCAAGGGTGGTGGACTTACCGGATCCGGTCGGTCCGGTCACTAAGATCAATCCTTTTTCCCTGTCGCACAGTTGGCGAAGAATCGGCGGCATGCCGAGTTTTTCCAATGGAAGAATGGTGGTCGGGATGTTCCGAAAGACGGCGCCTAATCCTCGCTGTTGCACGAACACGTTGACGCGGAACCGGGCGATGTCTCCGAGTTCGAAAGAAAAGTCACATTCTCGCTTTTCCTCAAAATTCTTCCGTTGAGCGTCATTCATCATGTCGTAGATGAGGGCGTGTGTTTCGTCTGGAGTAAGCGGAGGGTGGTCGAGTTTTTTAAGATCGCCGTGAATCCGAATCATCGGGGGTTCGCCGGCACTAATGTGGCAGTCGGAGGCGCCTTCCTTTACCGAAAAGGTAAGCAGCTTGGAAATGTCCATTGCCCGTGACCCTCAGTGTTATGGATTGTTCGTGGAAGTAAAAATCTCCTGTGCATCATGCCATAGCAAAGCCGGAAAGCAAGAAAATAGCCGGAAGGTGCGTGCCGATATGGAGATCGACTAAAGGAGGCCGGTTTCACGACCAGCGAGGTCGAGTGCATGAAGCGCTTCATCGATCTGCTCTGTCGTGTGTTCCGATGTCACCGTGAAGCGGATGCGGCTGGTGCCGTCCGGAACGGTCGGCGGCCGGATTGCGGAAGCGTAGATCCCATGAGTGAGCAACCGTTCGGCCAGTGCTGTTGCGGTTGCTGCGTCTCCCACCAAGATCGGCAGAATCGGACTGACGGTCTGAGTCATTCGAAAACCGAGTTTCTGCATGCCATTGAACAGCCGTTGTCGATTTGACCAGAGTCTCATCCGACGTTCGGGTTCCCGCTGAATGACCACGATTGCAGCCGAAGCAGCCGCCGCGATCGCAGGTGGAAGGGCGGTTGTAAAAATAAACGGACGGGTCACGTTGACCAAATATTGAATCAAGTCGTTGGGGCCAACGATGTAGGCCCCATGGCTTCCCAGTGCTTTACTGAGCGTCCCCATATGAAAGGGGATCCGCTGCTCCAGGCCAAATTGCTCGATCGTTCCACGACCGGTCGGCCCCATGATGCCGGTCCCATGAGCATCATCGACGTACAACGTCGCGTCATAGCGATCCGCCAGCGATACCAGGTCCGACAAAGGGGCGAGATCGCCATCCATACTGAATAACCCCTCTGTGATGATGAGGGTAGGACGATTCGTTCCCCGTCGTCGGAGCAGTGACTCCAGATGTGCACAGTCTCGATGACGGAATATCCGAAAATCAGCCCGGCTCAATCGACATCCATCGATGAGACTGGCATGACACAATCGATCCGCCAGGATCAGGCCTCCTTGTCCTATGAGGCTTGGAATGACGCCGATATTCGCTAGATAACCGGCTCCAAACAGAAGGGAGGCTTCTGTTCCTTTAAAAGTCGCGAGGGTGGTTTCGAGGTGCACATGTGGAGGGAGAGTTCCACTGACCAACCGAGAAGCCCCTGACCCTGCCCCGTACTGTTCCGTCACATCTATCGCAGCTCGTACGACTTCCGGATGGGTTGTGAGTCCCAGGTAATCGTTGGACGACAGCAAGATGACCGTGCGTCCTGCATAATGGATGGTCGGCCCTGTGCCTGATTCCAATGGAAACAGTCGGCGCATGAGTGATCGGTCAGCGAGTTGTTTGAGTTTACTTTGAAACATGCTGATTCGAAACTTCTGTTAGAACCTCGGCATGGTCGTGATCATATAACGAAGGATCCCGGTTGCATTGACAATGGGAATTCAGTCTTAGTATAAAGCAAAGATTCTGGCGCAGAAAGCCGAGTCTCAACCGTTACAGGATCTTTTTCTAATGACTTATCGAATTAAAGTTCCGCCGCGAACGTTGCCTGTGGATGAAGCCCACCTCGTGAGTGGACTTGAACACTGGGTGCTCGGACTGGCGAACTACCGTTGGTCGATTGTGGTTGGATTTCTACTTCTCCTTCTGACAGGGGGAGGAATCTGGGGCGTCTTCTGGTATGACGCACAAAATGCCAGTAAGGCTCAGGAGCTGGAACGAGAAGCAACCATCCATCTCGTTGCCCGCGCGGGCAATGACCCGCAGAAGGCAGCAGCCAACCTGAAGGAAGCGATCGCTCTGTACAAAAGAGTGGTCGATGAGTTCCCTCGAACCCCGACGGCCCCACTTGCACAATTCAGTCTTGGGAATGCCCACCTTCAGTCAAACGACCTGACTTCAGCGATCGAAGCCTATAACCGGTTTATCTCTACGTATGGGTCTAACGTTTCACTTCTCGGGCTCGTCTATCAAAAATTGGGGTATGCCTATCTTCTCAAGGGAGAGCTCGATCAAGCAGCCAAGGCCTACTTGGCAATCCTCGAAATCCCAGGTGCATTGAACCGGGATCATGCTCTCTTTGAAGTTGCCAGATTGGAAGAGAATCGCTCTCGGTCGGATGAAGCCTTGAAATATTATCAGGATCTGATGAAGACCTATCCGAATTCTCCCCTGGCGAGCGAGGCCGCCATGCGTGTGAAGGTGATCGAGGCCAAGAAAAATCCAGACCCGTCGCCTGCTGCAGCAACTCCTATCCCTTCCAACCCGACAAGGTCATCCAAGCCGTAGATTAAGTTTCTTACTGCGGGACGTAGAGGCCTGCACTCTTTCGAAAAGGGTGTGGGCTAACGAGCGATCATGAGAAGCTCTCCAGCTCTAATAGTTGGACTGGAAAGGTTGTTGCGGAGTTTGAGGGTCTTAATGGGAATACCGAATCTTCGAGAGATCTTTTCAAGCGTGTCGCCTCCGCGAATCCGGTACCAACGGGCGGAATCGGTCTTTGTCTGCCGAATCTGCCGAATCTGCCGAACCGGAATCTGCAGACGAGGAAACTTGTGGGTTGGAACTCGCCCGATCAAGTCTAATACCTTAGAGCTCGTCCCCACAGGAACCTTCAAATGGTAGGCTATATCGCCAGGAGGCGTCGCATCTCGCCGTAACTCTGGATTCAGTAATCGGAGCTCGGCGTATGGAATACCTGTCACGTTAGCAATAGCGTGGAAGTGCAGAGGACGGGTCACCACGACCTCCTCAAACTGGTGAAGAGGGACGGAAACTTGATTGAATCCGTATTGGTCGGGGTTCTTCGCAATAATGGTCGCAGCCATAATCCGGGGAACGTATTGCTTTGTCTCTTGCCGAATGAGTTTCGTTCTCGAGATCTCAGAGAAAGATTCCGCCTGCGCCTTCTGAAGGGCTCGTAGCACCTTTCCTTCACCCGCATTGTACGCCGCCATGGCCAGGGGCCACGCGCCGAATAGATCGTAGAGGTCTCGCAGATACCGCGCCGCGGCGACGGTGGATTTAATAGGATCACGTCGTTCGTCAACATAATGATCGATCCGCAACCCATAGAGTTGCCCAGTCCCTTTCATAAACTGCCAGGGACCCGTGGCTTTTGCTCGTGAATAGGCGTAAGGGTTGAAGCCGCTCTCAACAAGAGAAAGATTCACAAGGTCACTCGGAAGGTCAAATTCGGCAAAGATCTTTTCGACCAGCGGTCGATAGCGGCTGAAGCGCAGGAGCCATTGTTCAAACCTGTTTCGAATTGAGGTATTGAAAAAACGAATATGGCTTTGCACGGCCGGATCTATGACGACGGGAATATTGTACACAGGACCTTGATCATCCGCACTCGGAGTGTCCCGAGCAGCCTTTTCTGGTGTCTGATCAGGTGACTCGACCGTACCGTCCGCCGAAGGGAGGTCAGGAGGAGAGACCGTCAATGCGGGATCTAGCTCAGGTTCTAGCGGGACGAGGTTTGGGTCAATGCCATCGTCTTCTTGTGGCGATTCCACTTCACCTGCGGGATTACCTTGGGCCCGACTTTCGGATAGCGGCAGAAGCATGGTGGCACCGAGTACGAAAATCGCTGCGATGGCCGCGGGGGCACCCCACAGTTTGGTACGCTTTTTTGTCATGGATAGCATCATGGAAGACTATCGATCCACCGCATACTTGTCAAGAAATGGATCGGGTGAGATGCTGGTACGTTCGTGTCATGCAGGAGCAGAAAATACCGTGGTAGGGGAGAACCTTCATTAAGATGTTCTATGACGTATGACGTCATCGCAACCGGAAAATTCCTGATATCGCCTACATTTGCGAGGGTTGCTTTCTTGACAGTCTCCTGGCGCAAATGATAGCGTACGCATTCTCCTAGTGATACCCACCAGAATCGCATTAGTAAGGAGGACCGATCAATGTTGAAGCGGTATCTTTTGGCTCCTGGTCCAACGCCCGTCCCTCCGGAGGTGTTGCTGGCGATGGCTCGCCCCATGATCCATCATCGCGCACCGGAGTTCGATCCAATCTTTGCGGAGGTACGTGAAGGACTGAAGTGGTTGTTCCAAACGCGGAATGATGTGCTGATGTTGGCGGCGTCCGGAACAGGTGGCATGGAAGGTGCGGTCTCGAATTTCTTGTCTCCTGGGGACAAGGCTTTGTATGTCAACGGCGGCAAGTTTGGAGAGCGCTGGGGCAAACTCTGTAAGACCTTTGGCGTACAAGCGAGCGAGATCAAGGTAGAATGGGGACATGCCGTCAATCCACAACAAGTGGCCGATGCTTTGAAGAAAGACCCTTCCATCAAAGCGGTGTATGTCCAAGCCAGCGAGACGTCGACTGGGGTGTCCCATGACGTCAAGACACTTGGTGAGATCATTAAAGGCTATGACAATACAATTTTGGTCGTCGATGCCATTACAGCACTCGGCGTATTTGACATCAAGACCGATGCATGGGGCCTGGATGTCGTGATCACCGGATCTCAGAAGGCCCTCATGCTTCCGCCGGGTATGGCGTTCGTCAGTGTGAGTGACAAAGCCTGGGCCTTAGCCGACAAAGCTAAGAATGCGGCCTTCTATTTCAACTTCAAGAAGGAACGTGAGAATCAGGTCAAGAACCAGACCGCATTTACTCCGACCGTCTCGTTGATCATCGGCCTTCAAGAGGCCTTCAGAATGATGAAAGCGGAAGGGCTGGAGAAAATGTTTGCACGGCAGGGTCGACTGGCTCTGGCCATGCGCGAAGGTGTGAAAGCGGCAGGAATGACACTGTTTCCGAAAGAATCGCCCAGCGATGCCTTGACGGCGGTGTGTGCTCCCGATGGAATCGATGGACAGGCTATTTATAAGAATCTCCGTGTGCAATACGGGATGACGGCTGCCGGAGGGCAGGATCACCTGAAGGGGAAGATATTTCGACTGTCTCATATGGGGTATGCGGATTCGTTTGACGTGATCACCGCATTGGCCGCGACCGAGATGGTTTTGAAAGGGCTGGGTCATCCTATCAAGCTGGGCAGTGGTGTCGGAAAAGCGCAAGAAATCTTAATGGTGAAGTAACGACGGCGAGGATGCATATGGCTGCAGCGGGAATGAAGATTTTGATCAGCGACAGTCTCTCGAAACAAGGCGTCGAGGCGCTCGAGAAGGCAGGATTCACCGTGGTGGTGAAATCTAAAATGCCGAAGGACGAGTTGTTCAAAGAGATCAAAGACGCAGACGGACTCATTGTTCGATCCGGAACTAAGGTGACGGCAGAACTCATTGCTGCAGCAGAGAAACTCAAGGTCGTGGGAAGGGCCGGGTCTGGTTTGGACAATGTCGACACCCCTGCTGCGACCCGTCGCGGCATCGTCGTGATGAACACACCGGGAGGCAACACCGTCACGACCGCCGAGCATACGATGTCGATGATCTGTGCGATGAGCCGGCGCATTCCCCAAGCTACTGCGTCAGTGAAGGCGGGCAAGTGGGAAAAAGACAAATTCATGGGTGTCGAACTCTACAACAAAGTGCTCGGCATCATCGGCGCCGGCCAAATCGGCAGTCACCTGACCAAGATGGCGCAAGGGATCGGCATGAGCGTCGTCGCGTTTGATCCGTATCTGGCTTCAGAACGGGCCGAGCGAATGGGTGTGACGATGCTGGACCTCGAAGAACTCTTCCGGCGAGCGGACATTATTTCGGTCCATACGCCGCTTACAGCGGAGACACGCGGGATCATCAATGCCCAAGCCATCGCCAAAATGAAACCCGGTGTGCTCATCGTGAATTGCGCCCGGGGTGGCATCATCAACGAACATGATTTGTGCGAAGCCTTGAAAACAAAGCGCGTCGCTGCCGCAGCCTTTGACGTGTTCGAAGAAGAGCCGGTTAAGCCGGACAATCCGCTCCTTGCCTTGGACAATTTCATTTGTACCCCGCACATCGGAGCCCAGACGACAGAAGCTCAGGAGAACGTGGCCATCGGAATTGCGGAGCAGATTGTCGACTACTTCACCAAAGGGGTGGCCAAGGGTGCCGTCAATATTCCGTCGGTGGCTCCGGAATTATTGCCTCGTTTGCAACCCTTTCTGACGTTGTCCGAGAAGCTCGGCGCGCTTCAAACGCAACTCGTTCACGGGGGAATCGAACGAGTCACCGTGGAATACAGCGGGGAGGTCGCCACACTCTCAATCGCGTCTTTGACCATCGCCGTCCTCAAAGGCCTGCTCACTCCAATTATGGAACACCCGGTGAACTACGTGAATGCTCCCATCGTGGCGAAGGAACGGGGTATTGAAGTCAAAGAAATTAAGACCACGGATGCCGGGGATTTCACGAGCCTGATCCGGGTTCGCGTTGAGGCCGGCAAGGTCTCACACCAAGTCGCAGGGACGCTCTATCATAAGAAAGAAGCCCGCATCACGGAGATCGATCAATTTAAGGTGGAAGTTGTGCCAGAGGGGCATATGTTATTGATTCACAATGTCGATCGTCCCGGGGTCATCGGGATGGTCGGAAAGATACTGGGGGATCAGAGCATCAACATCGTGCGGATGCAGTGTGCCTTGGAGAAGCGGGGAGGGGATGCGTTGCTGATCATCGGTTCCGATACGGAATTCCCTTCTGCGGTCCTTGATCAGATCCGTTCCAGCTCGAATATTCTTTCCGTCAAGGTCGCCAACCTTTCGTAACGATTCTCGCGACCAGGTTATTATGGCTTCTGCTCCTCCGATGCCTAGGACTTCTTCGGGGCAGTTTCCTCTTGTGCGCGAGCATTCCCTGGTTCCGGTCGGGATGGCCACCATCCTTCCTGAGGCTGCCCGCCATGTTCGGCGCCTGGAAGCCGAGTTGCTGGAGTACTGCAATCGTTGTGGTTACGACGAGATTATTCTCCCGACGTTTGAGTATCTCGATGTGCTGGCGCCGGGCCTCGAACCAACGCTGTTAGAGAACTCCTACAAGATCGTAGACCGGACGACGGGCCGTATTCTGTTGTTGCGACCAGACGTCACGGCGCAGATCGCCCGCACAGTGGCAATGGGCATGGCGGGCACGCATTTCCCGTTGCGCTTGTCGTATCGCGCTACCGTCTTTCGGTATGAACCTGAACATGCCGGCCGAGATCGAGAAATCTTTCAAGTAGGCGCCGAGCTGATCGGGGCGGATGATGCGTCCGCCGATTGTGAAATCATCATGCTGCTGATCGAGTGTCTCCGGCAGGTCGGATTGGGTTCGTTCAAGATCTCATTGGGGCATGTCGGGTTTTTCAAGGGACTCCTCGTCCGTGCGGGACTCTCGCTGGAAGGGCAGAAGCGGGCGGAGCAAGCAGCGGCCAGAAAAGATGTGCCGAGGCTTGGAGAGATCCTGTCACAAGAGCGGGTGACTAAAGGATCAGCCCACAGAATCTTGGACGCGCTTGAACTATGCGGGCAAGCTGAAGTTCTCTCGAAAGGGCGCACATTGGCGAAGGGCGAGAGGTTACTGGTACAGGCGTTGGACCGATTAGCAAACGTCTATCGGCTACTCTGTGCGAGCGGATTTCAAGAGGTCGTCTTGCTGGATCTAGGAGAATTTAGAGGATTCGACTACTATGACGGCATCGTCTTTGATGTCTTTACTGAGGGGATCGGGGTGGAGTTAGGCGGTGGTGGGCGCTATGACCACTTGATCGGACGATTCGGTCGAAACCTGCCCTCGACCGGATTTGCCCTCAGTGTCGATCGGCTCTTCCGAGGACTGAATCTTTCCGATAGACCAAAGTCTGTAGGACCGGAAGTCTTGGTCGTCGCTCCGCGAGGGGTATCGACGCGACTCGTTTCAATCGCTCAACAACTTCGCCAGGCGGGGATACGAACGGTTCAACGGGTCATGGATCCATCGGGACGGGACTTGATCGGTGCCGGGATCAAAGCTGGTCTTAAAGCAGGCATCAATACCATTATTGTCGTCGGCACGGACAGTCTCAGGCCCGAGCAGGTCGTTGTGATCAACCAGGGCGGTCCGCGGCGAGTTGCGGGATCGACCGACCGCGTTCACGTTCGCAAGAGGACGATGCCAATCGTCGATCTCATCACAAGTTTGCGCACCGACCTCGAAAGGGCCTTATGAAACCTATCGGGACGGTGGATCTCTCTCAACCAAAACTCCCTCCGCAGAACTTGGAGGCAGAACAGTCGGTGCTCGGCGCCATCCTTCTCGATAACGCCGCCATGCCGAAGGCGATGGAACTACTCGTTGAGGAGGACTTCTATCGGACGGCGCACAAAAAAGTCTATCAGGCCATGCTGGAGTTGTCCGATACCGGAGAAGTGATCGATCAAATTACACTGACCGAGCGATTGAAGGCTCGCGGTGAACTCGAGACCATCGGAGGTGCGGCCTATCTCGCCGAACTCGTCCAGATCGTTCCCAGTTCAGCCAATATTCGGTATCACTGTAAGATCGTTCGGGACAAGGCCGTGGCGCGTCAGTTGATCAGTACCTCCACCGAGGTGCTGACCAGAGGCTATGAAGGCACCGCCTCAATCGATGACCTGCTCGATTTTGCCGAGCGATCAGTATTCAGTATTGCGCAAGGCAAACTGGAACGGTCATTCAGTCCGATCAGTCAGGTCATTAAGGAAAGCCTGGATGTCATCGATAAACTCTCGAAACGAAAAGAACATGTCACGGGAGTTCCCACGGGGTACTACGACCTCGACGACATTACCGCAGGGCTACAGGCCTCAGACTTGGTCGTGGTGGCGGGAAGGCCGAGCATGGGGAAAACGAGCCTCGCCTTAGGGTTTGCGACGCATGCTGCCATCCACGCCAATGTGGTCGTGGGAATCTTCAGCTTGGAAATGTCCAAGCCGCAGATCGTCCTTCGTATGCTCAGTTCAGAAGCGCGAGTCGATTCCCATGCGTTGAGGACGGGGAAGCTTCAAAAAGAGGATTGGTGGCGATTGGCGGAAGCGGCCGGCCGATTGGAACAGGCACCGATCTACATCGACGATACGGGCGGCATCACGGTCCAACAGATGCGCGGTAAAGCCAGACGGCTCAAGGCGGAGAAGGGGCTTGACCTCCTCATCGTGGATTATCTACAGCTCATGCAAGGCCGAAGTGACTCAGAATCTCGACAGCAGGAAATCTCCGACATCTCCCGTTCCTTGAAGGCATTGGCGAAAGAACTGAATGTGCCTGTGGTGGCGCTGTCCCAGTTGAGCCGTGCCGTGGAATCACGCAAGCCGCCGATTCCCATGCTGGCCGACCTACGAGAGAGTGGCGCGATCGAACAGGATGCCGATGTGGTCATATTCATTTACCGAGAAGACGTGTATGATCCGAATTCGGAGCGCAAGGGGATTGCCGACATCATCGTCAGTAAACATCGTAATGGACCCATTGGGAAGAAAGAGTTGTTTTTCCAGGACCGATTCGCCAAATTCGAAAGCCTCGACCTTCGCGAAGCATAGCTAACTGATGAGAAATATCTGACATCATCCGCAGGGTGTTCAAAAAGACCTTTCAGCAAGGCCGCAGCGAGCGAAAGGTCGAGGCGTACGCGGTTGGTACATTGAGACCTTGAGCGATGCGAGAACGAAGCTGGAGGACTTTTTCAACATCCTGATAGAGTCGTTTGCGCATCGCCCATACACCCGGTATAATCGTCCCAAGATCCGCCTTTCACTGGTCCTGACGTAAGGTTATGCGGAACACACGGATGGTTTTGAATAGCTGGTTGCTCAGACAGTATGGGAGGGGCTTGTTGAGGACAATGCTGTTCTTGCTGTTCCTCTCCGGTACCATTGTCGCCTGCGCTGCATCATCCCAGCCGCAGAAGACGCCTTCTCCACCAGCCATAGCCGCGCAGCCTCCACCATCGGCACCTGAGTCGGATGCCACCTACCATTTTATGATGGGGCATCAAGCGGAACTCGCTCAGGATCTCGACACCGCGTTGAAGGAGTATCAGGCTGCCCTGAAAGTCGATCCTAAGTCCCGCGAGGTCAAATCTCGTTTGGCCGCACTGTATTTCGCGTTAGGTGATATGACTCAAGCGGTGCAGTACGCGGATGAAGTCGGAGAAGGAACCGGACAAGAACCCCAAATGCTGACCCATATGGCCGGCATCTTAGCGAGTGCGGGGAAGCCGGAGCGTGCCGTGGAGTTATTGGACAAGGCCATCGAGCGTGATCCGGAGCGAGGAGAATCCTACTTTCCTAAAGGACTCATTCTCTTGAACCAGAAACGAATTGCTGAGGCGGAACAGGTCGTCAAGAAAGGGTTGCAGTACACCGCTGATTCGCCGATTGGGTACTACTATTTGGGTCGTATTTCGATCGAGGCGGGAAATCCTGAACAGGCTATTGCCAACTTCGATCGGGCCATCGCAGTGAATCAGGCGTTCGAGCCCGCCTATTTGGCACAGGCGTCGGTCCACGAATCTCGTCAAGAGAAGGACAAGGCCATCGCCGTTCTCCAAAAGTATCTCCGCCAGGTGAATCCTAGGAACAGGGATATCCGACAACATCTGGTTCAGTTGTATATCGCGACCAAAGATTATAACGGAGGCCTTGCGGAGCTGGAAAAGCTGTTGGAGGACAACCCCGGTGACCTCGATGCACAGTTACGCATGGCACTGATTTATGGAGAGAAGAAGGAATTTTCAAAGGCGATCAGTCGATTGACCGAGATTTTAAAGGCCAAGCCGGCTGAACTTAAAGTGAGAGATTACCTCGGGTACTTGTACGAAGAGGTGAAGGACTTCCCAAAGGCGATGGAGACTTATCGCTACAACATTCATCTGGATCCAAAATTTGCCGACAGCCATATACATCTGGGCGTTCTCCTTTATCGACTCAAGCAATTCCCTGAGGCGGTGACCCATCTCGACGAAGCCGTGCGTCTCACACCGAAACACCCTGAACCGCATATCGTCCTAGGGTTGGCACATTTCCAGAGCGAGCAATTCGAAAAGGCTTCACAGGCGTTTGAGGAGGGGATTCGGCACAATCCGAAGAGCGCCGATCTACACTTCAATCTCGGCACGGCCTACGACAAGCTGAATCGGTTTGATGATGTGGAGCGCGCCATGGAAACCGCCCTCTCTCTCGATCCGCATCACGCCGATGCCTTGAACTATCTCGGCTACAGTTATGCGGAGCGGGGTATCAAAATCGATCGAGCCTTGTCTCTGACGAAACAAGCGGTCGCACTCAAGCCGGAAAACGGTTACTATGTCGATAGTCTGGGATGGGCCTTTTACAAATCGGGCATGCTGGCGGAGGCGCTCACGGAAATCAAGAAAGCCGTGGCGTTGGTCGGCGATGACCCTGTCATCTACGAGCATTTGGGTGAAATTTATCTCAAGCAGCAGAAGATTTCCGATGCTCGTGAAGCCTGGCTTCACTCCCTGGAGATCGATCCCTCCAATGAAAAGCTCCTCCAACGATTCCGGGAGCATGGCTTGGCCAATCCTGCCTATGAAGACCGAATCCAGCAGGCCAAACGCCGCGTGGCAGAGAAGACGCAAAGCCCAGTAGCGACTCCCTGAGTTCTCCTCCACGAAACTCGATTACCCCACTTCTTTCGTAGCCGTACCTGGTGGCTGCCTATTCTTGCCGGAAGCCCAGGAAGGCGCCGAAAAGTGTCAATTCTTGGCTATCCGGAGCATATTACGGTAATAAACCAGCCAGCCTCAGATTCCCCTCACGGTTGTTTTTTCATAACTTGTTGCTTCATCAAAGATCAATGGTACGCTAGGCCTTGTCATTGATCGGCACCAAACCTGCTATAGGAACCGGTAGGCGGCAACAGAGGCGCCGCAGGTTATAAACCGGGCCGTCAGTGAACCATCAACAAGGAGGCAGTACGATGTTTAAGTCGCTCCGCAAACAAGAGGGTTTCACCCTCATCGAGTTGATGATCGTTGTGGCGATCATCGGGATCTTGGCGGCCATCGCCATTCCCAACTTTCTGCAGTATCAGATGAAATCTCGGCAGTCCGAAGCCAAGACTAATCTGATGGCAATTAAGACTTCTGAGGTGTCGTGGCAAGGCGAACGTGGTTGTTTCTTAACTGTAGCCCGATGGCCAGTTGCCGCTGTACCAGCTCCTCCAGCTAAGTCTTCACCGGTAACTTGGTTTCCAGGTGGCGCTGGACCTGTTGTCACTCCACCGGTCGGAGGCGGTTGGTGTTCTGCTGGTGGTGTGGGCGGAACTGTCGGCACGTTCGCTGATATAGGGTTCCAGCCCACTGGCAACGTGTACTACGCGTATTCTACCGGCACCTATGCAGTCGCGCATACATCGTGTTTAGGACCAGCCTTGGCTCCAGCGGCGAATATCACTTTCGAAGCCGGAACACTAGATGCTGGTCCTCTTGCGGCTGGTTTCAGGGCTACCGCGTCCGCAAACCTGGACGGAGATGCTGTGGCTTCTGTCTGGGCCTCAGCTGATGGCACAGGAGCACAGGACTGCAATCCTGGTGTGTTTTAGCACGTAGGCAGGGGGAGGAACCTCCTGTCACGGTTGTGTCCCGCCGACTAATATCAGTCGGCGGGACTCTTAATTTTATAGCCTTACCTAACTGTCTTCATGAAAGCCATATCTCCTTGTTCAGGACCAACAACTTTACCTCAACATTCGGACGCACAAGTTGGGTTTCTCGCGGTAGTGGGCGCCGTACTGGCTCTCGTTACACTAATCATTGTTCTTCAGCAAACCATTGATCTCGGAGTGGATCAGCAAACTGTTACGATTCAAGAGCTGTCTCAGCTGCCTCGTGGTGAATATCTGAAACCTGCCTTATTGGGCTATCACCATCTAGGCGCCGATGTACTTTGGTTGCGAATGCTTCAGGTGTTGGGCAAGCGGCAGAATTCTGCCGATGAGTACACCTGGCTCTATCATGCCCTAGAAGTTATCACTACCCTCGATCCGCGCTATGCCTACGCATACTATGTAGGGGGAGTTGTGCTCACAGACTTGGGTGGGCGGGTTGATTTGAGCAATCGCCTTCTCGAAAAAGGCCACAGTGCGAACCCTATGGAATGGAGTCTTCCGTTTCTTCTTGGTTACAACTACTATTTCGTTCTTGGCGATGCGGCAAGCGGGGCTGAATACATCGGACGTGCGTCGAAGATTCCTGGATCTCCAGGATTTCTGCCAGGACTTGCTACGCGCATGTACACCGAATCAGGGGATCCAGATGTGGCACTTCAGTTTCTTGAAGAACTCTGGAAGAGGAACCCTGACGTGACTGTGCGAGAGAGGCTCGACATACGTGTGAAGGAAGTTATGATTGAACGAGATATCCGCTCTCTGGAGTCGGCAGTACAACTATACAAAGTCAAACAAGGACATTTTCCAGAGAAACTGCATGACCTAGTAACAAGCGGTTATCTGTCCCAGATCCCTCAAGAACCGTTTGGTGGATCGTACGAGCTGGATTCCAGAACCGGTAAAGTCACAAGCTCAACCCATCCTGACAGGCTAAAAGTATTCAGGTTGGACAAGCAGGGCAGAGTTTAACTGAAAGTAGACTCATGGATAGAGCCGATCTACCAATTGTCCAAGTCGAAAACTTGAGGAAAGTCTTCCGCGTTGGCTTTTGGGGCCGTTGTGTAACGGCAGTTGACGGAGTATCCCTCGAAGTGCAGCGAGGTGAAGTCTTTGGATTTTTAGGGCCGAACGGTGCTGGGAAAACGACAACGATCAAAATGCTGATGGGGCTGATCTATCCGTCCGCTGGAACAGCAACTCTGTTCGGACGGGTCATTGGCGATCAGGCTGCGAAGACTAAAGTAGGATTTCTTCCGGAGTCACCATATTTCTATGACTATCTGACCAGCCGAGAATTCCTACGGTTCTATGGCCATCTCTTTGGGCTTTTAGGAGGCATGCTCGAAAAGCGTATCGACGAATTACTGGAACTGGTAGGGATGACGCATGCCCGTGATCTGCAATTGCGAAAGTTCTCAAAAGGCATGTTGCAGCGTGTAGGGATTGCACAGGCCTTGATCAATGATCCTGAACTGGTCATCTTAGATGAGCCAATGTCGGGGCTTGACCCGATCGGGCGGAAAGAAGTGCGTGACCTGATTCTGCGCCTGAAGGAGTCCGGAAAAACTGTGATGTTCAGTTCACACATCCTGCATGATGCAGAGCTGCTCTGCGATCGGGTAGCCATGATCATGAAAGGGAGGCTAGTCGCCTCTGGGCATGTATCGGAATTGATTGCAGGGGATACCACCCAGGAAGTGGAAATGGTGATTGACCGTCTGCGTCCAGAAGCACTCGAACGGATCAGACCTTTGACTAGTAAAGTCGTTCTAAAAGGCGAGCGGGTCATGGCTATGCTTACTAGCCAGCAGGATGTGGATCATGCACTCGATGTGATTCGGTCGGCCAAGGCTAAGCTGGTGGCGCTCACGCCGCACAAGGCCTCGCTCGAAGATCTCTTTATTCGTAAGGCCAAAGGGGCGCAGTCGGTGGTGGAGGCGCGTGTTGCATGAAGGTGCTCTCGATTGCTTTCAATACATTCCGCGAAAATCTTCGAGACAAGCTGCTCTACAACCTCTTGATCTTCGCCCTCTTGATGATCGGCAGTTCGCTCATATTGATGCGATTGACACTGGGGGAGTTTCATCGTTTGATTTTGGATATTGGGCTCGGCAGCATCAACTTTTTTGGGGTCCTCATCGCCATCTTCATCGGTATAGGCCTGGTCAGTAAGGAAATTGAAAAGAAAACGATCTATACGATTGTCTCGAAGCCGGTCGCTCGCTTCCAGTTCCTACTGGGGAAGTATTTAGGACTTAGTCTCACACTATTCATCAATACAACTATCATGACGGCTGGGTTGTTGGCTGTGCTGTACTTCCAAGATGTTCCTGTCCATGGCGTCCTGTTCAAGGCGCTCGGCATGATTATGCTGGAGTTCATGGTCATCACGGCAGTGGCGCTCCTCTTTTCCACGTTCTCAAGCGCGACCCTCAGCGCTATCTTCACGCTGGCCATCTATGTGATCGGCCATTTGACACCTGATTTGAAAGCATTCGGCCAAAAGATGGAAGGTCTGGGACGTACGACGTTGGAGGGAATGTACTATGTCCTACCGAACCTGGAGCGATTTAATCTGAAAGGACATGTGACTCACCAACTTGATGTGCCAACCAGTGATCTCTTGATGATTGCTTCCTATGGAATGGCCTATACAATTTTCCTCCTCATGCTTGCCTCCATCATCTTTCAGCGGCGGGACTTCCGCTAGTGATAGGATGTTGAAAAAGTCCGCCAGCTTCGTTCTCGCGTCGTTCAGAGGCTCAACATACAGAACAGCGTATGCCTCTCCTCTTCACTCGCTGCGGCCTCGCTGAACGGCCTTTTTGATCATCATGCGAACGATCGTGATCCACGAGAAGGGAGATTAGCGCCATGCGCTGAAGGTTGTCAGTCCCTATCTTAGCTGGTGATGGCACCTTCTGATGCGGACGAGACGTGTCTGGCATATTTCCCCATCACGCCCGAGGTGTAGCGGGGCACCGGGGGTTTGACCTTCTTTAGCCGAGCGAGGATTTCCTTCTTCGATAGAGCCACGTCCAAGCGGCGTTTGGGAATATCGAAGGTGATCGTATCACCGTTCTTGATGGACGCGATCGGCCCGCCCTTGGCGGCTTCGGGTGCAACGTGCCCAGCCATCAATCCATGGGTCGCTCCTGAGAAACGGCCATCGGTAAGCAAGGCAACGGAGTCTCCGAGGCCAGCACCCACGATTGCCGCCGTCACGCCTAACATCTCACGCATGCCTGGCCCACCTGCCGGACCTTCATATCGAATGACAACGACATCACCGGCCTTAATCTGGCCTGCTTTGACCGCCACGAACGCATCTTCCTCCCGATCAAAGACCTTCGCCGGTCCCTGGAACTTGGTCATCGAATGGCCGGCGACCTTCACTACACAACCTTCCGGCGCCAAATTGCCCTTTAGAATGACTAGCCCTCCTGTTGGTTTGATGGGGTGGGAGAGGGGACGCAAGACTTGTTGTCCCGGAGTTTCACGAGCATGTGATGCCTCTTCACCGATTGTTCGGCCTGTCACGGTGGGCTGATTCCCATGAAGGAGTCCTGCATCGAGCAGTCGTTTGGCTACCAGCGTTGTGCCGCCTGCCGCATAGAGATCGGCTGCAGCAAAACGGCCTCCAGGCTTGAGGTCGGCCAGTAAAGGGACTTTGCGATTGATCTTGTCGAAGTCATCGATGCTCAGCTTGATCCCGGACTCACGAGCGATGGCGAGAAGATGCAGCACGGCGTTCGTTGAGCCTCCGGTCGTGGCGACGGCTGCGATGGCGTTCTCCAACGACTTTCGAGTAATAATTCGACGCGGGCGCAGATCCTGTTTTACGAGCTCCATCACCATCTTTCCGCATTCAAAAGCGACTTCGTCTTTCCGGCCGTCCATGGCGGGAACCCCATTGCGACCCATCGGCGAAATGCCGAGGAACTCAAACGCAATGGCCATGGTATTGGCCGTGAACTGGCCCCCACAGGCCCCTGGTCCCGGGCAAGCATGATCTTCCAAATCCTTCAGCTCAGCGTCGGTCATCTTTCCCGATGCATGTTTGCCGACCGCTTCAAAAACATCCTGAATGGTCACATCATGTCCCTGAAACTGTCCTGGCATAATCGAACCGCCATACAACATAAGTGACGGCAAGTTCAGTCGGGCGAGAGCCATAACGGTTCCGGGAATTGTTTTATCGCACCCGGACAGGGCGACGACGGCATCGAACAAATGTCCACGTGCGACGAGCTCGATGGAATCCGCAATGACCTCACGGCTGATCAAGGATGCTTTCATTCCTTCCGTGCCCATCGAGATCCCATCGGACACTGCAATGGTGTTGTATTCAATCGGAGTCCCGCCGGCCGCTCGGATCCCGGCTTTCACTCGCTCAGAAAGCCGCCGCAAGTGAAAATTGCACGGCATGACTTCAATCCATGTATTGGCCACGCCGACCAGAGGTTTCGACAGGTCATCGTCCGTAAAGCCAACGGCTTTTAACATGGCTCTCGCCGGGGCACGACCGGCCCCAACCAGAAGATCACGACTCTGGAGCCGCACTTCTTTTTTCATCGGTCCTCGTGTCCTCATTACTGCACAGGCATGGTATTTGGTGGTGTAGGGGGTACGGCCTCATGTGGATTCTTACCATGCGGATTGGTGCCATGTGGATAGGTACCGTGAGGATTGGCACCAGGTGGGTTCGTGCCATAGGACGTTGCGCCTCCGTGGGCCCCATACCCTTTGTGCTGTCCCACAACCTTGTCGTGCTCGGACTTTTCCTTCGCACGTTGTTCCGGAGTCAACAAGGCCATCACATCGCGACGTGTCTTGATGGACGTCATTCGCAGCCCGACTTGCAGATCTTCACTTTGTCTCAGTTTGGCTTCGATCGCGGCAAGATCGGACTGCTCATTATCAGTCAGTGCCTTCAGTTCGCGCTCCGCGATTTGGATATCGGCTTCGGCCTTGATACGTGCTTTATCAAGATTAAGTTGGATGTCTTTCAGCTTGGTGACTTGATCCGCGGTAAGCCCAATATCCTTTTCGTGTTTTAATAAGTGACGGATCAGATGGCCGGTCCCGCTATGCATCATCCCTTTGCTATAGCCATGTACTCCTCCGGCGCCGTGTATGCCTCCGCCATGGCCATAGCTCGGATCATTTGCCCAAAGATTGGGTATGCCCACCACCAACAGACATGCCGACGCTACGGCACATGCAGCCGCTGTCTTGGTTATAGACGTCATGAATTCCTCCTTTGGTTAAGAGACCCGAAGCCAAAGCTTGCCATAGCAATCAGCGCAACGCAAGCGAGCAGCTCGACCACACCAGTCACCGCAGCCGATCGCGTTTCGACTCAACGCCGTTGGGTGTGATAGAGGAGTTCCATTCGGGGATCCGGATGCCGTTGTCTGCTCAAACGTTCGTACAACACCCGTTCGTCTTCACTGATACTGGTCGGCATGACAATTTGCAACGTCAAAAAAAGATCACCATGCCCGCCTGTGGCGGAGGGAAGCCCTTTCCCCTTGAGCCGTAGTTTCCCGTCCGCCTTGCTGCCGGGAGGAACTTTGACTTTCACCGGTTCAGTTAAGGTTGGAGCGGTCACCTCAGCGCCGAGCACGACTTCCCAAGGATAGACGGGTAAGGTGACATGCAGATCCGACCCTTGCCGACGAAAGACAGGATCTGGGGGAATGACGACATGAAGATAGAGGTCCCCCCGTTTTCCACCATATGTTCCTTGCTGCCCCTTTCCAGCAACCCGGACCCGCGTTCCGTCTTGCACTCCAGCCGGAATCCGCACTTCGATAGTCTTGTATTCGCTCGTCATCCCGGTTCCCTGGCAGGTCATGCATGATCGGCCACGCACGGTACCGCTCCCTTGACAGGTCGAACACGTTCGGGGTTCACGCAGGTTCACGCGCTTGGTGACACCGGTTAACACTTCGCGCAACCCCAGCTGGACTTCGGTCTCGATATCTTCTCCCGGCATTCCCGAACTACCGCGTCCGGCTCCGCCGCGGCCGCGGTTGCCAAAGATGCTCTCAAAAAAATCGGAGAATGGCTCGCTCGCGGATCCACCGCCTCCTTGGCTGCCGTAGTCTCCTTCGAACCCCCATGGCCCTCCAAACCCTTGCGGCCTGGCTTGCTGACGAGCTTTCTCGAAGGCTTGCGCTTGATCCCAATCGGTCCCATACTGGTCGTACTTCTTCCGCTTGTCCGGGTCAGTCAGGACTTCCTGGGCCTCATTGAGCTCTTTAAATTTCTTTTCCATCTCAGCCTTCTTCGCACCCGCATGGAGATCGGGATGGTACTGGCGGGCCAGGCGTCGAAAGGCTTTTTTGATGTCGTCGGTAGAGGCAGTTCGGGGGACGCCGAGAATTTGATAGTAATCGCGTGGGGTAGTGGCCATACGTGATACGAGATGAAAAACCAGACGGTATCGTTCAGCTTACGGAGTGTAGAAACAGTTTGCAAGGGCCGAATGGGTCAACCAGCGGTCGAAGTGTTCGCACGGGCCATAAGCTTGCAGTAGGAGCAGGTCTCCGCCGTCGTGGGCTGGCCGCAGAGGGAACAGGGATGCAAGGTCGAACGATCTTTTTCCATGATGTTCGTCGGCATCTCGGTCGTGCGAGACTTCTCAAGAAACCCCCAGTAAAACATCTGTTTGGTGCCGGGCGACTCGGTTTCCAGACGGTTCAGCACCTCCTTATAGAGAAGGGTACGCGCGCCTTGCGCCATGGGACATTCCTCAACAACATAGTCGATTCCATTCAAGACGCAATAGGCTGCCAATTCGCGCTCAGCCAAGCGGTACAGAGGCTTCACTTTCTTGGCGAATCCATCGACGGAGGCTGGAAGGCTGGGGCCTTGTTTCTCAAGATATTCGTTCTGCCAGTGCAGCACGTTTCCGAGCAGCCGGGCGGCTTCGTCATCGAGATTATGACCGGTCGCCATGACGTCATAGCCCTGTTCGACCGCGATGCGGTTAAATTGATACCGCTTGATCGTGCCACACGTCGAACACGTCGGGCGGTGGACCATCATCGCAAGCTCACGAATTCCAGCTCCTCCTTCTCGCTCCACTGTATGGATATGGAGCACAGCACCGTACCCGGCGGCCACGGTCTTGGAAAAATGCACGACTTTTTCTTGTGATGATTCTGAATAGCCTCCAATCCCAAGGTTTACATACAGCGCATCAGTCTTATAGCCCAGCTTCAGAAGAATATCCCAGAGAGCCAAGCTGTCCTTACCGCCAGAAACGGCGACAAGGATGCGGTCGTTTTTCCCAAACATCTCCTGAGATCGAATCGCTTTATACACCTGATCATGGACAAAACTATTAAAGCAATCCTTACAGAATGCTGCATTGTGGCGCGGTAACTTGAGAACCGCTTTAGTCTTACATCTCGTACAGTTCATTGTTCCGATCATACGAGCGTAACCAGGTGATTGCAAACCGGCACCGCACATAATCAAGCAAGAGGCTGAGCGATGGATGAGGGCGAGGAGGGGCATTCGTAACGCTAAGCGCGCAAACGGCATCAGAAGACGGAGAAGCAACTCATGCTTGATCGCAGATCTGCGGGACCTGAAAAATCTCTAGTGTAATTGACCTCCGAGCCACGATCCGCTATGAAGGTAAGGGATGCGGGTGCGGGAGAAGCTGGAGAGAGTGCCGGTAGGTAAGCAAGGGCAAAGGATGGAAAGTTAACATAATCTATCTTATCAGACTATGACGTTAGAGCTTCTCGGTCGTGTACATAAAGAGCTTTCCATTACGGGTCATGCATTCTATGAGACCATTCTCTCTATTTCTGAACTCGTTAATCGAAAGGTTCAAATTATTCGTTTACATTGGCAGGCCTCTGTATTGCTTCAGCAAATTGATGATGTGACGGCTAAGGTCGGCCAACAAATCGCCACGCAGGTTTCTGATCGACTTCTGTACCAGAGTCATCCGGATTCACTCGTGGGTGTGATGGATCAGACGCTTGCTGATGCCATCTCTCGTGTTCAAAAGTTGAAGCAATCGTTAATCGGAGTTGACGCCCAGATTCGTGAGCTCAAAATCGAGATGGTCCATCAGGATCTGCTCTCTTTGCAACGTGATCTGGCGCTTCGCTCGGCAGGTCTTGAACGGCTGACTGTTGTTCGAGGCGCGCCTGCAGCTGGACAGCCGCTGAGCGCCCTCCCGCAGTATTCCTCCGCATACGTGGCCACGGTACTACGAGGGCCTTTTTTAGTAGCACCGTCCGGTGATCTCCTGTTTCGGCCTGGCGACATCGTGGTCCTGATTGGTGCCCAAGCAGAACTCGATCAACTCGTTTCATGGTTTACCGGCCAACGCCCACTCACAACATCGCTCACGAGATCGGCCTAAGAGAGTAGGCACATCGACAGAGATCAGATACAATAACCCTGATGTTCGCCATTACTTTGACATCTTCCTTCCCATCTTCACGGGTCCTGCTCCATTTTGTTTGCATCCTTCTTTCCTGTGTCATGGGAGGTGGACGAGCCGAGGCCGTGTCGGCCGATTCACCCGGCATTCGCATGCTGGAAGAGATCCAAACCGTCATTACCGAACTTGCTGAGCAAACCAAGCCGTCTGTCGTCAACTTGTTTCCAATCACCAGCGCAGGAAGGTTTCGTGAAGGACCCGGCGAGCGTACGCCGAATGCATCGGGCTCCGGCTCGGGCCTGATTGTCGACAGTGAAGGCCACATCGTCACGAACAACCATGTGATCGGCGATGCGGTTGAAATTGAAGTACGGTTCTCGGATAAGACAAAGCTCATCGCTCATGTGGTCGGCAAGGATCCGGACACCGATTTAGCCGTACTCAAAGTGACCGCCGATCGTCCCCTGCCCAGTGCACGGTTCGGTGATTCCTCCAGCGTCAAGGTCGGTCAGTGGGTGCTGGCCGTCGGAAATCCGTTCGGGCTGGACCGGACCGTGACGCTCGGCGTGGTCAGCGGTATCGGTCGCGAAAACATCAACCTCTCACGGTACGAAAACTTCATTCAGACTGATGCCTCGATCAACCCGGGAAATTCTGGAGGCCCTCTTTTTAACCTCCGCGGTGAAGTGATCGGCATCAATACGGCAATCATCAATTTTGCCCAAGGCATCGGATTCGCCATTCCCTCGAACATGGCCAAGCAAGTCATCGAACAGTTGCTGGTCAAAGGCAAGGTCGTGCGGGGCTGGCTCGGCGTCGGGATTCAGCCGTTGACGGCTGAGTTGGCAAAACAATTCGGAGTGACCGAAGGCGAAGGAGTCCTCGTGAACGAAGTCTTCGAGAAAGACCCCGCTGCCTTGGCCGGGATCAAGCCGGGCGATGTCATCGTCCGGATCGACGGTGCCGTGGTCGATTCACCGAATAAACTGTCTCGTCTCATCGCGACACTGACGCCGGGCGCGACCGCAAAGATAGAAGTCGTCCGAGATCTGAAGCATTTGACGATAGACGTTCCCCTCACCGAACGACGTGATACTGCCGTCATTGCATCTATTCCTCAACCGGAGGAAACAGCCGGAGTCAGACTTGGTCTTGACCTCCAAGACTTGACGGCCGCCCTCGCGGAGAGATTTAAGCTCCACGAGTCGAAAGGTGTGTTGATTGCAAAGGTTGAACCCAACAGTCTTGCTCAAGCCGAAGGCCTGCGGGAAGGTGACCTCATTAAGGAGGTCAATCGTATGGAAGTGTCTACCGTCGGCGAATTTCGGACAGCCCTTGCCCGGTCCAAGCGGGGCGATACATTGTTGTTGCGCGTGCTTCGGGAAAACCGAGCATTTTATGTCGTGCTGAAGTCCTCTGACTGACGAGTTCAATGGGTCACGGCGGCTTGTCTTTCTGCTTTATGTCGCTCGACGATCTTTGCCGCTAGCTCCCTTGGTACTTCATCATACTGCGCGAAATCCATCACATAGCTGCCCCGCCCACCGGTCATGGCGTTGAGGGCCGTCGCATATCGAAGCAGCTCAGCCAGCGGAACCACTGCTTTGATCTGTTCGGCATGGTCTTGCGCATTGACCGCCACGATTCGCCCCCGTCGGGCGCTCAAGTCCCCCATGACGGCTCCAACTGCGTCGGTCGGAGTGTCGATTTCAACCATCATGACAGGCTCAAGTAACACGGGATGCGCGGTCTCTATCGCTTTCTTGAATGCCATCGATCCTGCGATCTTGAACGACATCTCGGACGAATCAACCACATGATAGGATCCGTCATAGACGGTCACCTGCACATCGACAACCGGAAACCCACACAACGGTCCCTCCTGCATGGCTTCGATCACTCCTTTTTCCACGGCGGGGATGAAATTTCGTGGGATTGCGCCTCCGACCACGCGATTCTCAAATACATACCCGTTGCCACGTGGAAGAGGCGCCACTTCAAGCCAGCAATCGCCGTATTGTCCATGCCCCCCGGTTTGCTTCTTGTACTTGCCTTGTGCCTGTGATTTGGTTTTGAGCGTTTCACGGTATGGAATCTTCGGGGTATGGAGAATGACATCGGCTCCGAACTTCCGATGGAGTTTCTCGAGGGCCAAATCGATGTGGAACTGTCCCATCCCGCTGAGGACCATCTCCTTGGTCTCGGTATTGCGCGCGAATTCCAGCGTGGGGTCCTCTTCGATGAGTTTGTGAAGGCCAAGGCTTACCTTATCGATGTCCGTTTTTGACTTGGCCTCAATCGCGAACGACAAGATCGGCTTTGGCAAACTCAGCATAGGGTAACAGATGGGCGCACTCTCTTGGCACAGCGTGTCACCGGTATGCGTGTCTTTGAGTTTCCCGATCGCCACGATCTCCCCCCCTCTCGCGGAGTCAACGGCCACATGGCGTTTGCCCAAGACCGTGTAAAAATGCCCGAGCTTCTCTCGCACATGTTTTGAAGCATTCAGCACCGTCGCGTCGGCATGGATTATTCCCGACACGACCCGACAATAGGACAGTCGACCGATGAATGGGTCGATGATGGTCTTAAAGACATAGGCTGAAAACGGTTCCTGTAGACTCCCCTTCCGCTCACACTTTTCCTGGGTCTCTGGGTGGATGCCGTGCCAAGGATGGATCACACCGCGCTCGGAGGGTGACGGCAATAATGCGACAATGGCGTCCAGGAGAGACCAGATTCCGACGTTCTGCGTGGCGGATCCGCCATACACCGGAAGAAATTCATTTGTCAGGATGTCCTGTCGGATTCCTTGGAGAAGATCTTCTTGACTTAAATCGCCCTTGGTCAGATAGGTCTCCAACAGGGTCTCTCTGCTTTCCGCGACCGCCTCTACCAGCTGTTTGCGTGCTCCGCTCAGAATGTTCTGCTGATTGTTTGGAACAGCTAAATGTTCGATGTGAGCGGAACTCGGCCCGGACT
>Ga0073934_10001313_pt1 | contig 60820 bp, 36 predicted proteins | sample LarsenN4metaG_FD_76834 | JGI IMG/M metagenome (GOLD analysis project Ga0073934, IMG submission 76834) | Hot spring sediment bacterial and archeal communities from British Columbia, Canada, to study Microbial Dark Matter (Phase II) - Larsen... ... | reverse complement strand
TGTAGTGCCACTGGGGGTTCTCGACCGCACGGCCGCACGCCGACGCCTGTGCGACACACGCACTAGCCACGAAGACGAGCAGTCCGACGAAAAGCAACGGGCGCATCCCGCACCTCCTGTTGCCACCGAGGTACGCGACTCGCCCGCATCTTCCAATCTCGGCCATGGGCGAGGCCGGCAACCGCCGGCCTCGCCGCTCCCCCCGATCAGATGATGAAGTCGTTGATCGACACGTGCTCGGCCTTCACGTTCTCGAGCTCGATCGTGTCGGCGCCGATCTTGATGATCGTGTCGCAACCGGCATCCTCGATCACGACCTTCTGGGCGAAGTCGTTCTTCGAGATGTCGAGTGCGGAGATGTCGATCTTGTCGCCACCACACTTCGACTTGGCATCGAAGCCCTTCGCGACGTCGTGGCCGAAGCCCTTCTCGAGCACGATGACGTCGTCACCCCAGCGGACGTCGTAGGTATCGTTGCCCTTGCCGCCGTGGAGGTTGTCGTCGCCCTTGCCGCCGTCGAGGTGATCGTTGCCCTTGCCGCCGTAGAGGTCGTCATCGCCGCGACCGCCCTTCAGGTGGTCGTTGCCATCCTTGCCGTGGATGTCGTCGTCGCCGCGACCGCCCGACAGCTTGTCGTCGCAATCGGAACCGTAGAGATCGTCGTCGTCCCGGCTACCGTGCTTCTCCTTGCCGTCCTTACCGTCTTTGGCTTCCGACTTCGGACCCTTGCCACCGCCGTGATCGTCGTCCTTGCCGGACGAATGATCGTCGTCGTGGTCATCTTCGTCGTCGTCCTTGCCGTGGTCGTCGGGTTTGGAGCCGCCGCCCGTTCCGGTGCCTGAACCGGAGCCCGAGCCTGAACCAGAACCCGAACCGGAACCGCTGCCGGAACCACTACCGGAGCCGGAGCCAGAGCCCGAGCCTGAGCCAGCGCCGGAGTCGTCGTCCTTGCCGCCACCGTTCTCATTCTCGTTCTCGTTTTCGGAGCCCTCGTCCTCGCCGGAGCCGCCGTCATCCGATCCCTGACCGATGTTGACGATGTCCTGCTCGCGCAGCTCGCCAACGACTTGGTCGGCACCACCCGATCCCTCGAACACGATGCGATGGTCAGACTCGAGCTGGCTGATGTCTACGACATCCGCCGCTGACGAGCCGTTGATCCGGATCGTGTTCAGGTAGAGGTCCGTACCGGCGAAGCTACCGATGATCTGGACGGTATCGCCGCCGGCTGTCACGGTCGTTTCGGTCGAAGGAACGTTCGCCGTGTTGACGACAATTTCCTCGATCTCATCGAGCTGCGCGATGACGTTGCCCTGCGTCGGCACGCCCGCTCCAGTATTGCGGGTCACGACGATATCGGTCGTGCCCGTAACGGTGCGTCCACCACCAAGGGCGAGCCAGGCCGCCGCCGAGTAGATCCGGAACGTTTCCGCGCCGGCAGCGCCATTGATGACGAACGTATCGCCGACGCCATCGGTCTCGGTGCCGCCGTTGACGGTGTCGACGCCGTCACCCGTCGACCAGACGATGGTGTCGTCACCGGCACCACCAAGGATGCTGTCGGCTCCTGCGCCACCCGTGATCGAGTCGTCGCCGTCGCCGCCATTGATGACGTCCCCGCCGCCACCGCCGATGAGCGTATCGTTGCCAGCCAGACCGTTGATCGTGTCGGCACCCCCGTTGCCGTCGAGGATGTCGCCGGCCAGCGTGCCATTGATCACGTTGTTGGCAACGCTGCCGTTGAAGGTCTGCCCGACGTTGAGCGTCGCCGTCGTGGCCACCGTCGCGATGCGATCGGTGATCGCGTACTCGAGCACCACCGAACCGAACACCCCGGCTGCCGCCGTGAAGGTGAACGAGCCGTCCGCATTGCGCACGAGCGTTCCCTGGGCTGGATCGGCGAGCTGCACGAACTGGGCCGCACCGACGAGCGTCGGGTCGGTGGTGTTGCGGAACAGCTCGATCGGGTCACCGTCGACGTCCGTCGCGTTACCGATGAGCTGAGCTTCGGTGAACGTGATCTGGCGCGGGGTGACACCGGCGTTCAGCGCGCCGATGTTCGCCGTATTGGTGCCAGTGACCGGGGCATCGTTGATCCCGACCACCTCGAGCACCGCCTCGGCACCGAACGGAATGTTGACGCCGTCGGTCACTTCGTACGTGAACGTGACGCCACCTTCGAAGTTCGCAGCCGGATTGAACGTAAAGGTGTTCGTTGCCGCGTTGAACGTCAGCGTTCCCGGGGCCGCCTCACCATCCCGCGTCCGCACCGTGACAGTATTGCCGACGATGCTCAGCGGATCGCCGTTCGGATCGGTGATGTTGGCCAGCAGTTGCCCCACCGTGAAGGTGAACGGTCCGCTGTCCTCCAAGATGCCGAGCGTTCCGGCCGGCAGCGCAGCGCCATCGACGACCACACCACCGAGCTCGTCGCCGAGCGTTGCTGCGGGATCCGGCCCGATCGGCGCGCCGTTGACCACGCCATCGGCACCCGCAACGATCTGAGCCAGCGTCGCGACCTGCTCCACCACCTGATCGCCGTCCACGTACTGAACGACGGCGCGGATGTTGATGCCCTGCATCGCGGCCGTCAGAGTCAGCGTCGGGCCCGTGACCGGCACCAGCGTGTCGACCACGAGCGTCTGGAGGTTCTCGAAGATCCCCGAATCCGGGCGCACTTCGCCCTGCCAGTAGATCGTGAACGGCGCTGTGATGGCACCGGTCGGATTTGCCGCCGTGATATTGTCGATGTCGGTCACGCCAGCAACACTGACGGCAACCGTCGCGCCGACGCGGACGTCACCCGTGATGACAGGCAGGCCAACCGGCAGGCCGTTCGCGACTTGCGCGATGTTGAAGGCCTGATCGGCAAACCGGAGCCGCTCCACATCGCGAAGCAGGTCGTGACCATCTGCGCCGAGTTGGCCGTCGATCACCTCGCCGGCGTTGTTCACGTCGAGATGGATGACAGAGATGAACCCGTCGCCGTTGACGTCTGCGGCAATGGTCGCACCTGCAGGCGGGGCGACGGTTCCGATGGGGTCGAGCCCTTCGACCAGGTAGTGCGCCCGCAGCCCCGAGAACTGAGCTGTGTCTACGTCTGCGGGCCTCGTGGCATCTCCCGCGAAGTTTCCGTTAAGGATTTCCCGCACCACGCGGAGCTGATCGACGCCGATCTCGCCGGTCAGCATGCGATCGCGGATCTCGGTCACGCTGGTGATCGAGAAGGGCGTCCATGTCTGGCCGGAACGAGGCAGGACTTCGATGCGGACACTGAGGTAGTGGTCGCCGCCGATGATATCGTCGCCGCCGCGGCCCTCGATGACATCGCTGCCACCGCCACCCATCAGGATGTTGCCGCCGTCGAACACCTGCAGTGGCGCCTGACCCGGAAGATTGCGGTAAGCGAAGGGCAGGAACTCGCGCAGACCGCTGATGAGGTCGATGTTGCGAAGCGCATGCGATGCCGGATCGCCGAAGTCGCCTTCAGGGTTGACCACGTCAATCTGCTCGGCATTCAGCGTACGGCTGTCGCCGCGCAGAATGTCGCCGAACCGCGAGCCCGTGAGGCCTTCCACCGTCGAGTAGCGGTCGAGGATGACAGACGGAGACGTCGGGCCGACCGGTGCGCCGAACAGGCGGACGTCCATGTCGGCTTCGACCCCAGCCGTCGCGTTCCTGTGCGTCACCCAGTCGAAGCCTTGCGCGCCGAAGAAGCGATCCGTACCCGGACCGGCGACCATGATGTCGTCGCCGGCTTCCGCGTCCATGTCGGCGTTTCCGCCCTGTCCGGCAATCATGATGTCATTGCCGCCGACGGGGTTGGCGACACCGATCTTGATCGGCAGACCCTGCACGAGGTCGCCGTTGTCGCCGAGCATCAGGCCATTTTCATTGCCCGACTCGATCCAGTCGCTGCCCTCGCCACCGATGACGAAGTCTGCGCCGTCGCCGCCATGCACGAAGTCGTTGCCTTGGCCGGCGAGGATCTCGTCATCGTCGCGACCGCCGAAGACCGCGTCGTTGCCCGTATCGGTGATGATGAGGTTGACACCCGGACCGACGCTGACGACGTCGTTGCCCGCGTTGGCGCGGATTTCGTTCACACCGAACAAGTCGGTGATGATGTCGTTGCCGTCGCCGCCGAAAATGAAATCGTTGCCGTCATCACCTTCCAGGCGATCGTTGCCCGCGTCGCCCCAGAGGGCGTCGTCACCGAGGCCACCGATGATCACATCGTTGCCGGCCGTACCACCGAGCACGACATGCTCGGCACCGATGTACTGGAGCCGTTCGGCAATACCATCACCGTTCGCATCCATGCGCAGCACGGCACTGGCCGTCGCGCTGCCGCCCTGGATACCCGCAAGGAACGGGTCGAGGTCGATCGCAGCCCCAGTCGGGTCTGCTGCGCCGCGATAAGTCACGCCACTGATCGTAACGTCGCCCTCGCCCTGATTGAACTGCAGCCGCTGGTCCACTTCGATGAAGAAGTCCGGCGTTGCGAAGGCGTCGCCCGGCAAGTGCGTCGCGTTGGTGTTGCGATGGATCATCTCGGAGAACTTGTTGTTCTCGAGCTGAGCCGTGAGGTTCAGGTTGGCGAGACGCGACAGGTAGTAGAAGCGGTCGCCATTCTGCAACGCTTCGAGCTGCGTCTCAAAGACGAAGTTGAACGTGGAGCCAAGCATGCCACCGAAGATGAGCTTCTGCTCAGCAAGGCCGCCGATCCAGAAGTCGACGTTGTTGAGACCGCCGAGGCTCTGGTTGTTCGTCGCGGTCTGTAGCCATGTACCCGTGGCATTGAGGAAGTCGAGCCGATCGGAGGGTGCGCCTGCCCCGCCAAGTACAAGCAACGTCGCCGCATCACGCTTTTCTTCTACTGTCGTCGCGGCAAGGATCGAGCCGTGCGTCCCGTAGGCGGCGATGAAGTTGATGACCGACGCCGGGTTCTTCAGGTGAAGCGCGAAATCGGCCCAGCTGGTGTACGGACGAACCTGAGGATCGCCCGAGCCGCGATAGAACTCAGCCCGAGCTTCGTTCAGGGTCGGCACACCCAGTTCGCGACCACGGGCGATGTTGATGGCCGCGAGGTCGAGCGGGAGACCGACGAGATTGTTTCGCAGAGCTTCGGTGACGAACTCGTCGATCTCGTTGCCAACCTGCCGAGTCATACCCCGCGCGATCGCGCCGGCCGCCGCGTCGGCATCGATGCCACTCGCAGCGAACTCGACTGGGTTGAGGAAGGCTTCGATGAGGCCGATCTGTTCTTGCGTGGCACCACCATTGGTGACGCTCCAGTCAGCGTTGAAGCGATCGACGGTCTCGGTCAGCATCGAATGGCCGAAGCGATAAACCGTGTGCGCGAACTCGCCGAGGATCGCCGGGTCGAGCGTGCCGTCATAGTCGTTGAAGACGTTGACTGCCGGCTGAACCTTCCGCGCGAATTCTTCGAACACGAGATGCTGATACTGCATCTCGGTCGGGAACTTCGCCGCCTGGAAGATGCGTTCGCCGTTCCACTCGAGAGCGTCGATAGCAGTTTGCGACAGCGGGAAGGTTGTGCCGGCCGGGAGCGGCACATCGAGCCACTCGTTGAGGAACGCAAGATCTCCCTCGGCGACGATCGTCGCCTTTATGAGCTCGACCTGGCGATTGTGCTCGGAGTGGAAGACGTGGTGGACCGCCGTCAGACCGATGTTCTCATTGCCGCGGCCATCGCCCGTGATGTAGTGGCGGTCGAGCAACTCGTCATCGTACGTGCCAGGGGTCTGGCGATCCGTCGCTACGCTGACTGTATCGTTGCCGTCTGCGACTTCGCCCGCATCGGGGTTTGCGTTGTGTGCGATATCGTCGAGGAACGCGTGCCCGGTCGGTACGAAACCCGAGGAGAATGTTTGACCACTTGCCAACGGGATGTCCGCCGGCAAGGCCAGCGTGCGGACGTCTAGACCTCCAGCTACGCCTTCGAAGACCCGCTCGGTTGTTGAGGCGACGCTACCGTCAGCGTTCCGCACAGTGAATACCACCATGACCTGCGCGAAGCCGTTCGCACCCGGCACAAAATTCCCGTACGGATCGACGAGCACCTGCGGGACGCTGTGGATTTCCATGTCCGTCAGCGTGATCCCAAGCAAGTCGCGCGCCTGAGCCTTCACGTCGGCCCAAGTCGGAATGCCGCCGCCTGAGGCCGCGTTACCGTCAAGCAGTCGGCCGGTCGAGACAGCCACGCCGTCACGCAGTTCGTACTCGCGGAGGAAGACCTGGTGCGACGGGTGTGAGGTGTAGGTCTGGTTCTGGTCGACAAACGGCGTCACGCGATTGATCGGTTCGCCATCCGGACCAAGCGTGGCACGGGTCACGGCCATGAAATTGGTGCGGCCGCCTTCGACGTAAAGCGGATCATCCGGTTGCAGCGGAATATAGACGGTTCCGAAGCCACCCTTAGCCACGAGGTCGAGTCCGTGGTCGAAGAACTGGCCGAAGAGGGTCATCCAGCCATTGAACGGCGCAGAAAGCCCTTCATCGGCAGCGACGTTCTCGATGACGAGCGTCGCCGAGAGGATGTTACCGTTCGGAGCCGCCTCCATCGGCAAGCCGATCGGGTCGAGGATCGCCTCCAGGGCCGCGGTTGCGGCCGTGACCGCCGCTTGCGCCGCACCCACGTCGGCATCGAGCCCAAGAAGCGACTGATCGAGTTGCATGTCGAGCGCAACAGCATCCGTGACAAGTGCCTGAGCAGTTGTCGGCAGACTGGCGATCAGAGAGACCTCGACAGATGTCAGGCCGTTGGTCGGATTGATAAGGCCCAGTACACCTTGCACATCGTCGATGCTCTGAATGAACGACGTGATGGCCGTCGCATCTGCGGAGCTCGGCGCAATGCCCGGTGCCGTCAGTGCAGCTTCGACCGCCAGCGCCTGTGTTCTCAAATTGCTGAGAGCAGCGAGAGCAGCGTCGACGTCAGCTGCCGTGGCGATCGGCTGTGTCTCGGCCACGAAGGCCTGAGCGAGGGCTTCGAGCTGAGCCGAGAGCGTCGTCGCCGAAGCATATGCCGTCACGGTCGGCGCATTCAGCCCCGTGCTGTTCGAGCGGGCCTCGGCCAACTGAGCGTTTGCATCCTGCAGAGCGCGGACGGCACTGCTGATCGCCTGCATGTCCGCGAACGGATCGGCACGGCCGGCATCCTGGAGGGCTTTGAAGACCGCCGCAGGGTTGTTCAACGTCTGATCGACGATGAGGTTCGAGATGATGCGCGGGCTTGCGTCCACCACGTCACCCGGCTGGATGGAGCGGGGAATCGGGTTCGTGTTGGCGACCGCCTCGGCATACTGATTCTGATTGAGCCAGTTGACGCCGACCTGATAGCCCACCGGCACGCCGTTGGCCGGGTCTCCCGGATAAGCGGGATTCGGCGGACCGAACGCCATGAAGCCCGTTCCCGTTGTGTAAGACGGGGTTGTCGCGCGAGGGAACGCGACATCGGCCTGACCGAAATACGACTGACCGTCGTAGAGATTGTTGTTCGAGCCGTCGACGCGCCGCAGACCCCACGGGAGCTCCGCGTTCGGGATGTACGTGCCGAGGAGCGGCTCGCCGCGCGCGTCTGCTTCGGCGATCCTGATCTGAGCAAGAATGAAGTCCAGATCACTGCGAATGAGATTGACCACGGCGAACTCCCTCAGCAAAGAAGTGACATATTTCTTATCCCGTCGAAAAACTGATCCAACTCAGCGAGCCGCGAAAGCGCGAGACGTCTGACGATCTGGTGAGCCCGAGGTCCGGGGGCCGTCCTACCAAGGTCGGAGCAATTCCTCAGACGGCTGTCGAACGTCAGACGACTGCCGATCGATCGGCGCGCTTAAAGCTAAGACGCCGCCCATCGGATACCGATGGACGGCGATTGATCGGATCGGTCCCTGCGAGACTACTCTTCGCGGAAAACTCGGCTTAGCTGATCCGTGAGCGGCTTGACGAAGAACGAGAGCGCGGTGCGCTCGCCGGTCGAGATGTAGCCTTCGACGGGCATGCCGGGGAGCAGCTTCTGCGCCTTCAGCTTCTCGATCTCCGAAGCATCGACGTGAATACGCGCCGTGTAGAAATAGGAGCCGTTCTGCGTGTCGCGACTGACGTCCGCCGCGACGCGTGACACGTGCCCCTTGAGCTCCGGCGTCGTGCGCTGATTGAGCGCGGGAAAGCGCAGTTCGACCGCACGGCCGACGCTCACCTGATCGATATCGTTCGGTGGCACGCGCACTTCGATGCTCAGCTGATCCTCGACGGGCACGATGCTCATGATCGTCTCGCCCGGTCCGATGACGCCGCCGACGGTGTGGACGGCGAGCTCGTGCACGATCCCGGCCTGCGGAGCGCGAATGTCGATGCGTTTCAGGAGATCTTCGGCCGCGATCCGCCGTTCCGACAGTTCTGCGAGCCGGCCCTCAACTTCGCGGAGCTCGCGGCCCGCTTCCGTCTGGAAATTGCGATCTGCCGAGATGATCTGCAGTTCCGTTTCGCTGACCTGGCCGCGCGTCCGCGCGATCTGCGCCAGCAGCTGCCCTTCCTCACCCTCGAGACGCGTGAGGTCGCGCTCGGCAGAGAGTTCGCGGGGCTGCGGGACGAGATTACGCCGGCGCATCTCCTGGACGCGGGAAAGTTCTTCGCGCATCAGCTCGACTTCACGCAGCTTCGCACGATGCTGCGACTGCAGCCCCATGCTCTCCTGCTGAAGCTGCCCGATGCGCTCCTGCAACTGCGCCTTCTGGCCCTGAAGACCACTCAGGCGCTGGTCGAACAGGCGGGCCTCGCTCATCGCGATCTCGGCGGCCTCCTCGGACTGGCTCGCGAAGCCCGGAGCGAACGTCACCTTGTCGAGGCCGTCCCGCTCGGCTGAGAGCCGCGCGCGCCGCGCTTCGAGTTGCAGCATCTGCTTGACGATGACCCCGAGGCTCGAGCGCGCCTGCGTCTCGTCGAGCCGCACCACGAGATCACCCGCCGAGACGAGATCACCATTGCGCACGCCGATGTGGCCGACCACGCCGCCCGCGGGGTGCTGAACTTTCTTGATGCTGTTGTCAACGACGATCATGCCCGGTGCGATGACAGCACCGGCAAGCTTGGCCGTCGCCGCCCAGGTTCCGAGCCCGACCGTCAGTATGCCCACGAGCGCCGTCGCCAACATCAGTCGGCCGCGCAGTTCCGGTTCGAGCTTCTCTTTCTTGAGTTGGAGGGACATCATCTCAAGCCTCCGCAGCAACGGGAACCGCGACCGGGCGTGTCGTATTGCCGTTGGTGCGGAACATCTTGCGCATGATTTCGTCGCGCGGCCCGATGGCCGTCAGTGTGCCGCCGGCGATCACCGCGACCTTGTCGCATGCCGCCAGAACGCCCTGTCGGTGTGCGATGACGATGCCGATGCCGCCGCGTTGCTTGACCGACTGCAGCGCCGTCAGCAGGGCAGCGTCGCCGTCCGAGTCGAGGTTGGAATTCGGCTCGTCGAGGACCACCAGGAAGGGGCTCCGGTAGAGGGCGCGGGCGAGTGCGATCCGCTGGCGCTGACCGCCCGACAGGACCATGCCCTGCGTACCGATGCGGGTCTCGTAGCCTTCGGGAAAGCGCAGGATCATCTCGTGTACGCCGGCCGCTTGCGCAGCCTTGATGACCTCGACGGCGTCGGGCGCCTCTTCGAAACGCGCGATGTTTTCCGTGATCGTGCCATCGAGCAGTTGCACGTCTTGGGGCAGGTAGCCGATATGCCCGCCGAGTTGCTCCGGCGACCAATTCTGCAGTGCCGCGTCGTCGAGGCGTACTGCCCCGCGAGCCGGCCGCCATGCAGCCGTCAATGCGCGCGCCAGCGTCGACTTCCCCGCTGCGCTCGGCCCGACGACCGCGAGGACTTGCCCCGCTTCGAGTTCGAACGACACGTCCGTCAGAACGGCACGCTGCGAACCCGGCGCAACGAGCGTGATGTTCTCGACCGAGAGCTTTTTCGTGGGAGCCGGTAGCTCGAGCCGCTCGCTGTCTGCAGCCAGCAAAGCGAAGGCCTGGTTCAGACGCTCGCCGGCCTGGCGCATGGCGACGAAGGAGCGCCACTGGCCGATCGCGAGTTCGATCGGAGCCAGCGCGCGGGAAGCGACGATGGAGGCGGCAATTATAGCGCCGGCCGAGAGCGTGCCCTGGATCGTGAGGTAGGCGCCGAGCCCCAGGATGGCGGACTGAAGCACCATCCGGAAGACGCGCGTTGCCGCCGAAGATCCACCGACCACGTCGCCGAGCCGCTGCTGTGCCGACAAGTGGGCGGCATTCGCCGTCTCGAAGCGACGAACGAGGCGGTGGGTGAAGCCCATCGCGGCAATCGCTTCGGCGTTGCGCTCCGAGGCTTCGGCGATCGTCAAACGCTGGCGGGCCGCGTCGTTCGCAGACTTCGAAAGGTTGCGAACCTTGAACTCCGTATGCGCAGTGAGAGCGACGAGGACCAGGGCGCCACCGACCGTGAAAAGGCCGAGTGCCGGGTGCAGAAGGAAGATGAAGACGAGATATATCGGCATCCACGGCATGTCGAGGATGGCGACGGGGCCCTGTCCCGACAGGAAACTCCGAACAGTCTCCACGTCGCGGATCGGCTGAAGCGATTGCGCGACCGAGTGGCCTTGCATCGGCAGCCGCGTCGCCGATTCGTGGGCGGACGCCATCAGCCGGCGGTCGATCCGAGAGCCGAGCCGAACGAGAACTTGACCGCGCAGGATCTCGAGACCGGCCTGGATCACGTAGACGCCGAGGACGAGAAGGGAGAGAGCGACCAGGGTCGGAATGCTACGGCTCGTCAGGACGCGGTCGTAGACCTGCATCATGTAAATGGAGCCGGTCAAGGCGAGGATGTTGACGACGGCCGACAACGCCACGAGCTGCGGTAGCGCCGGTTTGAGGGCCCCGTAGAAGCTGACGACCGTCTCTGAGGCGCGGCGCGTTTTCACGGCAGTTCTCTCGGCGACCAGGGGACGAGGCAATGCTTTCAAGAAGACGAGGCAGGCCTCTCACGTTCGTTCCGGATCGTCCGTCGCACAACCCGTCTCACGGCCCGCGCCATGCCGGCCAGAGGTCCAAGACCATCCGACCTTGGTCTGGACGGACCGTCGGCAGAAAAGGCGTATACGTTGTGTTAACCCTTGGTGTACCGTAGGCGGAGGCTTTTCTGTCCTCGAACCCCGGCGTGTGCGACGGTGCCTGGGGACGAGAGAGGTCATCATGTGGCTGGCTAAATCACTGCGCGCCTTTGCCGGCGACGAGGACGGGGCGACGGTCATCGAGTATGCGATCATTGCCGCCGTGCTTTCGACGGCCATTATTGGCAGCCTTAGCGCCATTGCGCCGGAGCTCGTCAGCGCATTCCAGGATGTCGTCGAGGGTTTCCGCAGGGCCCTCGCCTAGACGAGAGCAAGCTTCCCCGCTCTTTCCTTACATGCAAGACCATTTGTTCCTTATTTGTTCCATTTCGATAGACCCGCGAACCTGTTAAACGGTCGCCATGGCCCACGGGGTATAGCTCAGCCTGGTAGAGCGCCTGCTTTGGGAGCAGGAAGTCGCGTGTTCGAATCACGCTGCCCCGACCAACGCTTCATTTCTCCGTCTATCCTCGCGACCGGCGGCCCAAGTGTATATTCTGCTGAGGTCAGTGACGCGCTTCGCGAATTCGTCCTCGAAAGTATGTGCTGCCGCAAAAGAGCGGGCCTTCCTAGCCAGCATCGCGTATCGGTTGGGATCTCGAGAGAGAGATTGTATGGCGCTCGCTGCTGCTCCGACGTCGCCCATCTCGACGACCAAGCCGGCTTCCGCTTCAGCGTTCAAGCGCGACCACATGGCGTTCCCGTAGCCTACGATTGGCAGGCCGGCTCCCATAGCCTCCAGATACGTACACGACGGATCACCCTGGTCGTGACAGCAGACAAAGAGGTCGTAACGTTTGGAGCGCTCGAAGAGATCGCCAAACGGGATCGCATCGTGAACCCGGATGCTCGCCCCATGTCCACTCTGCTCGATGAGGGCAATCATGTCGGCCTTTAGGCTACCCTGTCCGAACAGATCAAACTCGACATCGAGACCAATCCGCTTGCATTCGAGGCCAACGCGCACGGCGTCGATAACCCCCTTCATGGGCTCGAAGCGTCCAGAGAACAGTAGCTTGAGGGGCCCGTGACCGAAGTGTTCCATGCGCGCTTCAAGAGCGGCTTCGCCGATCAGCATTTCGGCCGTCTGACGTGAATCGAGGTAGAGGAGGCCCGCCCGACCGATCCGGCGAACTTGATCTAGGATGGGATAGCCGTTGCAGTGGATCCCAGCTGCACCAAGAAGAATGGGACGCTCTCGGAGCAGGTAATCAGCTCCGGTCTTCACCGTACGAACGAACTGACGGATCGGCCCCGAAACTTGACTTCTGCTCACCCGCAATCGGGTGGAAAAGTCGTACTCGACGAGTGCTATGTAGGGAACGTTGAATCGTCGGGCGAATGTGGCAGCACCATAGGCCTGCCCATAAATCAAACGAGAACTCCTTACGACCGATTCGAGCCTCGCGAGGCCAGCCGGCGTTGCTTGGCCGTTCGGCTCAAGGGGAATGCCGACGATTTCGTAAGGTAGAGAGTCGAGTGCGATACAGACCGGATCCATGATCGCTAGGTCTGGTGCGAGCAGCGGGTTTACCGACCGGACTGGAACATCCAGACTCCGCGCATACTTGAGCATGCCAGCATGAAACTTCCTATCAACCGAAACCAACCCGTCAGTGATGGACACAGGGTTCTGGTGGATCATCGTAAGCATCAGCGCCCTCGGAACCGAGCTAATTGCGAGACAAAGCCTTACGCCGGCCGGCGCTTAGCAGGGCGCGCGACGGGCAGGCTGGACCGCTCGCCCGTATTGCCGCGCAGGAAGTCCCATACGCCGTGTGCGGCGCTCCGGTAAGCCGGCCAATTCGTGAAACCGTAGCGGCGAAAGTCCCAGTAGAACGAGCGGACGAGATCCGGCAGCCGGCGCAGCACGGCTTGCCGGTCGGCATAGCGGCGGATGCAGATCAGCCGGTTCCTTGTCATGTGATAGACATAGTACTGAGAGACGCGGCCCATCGTACGCCCCGACATGTGCTCGGCGACGGCACCGCCCACTGCCATGATGCGCCAGCTTGCCGAGCGGAAGCGAAGGCAGAGGTCGTAGTCTTCCCAGTTCGTGCCCAGCGTCTCGTCGTAGACGCCTTCGCGGCGCAACGCGTCCGCGCGGTACAGGATCACGCAGGCCGGTACGAACTCACTTTCGACCGTCGGCCATTCGCGGGAGGAGAGTCTCTCGCCGACATGAAGGTGATCGTGCCGGGCGAGGACCGGATCCACGGTGGCCGTATAGAACTGGACGCGCTCTGTGCCCGGGTCGCGGAGAAGAGCATGCGCAATGCCCGCCTTCGGGTCGGCTTCGAGCACGGCAACGAGGCGGCCAATGGCATCAGGGGCGACGAAAGCGTCGTTGTTGATATGAAGGACGTAGTGGGCCCCGCTATCAAGTGCCGCCTGAATGCCGACGTTGCCGCCGCCGGTGAAGCCGCGGTTCTCCGGCAGTTCGATGAGCCGCACGCTCGGAAACTCGCTGATGAGGCGGCGTCCACACGGCTCTCGCGAGCCGTTGTCGACCAGGATCACGTCCAGATCAGTGTAGTCGGAGGCGAGGACATGCGCGAGGCAGCGCCGCGTCATCTCGGTGTCGTTCCAGGTCAGCACGACGACGGCGACGCGAGGACGGCGTGACGTCGACGTGCTGACGATAGGGGCGGCGCTCATGATGGTTTTCCGACGACTCAGTTGGCGACGATCTTCTCGAAGCTGACGAAATGGACGCCGGGGGCGTCGTCGAGATTGAGAACGTAGGCGCCGTTTTCATAGGCGGGCTTTAGGGCGCGTTTGCGACCGTCGGCCAGCACGGCGAAAGCCTCGAGCCCGGCGGGCGCCCTGATGCTCAGGCGACCGGAAACGGGCTCCGAAAGGTAGGGCATCCGATTGCCCGGCGACGGCTTCGCATCCGCCATCGCCGAAACGAGCAGGCGCTGCGAAGCGGCAAGTGGGCGTCCATCGAGGCTCTGGACCGACACCGTGGCGTGCGGCGTCGTGAGATCGAGCGTAAAACCGGAAAGCTCCACCGTCCGGCCGCCGATCCAGCCGACAGCGGCCTGGGTCGCGGGAGTGTCGACGGTAAAGAACCCCGTCTCCCAGTTGTGGCAGATTTCGCGCGTGTCGGAGCAGACCTGAGTCCGGCCCTCGCCGATCGCGTCGGCGTCCTTGCTGGTCAGCCGCTTGACGCCATCCGGCACGACGCTCGCCTTGAGCCATGGCAGTTGCGGCAGTTCCGGAATGGCGACCCGAAGGCGGGAAACCTCAGAGACCGTCCGGATGGCCCGCGACGTCTTCGGATTGATTTCGCGCCCCATAAACTCATCGGCGGTGAGTTGCAGGACATAGGTATGCAGCGCCGGCGCAACGTGGCCTTCACGGTAGAGCAGAGCGGCCGCCGGCATCACCGCCAGAAATGCAGGGTCGTTGTAGGCTTGGTAGTTGTGCGGCACGCCCTGGCGGTGGAGCGGATCCATGGCGTAGGCATACTGCATCACCGCCGGCCAGCCCTGGAGCCGCGCCATGGCCGCGATGCGGATGACGTGCGCCGAGCGATCGAAGGCCGGGAAGGGCTCGACGTTCCACTCACTGACGGTCAGCGGCTTGCCGATCACGGCGCCGGCCGCGATCCAGCTGATCATGTTGGCGTGGCTGCGTGGATCGCGCCGGAACTCATTGGCGCTCGCATAGGAGTGGGCATCGATCACGTCACCCCCGCTCAGCGCCGGCAGACTGGAGAGGCTCATTTGCCCCCAGAAGTTGGTAGTCGCGATCGGAACGCGGACGCCGAGCCGACGCAGGTGGCCGGTCATACGCTGATTGAAGGCGTGCTCGAGGTCCGCGAGGAAAATCTTCGAGGGCCCCTGCTCCCACGAGCGCCAAGTCTTGTCCGGGTCGAGCTTGTGTCGCGCCGCGAACTGCCGCGCGAGGGCGAGATAGGTCCGGCTGTGCTCACCGGCCCCCTTCTCCGGAAGGAACAGGTTGCCGAAATGCATCGACAGATCGTTCTCGTTGGTGATCAGCAGACCGACGATCGCCGGCTCTTCGGTGTACTTCACGCCCGTATACGGGTTCACCCGGTCGAGCAGCGCGGCATTGAATTCCTGCATGCGCTGTTCGATGTCGGGATTCAGATACGCGAAGCCGAAACCGTAAGCCTTCTCCTGGCTGCGGGTCAGTTCGGCGAAGTTGCGAATGCCGTCACCGGCGGTGAACACGCGGCCGACGTGCAGGTCCAACCAGACGTAAATGCCTTCTTCCTTGAGGCACTTGATCCACCAGTCGAGATGATCGAGTGACGACTTCGAGAGCGTTCGCGTCTCGCTTTCGGGATTGGCGAAGATGTTCGGTGAGATCCATGCGGCATCATGGTGATGGATGCGGACGAGGTTGAAGCCGAGACGCGAAAGCCGGCGGGCGTGCGCCTGGATCTTGTCCTTCGGCGTCGAGAAGAGGGCATTGGCGGTGAGGTTGGTACCCCAGAAGCGAGCCTCGGTGCCGTCGGCGAAGCGGAAAGTCTCGCCCTCCACCCGGAGGAAGCCGCGCTTGCCGGCCGGCTTCTCCTTGGCATTCAGATAACTGAGGTCGATCGGCGCATCGACGAACGTGAGCCCGCCGCGGGTCCAGGCGACGTCACCGCCAGGCGATGCCGCGGGATCGAGACCCGGCCCGGTGCTGACCGTCATCCGAAACTTGATGGTCTCGCGCTCCGTGTTGCGAGTCAGGAAGAAGGCCCGGATCTCAAGCTGATTACCCTTCTCGAAGTAGAACTCCCGCGGTTTCGGCGAGAACGTCACGCGCATCTCGACGCGACCTTCCGCTCCAAGGAGTTCCCAGCCGTCGTTGTCCGGCAGCAGACGCGTGCGCTCATCGCTTTCGGGGGCACCGGCCCGGTCGCGGATTTTGAAACTGAGGCCACCGTAGACGTCCGGTGCGAGCGTCTCCTGCAGTTCGAAGTCCCACGTGGTGACGCCTTGGGTCGACTGCGTAATGTCACCGCGAACCGAGAGGCCAGTCTCGCGGTTCTTGACCGTCATGACCTTGCGACCGTCGACCTCGTTCAGTTGTGACACGGGCGCGACCCACTTCCATTCGCCCGTCCAGAACGCCCATGTCGGCAGAACGATATCGTGCGCTGCCTCCGTCTTCCGGAAAAGACCTGTCACCGGATCGAGCCGGACGTCGGCCTGCGCAACGGCAAGACTGGTCGACCCGACCAGGGCTGCAAGGGCAGCGGTGAAGAAGCGCGTGAGCATCAGGACACCTTTTCGACGAGACGGGGAGCGCGGTCGGCAGGCGGTGAGCCCGCAGCCTCGGACGCCACCGGTGAAGCTTTTTCTGAAATGAAGACGGACTCGCATCCGATCCGCGCCACCGGACCGGTCGACTTGAGGCCCGCGTAGCGCAGCAGACGGAGAACAGTCGCGCGCTGCGGATAGATGGGATATCGCGTGGTCGCCCGAGCGTGTTGACCGACGAGCCGACGGCCTGTCACGCTGAACCAAAGCGTATTGGCGATCGTCAACCCGTACTCGGCGAGGCGCCGCACGCTCCGCATGCCCGACCGGCCCAACCCAACGACGAGAAACGTGTCGAGCGTTCCCCCGACGATCTGCAGTTCCCCGTTGGAGCAGAGCACGCGCCGCATTTCCGTCAAGGCAGTGGCGACGTTCATGTACTGATAGGACGAGATACAGACGACGACATCGAACGCATCGTCTTCGAACGGCAGAGCCTCCGCCTGGCCTCCGACGATGTCCGCGGGCGGTAGCCCTTCGCGCTCGGCAAACAGGGCCGCCATTTGGCGATAGGCGTAGACCGGCTCCACTCCGGTAGCTGGCACGCCGGCCGCCGTAAGGGTCATCAGATTGACGCCGGCACCGCAGCCGATTTCAAGGACGCGTTTGCCGGCATAATGGCCACACGACAGTTTCGGATGCTGGCCCTCGCTCGGAAGCTGCCGGCCGCGCTCCAACCAGAAGGCATACTCACGGATCGAGTCGGTGATGAGCCAGCCGATTTGCGTGAGACCGCTATCGGAGCGATCGACAATTCCGAGTTCTATGGCGACATCCCGGGACGCCTCGTCCTCCGGGCGGACCGGAAACCCCATCCGCAAGCGGAAGAGATAATCGATCAGCGCGTCGCCCGACGGGCCGAGAAGAACGCGCCGCATGGCATCCAACTGCGGTCCGGTCAGATGCGGAAGGTCCATGCCGCCACCGTTGGAAAAGGCGCTCAGATTGGGAATGTTCGGGCTAGACCTTCTCTTTTTCGACGCGGCGCGTCAGTAGTTTTCGCGGTGCAAAGTAAATCAGGACCAATTCACGGGAGAGATTCGGATGATCTTTACTTTGCTAGCTGGGGAAAGTCGAAAAACATGGCGATCGACGGTACTCTCGCACACTGAACAATCAGGCCGGGTCGCCCGGTTTACTTTCTGTCAACCATTTCGACTGCGCTCCCGGGGATCGTCGCCACTTGGGCTCAAGCACCGCCCTGCTCCTGGCCTTGACGGCACTCGCGCTGGCGGCAGTGTGCCTCCCTTCCGCATTGCTCGACCGTGTCACGTGGCGGGCTCTGCTGAGCTGGGTGTTGGCGGCTATCGCACTTTTCATCCCTGCGCATCCGCTCGCGACGCTGGTGTTAATGGCGATCGCGATGGCGGCCCTTGCGCCGTGGGGCACGCGGGACCGCGTGGCCTACTTCCTCATGGTGGTGCCGGCCGTTCCGGTCTACGTCGCCGCTCCGCTGCCGTTTCCCGGCATCAACTTCCTGACGGTCCTCACGCACTACAAGCTCGCGGTGGCCGTCGTTCTCGTCCCGGCTATCGTCGCCTGTCTTGGCGTTGCCTATAGAAAGGGGGCGCGGGTCGCCGATATCTCGCTCGCCGCCTTTCTGGTGGTCACGGCGTTGTTGTCGCTCGCCGCCTACAACGTGACCTACGGGGCGCGCTTCCTGGTCGACCAGCTGCTGTTGATCGGCATTCCCTTCTTCGTCTTGAGCCGCGTGATCCGCGGGGAGCGCGACCTCGTCGCCCTGGCATCCGCTTTGGTCGTGGCAGCCGTCCTGCTCGCCGGGATCACGTGGGTCGCCACAGCCCGCCAGTTCGACTTCTACCGCTTGCTGGACCCTTCCCCGCTAGCGGCAGAGGCCGACATCCGCGGCGGCTTCCTACGCATCGCCGGGACCCTCAACAACCATTCTCTCGGGTTCCATCTCGGCGTCGCCCTGTTGCTCCTCGAGTTCCTGAAGACTCGCGTGAAACTCTCCTTTTGGCGACTTTGGCTGGTCCGCGGTTTCCTTGCCGGCGCGCTCTTCTTCACCGGCTCGCGCGGCGCCATGGTCGGCACTGCGCTCGCGTTCTCCGTCTGCGGCCTTCTTCTCTTTCGCTCGATGGCCGTCCGCATCGTACTGTCGGCTTCGTTCCTCACGGTCGTGGCCGCTGCGGTGCTATGGCTTCTGAGCGATGCGTCGAGCCGCGCCGACCCCTACGGCACCTTCAGCTATCGCCAGCAACTGCTCGAGACTGCCATCCGATTCGTGATCGATAATCCGCTGTTCGGCGACATCCACTACCAGACCAGCGGTGACTTCGATCACATGGTGCAGGGGCAGGGCATCATCGACATCACCAATCTCTATCTTCAAGTGGCGGTTCAGTACGGCTTGATCGGCCTGACCTGCTTCCTTGGCTGGGTCGGTCCGATCACGCTCGCCCTGATGCTGCGCCTCAGGAAGTGGGACGGCGCCGATGCATTGGAGCAAACGGTGATCCTCACCGGTGCTCTCCTGCTCGGCTGGCTGGCATACGTGGCGACGACGAGTGATGTCGGCCTCACGATGCATCTTGGCATCGTGCTGTTGGCGATAGGCCGGGCCACCACGCACTATGCGGCTCGGCGTGCTTATCGTCCGCGCCCTGAGCTGCCGCGCTTCCCGGAACGGCACGAAACCGTGCCATCATCTGCGACGCCTGCGTAGCGGGTGTCTGGTATTTGACCATCCCCGCATCGCTTTGGAACGTCTTCTTTGAGCGGGCCAAAAAACGCTCCGAACGCCGTTCGAGATGCGGGCTTTGAATGAAACCTTAACGGTCGACAGCATTACCTGCGGATTAAAACCCGAGGCATATTCCCAACGAAACGTTGAAAGTGTTTCGTTGGGAGTTTGCGAGTGCCGATCGACAACGCCGCTACGACGCCCCTCGATCGCCTTGCCGGTCCGCTGGCTGGGTCGCCGTCCGCGACGCGCGCCATCGGCCCGCAGCATGCCGCCCGACTGTTCGCTGCGACGGACTTCGCCAGCATCGCGCTCGCAGGCCTCGTCTCGAAGCTGATCTACCTCGACCTGTTCGGCGGCACGGCGGACGGAATTGCCACGTATGCCGCTCTTTCCATTGCTCTGGCTCTGGTGGCGCACCTGTACTTCAAGCAGATGAGCCTCTACGACGACGAGGCTATCACGGCCCCGCTCGTCGGCTTCGGCAAGGTCTGGGGCGCCCTGCTGCTGACTTTCCTCACGCTCCTCGGGGCGCTCTACGTCATCAAGCAGTCCGACACCGTGTCCCGCGGCTGGATCGTCTGCTGGCTGGTCATGAGTGCCACGGCGGTCGTGTTCGCCCGCTCGAAGCTGCAGAGCTGGGTGCGTCGCGCTCAGGCCGCCGGTCGCTTCCGCAAGCGCACTGCGCTTTTCGGCGACGCGACATTGATCGCCGCAATTGCCGAAGCCATGCGTAGCGAGGGCAATGCGGTCGACCCCTCGGACATTTATCTGACCGACGGCACCAATTCGGACGTGCGCCTCGCCGAACTCAAGGCGGCTCTGACGCATCAGCGCTTCGATCGCATCATCGTAGCCGTCCCGCCGACCGACAGTGCCGCCCTGAAGCAGGCCGTCTGCCGGCTGTCCGGTTTCACCACAGAGCTGGACGTGTGCACGTCGACGGCACGGCCGGCGGTCGCGACGTCCGGCAAGCGCCGTGTCGGCGGCATCGAACTCGACATCGTCAACACGATCCCGGCGTCCGAACGGTCCCGCGCCCTCAAGGCGGCCCTCGACTATACCCTCGCCGGCATCGCGCTGGTTCTCCTCCTGCCGCTCTTCGCAGTAGTCGCCGCCGCCATCAAACTCGACAGCCGGGGCCCCGTATTCTTCCGTCAGCGGCGCTACGGCCAGAACGGCCGGATCTTCCGCATCTTCAAGTTCCGCACGATGTCGGTGACCGAGGATGGCCCCGTCGTGACGCAGGCTGTGGTCGGCGATCCGCGCGTGACGCGCATCGGTCGCTTCCTGCGGATGACGAGCATCGACGAGTTGCCGCAGCTCATCAACGTGCTGCTCGGGGATATGTCGCTCGTCGGCCCGCGCCCGCACGCGCTCGCCCACGACGATCTGTTCGAGAAGCAGCTCGACCAGTTCAATCGCCGCCGCCGCGTGCTCCCCGGCCTCACCGGTTGGGCTCAGGTCAATGGCTATCGTGGCGAGACGCGCACCACCGAGGACGTCCGTCAGCGGATGAACTACGATCTTTACTACGTCGACAACTGGTCGATCTGGCTCGACATCGAGATCTTGGCGCGCACGGTGTTCGTGCTCGCCCGCGGCGCGCACTGACCTGATGAAGAGCCGTCGTCGCTATCGGCGAGCGACGGCACCGACAAGCACGGACGGCAACACGCCGAGACACGCCAGATAGCGCGCGCCGAGGCGCCGTGGTGCGAGCGCCAGGCGCCAGACCCACTCGAGACCCGTCTTCTGCAGAAGCTTCGGCGCCCGGCGTTGTTGTCCCGCCAGGAAGTCGAGGCCGGCGCCGATGCAGAGGAACGCGACGTCCGGCAGCTGAGCCGCGGCCCGATCCGCCAGCAATTCCTGCTTGGGTGCCCCGAAAGCGAGGAAGCAGATCTTGGCACCGCTCGCCTTGATTTCTTGAATGAGGGCGTCGGCGTCGGGGGACAGAGGCTCGAAACCATGCGGGGGCGCGATGCGCGCCACCATCCGCAAGTTTGGCGCCTCCGCTTCGAGCCGACGCGCGGCACCGGCGAGCGCTTCCGATGTCGACCCGACGAGCGCGATCGGAAGATCATCGCGAGCTGCTGCGCGACAGAGCGGCACGATGAGGTCGGCGCCCGTCGCCCGCCGCGCGGTGATGCCCTGCAGCCGTCCGGCCAGTACGATCGGGAAACCGTCCGGCAGGATCAGACCGGCCCTCGCGTAGGCTGCCGCGAAGGCCGCGTTGCGCCGGATCTTCACCACGTGGTCGAGGTTCATGGTGAACACGGCCGAGCCAGCACCGCGCTGGAGCCCAGCGCTGATCACTTCTGCCGCTTCTTCCACGGTGACCGCCGTCACCTTCAGCCCGTCCACCAAGAAAGAAGGGAGCATCGCAACGCCTGTGTTTGACTCAGGTGCTCACCATGACGCCAGACGCAGAGGCAGGCCAGCGCTGCCCTGACAACCGGTAAAAGACGCATGTATTCGACCGACGGACGAACGGTCGTTAACGGATCATTAGCATAAACCACCTTCAACGACGAACGCGGCTATCACCTTCTCTCTGAATTAAGGTGACAGGCGTTACTCACCTACGACCTGGAATAGATCTTGCTCCGTCTGCGGTATGACGAGCCGCCGGATCGGGATATGCGCCGATCCGCGCCCGCGGGATCGAAGGAAAAGGGGTGACCGCCTTGGCCGATCAGAGTGTCGACGCCAACGATATCGCGATCATCGGTATGGCACTGCGTGTCCCGGGCGCGCGCACCGTGCGCGAATTCTGGGACAACCTGCGAGCCGGAACGGAGTCTATCCGGACCCTGACGCCAGACGAACTGAAGGCCGCCGGAGAGCGGCCCGAGAGCCTCCGCAAGTCGAATTATGTTCCCCGCACCGCCGACCTCCCGGGGATGGAAATGTTCGACGCTGAGTTCTTCGGTCTCGGGCCGAAGGACGCGGCGATCATGGACCCCCAGCACCGGCAGTTCCTCGAGTGCGCCTGGGAAGCCATGGAGGACGCGACACGACCGCCGTCGACGGTCGCCGGTCCCGTCGGCGTCTTTGCCGGCTGCGGCATGGGGAGCTACTTTTATTTCAATGTCTGCTCACACAGGAAACTCGTCGAGCAGACCGGTATCTTCCTGCTGCGCCATACGGGCAACGACAAGGACTTCCTGGCGACCCGCGTCTCCTACGCCTTCGATCTCAAGGGCCCGAGCCTCAATATTCAGTCGGCGTGCTCGACCTCGCTCGTGGCCGTTCATTACGCCTGCCAGAGCCTGCTCGCCGGCGAGTGCGACATGGCGCTCGCGGGTGGCGTTACCATCGAACTTCCCCACCGCCGCGGCTACCTCTACGCCGACGGAGAAATTCTCTCCCCGGACGGCCATTGCCGCGCCTTCGATCATCGCTCGGCCGGCACCGTGTTCGGCAGTGGCGCAGGGGTTGTCGTGCTCCGCCGCCTCGCCGACGCACTTCGCGACGGTGACCCGATCCGGGCCGTCATCAAGGCGACCGCCGTCAACAACGACGGCGCCGGTAAAGCGGGCTATCTCGCACCCAGTATCGAAGGGCAGGCCGCTGCCGTCGTCGAAGCGCTGGCTTTGGCCGGCGTCGCGGCGGACTCGGTCCAATACGTCGAATGCCACGGTACCGGGACGTATCTCGGTGACCCCATCGAGATCGCCGCGCTGACACAGGCTTTCCGTCAAACAACGGATCGCACGGGCTTCTGCCGCGTCGGTTCGGTCAAGACCAACATCGGCCATCTCGACACGGCTGCGGGCGTCGTCGGCCTCATCAAGACGGCGCTCGCCCTCGAGCACGGTGAGATCCCGCCGACGCTGAATTTCGAGAAGCCGAACCCGGCGATCGACTTCGCGTCGAGCCCCTTCGTCGTCGCCGACCGCCTCACACCCTGGCCGGAAACAAGCGGACCCCGTCGGGCGACGGTCAACTCCCTCGGCGTCGGCGGCACCAATGCCCACGCGGTCCTCGAAGCGGCTCCGGCGCGCCAGCCGGCGGTTGCCACAGCCGATAAAGAGAAGCCGCATCTTCTCGTCCTGTCGGCGAAGTCGAAGGCTGCGCTCGATGAGGCCGGCGTGCGTCTGGCGCGCCATCTCGAGGCAAATCCCGACCTTCCCCTCGCCGATGTCGCGCATACCCTGGCGACCGGCCGTGCCCGCTTCCCACTGACCCGCGTCGTCGCGGTCGCCGACCGAGCCGACGCCGTCACCGTTCTCGGCGATGTCAAAAGCCGCCGCCCCGCGACTCACACGCGCCTCGACGTTCCGGCGTCGGCGGTGTTCTTGTTCCCCGGTGGCGGCGCTCAGTATCCCGGCATGGCGTCGGCACTCTATCGGGACCAGCCCGCATTCCGCGCCACCGTCGACGAGGGCCTGTCATATTTGCCGTCCGCGGTCTCGGACGCCATTCGCCAGGCATGGTTCGGTGGCGCACCGGATACCGCGACCACCTTCCTCAAGCCGTCGCTTCAGCTGCCGGCGATCCTGATCGCCGAGGTGGCGCTCGCGCGACTCTGGATGGCGCGAGGCGTTCGTCCTGCCGCGCTCATCGGTCACTCGATCGGAGAGAACGCGGCAGCGTGCGTCGCTGGCGTGCTCACCTTCGACCGCGCCGTCAATCTCGTCCGCCTGCGTGGCGAACTCTTCGACGAGATCCGCGGCGGCGGCATGCTCAGCGTCGCCCTCTCGCACGACGCCCTGGTCCGTCGCCTGCCAGCTGCCCTCGATGTCGCCTCCGTCAACGCTCCCGAGCTTTGCGTCGTCTCGGGCCAGAACGAGGATCTCGAAGCGTTCCGCCGCGAACTCGAGCGTGACGGCATCGAGGCCTCCCGCGTCGCCATCGACATAGCCGCACACTCGCGTGCCTTGACGCCCATCCTCGCGCGCTTCGAGGCCTTCTTGCGCGCGACACCACTTTCGGCGCCCACCATTCCGATCGTCTCGAACAGCACGGGCACGTGGCTTACGGCGACAGACGCGACCGATCCGCTCTACTGGGTCGGGCATCTTCGCAAGACCGTGCGATTTGCCGATGGTCTCGCGACGCTCGCAGCCGAGCCGGGACGCGTGTTTATCGAGGTCGGCCCTGGCCGCGCGCTCTCTTCGCTCGCCAAGGCGCAAGGCATCCCCGCGAACCAGGTCCTCAATAGTCTTCCGCATGCCGACGAAACCGTCGACGACCGGCTCCATTTCCTGACAGTCGTCGGTCGTGCTTCTGTTCTCGGCCTGCCGGCGACCGTCGATGACCTCACCGGCGCCGAGACCGGCCGACGTGCTCGGCTTCCGACCTACGCCTTCCAGCACCAGCCCTACTTCCTGGACCGTATCACCGAAGCGCCGTCCGACGCGGAAGCGCCGCTCGCCCGCATCGACGATATGGCGAACTGGGGCTGGCGCCCCGCGTGGAAGCGCTCCCACCCCGAGGTGCGGCTCGACGCGGACCGGACACCCGCGCGCTGGCTCGTTTTCCTGGACGACGCGGGCGTCGGCGACACGATCGTTCGCCGGCTTCGGACCCTTGGGCACGACGTCGTGACGGTCGCGGCTGGCGACGCCTTCGCACGCCTCGACGACCAGCGCTACGCCGTCTGTGCCGAGCACGGCCGCGTCGGTTATGACGCCCTCGTTCAAGATCTGTCCGCACGTGGCGGCGTGCCGGAGCGCATCGTGCACCTCGCGCTGTTGACGCGCGACGAAGCGCATCGTCCTGGGTCGAGCTTCTTCAACCGGACACAGGAATGGGGCTTCTACAGCCTCTTCCAACTCGCCCAGGCGCTCGGCGATGCGGCGCCCGCCGACCGCCAGATCACGGTCGTCACGAACGGCATGCAAAGGGTCGGCGACGAACCCGTTGCCTATCCAGAGAAAGCCACGGTTCTCGGACCGGCGCTCGTCATCCCGAAAGAGCTGCAGGGCGTCACCGTCCGCGTGATCGATGCCGTTCTGGACGAAATTGCGGTGCCAGCGACCGCGCACGTCACGCGTCTCTTCCCCAATCGTGGGCGCGATCAGGCCCCCGAACGGCTGGCGACGCTGCTCTGGGACGACATCTTCGCCGATCCCGGCAACGAGGTCGTCGCCTGGCGCCGCGACAAGCGCTGGTCGCTCGTCCGCGAGACGGCGCGGCTGCCCGAAGCGTCCGCCAGCTCGGTCACCTTCCGCGACGAGGGCGTCTATCTCGTCACCGGCGGTACCGGCGACCTCGGTGGTCGCATCGCCTGCGATCTCGCGAAAAAGCACCGCGCGCGTCTCGTGCTGCTCGGGCGCACGGAGTTGCCACCGAAGACGACCTGGGACGATTATCTTGCCGCCTACGGACGGCATGATCGCATTGGTCGAACCATCGCGGCGCTGCGCGACATCGAGGAGGCCGGCGGTACGGCGCTCTACCTGCGCGCCGACGTCACCAACCCGCAATCCCTCGCCGCCGCGGTGCGGTCGGCGAAAGACGCGTTCGGCAAGATTCATGGCGTTCTCCATACGGCCGGTCTCGTCCGCGACAACCTCGTCGCTCTGAAATCCGCCGAGGAAGCCGCCGAAGTTCTGGCACCGAAAGTCCTCGGTACGATGGTGCTCGCCGAGGTCCTGGCCGACGAACCGCTCGACGTGATGGTGCTGTTCTCCTCCACGAGCACCGACACGGCGCCGGCGGGCCAGATCGACTACGTCGCCGCCAATGCTTATCTCAATGCCTTCGCGGAGAGCCGAGCCGGCCGATCTGGACCGAAGGTCATCGCCGTGCACTGGGGCATCTGGGCCGATATCGGTCTTGCCGCCCGCTCGATCGCAACCGGAGCCGAAGCCGGCGACGTCACGGTGCTCGATCGCACGGCGGCGCCATTGCTCGATCGCCGGGTCCGGGAGGACCGCACGCGCGACCGCTTCGAAGGTCGGATCGATGCCGGCACCTGGGTGCTCGACGAGCACCGTCTCGCCTCGGGCGCCGCCATCTGGCCCGGTACCGGCTACATCGAGGTCATCGTCGAGGCGCTGCGGGCGCGGGGCGTCGCCACCGCGTTTACGGTCGAAGACCTGACGTTCCTCCGTCCTCTGTACGTGCCGGATGGCGAGGCGCGGACGTTGCGCGTCGAGATCGAAACACGGAACGGAACACAGGCCATCGCCGTGACGAGCGAAGGGACACCCGCTCGCGGCGCGGCGCCGACCCGTCATGCCGAGGCGAGCGTGCGGCCTGCCATCGGGCCGGCACCGACCAGGTTGGACGTTGCGGCCTGCTTTGCCCGTTGCTCGGACCGCATCGAGCGTGCCGGCGCTACCGCGCTCGAAGCGGCGCAGGCGCGGCACCTGCGCTTCGGCCCGCGCTGGCAGGTACTTCGCGAAATCGCCTACGGCAAATCGGAAGCCATCGCGCGACTGACCCTCCCCACGGCCGCAGCGCGCGACGTTGCCGATGGGTTCCACCTGCATCCGGCCCTGCTCGATATCGCGACGGGCTATGCGATGGACCTCGTGCCTGGCTATGACGCGGCGCTCGGCCTCTGGGTACCGATGTCCTATGGCCGCCTCTCCGTTTACGGCGCCCTCGGCGGCGACGTCGTCAGCCACGTGCGCCTCGATGCAGCACACGGCCTCGGCGCGGGTTACGCGGCGTTCGACGTCACGATCGCCGATCCTCAGGGACGCGTGCTGGTCGAGATCACCCGCTTCGTCGTCAAGAAGCTCGACGCCGGCGTGGACCTCGCGGCCGATGAGCGGACACCTCGCGGTGCAGCCAACCGTCTTCCCGAGACGCGAGAGCTTTCGCCAGCCCTCGCCCGCCTTGCCGGTCAAGTCGAACTCGGCATCCGGCCTGAGGAAGGCTTCGACGCACTTGTTCGCGCGATGGCGACGGGGCTGCCGCAGATCGTCGTGAGCTCCATCGATCTGGAGGACCTATCGCGCACCGTCGCCGCAGCTGCCAACGAAGCGCCGGCGACGGCAGGCTTCGAGCGGCCGAGCCTCGCTACCACGTACGTGGCACCGCGCACGCCCGTCGAGACCAAGCTCGCAGGCATCTGGTCCGAGCTGCTCGGCGTCGAGAAGATCGGTGTCGACGACAACTTCTTCGACCTCGGCGGCCACTCTCTTGTCGCCGTGAGACTGTTCCGGGCCGTGAAAGGCGCTTACGCGGTCGACTTCCCGATTTCGGTGCTGTTCGAGGCACCGACCATCGCCCAGTGCGCTGCCTTGATCGAGGCGAGACTGGGATCCGCCGGCAAGAGCGACGTGAGCGACGCCGCAGCAAAAGAGGCCGCCAAACCGCGCTTCACGCATATCGTCGAGATGAGCGCTGGCGCGGATTCGACGGCGACGCCGTTCTTCATCTGCGCCGGCATGTTCGGCAACGTGCTGAACCTCCGTCACCTCTCCTTGCAGATCGGACGCGATCGCCCCGTCTATGCACTGCAGGCGCGCGGCCTCTACGGCGATCAGCCTCCGCACGAGACCTTCGAGGAGATGGCGCGCGGCTATCTCGCCGAGATCCGCGCGATCCAGCCGCATGGACCCTACCTGCTCGGCGGCTTCTCGGGCGGCGGCCTCGTCGCATATGAAATGGCTCAGCAGCTTCGCGCAGCGGGTGAACGGGTCGGTGCCGTCATCATGCTCGACACGCCGTATCCGGAGGACGTGACGCTGTCGCTTGCCGATCGCGTGACGATGAAGCTCCAGGATCTGAGGCGCGAAGGCACCGGCTTCGTGACCGCTTGGGCGAAGCGCCGCATCGCCTGGGAACTCGCCCGGCGTCAGCGCGAAGCGGCGCCCGACGAGACCAGCACCGAACATTTCCACGACGCGCGCATCGAAGCAGCCTTCCGCCGTGCGCTGAAGCGGTACGCCGGTAGGCCCTACGGCGGGCGCGTGCACCTCTTGCGCCCGAGGCTCGCGGTCACCTATCGCCTGAGCGACGGCCGTTGCCTCAACGCTGAGCGCTCACCCCTACACGCCGACAATGGCTGGTCGCCTTACGTGCGCGATCTCGCCATCGTCGAAGTGCCGGGCGACCACGATAACATGGTGCTCGAGCCGAACGTCCGCGTCACGGCTCAGCACATGCGCGAAATCCTGAGTGCCGCCACTGTCCGATCCGTGATTCCGGCGATGGCGGCGGAGTGAAACGGCAACGGGGCAGCGGGCAACCGCTGCGCCTTTCACGCGCGAAGAGCGGCTGCCGTCTCGATCTTGCCCGACCGGCGACGAAAGCGTCCGTCGATCGTCGTCCCGGCTGGCAACGCAGTCGTGGGCGTCAGAAGCGTCGCGCGGAAGGTGCCGTTGGCCACGTCGAGCGCGACGCGAACCTCGGAGAATTCAAGCATTCGTCTCGTCAGCACGAACTGACATTTGAACGCGCTTTCCTTGGCGGAGAAGATCACGCGCGCCAATTGTCCTTGGAGATCCACCGCGTGTCTGTCGAGCCAGGCTCGCTCGTCGGAGGTGCAAACTTCCGGTACGAGAGAGGCGTCGAGCGGATCGTCCGGTTCGAGATCGATCCCGACGGCGCGCCATTCCGGTCCCAGGCGAACCACGGCGGCGGCAGCATGCGTCGCATCGTGGGTAATGCTGCCGGTAAAGCCGGCGGGCCAGGACGGCGTGCGATCCGCTCGGGGCGGTAGCGATACAGGGGGGAGCCCGAGTGCGGCCAACGCACGGCGAGCGTGCGCTCGGCCCGCAGCAAACTCGTCACGCCGGCGGTCCACCGCTTGCGCGACGGCGGCAAGTTCGGCCGGCATGAGCGGCTCGCCGCGAACGTCGGCGATCGGCCCGCTCGACAGGCCGATCGCCGGATCGAGTAGGCCCTCGAACAGTCTCACGAGGCTTCGCGGACGAGGCCGGTCCGCCGCTCCGCCATGGCAGACCGACGCTGCGCGGCGCGGTCGGCAACGCGGCCAAGTTGCTGCGAAGATGCGGATTTACCGGCGACGTGCTCGGCCAGGGCCGCCACCGTCGGGAAACGGTAGAGGTCCGTGATCGTCAGGTTCGGCGCGATCTTCTGCTTGAGGTCGCGATGGACCTGCACGGCCAGAAGCGAGTGTCCGCCGAGCGCGAAGAAGTTGTCGGAGCCGCCGACCCGCTCGACCCCCAGCGCCCGCTTGAACGCCTCCGCGATCGCCTGCTGCAGATCGCCGGCCGGTGCGGTGAACGCGACGGGAGCCTCGACCTTCGCAGCGGCCGGTGCGGCCGCGCCACCCGGCTTCGGCAAAGCCTTACGATCGATCTTTGCGTTCGGCGTGAGCGGCCATGTGGCGACGCTGACGAAGTGAGCCGGCACCATGAACTCGGGCAGCTCGGCTCGCACGAAATCGCGCAGCTCTTCGCTCGGCACGGCGGCGCCTCGCTGGCGCAGATATGCAACGATACGAACATCGCCCGGTGTATCTTCACGCGTGATGACGACGGCTTCCGAGATGCCCGGATGGGCCGCGAGCCGAGCTTCGATCTCACCGAGCTCGATGCGGTAGCCGCGCACCTTGACCTGGAAGTCGGCGCGGCCGAGGAATTCGATCTCGCCCGTCGGCGCGATCCGCACGAGATCGCCCGTCTTGTACATCCGGCCATCCACACGGAACGGATCGGCGAGAAAACGCTCGCGCGTCAGTTCCTCCCGGCCGAGGTAGCCGCGCGTTACACCGTCACCGCCGATGTACAGTTCACCCGCCGATCCCGGCGGTACGAGCCGCAGGAAATCGTCGAGAATGTAGAGCTGCGTGTTCGCGATCGGCGTGCCGAGCGGCGCCGTGCCGGCGATCTCGCCAACGCGCGCCGTCGATGACCAGATGGTCGTCTCGGTCGGACCGTACATGTTGTCGATCGTCGCCTGGGTGACGCTGCGCAGCTCACGGACGAGCGAGGCCTGTAGCGCCTCGCCGCCGAGAAAGAGATGGCGGACCTGGCCGAGCGCGCGCCGCGTCTCCTCGTCGACGAGCAGCATGGCCGCCATCGACGGCGTGCACTGCAGGTGGGTGACCGCGTGACGTGCGACGAGTGCCGCGATGTCGTAGCGTTCGCTTCCGGCGTCCGCGTCCGCATCCTTCCGCCCGGCTGCCGCGACCACTTCCGCCAGCGGCTCGAGCCCGCGGAGCGCAACGTCGCTGGCGATGCCGAAGTCGATGAGGCATGCGATCTCGTCGACACCGATCGCCTTGAGGTCGGCCACGCGCGCCAGCGCGTCTTCGACCGTGCCGAACAAGCCGCTGTCGTCGAAATAGCGCAGGAATGCGAATTCCAGGATCGCATCCAGTTCTTCTTCGCTCAGCGTCTGCAAATCGATCTGCATCGGCTGCGTCGCGCCCTGCGGCTTCTTGAAGGCCGGGAACGCCCAAGCGTATTGCTTGATGAGAGCCGCAGCGCTTCTGAGGTAGTCCTTCATCGGACCACGCGCCCGCTCGCGCACCTCGTCGTGGTCATCGCCGATCAGCGTGTGCAACATCAGCGTGACCGTATAGTCCGCTGGATCGCGACCGGTCTCACGCAGCGTGTCGTGATAGATCTTGATCTTGTCGGCGAGCTCCGCGATCGACTGCCCGAGTAGGTGCGTCAGCACATTCGCCCCTGCGCGGGCCGCTTCGCGATAGGTTTCGGGATTGCCGGCCGTCGTCACCCAGACGGGAAGCTCCGCCTGCACCGGGCGTGGTTGCGTCATGACCGCGACGCTGCCCGTCGGTCCCTCGAAGTTCACTTTCTCGCCGCGCCAGAGTTTCCGAACGGTCTCGATGTCGCGGAACATCGCCGCCTTGTTGTGCGGCGGCGCGTTCTCCGGCCGCAGCAGGAAATCTTCCGGCATCCAGCCGGCCGCGAACGCGAGGCCCGCGCGCCCGTTGCTGAGATTGTCGATAACCGCCCACTCCTCGGCGACACGCGCCGGGTGATGGAGCGGCAGCACGCAGCTGCCGGCACGGATTTCGAGGTTCTTGGTCACGGCCGCGATTGCCGCGCCCGTCACCGCCGGATTGGGATAGGGACCGCCGAACGCATGGAAGTGTCGCTCCGGCGTCCAGACGGCGCGGAAGCCGTGCGCATCTGCGAAGCGCGCACCTTCGAGCAACAGCTGGTACTTGCGCGGTCCCGGCCCGTCGTCGTTGCCCCAGTAGAACAACGAGAAATCCATGCCTGCGCCGGAGCGCGACCGACGACGCGGTTCGGCGGCGCGCGCAGCGTGGCGGTCGTCCGCATGCACGACGACCTTGAAGCCACGCGTCAACGTCCAGAACAACTCGAGGACCGAGATGTCGAACGACAGGCTGGTGACGGCGAGCCACACCGGCTGGCTCTCGGGCGACACCGGAATGCGGTCGTCCATGCCGGCGCAGAAATTCAACACGTTGCGATGCTCGACCATCACGCCCTTGGGGCGACCCGTCGAACCGGACGTGTAGATCACGTAGGCGAGATGATGGGCCTCGGCCCGGCGCGTCGACGGCGCGGCCGTCGAGCCGGCCATGGCCGCGTCGAGCGTCAGGATGGCTGCAGGACCACCGGCTGGCACCTTGTCGCGCAGGGACGTCTCCGTAAGCACGATCGGGCAGCCACTGTCCTCGATCATCAGCGCGATGCGATCGGCCGGATAAGTCGGATCGAGCGGGACGTAGGCGCCGCCGGCCTTGAGGACCGCCAGAGCCGCGACGACGAGATCGGCCGAACGGGGCATGTAGACGCCGACAAGCGTATCCGGCCCGATCCCGCGTGCGACGAGGCCCGCGGCCACCGCCTCAGCCCGGGCATCCAGTTGCGCGTACGTCAGGCTCACCGAACCGCCGACGACGGCGATCGCATCGGGCGTGCGCGCCACCTGCGCCGAGATCAACTCGTGCAGTGTCGCATCCCGATCGTAGGTTCGGTCGGTGGCATTGCGCGCATGGACGAGGTCGGCGGCCACCTCCTCCGAAACGCGCGGCAGGTCGCCGACAGTGATGACCGCGTTGCGGCTCGCTGCAGTCAGAGCTAGTTCGAGGCGGCCGGCAAAGGCCCGCGCTGCAGGCTCCGCGAGCCGTGCCGTATCGACGAGCAGCGCGAGCGCGCGTGATCCGGGCTTGACGACGACCGTGACGGCGGCATCGCCGACCGGTTGCAGCTGCTGACCGTCACCGAGGCGCAAACCAAACGTCCATGCGGCGGCGGGCAGATCCGGATAGCGCACGGGGAGATCCGGTGCCGCCGCCCGCCGTGTCCCCAGCTGCTCGATGGCAGCGGACACGCCGTTGCCCACATCGGCGACGCACGCCGTTTCGCTTGCGGACAGCCTCAGTGGCAGCGACGTTGCGACGAAACCTCTGAACTTATCGGCGAGGCCTGCCAGATCGTCGTCGGCAAAGGCGACATCGATGATCTGCTGACCGGCTTCGCGCGAGAAAAATCCGGCGATGGTGCCGAGCAGAACCGCCTGCGTCACCGACGCGGGAACCGCGACTTCAAAAACCTGCGGACTTGCAGCTGCGGACGGCTCTCTCGGCTTCAGCTGCTCGATCGTCCCGACGTCGAGCTGCAGCCGTGCCGCCAAATGCGCCTCTTCGTGACGCGCAACAGAGGCGGCGATCTCGTCGAGGCTCGCCCGCATTTCGTCCGTCAACAGCGGAAGACGATCACCGACCCGTCCGAGCGTCCGAGGATCGATCCGCTCACCGGCCTCATCGGCGAGCCCCAGCCGCACCGCCCCGTCGGCAACCGACACCGTGATCGTCGCATCGTCGACCGAGAGGATGGTGCCCGGCACGCCGACCACCGTGGGGCGAACATCCTCGGCCGAGGCCACGGCAATGGCACCAGCCGGCATCAAGAGCCGCGAGCGCAGCAGGGGATTGGCATAGCCGCGGCCGAAATCCAGAGCGCGCACGAGACGGAGCACATCCGCGACCGGCCGCGTCACGTCGAGGACGCCCGCAGCCGACGGCCGCCGGCGCTTTGCGAAATAGCGACGCGTCGTAAAGTCTTGAGGCCGCCCGACCAGGGTGCCTGACGTCAGCCCGGTGAGCAGCGCCGCGAACGACTCCCGCCCCGCCATGAAGCACTTCGTATTCAGCAGGAAGGCCGTGTCGCCGTCTTCGATCTCGACCGGCACCTCGATCAGCACCTCGCCGCGATCGATGCCCGGCGTGATGCGGTGCCACGTGATGCCGTGGCGCCGTTCACCCGCCAGCAAGGCCCAGACGGGTGTATTCAGACCGGCGTAGGCCGGCAGCGGTCCATCATGGAAATTGACCGCGCCTTTCGCCGCGCGTGCGAGCACGTGATCCGGGATGATCCGGAGATTGGCGATGCTCAGTAGCCAGTCGAACGCTACGTCGGCGGAAAATCCCTCTGCCAGAACGGTCGCGGGCAGCACGTGCAGGCCGGCCTCGGCGCCCCAGTCGCGGATGCGCGGCGCGTCCGCAACGACCGCGACGATCTCGTGACCGGCATCGAGGATCTGGCGGGCGCACTCGATCAAGAGGGATTGCTCCCCCACCAGCGCAAACTTCATGATGCGTTCACTTTCGCTGTTCGACAGGGAGAAATCGATAGCCGTATGGTATCAGCGGGGCGCCGCGCGAACCATCGACGCTCAAGCACCTGGTAAACCCAACTTATTTTCTGTCGACTGATCGTATTGACGGTCTACGAGACGAGGAAGAGAGCGCGGGCGACTGTCGCGGCAACAGCGCCGAGACCCCAGCCGACCGGCCATGCAGCGAGTACCAGAAACTCGAACCGAAGATTGTTCAATCCGAGCGGTTTGTTGAACCACCACAACAGCGGCAGTACGACGGCCCCGTGGAGCGCGAGCCCATACATGGCCGCTTCCACGCCCCAGATCGCGTTGAGCGACAGCACCAGAACGAGCGCACCGGCCAGCTTCGCGATGTGAACAAGAGCCATCAGGCGCGGGGAGCCGAGGGCAATGTAGGCGGTGGTCACGACGCCGTAGCGCGCGAAGACGAGCGAGAACGACAGGATGTTCAGCATCCAGCCGGCATCGATGTAGCGCGGATCGTAGAGGATCTCGACCGCTACGGGACCGCATGCGAACAGGAGGCCCGCCGATGCCAGAAGACCGACGTCGAAAGGCAAACGGAGTCTGAAATAGCTGGCCCGGAATTCATCGGGAGATGCACGTGCGACATCGCTGAGAGCCGGCAAGATCACTTGACCCATCAGCCGCGACGCAATGCCTTCGACGAGCGTGGAGAGATTGAGAGCAATCGCATAGAGGCCGAGCATCGTCGGCGTCATCAGGCTGGCGAACAGCAGCCGGTCGACCGTCATCGCGAGCACGTAGACGGCCGACGACACGAAGATCCAGCTGCCGAAGCGGAAAAGCTCGGAAACAGCCGAGGCATCCCAGCGGAAGCGGTTCGGCCGGCCACCGAGCCAGACATGGCTGAGGAGCGACGTCACGACTTGGGTGACGAGCCCGCCGCAGACCAGCACCCAGATGGTCGGCCATAGGACCCCGACCACCACCATGAAGACGAGGCCTGCCGCCTGGGCCAACAGTTCGAGCGCCATCAGGCGGCGCATTTCGAGGTGGCGGCTCGCCGTCATTAGCGCGGTAGACTGGAAGCCGGCGATCATCGAGCTGATGCCGGCGATCGCGAGAACGAGCGGCAATTCGGGAGCCGACCACACAGTGCCCGATCCGAGAGCGCCCTGTCCGCCGGCCAGCGCGATCCCGGCCGCGAGCGCGAGTGTTATGGCCCAAAGCGCAAATCCGCGGATGACCTGCAGCGTCCAAGCCGTGTCGAGCAGGCTCGGATCGTCACCACGACTGCTCTGAATGACGGTCGTCCGCAACCCGATGTCGGAGAGCATCTGCAGCATCGTCTGCACGACGATCACCAGGCTCATGATTCCGAACATCTCGGGCGCGAGAAGCCGCGTCATCACCAGACTGCTGATGATCCGCAGCGCCTGACTGCCGACGTGCCCGAGCGCCACCCAGCCACTGGCCGACGCGAGCCGTCCTTGCGAGAAGCTGCCGAACTTCGCAGCCGACATCGAACGCCTGAGCGAGCCGAGTCCGCTCGTCATGACCGTTGGGAGCATGCGCATGGGGCGCGGCTATTCCGTCCGGCGGGCAAAGGTGTCCTCTCGGAGGCCCGGGGCGCTCGTCGCCCGCATTGGCGCACCGATCGAAGGTGGAAGCGCACCGGCAGGTCGCGGCACGCCGATCGCACCGCGATCGGAGCCCTTATCCTCGGCCCCCTCCTCCGCTTGCCGGCTGACGATCACGACGTCGCCCGGCAGAACCGGGGAGAAAAGGTCCATGGCGGTCGTGACGACGCCGCCGGGGCTCCGACGCGCAACCTGATACTGGAGCGTCGGCGTGGCGTAATCTTCCACGCTGCGCGTCGACACCGAGATGGCGAGCTCGAGCTGGCGATCTCACGCTCGAGAGTTTCGATCCGCTCGTTGAGGACCGCCTGGCGCTCGTGTTGTAGCGTCGTCATCTGGCGCGCGATCGTCCGGACCCGGGCCTCTGCGCGCTCGACGAGGGCGCGGCTTTCGGCGTGGCGGACCTCGTTGTTGATGAACTCGGACCGGCGCGCCAGATACTGGTTGTTTGCAACGAGCTGGCGGTCCTTCAACTGCTCGACTTCCTTGAGCAGCGAGCGCGAGATCTCCAGTTGCCCCGCCACAGCCTTTTCCTGGACGCGTGCGGTTTCGAGTTCCTTGATCGCGGCGTCGTGGTCCACCTGCAGGCCGGCGAGTTGGCTCTGCAGCGCGGCACGCTGCTCGTCGAGCACGGCGTTCTGACGCGCCATGAAGCTCTTGAGCGCCGGCTGCATGGCGGGTGGCGCCGCGTTGATCAATCCCGTGATGCGGTCGGTCGCCGCTACAGTGTCGCTGCCTTCCTTCTCGGCCTTGAGGCGGGCGAGCTGTGCCAGTGCGAAGCGTAACTGCGTCTTCGACTGTTGCGACTGGAGTTGGCGATCGCTCGCCGAGTAGACGTCCGAGAGCGAGCCCGGCGGGCGATAAACACCGCGGGCCAGTGCCACGGCCTGGATGATATTAAGGCCCGGTCGCCACTCGAAGGTTCCGGGCTCCGTGACGTGGCCGACGATGTAGAACGGCCGGAAGCGGACGATCTCGATCGACACGCTGATTTCACGGCGCGCAAGCGCCGTCAGGCGGTCAGCAACTTGGTGTTCGAGTTCAGACAGGGAAATGTCATCGACCGAAATACGGCCGACGCCCGGGATCGCGAACTTGCGATCCGAGCCGACGATATATTCTCCCGCGATTTCCGGATAGCCGTAAACACGAAGCAAAAGTCGTTCGGCGTGAGCGACTTCGAGGCCGGGCGTTTCGGAAAGGAGATCTGCGGCCGACGGGACGGCTGCGCTGCGCGGCGCGGAACCAGCCAATCCGGGCGACGATAGCGGCGGCAACCGATCCATGGACGGCTTCGGCCACAGCGGGGCTTGAGTAGCCGCCGGCCCTTGCACCTTCTGTGTCGTGGCATCGGCGCGCGTGCCTGTGGCACAAACCGTCTCCACCCCGAACACAAGCGCACCGAGCGCTACGCCGGCACCGACCCACGTGAGGACTGCCCGTGTGGAACCCAGCATCGCCCATCACCTCGCGAAGCGCTCCGGAGGCTGCCCATGCAGCGCCGAACTCGGGAACGCTCCTGTTTATGCCGAATGACGAAGCAGTTTTGCAAAAACAACAGAGGAGCGTCGTTAATCAGGCCGAGAAAGCGCACTCCATTTTCTGATATTTACCGTTATTTAACCAAAACATCGCGTTTCCGCGACCGACCCACGAAGTGTTGCGACCCGATGCATATGTTCCAAGGGAACACTTGATCCCGGGTTCTGCCATGCTTCGATCCTCTGCGCGCGCGCTCGCCGCCATCGCCTTTGCTCTCGGCCCCTGCTCGGCCACCCAGGCGAGTCCCGAAGCCGCTGCCGTCGACTGGACGTCCTTGCGACAAGGACCAAAATCGTCCGCATCCGTGCTATGGGTCGGGCACAGCCTCGTGGAAGCAAAAGCCCAAAGCGACGGCCGGGACATCGACCTGATGCGACAGGTCGGAGAGTTCGCCGCGGCCCGCGGCCTCTCGTACCATCTCGGCGACCACACACTCTGGGGCACGCCGCTGTCCGGCCTCTGGCGCGGCAAGCCTCATGCCTCGCGCCGCGACTCCTCCGAGATGGCCCCGAAGCGTCGCGCTTTCGAAGCGGAAGCTCAGCGCTACGATACGGTCGTCGCGACCGAAGCATTGCCGCTCGCCGTCGTCATGCGCATGGAGTACAGCGCCTATTATCTCCGCAACTTCTATTGCGCGCTGAAATCCGCCAACCCGGGCGGGCGCGTCTATGTCTACCAGACGTGGGTCCACCTTCACGGCTCGGACAAGGGCGCCGGCTACCCACCGCCGCATCTCTTCGACTGGCGCGCGGAGATGGTCGCGCAGCGCCGCCTCTGGGACGCCCTCGCCGACGCCGTGCGTGCGGATGACGTACCCTCACCGCCCTGGCAGTGGTTGACGCGGGACGACGCCCGTACAGCCTGCGATATGCGCGAGCCGGTGTTCACGGTACCGGTCGGCGAGGCCATGATTTTGCTCCACGATCGCCTCGCCGCCCCTGCGCCGGGTGACGATTTCACCCGCGCCGACGGTGTACGCTTCGCGCTTTCGGACCTCTTCTCAAATCCCTACGAGGAGGCGGCGCGTCGCTCTGGGGCGGATATGGGGCCTCATCCACGTGATCCCGGGCGCGACCTCGATGACATTCATCCGAGTGCTGATGGCATATACTTCAACGCGCTCGTGCACTTCGCGACGATCTATCGCCAGTCGCCCGTCGGCCTGCCCTACCCGGACCGGCTGGGAGCAAGCCTCGCGCGCACGCTCCAGTGTCTCGCCTGGCAAGCCGTCGTGTCGGATCCGCGGAGCGGTGTTGCCGGCAGCGCGGACGCCGCCTGCAAAGAACCGCAGAAATCGTGAGATCAGCGTCGGCGAGGTTCGAGGCCTGAGAACCGCGCGATCACCGGCAGTCCGGACACCGACTCGAAGCGCGAGCGGAGACGGAGTTGTCCGCCGAGGAGTTCGAGCAGCAGCACGAGACCTGCGCTCGTCACGAAGCCGAGCAGCAGGAAGCCGATCGCGACCTTCTTGGCAGCGCTTTCGCCCGTGGTGGGATCCTGCGGCCGGCCGATTACCAGGAGGCTGTCCGCCGACTCGAAGATCCGGATGTAGTTGGCCCCGTCACCCGGCAACCGCGCACGCAGTTGCTCGTAGCCGACCATCGCGCGGTGGTAATCGGCATAGAGTGCGAGCAGGCCGGCCACCAGATTGGCATCCGAGGAAATCGCCTCGCGGACCTCACGGATCTGCTGATCGAGCGCCTCGATGCCGGACCGCGAAGCGTCGGTCGCGACCGCGGGCGCCGCCACACGGGTCTGCGCGCGTGGCTCGTACTGCTGGCGCAGTCGAGCGCTCCGCTGTTCCTCGAGCTCGTGCAGACGACGAAGACGGCTCATGACGACTTCGGGTGCGCCGAGACCGGCTCGCGCGATCGCTTCCGAAACCGTCCGCTCCGCCGTTGCCGCCGCATCTCCGCGACGGAGAACCACGAACTGCGGTGCACTCAGAATGCCCTGATCAGGAACCGTCACGCCCTCCATCAGGCGCGCGACGATGGTTTCGAGACGGCGACCAAGCCCGACGGGGCTCGATCCCTCGAGCCGCACCTCGAGAACGGACGGATTGCGAAGCTCCGTCCGAGCTTCGAGCGCGGAGGCACCAACGAGTTCGAACGTCAGTGTGCGGCGTACGACCGTCTTGAGGGTCTCGATATCCTCTGCCGACGTATTCGGTCCGATGTCGAACAGCGCGGGCAGCAGGCTGCGGAGAATATGATCGCTCTTGATCCAGGCTTCGAGCGCGCTCACCTGCTCGATCGTGCTCTGGCGCTGGTGCGGCGGTACCCATGCCGTGCCCCGGTTCGGCGCCTGCAGCAGGATCACGGACTTCGCCGTATATCGCGTGGGCGCGACCATGACCGCGACCCAGGCCACCAGTGCGGCCACGAGCAGCGGCAGCACGGCGATCTTCCAGCGCCGGCACGCCAGATCGATGGCATAGACGCCGTATTCGATCAGCCGCCCCGCGCCCTCCGGCTGTGCCTGAGGTACGGCCGGGGGAGTTGCATCGAACGAATCCGCCTGGATGAAATCGGCGCGAGTCCGGATCGCAGTCACGCGGCCCCCAACAGCTGATTGGCGTAGACGTCGGTATCGTCGAGCAGCAAGCCGGCGAGTCGCAGTTTGCCGATCCGGCAGTTGTCGAGGCACTCGGTCAATGCGCCCTCCGTGAGGGCACCAGTCCGGCAAACGAGGAAGACGGCGTCACACGCGGCGCCGGCGGAGAGAAATACGGGGTTCGGCGGTCCGTCGGGCTGAACGGCCGGCGGCAACTCGACGATCACGCGATCGAACGCGTCGAGCGCCCCGATCACACCGGAGCGCACCACGGCCGGATCGAACGTCGGCCCGGCGACCTTGGCGAGCGACAGGCGGAGATACGTCGCCGGACCGGCCTTGACCGTCTCGACCGTACCCGGAAGATCGACCGGAATGCTCGCCGCCTTCACGTTGAGCTTGGGATTTTCATTGGCATCGGCAGCGATGAGCAGTGTGCGCCGGCCGAATTGGGCCGTAAGGCAAGCGAGCCCATGCGCGACGTGCGCCTGCCCGCGGCCGTCTCCGCTGCCGGTAATGCCGATCACCCTGGCCGACAGGGCCTCTGCGGCAGCGATTGCCCGCGTCGCCGCAGCACCGGTATTCCGTCCCTTGCGTTGTGTGCGGTCGAGAAAGGTCAGGAGACCTCGCCATCCGGGCATCATGCAATCACTCCGCGGGACGTCATCGCTCGGACCGACCCCGACCAGGAAAAACGATTAGGTCGGAATGAAAGTATCCTGTTTGCCGCTCATATGCACAACGAAGGCATCCTTAACCTTGATCGTTTGTGAACCAGAGGATCTATAAGGCGACTTTACCACTTCGCGCCAAAACGGCGGTCGGCGGACCGGCCAAATGATATAGAAAAGATCGAATTCTTCCGAAACATCGCCAACGGCATCGATGACAGCGCGAACGGTCTTCGAAACTCCCGTGGAGGCGTCTCACGGGGTGGGACACGACATCCCCGGGCTCGTCCGGCATTGGCGCTATCGCCCCGAGCGGATGCCCCTTTCGAATTACTGGCGGTACGCGCGCCATTTCATCCAGCGCAGGGCTGCGCCGACGTCGGGTGTCCTGCGCCCGCCGACGCCGCAGACGCACTGGTTTGCCCTTTTTCTCTATGTTCCGGATGGCCGGCTGAGTGATTGCCAACGCTTCACGCTGTCGGCGCTCCACCATCAGAACATCCCGCTGTGCGTTGTCGCGGCCTGCCAGAATGTCGACGCCATTCCGGCTGAAGTCTTCGACTATGCCGACGCTCTCTATTGGAAGGATCTGCCAGGTTACGACTTCTCGGCTTATACCGTCGCGCTGCACGGCATTGCCGAGCACTCGCCGGGAGCCGATGTTTTCGTCCTGAATGATTCCGTTTTCGGGCCGTTCACCGATCTCAGGCCTTATCTTTACGAAGCGCCCTGGGACCTGACGGGCATGACGGGCACGTTCATGTCGCGCCAGCAGCACATCCAGTCCTACGCCTTCGTGCTGAAATCCGTCACCAAGGCCCGCCTTGCCGCAATGGGCGGAATTTTCTCGCCGGACTACGCATTCGACACGGCGAGTGGAACGATTTCCTGCCGCGAACTCTGGATGGCACGGCAAGCCGCCCGCACCATGAGCGTCGGAGCCTATTGGTACGGCGGCAGCGACAGCGAAGGCGATCCATCGCTCTCCTGGGCGATCGATCTCGTCGACGCCGGCTTCCCGTTCCTCAAGAAATCCCTCCTCGGCAAACACGCCAAGTTCCAGCCCCGCGGCGTCGTCCTCGATCGGCTCCGCCGCCTCGGCCATCCCGTGGCGGTGCGCTGATGAGCGAACCAGACGGAAGCGCCGCGATACCGGCCACCGACCTCGGGACGATCGGCCTGGTCGTCATCGGCCGCAACGAGGGCGAGCGGCTCGTCCGCTGCCTGACGTCGATCCCGGCCGGAACCGGCCCGGTCGTCTACGTCGATTCCGGGTCGACCGACGGGTCGCCCGCGCGCGCGAAGGCGCTCGGCGCCATCGTCGTCGAACTGGACATGTCGCGGCCGTTTTCCGCGGCGCGCGGGCGGAATGCCGGCTACCGTCGGCTGCTCGAAGCGGCCCCCGATACGACGCTCGTCCAATTCGTGGATGGGGATTGCGCGCTCGCATCTGACTGGCTGGCTGCGGCACGACGCTTCCTTGCCGCGACCCCGGATACCGCCGTGGTGTTCGGCCGCCGGCTCGAAACGAACCTCGACACCTCGGTCTACAATCGGCTCTGCGATGCCGAGTGGGCCATCGCGCCGGGCGAAGTCCGCTCGTGTGGCGGAGACGCGATGGTCCGCGTCGCAGCATTTTCAGCCGTTGGCGGATTTCGGGACGATCTCATCGCCGGCGAAGAGCCGGAGATGTGCGTCCGTCTCCGGCAAACGGGCTGGCGCATCTTCTGCGTCGACCATCCGATGACGTACCACGACGCGGCCATCACGCGTTTCTCGCAATGGTGGCGGCGCGCCGTGCGCTGCGGCTACGCGTTTGCGCAGGGCGCCTATCTGCATGGGACACCGCCCGAGCGTCACTGCGTCCAGGAAGCCCGGCGCGCTTGGATCTGGGGCGCGGGCTTGCCGACGGCCATTGCCGCGGCAGCGTTGGTCGCCGGCCCCGCCGCGCTGTCGCTGAGCCTGATCTATCCCTTACAAATCGCGCGGCTCTATCTGCGCCGGCGCAGCACCATGCGCGATCCCCTGATGGTCTCCACATTCCACGTTCTCGGCCGCTTCCCCGAGGTCGTCGGCCAACTGAGGTTCGAACGCGACCGCATCTTTGGGCGCCAGGCGAGGCTGATCGAATACAAATGACCGCGCTCGCAACCACCCGCTCGATGTTAAAATCTGCCGCGACGCGGGCCCTGACGGCTCCCCTGCCCTATGCTGCCCTGCGGCGTGCCTATGATCCCGGCCGCGGCGTCACGATCCTCGTCTACCATACGCTCGGCGCAGACGACGAAAACATGGACGCCTGGACTGTCCTCAAGGCCTCCGACTTCCGGCGCCAGATGGACGTGCTGCGGGAGCACTACGACATCGTCAGTCTGGACGAAGCCCTGCAAGGCGCACCCTCAGGCGGGCGCCCACAAGTGGTGCTGACATTCGACGACGGCGAGGCGGGGCTCCATCGCCACCTGCTGGCGATTGTCGAGGAACTCCGACTGCCCGTCACCATCTACGTTGCCACGCGCCAAATCGAGAGCGGCGAGCCCTATTGGTTCGATCGCGTCATGAACGCGCTGCAGGTCGCAGCCCCGATCGCGCTCGATCTCGGCCTCGCTCCCGAGCACGGTCCCTGGCATCTCGATGCCACGACCGGGGCCGCGACATGGCGCACCATCCATGCCGTGCTCGAACTCATGAAGCGGCAGACGGCCGATGCGCGCGAGCAAACCCTGGCTGCGCTCGAGCGGGCGACCGCGGGCGTTGCGAAGCGGCCCGTCCATCCGCTCGCGCCTTTGACGCACCGCGAGCTTCAGGAGATCGCCGCCTCACCCTACGTGACGATCGGTGCCCATTCGCATTGTCACAGCTTGCTCGACTGCATTCCGTTGGCGGAAGCTGGTACCAGCATTCGCCGATCGAAGACGTCTCTCGAAGCGTGGATCGGGCGCCCGCTCTCGCACTTCGCCTATCCGAACGGGAACTGGAACGACGCGGTTGCGGGCCTCGTTGCCGATGCCGGCTTCGCCTCGGCAACCATCCTCGAGCATCGCCTCTGGGGCCGCACCGGAAGCCCGCACGCCATTCCCCGCATCCCCGTCGGACGCTACGACAGCCTGGAGCGCTTCAAGCTCCGCTTGCTCGGCTTCTGATAGCGAACTCCCGATCAAGCGTGTGCTGCTTCCATCGGGAGTTCAAAGATCAGGCGGTGCGATGGCTAGGCGATCTGCCGCTCGGCCGCCACCATCGGGGCCGGCTTCTCCCGCCATACAGAGAGCTGGCGCTCTTCGGCTTCCGCCGTCGCGCACGCTTTACCCTTCAAGAGACAGGTGCGCTGATACTGGCGGAGGAAGGCGCGGAACTCCGCGTTTTCATAGCGCTTCGCGCCCCGCAGCGCGCTCACGACCCAGCCGGCGAGCATCGCCAGTCCGCCGATCACGTAGGGCCGCTGCTTCATCCGCCATGCGGCACTCGCCGCCATATAGGCGAATGAAGTCCCCATGAAGTACTGTCCGAAACCGTGGCGGAACCGTCCGGTCAAGATGCCCTTGTGGCTCGATCCCATCGGGCGGAGATGAACGAAGCGGGTCTCCGGATCGTCCCAGCTCTTCGCCGTCCAGCCCTTCATGCGGCAGGTGTGGCAGTCGATGCCATCCCACATCACTTCGCGCACGAAGCCACCGATCTCGATGAAACAGCCGGTCCGGTAGAACTTGATCATCCCGACCGACATTTCATCGCCGCAGCCTTCGCTGACCAGACGGCCATCGGCGAGGAAGTAGGGCTTGCCGCTGCACGTCCCGAGGCGCGGATTTGCCCGCATACGGTCGATCATCACCTCGAAATAGGTCGGAGGGATGTCGAGGTCGAGATCGAGCTTGCAAACGAAATCGAAGTTCGAGAGATCAACGGTCGCGAGGCCCGCATAGAATGCGTCGATGACGCCCGGCCCGACGCTGCGGCGGCCGCGATCCTCGCGCCGAACGATGCGGATGTACGGCAGACGGGCCGCATACTCGGCAAGGATGGCCGGTGTCTCGTCCGTCGAACCGTCGTCGACGATCACCCAGAGTGCCGGCTGCACGGTCTGCGCGGCGATGCTCTCGAGCGTTCGGCGCGCGTAGGCCGCCTCGTCGCGCACAGGGCTGACCAGGACATAGCGGGGAGAAACTGCAGACATCAAAGCCTCGCCTCGTGAAGACGCATCCATTCGAGCAGCACGTAGAGCGACCAGACCCGGGACCAGTAGACGCCCGGTTGGCCGTCGACATAGGCGCGCCAGAGGGCGGCCACGGTCGTGGGATCGAGACCGGCGGCCTCGCACAGCGACCGATCGTGGAAAGCTTCCGTCATCGCGGGCTGCAGGCTCGCCCGCATCCAGCGCTCGAGCGGCATGACGAAGCCGTTCTTCGGGCGCTCGAAGAGTGCGGGATCGAGGCCGCCGAGGCCGCAGTCCCTGAGAAGTTGCTTGCGGCCGAGCGGCGAGAAGCGGCGCCTCGGATCGACGCGTGCTGCGGCCTCGATCAGCATGTGGTCCACGAACGGAACGCGAAGCTCGACGGAGACCGCCTTGCTGGCCGCATCGCTGTCGCGAAGCAATCTCTGCCCGAGGAAGAGTGACGTCTCGAGCTTCGAAACGGCATGGAGCAAGGGCTCTCCGGCGATCCCCGTGCGCAGTTCGGCGGCGAGCTTCGGCGGCAAACCGAAGTCGACTTCGGAGCGGAAGGCCGGGGCCAGCCGATCGAAGAAACGGCGCGTGAAAAGGCCGTAGGCCGTCTGATAGAGCCCGAGCAGATCGCCGCCGGCGGCAGCGACGTCGGCGAGCTTCCCCCACCGCGTCAACCTCGGAACACCGGAGCCACCCGAGACGGCCGCGAGGAGCGCACCGACGGCGCCGCCGCCGCTCCGGCCGAGAAGTCCGGTCAGCCGCGCAGCGAGCGGGAGATCACGAAAGCTCCGATACCCGCCGAAGATCTCGTCCCCGCCGGTCCCCGCGACCGCGACCTTGATGCCCGCCGCCGCGACGGCCCGGCTCACCATGAAGGTGTTGATGCCGTCGAACGTCGGCTGGTCGATGGCCGTGAATGCCTTCGGAAGGGCCGCCGCGAAATCTGCTTGGGTCAGCCGCACCGTCGTATGGTCGCTGCCGATCTTGGCGGCAACCGCTTCAGCATAGCGCGTCTCGTCGTAGGCGGCCTCGTCGAAGCCCACGGAGAAGGTGCGAATGGGAGCATCGCTTCCCTTCTGAGAGAGTCGCGCCACGACGCTCGAGTCGATCCCACCGGAGAGGAATACCGCCAACGGAGCATCCGAAACGAGATGGCTGTGAACCGAGCGGTCGAGTTCTGCCGCGAGACCCGAGATGTCGGTCGTGGTCTCCCGGCCGGACGGCAGCTGCCAGTAGCGCCGCGGTGCCGGCATCTCCTGGCCCGCTTCCACCGTGACGATCGAAGCCTCCGGAAACAGCCGAACATCGCGGACGATGGATGTCTCACCGGCGACGAAGCCGTTCCACAGAAACGTGGCGAGTCCCGTCGGATCCAGGCGACGATCGACGAGGCCACTCGCGAGGAGGCTCCGGAGTTCCGACGCGAACAGCAGCGTCCTGGCCCCATTGGGGCTGCGCCGCTCGTGGATGTAAAGGGGTTTGATGCCGAGGCGATCACGAACCAGCATCAAGCGGCCGCTGGCGTGATCCCAGAGCGCGGCGGCGAACATGCCGCGCATCTTTTCGACCGCCGCTGGCCCCCAATACCTGAAGGCCGCCAAGAAGACTTCGGTATCGCCGGCCGAGCGGAAGGTCATGCCCGCAGCGGCCAGTTCGGCACGGATGTCCTCGAAGTTATAGAGTTCGCCGTTATAGACGAGCACTTTGCCGCCATCGGGCGAGACCATCGGCTGGGCCGCGGCGCCGCTGACGTCGAGGATGGAAAGGCGCGTATGACCCAGGATCGCGCCCCGGGCTTCGACGCCCGTACCACTCGCCCAAAGACCGGCGTCGTCCGGCCCACGATGCCTCTGCGTGGCGTTCATGCGCGCCACGGCATCCCGGATTTCGGGATCGATGTATCCGACAGCACCTGTAATTCCGCACACGCAATAACTCCTGAAACCTAGACAGGAACCTCTGCAATGACTGCCTGAGCCGCCGGCGTCTGATCGGTGATGGGGGCTTGGATGGTTTGCTTCTGGAAGAGCTTGAGAAGCGCGATGACCTCCCGATCGATAGCATGGCGCTCGACAACCCGCTCGAAGGCCGCCTCACCCATGCGGCGGCAGGCGTCGTCGGAGAGGGTCAGCGCTTCGCGCATCGCGGCCGCCAGTCCGGCGGTATCGCCGGGTGTGACCAGCCAGCCGCTTCGGCCATGCTCGACGAGTTCGGGAATACCGCAGACGCGCGATGCGATAACCGGCCGGCCGAGCGCCATGGCCTCCATGAGCACGACCGGCAAACTCTCCATGAAGCTCGGCAGCACCATCGCGCGCGCGGCCGTGATCTCTTCGCGGACGCGGGCGGTGTCGACCCAGCCCGTAATTCGGACGCGCTCGTCGAGGCCCAACGATCGAACGAGACCCTCGATGTCCTCGCGCAGCGCTCCATCTCCGGCGATCACGAGGTCCGCGTCCGGGAATTCCGCGGCGATCGCTCCGAACGCTTGGACGAGCAGGAGATGACCTTTTTCGCGGCTCAAGCGCCCGACGGCCACCAACCGCCGGCGTGGGCTCGGCGGCTTCAGCGTGAAGTAATCCGCTTCGAGCCCGCAGTGAATTTCGTGGATCTTGGGCCAATCATCGACCTGTGCGTGCCGCATCATCTGGGCCCGCCCGTAGGCATTCACGGTGACGACGAAGGCTGCGCCCGCGATCGTTCTGTCGAGACCGAGCCGATCGGCCTTCTCGAACTCTTCCGATCCGTGAACGGTAAAACTGTACGAAGGACCGCCGAGGATACGGAGCAGCATTGCCACCTCGGTGGCATTGGTTCCGAAGTGGACATGAAGGTGCTCGATTCCGTCTGTGGTCGCCCACTGCAACATCCGGCAGGCGTGGGCGACGTAAACGAAATGATAGGCGAGGCCGCGCTCGGATTTCCGCGCCATATCCCTGGAGGCCCGGAACGCCGCGAGCAGCGCCTTGGGACGCGAGATCGCCACCCGTGCGACCGCGCCGACGAGTGGCGCGAGGCCGCGACCGAGGGTGTAGCGTGTCCGGGCCTTCTCTGCGATGTCGCTCGCATCGACAACGTCCGCGTCCCAGCCCCTAAGCGCGAATCGGCTCACGGGAACCCCGTGGCGCTCGACCGCTTCGATCTCGCGACGGATGAAGGTATGGCTGACCTTGGGATATTGGTTGATCAGATAACCCAGCCGCGGCAACCGCGAACGTCCCGCAGACATGTCGGTCATCTGTCAGCTCGCGTCGTTAGCGAAAAGAATGGGGCTGGCGATATCGCGCAACATACGGACCCGCCATCTTCATTCTGACAGAGAAACACTTGTTTCGGTTTGACCGATTTTTGGTAACCTTGATCGGACGTTAATCAATTTAATGGCGACAAAACTCTTTCCAAAGTTTTGTGATTATAGTTCCAGCCGATTGCCGTGCGTCTCCGCCGGCTCCCCCTTTTTCATCCGCCGGACCGCAGCATGTCGCATGGCTTCACTGGTAAGGTCCTGATCGTTGCCGAGCACGCGTCTTTCCGGTTTGGCGGCGAAGCGGCCCTGCCGCTGCACTACTTCAGCCGTCTGCGCCGCCTGGGCATCCCCACCTGGCTCGTCGTGCACGAGCGGACGCGTGACGAGCTCACTGCTCTGTTTTCGGATGATCCCCGCATCGTCTATATCGGCGACAGCTGGATCCATAAGCTGCTCTGGCGCACGGGCAGCCTCCTGCCGCGGCGCATTGCCGACTTCTCGACCGGCTACCTCATGCGCGTGTGGTCCCAGTTGCAGCAGCGCCGGATCGTTCGCGATCTCGTGCGTCGTGAAGGGGTCAGCGTCGTCCACCAACCGATGCCCGTCGCGCCCAAGGAACCGTCGCTGATGTACGGTCTCGGCGCCCCGGTGGTCATCGGGCCGCTCAATGGCGGCATGGATTATCCTCCCGCATTTCGATCCAATGAGTCTCTAACCGTTCGCGCCTTCGTCAGTGCGGGGCGCGCCGCCAGCCGCGTGCTCAATCGGCTGATGCCCGGAAAGCTGCGAGCGGACGTCGTGCTGGTCGCCAACGAGCGGACGCGCAACGCTCTCCCCGCCGGCATCACGGGCGAAGTCAAACTGCTCTGTGAGAACGGCATCGACGTCGAGCTCTGGAGCGCGCCGCGACCTGCGTCGCCGCCACGCGGAGCGGACACGCCCTTATCGCTCCTCTACATGGGCCGCCTCGTCGACTGGAAGGGCGTCGATCATCTCCTCCAGGCCCTCGCACAGGTTCGCAGCGCGCGTCCCGTTCACTTGACGATCGCCGGTGACGGCCCCGAGCGGCGTACGCTCGAAGGGCTCGCAGCGAAACTCGGGCTGCTGTCCGACGCCCAGCCGTCCGTCACGTTCGCGGGCTGGAAAACCCAGGCCGAATGCGCCGATTTGCTCGCCCAATCCGACGCGCTCGTCCTGCCGAGCCTCCTCGAATGCGGCGGCGCTGTTGTCCTTGAGGCGATGGCGGCGGGCAAACCGGTCATCGCCACCGACTGGGGCGGTCCGGCCGACTATCTCGACCCAAGCTGCGCGTTGCTGGTCGCACCGACGTCGCGCCGCGACTTCGCGAGCCATCTCGCCGCGGCCATCGACCGGCTTGCGGCCACGCCGACACTTTGCGCGGAGCTCGGTGCCGCGGGTCGCGAGAAGGCACTTCGCGCGTTCGACTGGGATCGCAAGATCTCCGACATCCTGGCGATCTATGGCGACGTGCAAGCGCGCCGCGAAACATCGACCTCTGCGACAACCCTTCACGCGCGGCTCCAACCCACGTCTTGATCAGCCGTTCGATAGCGGCCCGCTTGGTAAGAACCTGCAGCCGCCGAAACGTGGTGAATAAAGAATAAAACTCCCTCCCTTTTTCTTCTTTTCCATTCACCAATTGGCGCGTCCTCAATTTCTCACAACGCAGAGAAAGTATATCGTCCGGATTGCGAAATGATCGGCTGGTCATGTCCGGCCGATGGCGCATTCGACCGACCCGACGTCCACAAACGACTGCGCCGTCCACCCACGAATTCGAGCCATAACGCGGGGAACATGACGAGAAACGCCGACGTTCCAGTGTTCATCCTTGCCGGCGGTCTCGGCACGCGATTGAAGGAACACACTGAGTTCCGACCGAAGCCGATGGTCGAGATCGGCGGGAAGCCGATCCTCTGGCACATCATGCGCTCTTACAGCCGCCACGGCTTCAAGCGCTTCGTGATCTGCTCCGGATTCAAGTCCGAGGTGATCAAGGACTATTTTGCCAATTATGACCTTATGAACTCGGACTTCACGGTCAACCTGAAGACCCGCAACACGACCTACCACTGCCTGCACCACGACGAGGATTGGGAAGTCACCGTCGCCTACACCGGCGAGTTGACCATGACCGGCGGTCGCATCGGCCGCGCGGCTGAAAAGTATCTCGGAAATGCCGAGCACTTCGCAGTGACCTACGGCGACGGCGTCACCAATGCCGACCTCGATGCCGAATTCCGCTTCCATCAGGAGCACGGGCGGATCGGCACCGTTCTCGCGATCAATCCGCCATCGCGCTTCGGCGATCTCATCACCGACGGGGATACGGTCCTTCAGTTTTCGGAGAAACCGGAACTGACCAAGTCGTGGATCAACGGCGGTTTCTTCTTCTTCCGCCGCGAATTCACCGACTACCTCGGTACCGACGAGAACCTTGTGCTCGAGAAGGGGCCGTTGACCGCCCTCGCCAACGCCCGCGAGCTCTGTCTGTGGCGCCACCGCGGCTTCTGGGCCTGCATGGACACGCAGCGTGACCGCGACGAACTCGACAACCTCTGGCGCTCCGGCAAAGCGCCGTGGGCCCTGCCCTTGGTGAAGCCGCGCAAGACCCGCGAAGTCCGGGTGCCGACGCATGCTTAACCCGATCGTTGCCGAAGACCTCGCGCGGATCGACGCTGCGCTCGGGGCAAAGCGCGAACGCTTCGACGGCGCGACCGTCGTCGTCACTGGATGCGCAGGCTTTCTCGGCTTCTATATTCTCCAGTATCTGGTGCGGCTCTCGCGGCCGCTCGGTATCCGCAAGGTGATCGGTCTCGACACCTTTCTGCTCGAGCGTCCGCGCTGGCTCGACGACCTCGCCCGCGCGCATCCCGACATACTCGATCTGCAGGCGTTCGACGTTGCCAAGGACGACATCGCCCGCATTCCGGGCGCAGCGGATGCTCGCTTCGTCGTGCATGCGGCTTCGGTCGCCTCGCCGACTTTCTATCGGATGTACCCTGTCGAGACGATCGACGCGAACATCTGGGGCCTGCGCCGGCTGCTCGATGCCTATCGTGGACGGACGACCCTCGAAGGCTTCCTGTTCTTCTCATCGTCCGAGATCTACGGCGATCCCGATCCCGCTCACATTCCGACGCGGGAGGATTTCGTCGGCCTCGTCTCGTGCACGGGCCCCCGCGCCTGCTACGACGAGTCGAAGCGCTTCGGCGAAACGCTCTGCTGGGTTTACGCCAAGCAGTTCGGTATGCCGCTGACGATCGCACGTCCGTTCAACAACTACGGACCGGGCATGCGCCTCGAGGATCGCCGCCTGCCGGCGGACTTCGCGCGCGCCGTGGTCGAGCAGCGCGATCTCGTCATCCTCTCGAACGGCAGTCCGACCCGTACGTTCTGTTACGTCTCGGACGCCGTCACCGGCTACCTTCTCTGCTTGCTGCACGGCAAGTACGACGCCTTCAACATCGGCATCGAGAAACCCGAAATTTCGGTACTGGACTTCGCGCGCGTCTACCGCGACTGCGGCAGCCGCGTGATGGGCTATGACGGCGCCGTCCGCTACGACACCAGCGACGACCCCGACTACATGACCCACAACCCCAACCGCCGCTGCCCGGTCATCGACCGCGCACGCGAGACGCTCGGCTACGACCCGAAAATTCTGGTCCACGACGGCGTCGAGCGGTTCCTTCGCTATTTGAAACACGAGATGCGCTGACCCATGAAGCTCGCCATCGTCGGAACCGGCTACGTCGGCCTCGTCTCGGGCGTCTGTCTCGCGGCCAAGGGCCACCAGGTCACCTGTGTCGACATCGATCCCGCGATCGTCGCGCGCCTCGAAGCGGGCCAGCCGACGATTCACGAGCGCGGCCTCCCGGATCTGCTCGCCACTGTCCGCAGCTGCGGACGGTTCCGGGCGACCACCAGCTTGGCCGACGCGCTCAGCGATGCCGAGATGGTCATCCTCGCGGTCGGCACTCCGTCCGTCGACGGGCGGATCGATCTCACCTACGTCCGGGAAGCCGCCCGGCAGATCGGTGTTATCCTGCGGGATCGGGAGGAGTTCCTGTCGGTCGTGGTCAAGTCGACGGTCCTGCCGGGAACCACCGACACGGTCGTCCGTGAAGAGATCGAGCGGGCGTCCGGTAAGCTGCTCGGCCAATTCGGGCTCGGAATGAACCCGGAGTTCCTGCGCGAGGGCGAGGCGATCGCCGATTTCGCCGATCCCGACCGCATCGTGCTCGGGCACGAGGATGCCCGCACGCTCGCGCTGCTCGAAGAACTCTATGCGCCGTGGCCGGTCGACAAACTCCGCGTCAATACGCGCACGGCCGAACTGATCAAGTACGCGAACAATTTCTTGCTCGCGACGCAGATCTCCGCCGTGAACGAACTCGCGAACCTGTCGGCGGCGATCGGCGGCGTCGATGTGCTCGACGTCGTCAAGGGCGTCCACCTCGATCGGCGCTGGAACCCTGTCGTCCACGAGCGACGCGTCGCGCCCGAAATCCTGACCTATCTCGTGCCGGGCTGCGGGTTCGGCGGAAGCTGCTTCCCGAAGGACGTTCAGGCGTTGCGCAGCCAGGGCCTGCAGCACGGCATGCCGATGCGCATGGCCAACGCCGTCCTCGACATCAACGACCACCAGCCCGGTCAGGTCGCGACCATGCTCGCACGCGCCTGCGGCGACCTATCCGGCAAGCGGGTCCTGCTCCTCGGCCTCGCATTCAAGCCGGGAACCGACGATGTGCGCGAGTCCGCGTCACTGAAGATCGCTGCGACCCTGCTCGCCGCCGGTGCCGTTATTCGCGCGCACGATCCGATCGCCGGAGCGCATTTCCGCAAGGCCATGGGCGGCGACGTCGAGGGGCTCTCCTACCTCGACGACTGGCGCGGCGCGGTCGCTGACAGTGACATTGTCGTACTCGCCACGAAGTGGCCGGAGTACGAAGACCTCTGCACGATCGATCTTGCGGGCAAAGTCGTATTCGATGCCCGCCGCATGTTCGCGAGCCCCCTCTCCGGTGCACGCTATCTCACCATCGGCCGGCGGATCGAGGCGGCATGATCCGGCATGCGACGCCCGTCGACGGCTGCTTCGTGATCGAACCCGATCGGCGCGGCGACGCTCGGGGCTTTTTCTCCCGCGTTTTCGACGCCGCAACGTTTGCGGACGCCGGCCTCGCTGCTAATTTCGTCCAGGTCAACAATTCACTGAGCTCCGAGGCGGGAACCCTCCGTGGTTTGCACTATCAGGTCGCGCCGCACGGCGAGGTCAAACTCCTTCGCTGCATCGCCGGAAGCATCTTCGACGTCGTGCTCGACCTCCGTGATGGGTCTCCCACGTTCGGCAAGTGGGCCGGTGCCGAGCTCTCTGCCACGAACCGCCGCCTGATGTACGTGCCGCGTGGCTGCGCACACGGCTTCCTGACCCTCGCACCGGACAGCGAAGTCATCTACTTCGCCGATACACCCTACGCCGGCTGCTACGAGCGCATCGTTCGCTGGGACGATCCGCGCTTTGCGATCGAATGGCCACGCCGGCCCGCTGTCCTCTCGGACAAGGACCGCACCGCGCCCGATTTCGATTCCACCTGGCACGCGAGCGGCTACTGATCCATGCGCATTTTGATGACAGGCGCGAGTTCATTCACGGGGGCCTGGTTCGCCGAGGAACTCGCCCGTGCCGGCCATGACGTCGTCGCCATCTATCGCGGACGATTGTCCGACTACACTGGTGTCCGCGCCGAGCGGGTCCGCCGTCTCGCGTCTCTCGTCGAGCAGGTTGAGAACATCAGCTTCGGCGATCCCGCATTCCTCGACATCGCGGACGCCCGATCCTTCGACCTCCTGCTCCATCACGCCGCGACGATGGAGAACTACCGGAGCTGGGACTTCGATACGATCTCGGCATCGGAAAAGAACACGCGAAACATACGGCCGCTTCTCCGGTCGATGAGCGAGCGTGGCCTCCGCAAAGTCGTCATCACCGGCAGTGTGTTCGAACCCTTCGAAGGCGAAGGCGACGCTCCCGGCCGCGCCTTCAACCCCTACGGTCTTTCAAAACACATCAGCTTCGAGATCATCCGCCTGGAAGCCGAACGCCTCGGACTTTCGCTCGGCAAGTTCGTCATTCCCAATCCCTTCGGACCCCTCGAAGAGCCTCGCTTCACGACCTATCTCGCGCGCGAATGGAAGGCTGGCCGCGTGCCGACCGTGGCGACACCCCGCTACGTCCGCGACAACATCCACGTCTCGCTGCTCGCGAAAAGCTACCGCGCATTCTGTGAAAGCCTCCCTGACGAAGCCGGAGTCCGCCGGTGCGCGCCGAGCGGCTACGTCGCGAGCCAGGGTGAATTCGCGCGCCGCGTCGCGGTTGAATTGCGCGAGCGGACCGGCTGGCGGTGTCAGTTTGCCGAAGCGAACCAGACCGACTTTTCCGAGCCACTCGTGCGTACGAACACGGAGCCGGCGGCGCCGGTCCACCACGACTGGTCAGAGGCCGACTCCTGGACCGCGTGCGCAGACTTCTATCGCGATCTCCAAATCTGATCGGTGTCAGATAAATCGCATCCGACATGGAACCAAGTCGGGTTTGCTACAAATCAAACCCGCATCCGCTACTCGGATTGAACTGCGCTCAATCAAGATGGACATTGAAGTGTCAACGAAAGAGTGTATCAACTTTATAAGATAGTTACAGCATTCGGCTCGATCCGCTCGCAACGTGCAAAACACGTTGTCGGAATCGTCCAAACGAGTTTCGATCCATGAGTTCTGATGCATCACGCTTCATGGCAGAACTCGACAGCCCGATTGTCACGCGGCCGCTCAGTTCGATCCATTTTCCAACCCTTCTGTCCATTGGCGAGCGCTCTGCAGCAACGCTGATCGATCTCCGGCCGCAGCAGCGTCTTCCCCAGAGCGTCGCGACCACGGGGGAATTGTTGCTGGTTCGCGACGGCCAGATGAGCATCGACGTCATCCCCGCGCCCGACCAGCGGAGCATTCTGGACTTCCTGATGCCGGGCGACGTTGTCCCCCACCTCGTCTGGCCGCTACCGCGAGCCGTGAGCTTTCGCGCGATCAGCCGCACGACGCTGCTGCGCATCGAAAGCACCGCCGTGCCTGCCGATCATCGCTGCGATTTCGGCGAACTGCAGATCGAGCAGATCCAGCGCCAGCTCGCTCGGCTCGGGGTCAACCAGATGATCATCGGCCAGCTCGATGCCGAGACGCGGGTGGCCTCGTTCCTTTTGGTGCTGGCGATGCGGTCCGGCGGTCGCGCATCGGACGGGCAGTTCCTCGCCTTGCCCATGTGCCGGGACGACATCGCCAATCATCTGTCGATCAACCGCGATACTCTCAGCCGCATCATGATGCGGTTCGAAGCCCGCGGACTGATCGAGCGGATGAACCGACACATGATCTGCATCGCGGATGCCAAAAGATTGTCCAGCATTACGCCGATGGCGCCTCTGCTCGTTTCCATTTTCGGCTGTTCGGAATAAATCCGAGCGTATCTGTATTCGCGTTGCTGAAAATTTATGACAGCAAGCAGGCAATCTGCGATACGATTTGCCTTCCTGATGTCCGGCAGTTAACTTTTTCGGGACGCTGAGGTCGGCGGCTGTACCCGAGAGTTTGCATTGTTTGATTTGTCCCTCGCTCTCCCAGACCGATCGATCCGGAGCAGCACGCCGCCGCCTGCAGTTGCGGCGGGTTTTCTCTCACCGACCGCAGACCGGGCGACCTTCGCGGCGCGATGGCACCTGCTCGAACTCAAGCACGACATCCGTTCTCTCGATCTCCGACAGCTCACGGCCAGACGAACCGACGGTCACGGCCTCACCGCTGATGGCCGGGCGCTCACTGATTTCGTGCAAATCACGCAGGAGAGCGCCGGCATCGGATTCGTCACGGCGCTCGATGGTGCGACCTGGGCGAAGCTCGATCGCAAGCAGCGTGCGCAGATACGCTCGCCCCACGAGTTCTGCTTCGAGCGCCTGCTGCGCCAGGTCTTCGATCGCCTCGATTCGCAGGATGCGAACGGCATGCTGACGTTGGTGGTGCCGCTCGAGCGGCGCTCCTGGGAAACTCGTCTCACCGCACTCGAGGCAGCTTTGGCGCGGGATACGCGCACGGATCGCCTGCTCACGTCGGTGACGTTCGCTGCACCGGCGTTCGACCGCCGACTCGATGCCGCCCGCATTCTCCAGGCATCGATGCGCGCCGAACTGCGGCGCAAAGCGGCGTCCGGAAGATCAGTCGCCGCGCAGTCTCTCACTGCCTGGGCGGTTCAGTCGACGATTTGCGAGATCTGGGACGCGGAAACCTGCAAGCGCCGGCTCTCGAAACTCGACTAAGACACCACCGAATAGCACGCTAGTCCGGAACGCGGTCGAGAAGGCGCGTCGCTATAAAGGGCTTGAACCCGAGTTGGCGAAGCCGAAGAGCCGCCGCAGCCACGGCTGGATGCTGCCGGCCATATTCGATCGCGAAGATGATAAGCCCGTCGCGCTGCGCCGGCTGCAGGAAGGAGAGGCTCCAGCCGGTGTCCTCCGGCCGGTTCTCGGTCCCCTCGCCGGCAAGCCCGGTGAACAGGCTTTCCTTGCTCACCGCATCGATGGCGCCGCGATAGCGAGGATCGGGAAGAAGGTGCTCTGCGTTCTGGGCGATTACTGCAAACCCGGCGTGCCTGGCGCGCGCCCGCACGGCGAGTTCGTGCACGAGATCGGTCATGTCACGCTGCGCGTCCGGACGGTCGCGCCAGTCACCGTAACCATCGACGCGATCAAGGAAGACGCCATCGAAGCCCGCTGCGAGGATCCGATCGAGTTGCGCAAACACGATGTCGTGCCACTGCGGATGCCAGTAGCGAACCGTGTAACTCCCCGGCCAAGCCGGATCGGTGCGCCCGAGCCAATCCGGTGGCGCAGCGGCGAACGACGGCTGCCAATAGCCGCGCCAAGCCTCTCCCGCCCCGACACTAAGGTAGGCGATGACGAGGCGCCGGCTGCCGTCCGGCTTTCGGGCCAGGGTTTCGACGACGCGGGCATCCGCGCCACGGCCATCGAGGTCCGGATCGATGACGACCAGATCGAGCGACGACGCTGCGAGCCGGACAACCTCGACCGCCTGATATTGGGCGCCCCACGTCTCGACGGCTGCGAGGCGCGCGCGCATCTCCGCACGCGCCGCATCCTGACCGGCGGCGGCTCCGAGACCGAATGCCGCCAGCAGGACCTTCGCTCCGAGCCAGGCCATGATCAGTTCCCGCCACCGGAACATCTGCCGTCCGTCAACGGACCTCACCCGTGTCGCCGAGTGCCGCACGCCGTCCGCCACTCGGGGACTGCGTCGCGGCCGACACGCCGCTCTTGACGGTGATTTTGAGGATGTCGCCCGGCAGCAGCTGCGTCGTCTCGGTCGCTGCCGTGGTGACTGGCCCGGCCGACGTCTGGCGAACGATTTCATAGACGATGGCGCGCTCGGACAGCACCTTCTCGAGATTGCCGCCCGCCCGGTCCATGAGTTTCGTCAGCGTCTCCGTCGAGCGCAGAGCCTGACGCGCATCGTCGATTTCGTCGTCGGTCGTCGCGATGCGGGTCAGCAACGTGCCTGCCACGTCGATTCCGTGCCGGGCCCGGGCGCCCTCGAGCTGCGCCAGCCGGACTTCAGCCTGTGCGAGACCCGGCTGGACTTAACGCTTGCCGACCTCGATGTCGGCGATCTCGCTCTTTACCGTGATGATATGGTGCCGCTTGATATGGCCCTGCGCCATCAACTGCTCGAGATCGGCGAGACGGTCGGTCCTGAGCGCGCGTTGCGCCTCGAATTGAGCGAGCGACCCGCTGAGCGCCGCGATCTCGGCCCGCGCCGCGGCGATACCGGCCGTAAATTCCGCCTGCTGATATTGCAGCTTGCGCCGCTCGACATCGAGGATCGCCTGTTCCGCCTCAAGCAGATCCTCGGCACCTTTGTTGTCCACCAGAGCGATGAGTTGCGCCGGCACCTTCACCTGCTCGATGCCTTGCCGCTCCGCCTCGAGCCGCGCGCGGCGCGCGATCAGCCGCTTCAACTGATCGGAGCTTTTGCGAAGACGCTCGGCCTCCCGCGCACCCTCGATGATGAGCGATGTCCCATCTGCGCGGGTCTCGATGCCGCCCGCGAGCGCCACCGCATGCAGCACCAGCATGCCGGGCGCATGCTTGAACGACCCCGGCGACCTGACCGGCCCGACCACATAGATCGGCGCCCGTTCGATGACGTTCACCGTGATCTCAGCGGCGTGACCCATCGTCCGGGTGAAAGCGAGACCAAGCTGGGTCTGTACTTCCGCAAGCGTCCGACCGACGACGTGGTGGCGCCCGAGCCGCGGGACCGAGATCGTGCCATCGCCGTCGACGGCGTACTCGCCCGTCAGATCCATCCGCTGGAAGAACGACGGGATCGCGCCACCGCCTTTGCCACGATCGGCGGGAATGTCGACCGCCTCGAAGAAGGAGAGCTTCACCCGATCCCCGAGGGCCAGAACGACCGACGTCGAAACGGATTGGCTCGCCCGCGGCGCCTCCACCGCCGGACCGGCGGGGCCTGCGCGCTCGGCGGACGAGGTATAAACACCGGCCGCGACCATCATCGCGGCGACACCGACCATCGGGACGAGGGACGCCCGAGCGGATCTCTTCGTCATGCCACTGCTCCTTTACGCGCTGCGGGAACTACATCGACGGACCGCGCGCACGGCGGTCGCGGGGACGTTCGATTGGACTGGATGAAGATCACGTACCCCAGGTCGCGCATCGTGCGATCGAGGAGCACCACGGCCGTAGTTCCGGCCAGCACCGAGGCGGCGAGCGTCCCGTAGCCGAGGAACGCAGGACCGAGTTCGCCGGCCGCGAGCGTGCAGCCAACCTGGAGGACGAGGAAGAGCACCTGCAGACCGAGCACATCCGTCTGCCGGTTGAAATTGAGGAGGAGCGCTGTCGCTGCGATGAAGACGAACTGAAAGAGCGACGCGAGTGCTCCGAGCCTCAGGATGCCGACCTGCTGGTAACCGAGCGAAACGAGGGCCACAATAGCGGGCGTTGCGAGAACCACCATGGTCGTGATGCCAGCCTGGACGATCACAATCCGCAGGAAGGCCTGCCACGTGCCCTGCTCGAGCTGGCGAAGCTTGCGGCGCACCTGACCGAGCGTCGCGTGCCCGGCGATCGTCCGCCGCACGGACGCCTGCTGAAGCGCGAAGTCCGTTTCGATGTGCGTTACGAACAGGGCGAGCGCCGGGACGATCGTCAGACAGGCGATGAACATGGCGCTGTCGTAGATGGGAGCATGCACCAGGCCGCTCGCATCGACGACGCCTGCAGGCCCGACCCACACGACCCACTTGTCGGCGAACACCGCGACAGCCCCGATGCCGGCACCGAGCGCCAGCCGCCAATGGATAACGAGCCCCGACTTGAGAACTGCGATGGCTTCCGCGAGCGGCTGACCGGACGGCGGGAACGTGGCAAAAACGCGAGCCGCGAGACCGCCCAGCACGATGACGATACCGAGTTGGAATCCCCAAAGCATCGCGACGATGCCGAGACCGGCAGCGGCGGCCCCCGTCGCGAGGACGACGGCAGCGGCGAGCCCCAACAGAAAAGCCCGGGTGATGGCGGCGAACTGGTGCACTGCGCCGCAAAACGACAAACCTGTCCAAACCAGCGCGATAGCCGCGGCGAGCGCTATGCCCGTGACTGCCAACTCCGCCGGAATGGCAATCACGAAGACGAACATGCCGGCAGCGGCAGTGGTCGATGCCACGGCCGCCAGCACGACGGTCCCACAGAAGAGATCGCCGATCTCCTCGAAACGCCGTGCGTAGACCGCGTCGCCCAGCAAGCGCGCGGCCACCAGAATGATCGGACTGGCCGCGACGAGGGACACGGCAAAGGCATAGATGACGACGAGGCGAAATCCCTCGAGATCGCTGCCTGCAAGCTTCGGACCGGCGATGGCGCTCAAGACGGCGAGCGCGGTCACCGTGAGCAGCCACGGCCCCGCCGCGACGAGCGCCGCATGGCCCATCGCGAGAACGGGGCCGAGCACCTCGTCGCGTTCGCTCAGACGTCGGAGTTCGAATCCGATCCCGGCCATCAGGCAGCCCCCCGCAAAGACAGAAGCGGAGCGACATCGCGGTAGAGCGTGGCGTAACGATCCCGCGAGAGATCGGAGTTGTAATGCTTGCAGACACGACGCCTCAGCGACTCGCCCTGACGGCGTCGTTCCGCGGCATCCGCGAGCAGACTGGCAACGGCGGCACCCGTTTGTTCGGGCGCTACGAGCTCGGTGACGATCCCCCCGCGCCCAGCCGTGTCCGTCTCGTCGCGCCCGCCTTCCAGAATTTCGCGGCAGGCCCCGACGTCGGTCGCAACACAGGGAATGCCCGCTGCCCCAGCCTCGAGCAGGACCAGTGGCTGAGCTTCACTGAGGCTCGTGAGTACGACCACATGGATGGTCGGCAGGTGATCGACGATGCGCACCGCGCCGGTGAATTCCACGCATGCCCCGAGGCCGAGTTCCGCGACGAGCGCCTGGCACTCTGCGAAGTAGCCCGGATCTTCCTCGGTCGGCCCCATCACGAGCGCGCGCAAATCGGGTACCGTTGCGCGCACGTGATGCGCTGCTCGAATGAAGGTCTTCACGTCCTTGATCGGCACCACCCGTCCGATGAGCGCGATCGTGGGGCGCGCCGTATCGGCCGCGATCGGCAGACTGACGAACCGAGAGACGTCGATGCCGTTGGCGATGACGCGCAGCCGCTCTGGTGCCGCGCCGGACGCGAGCTGAAGACGCTGGTTGTCGGAATAGAGCGTCGTGACTGCGACCGAGGCTTCGTAGCAAACCCGCGCGTAGGCCTCGAAGGCGCGGATCCAGAAGTCGCGAATGTCGAGACGCGCGTCGGAGATCCCGACCCCCTTGTCGACGGTATCGGAAATCCAGTCCGCCATCAGGATCTCGATCCGCCGCTCGTTGGTGTAGATGCCGTGCTCGGTCAGGACGACCGGCCGCCCGAGTTCGGCCGCCGCCCGCGCCGCGAGAACGCCGGCGTATCCGGTCGAGATGGTGTGGTAGACGGACGCTGGCGGCAGCTGAAAATCGAGCACGGCAAAGAGCCCGCCGAACAGAGAGCGCCACGCCCAGAAAAATTGAAGGAACGACGCTTGCGGCGTCAGCCGCTCGTACATGCGCTCGACGATCGCCATAGACAGATGCGAGTCGAGGAGTTCGGCACGCGAGAGACGCGCGCGCGGTGCATGCATCCGCTCGCCGATGCGGGCGAACGTATCGAGACCGCCGCCGTCGACGAGCTCGACCAGATCATA